>Ga0222623_10000032_pt1 | contig 32413 bp, 28 predicted proteins | sample PLMtaG_FD_177336 | JGI IMG/M metagenome (GOLD analysis project Ga0222623, IMG submission 177336) | Groundwater sediment microbial communities from an aquifer in East River, Colorado, USA - PLM2_30_coex | ecosystem: Environmental > Terrestrial > Soil > Riparian zone | place: USA: East River...
CGGTCGTCCACCCTGCCCGCCTGCAGGTACGCGAATGCGGCCGCACCTGCGAGGGCAAGTGCGAGCACCGCGAATGCCACTCTCCGCGCCCCAACGGCAACGCTCACGCTCAGATCCTGCCTTCCGTACGTCGATCTCCGGGATCGCTCCCTGTATCGGCCGGTCGGGGGGTCGACGTAAGCCCTTCGCCGCACGAGTTCCGCGGCGGTCCGTCGACCGGTGGACGGGCGACCGGGCGATGGGTAGCAGCCTCCGAACGGGGTCGGTCAGCGCCCGGCGGGGTCGTTCGGGACGACCTCGGACGAGACCTCGTCCCACGAGGTCCCGCTCCAGCGCAAGGTCGACTCGCGGAACGCGCTCGGGCAGCAATGCGGGTCGCCGCCGTGGAAGACGGCCTCGCGGATCCGAAGGTCACCGCCCGAGATCGCGATCTGCGTGTCGCACGCGTCGCGGCGGAAGATCTCGCTCGCGTCGCCGGCGGCGGTAGCGATGACCCGGTACGTCCCGCAGGCACCGCTGCCCCCGACGTCCTCGAAGCTCAGGACGTCGGGGATCGCGTCACCCGTCAACTCGCCGGCTTCGACGCGGATCCCGAACACACCGAGGCGCCCCGGATCGGTGAAGGCGTACACGGCGTGCCAGCTCTCGTCCTCGGATCGTTGCCACACGATGAGCCCGTTCCGCCGACGGAGGAGGCTGCCGTCGAACCAGGTGAGGACGATCTGCTCGATCGGGTCCCGGAGGGCGGAGCGGCTCGCGTAGCTCGCTCCGGAGGGTACGAGCGGGGTGAGGTCCCTCGACGCGATCAGCGCGAGGTCGTCGGCGTCGTCCACGATCGCCGGCATGCCCTCGGGGAGCCGGACGTCGGGATCCTCGGCGGGACCGGGGCTGGGGCTCGAGGGCTCGGTGCTGGGTGCAGGTGATGGTGTGGTCCGCGTGGTCGTCGGAGTGGTCGTCGCGGACGGTGAGGTGACAGGCTCGTCCGAACCCGAACAGGCCGCCCCGGCGATCGCGAGGATCGCGACGAGGGGAAGGAGGCGACGCACGCGGGCATGCTACCGGCACCCCGCCGCCTAGAATCCGCACATGGAGGATCTCGAACCCCGACGCGTGGCCTCGAGCCAGGTGACGCTCGTCCAGCTGATGGAGATCACCGACGCCAACATCGCCGGCCTCGTGCACGGTGGCGTCGTGATGAAGCTCGTCGACACGGCGGCGGGGCTCGCCGCGTTCAAACACGCCCGCGGTCTGTGCGTCACGGTCTCGATGGACGAGATGTCGTTCCTCGCGCCGGTCCACGTGGGACACACCGTGACCGTGAAGGCGTCGGTGAACGACGTGGGGACGACCTCGCTCGAGATCGGCGTCCGTGTGGAATCCGAGGAGCTCGAGACGGGCACGAAGACCCACACCTCCAGCGCGTACCTCGTGTTCGTCGCGCTCGACGACGAGGGCAAGCCGAGACCGGTCCCACCGCTGATCGCCGAGACCGAGGAGGAGCATCGCCGTCAGCGCGAGGCCAAGATCCGGCGCGAGACGAGGATCGCGCACCGTGAGGCGATCGCCGAGCTTCGCCGAGGCGTCTGAGAGCATGGAGACGTGAGCGACCCGTTCGGTGCCCGGGCGCAACTGGAAACCGGCAACGGTCAGGTCGAGCTGTATCGGCTCGCGGAGGTCGCCGAGCTCGACCGGTTGCCGCACACCGTCAAGATCCTGCTCGAGAACCTGCTCCGCCGGGCGGGCACCCGCGACGTCTCCGAGGATGACGTCCGGGCGCTCGCGTCCTGGCCGCGGGAGACGCCGCCCGCCGACCTGGCCTTCATGCCCTCTCGCGTGCTGATGCAGGACTTCACGGGCGTGCCCGCGGTCGTCGACCTGGCCGCGATGAGATCGGCGATGGAGCGTGCCGGCGGCGACCCGTCCAGGGTCTCCCCGCTGGTGGACGTGGATCTGATCATCGATCACTCGGTGCAGGTCGACCTGTTCCGCTCGCCGCAGGCGTACGAGGCGAACATCGAATGGGAGTACCGGCGCAACGGGGAACGGTATGCGTTGCTGCGATGGGCCCAGCAGGCGTTCGACGGCATCCGCGTGGTCCCGCCCGGTGCGGGGATCTGCCACCAGGTGAACCTCGAGCACCTCGGGCGGGTGGTCGCGGTGCAGGAGGGCGTGGCGCTCCCGGACACGCTCGTCGGGACGGATTCCCACACGACGATGGTGAACGGGTTGGGGGTCCTCGGATGGGGCGTGGGCGGGATCGAGGCCGAGGCCGCGATGCTCGGCCAACCGATGTTCCTGCCGACGCCGCTGGTCGTGGGGGTCCGGGTCGCGGGCGCGCTCCCGGCGGGAACGACGGCGACCGACCTGGTCCTCACGCTCACCCAGATGCTCCGCGAACACGGCGTCGTCGGGAGGTTCGTCGAGTTCTTCGGGGACGGCTGCTCGACCCTCGAGCTCGCGGATCGCGCCACGCTCTCGAACATGTGCCCGGAGTACGGTGCTACGTCCGCGTTCTGGCCGGTCGACGGGGAGACGCTGCGCTACCTGGAGCTCACGGGTCGCGGCGACCGGATCGACCTCGTGGAGCGCTACACGAAGGAGCAGGGCCTGTTCCGCCGTGACGGGGATCCCGACCCTACCTTCACCGAGATCCTCGAGCTCGACCTCGCCGCGATCGAGCCGTCGGTCGCCGGACCGAAACGACCGCAGGATCGCCTCCCCCTCTCGCGCGTCTGGGGTTCGTTCGTCGAGGCCTTCCGCGACCGGCTCGAACCCGATCCCGAGGCGACCGAGGTCGGCCGGCTCGTGGACGAAGGGGGGAACGCGGAGGTCGCGGTCGACCGCGACGAGAGGGTGGAGCCCGGGACCGATGAGCCGGTCGCGCTCAACCACGGTGCGGTCCGACACGGTTCGGTCGTGATCGCCGCCATCACGAGCTGCACGAACACCTCGAACCCCGCCGTGATGCTCGCGGCCGGCTTGCTCGCGAAGAAGGCCGTCGAGGCGGGGCTGGACACCAAGCCATGGGTCAAGACGTCGCTCGCTCCGGGTTCGCGCGTGGTGACCGAGTACCTCGACGCGGCCGGGCTGACGCCCTACCTGGACAAGCTCGGCTTCTCGCTCGTGGGATTCGGGTGTACGACCTGCATCGGGAACTCCGGACCGCTGCCCGACGAGGTGGCGAATGCGGTGACGGAGAACGACCTCGCCGTGGTCGCGGTGCTCTCCGGGAACCGCAACTTCGAGGGGCGGATCCATCCGCTGGTCCGAGCGAGCTACCTCGCGTCGCCGCCGCTCGTGGTCGCCTACGCGCTGGCGGGACACGTCGACGTCGACCTGTCGAGCGACCCCCTGGGGACGTCGGCGGACGGCGGGTCGGTCTCGCTGCGCGACCTGTGGCCGACGCCCGAGGAGGTCCGGGCGGCGATCGCGGCGTCGGTCTCGGCGGAACAGTTCGAGCGCGAGTACGGGCGGATCTTCGACGGCGACGACCGGTGGCGCGCCCTCCCCACGCCCGAGGGTCCCGTGTACGCGTGGGATCCGAACTCGACCTACGTGCGGGAGCCGCCGTTCTTCGCGGACCTCGACCCGGCACCGGCCGAACCCTCCGACATCGCCGGCGCGCGGTGCCTCGTCAAGGTGGGTGACTCCATCACCACCGATCACATCTCGCCGGCAGGCTCGATCAAACCGGATTCGCCCGCGGGGCGGTACCTGCTCGACCACGGCGTCGAGCAGCGCGACTTCAACTCGTACGGCGCGCGGCGGGGGAACCACGAGGTGATGATGCGCGGGACGTTCGCCAACGTCCGTCTGCGCAACGACCTGGTTCCGGACCGGGAGGGTCCGTGGACCATCCACCTGCCCGAAGGTGAGCTGATGACGGTCTACGACGCGGCGATGCGCTACCAGCAGGAGGGCGTTCCGCTGGTCGTGCTCGCGGGCAAGGAATACGGCAGCGGTTCCTCGCGCGACTGGGCGGCCAAGGGCCCCGCGCTCCTCGGCGTCCGCGCGGTGATCGCGGAGAGCTTCGAACGGATCCACCGGAGCAACCTCGTCGGGATGGGGGTGCTCCCGCTGCAGTACGTGACGGGGGACTCGGCCGCGACGTTGGGGCTCGACGGGACCGAGACCTTCGACGTCTCGGGGATCGCGGGTGGGATCGAGCCGGGGCAGCGCGTGCGGGTCACCGCTCGCCGACCGGGGGGCGAGGACACCGCGTTCGAGGCCGTCCTGCGGATCGACGGCGCCGCAGAGGTGGATTACGAGCGGCACGGCGGCATCCTGCAGATGGTGCTGCGTCAGATGCTCGCCGGCTCGTGATCGAGCCGAGGTTCGATAGGGTCAGGCCGTCGTGACCGGCGCCGCCCAGATCGGAGGCGTCGTCGGGGCGTCCGAGCACGAGGACGGCTCGACCGTCACCGCCAACACCTCGGAGCCGGTCACCTGGTTGTCGGCGAACCCGAACACCGATCCGTCGTCGCCCGGTCGAACGCAGACCGCGGCGGCGGGCGTCTCGCCCTGGATCACCCACAGCTCGTAGACCTGGTCCTCCGGGAGCGGCTCGAGCCCGGAGCCCTGCAGGTAGATCCCGGGTTCGCCCGGCGTGAACGCCGCGGTGACGGTCCCGGTGAGGCTCGGGTCCTGCGGCTCGAGGGCGAGCACCGTCGCCTGCCCGGGCACCTCGGCACCGCCGCCGAACACGGCCGCCCCCACGATCGCGCCGCCGACGAACAGCACCACGGCCGCGGCCACGGCGACGAGCGGGCGCCACCGGCCCCCGGCACGGCCCGGTCGGGATGCGGGTGCCTCGCCGAGCGCGAGACCGATCGTCTCCTCGGCGAAACCCGGGCGAAGGGCGACCGGGTCGAGCGCGAAGGCCAGCCGGCCCGCGACCTCACCGTACTCGACCTCGAGTCGGCGGCAGTCCTCGCAGTCGGGGCCGTGCGACGCCATCAGGCGCTCGAGCTCGGCCTGCTCCTGCGGATCGAGGCCGCCGATCGAGCGGATCGCGATGAGCTCCTCGATCCTCTCGTGGCTGCGCATCATCGTGGCAGCCCCCCGATCGTGGTGCGGAGCCGCTTCATCCCGAGCAGTGTCCGCGACTTCACGGTCCCGAGCGGCAGCCGGAGCTTCTCCGAGATCTTCGACTGCGACAGCCCGTCGAAGTACATGAGCTCGATCACCTGACGCTGTTCGGCGGGAAGACCGTCGAGGGCGGCGCGGACGGCCCTGCGTTCCTCAGGGAGTCCGATCTCGTCGACGACGTCCTCGGCCGGGTCGGGCTGGATCACGGGGTCCGAGAGCTGTGACTCCTCCGTCCGCCGGCGCTGGGACTCCTCGCGGCGCACGGCGTCGACGGCGCGGTGATGGACCATGCCCATCAACCACGCGCGGACCGACCCGCGCTGCGGGTCGTAGCCGCCAGGGTTCCGCCACACCGCCAAGAACGCTTCCTGCACGATCTCCTCCGCGAGGAACGGTTGTCGTACGACGCGGCGCGCGAGCGACATCGCGCTCGGGGAGTAGCGCCCGAACAGTCCTCGGAACGCTTCCCCGTCCCCCCGGCGGATCCGCTTGACGAGATCCCGGTCTCGGGTCTCGGCGAGGTCGTCCGTCACGGCAACCTCCTCCCGCGACGCGCGGGCACCGAGCGCCTCGAGGAGCGAAGAGGGAGCCGTTTCGTGTCGTCCGTTCCTCGCGGGGCATTCGCAGCACGGTCGTGCTCGGATCGTCGCGCCCGGTCGGGCCGGGAAGTTCTCATGTATCGGGCGGTCACGAGGAGCCCGGCGCGTCCGAGGGACGCCGCATGCGGCGGTCGGCCGCGGCGATCAGCCCCTCGAGCGGGACCGGATGCTCCGGGTCGTACGACGCCGCCCCGACCGACAGGGATGGCCCGGTCTCGTGCCCGGTGTCGGCGTTGTGGGACGCGACGGCCTCGATGATCCGCTCCAACACGATCGGCTCCGAACCCGGTTCGGCGCCCGGGAGGAGCACGCAGAAGGCCCCCGAGTCGACCCGCGCCACCACATCGGAGACACGGACGGCCGAGCTGACCACCGTGGCGGCGTCGGCGACCGCCGCATCGCCCGGGCTCTCGCCGCCCTCGTCCACGCGGAGGAAGACGATCAGCACGGGATTCTTGGACCGGTCGGCCAGCCGGAAGTGGTGGTTCGCGAGCAGGTCGAACCCCCGGGTGTTCAGCAGCCCCGTGAGCTCGTCGAACGCCTGGAACCGGCGCAGCCCCGCCTCGACCTTCCGCAGCGTGGCGGCGTAGCGGACGGCACGGGCGACCAGGTCGGCCGCGGCGTCCGGAGGCACGACGTCGCTCGCGCCGGCCCCGAACGCATCCATCGGCTCGGCGAGAGCGTCGCCGACGACGATGACCGGGACATCGGGCGCCCGCTCGCGCAGGGAGACGATCACGTCGGTGCCCGTCGCGTCGGGCAGGTCGAGCGAGGTCACCACCACGTCGATGCCGCCGTCGGCAAGGTTCGCGAGCGCGCCGAGCAGATCCTCGGCCCGTTCGAGCGTGCACCCCTCGAGCGGGCCCGGATCGACCCCGACGGCGAGGACGGACAGCTTCGGGTCGCGCGCAGCGCTCATCGGCAGAAGCCTATCCCGACCGCGTCGGCGGTCGCCGCCACATCCTCAGCCATATCCTCAGGGGGCGTCACCCCAGGGCGGAGCGGATCGACGCCAGCGACGATGGGTTCTCCAGGCTCGAGAGGTCGCCCGGATCCTCGCCCACGACCGTCGCGCGGATCGCCCGCCGCAGGATCTTCGCCGAGCGCGTCCGTGGGAGCTCGGGGACCACGAGCACGCGCGCCGGCCGGAACGCCTTGCCAAGATGCTCGGCAACGAGCGCCGAGAGCTCGCCCGCGAGACCGTCCGACACCTCGCCGTTCGCGACCACGAAGCACCAGATCGCCTCGCCCTTGACGTCGTCGGGGACCCCGATCACGGCCGATTCGGTCACGACGGGGTGCAGCGTCAGGATGCTCTCCACCTCAGCGGGGCCGAGGCGCTTGCCCGCGACGTTCATCGTGTCGTCGCTCCGACCGTGGAGGAACCACTGGCCGAGCTCGTCCACGCTGGCCCAGTCGCCGTGGCACCAGACCCCCGGGAACCGGCGCCAGTACGCGTCCAGGTAGCGTTCGGGATCGCCGCGCAGGCCCCGGGTCATGCTCGGCCACGGTTTCCGGCAGACGAGCTCACCGACCTCTCCCTGGCCCGCCACCGTCCCGTCGGGTCGGAAGACCGCGACGTCCATCCCGAGCGCCGGGCCGCGCAGCGAGCAGGGTTCGAGCGGGCTGATCGGGTGGGGGGACAGGAAGCAGGCGCCGACCTCGGTCCCGCCCGACAGGTTGATGATCGGCAGCCGGCCCTCGCCGACCTCCTCGGAGAACCACCGGTACGGCTCGGGGTTCCAGGGTTCGCCGGTCGACGCGAGGATCCGCAGCGACGAGAGGTCGTGGGATCGGACCGGGTCCTCGCCCGACGGGATCAGGGCGCGTACGAGCGTGGGCGAGACCCCGAGGTGCGTGATGCGGTGTCGCTCGACCATCGACCAGAGCCGGTCCGGCCCGGGGTGGTTGGGTGCGCCGTCGTATAGGAACACCGTCGCACCGAGCGCGGTCGCGCCCACGATCTCCCACGGCCCCATGATCCAGCCGAGGTCGGCGAACCAGAACAGGAGATCGCCCTGCCGGACGTCGGTCTGGTACGCGACCTCCTCGGCGATCTTGACCAGGAACCCTCCGTGGACGTGGACGGCGCCCTTCGGTGTGCCGGTGGTCCCGCTCGTGTACGCGATGAGCAGCGGGTGTTCGGGATCGAGGTGCGCGGTCTCGAACCGATCCCCGTTCGACGAGAGCAGCTCGTCCCACCGGAGGTCGCGCGCGGCGTCCCGAGGAGCGTTCGAGCGGCCCATGCGATCGACGACGACGACGTGCCGGACCGAGTCGGTCGCGGCCACCGCTTCGTCCGCGATCTCCTTCATCGGCACGACCTTGCCGCGCCGCGGGAACCCGTCGGCCGTGATCAGCACCGTCGCCTCCGCGTCCTCGAGGCGCTTCGCGATGGCGTCCGCGCCGAACCCCGAGAACAGCGGCAGCCACACCGCGCCGAGCTTCGAGCACGCCATCACGGCCACGACCGCCTCCGGCGTGGGTGGCAGGAAGATACCGACCGCGTCGAGCGCCCGCACGCCGAGCATGGCGAGCCCGTTCGCCAACCGGTCCGAGGCTTCGCGCAGCTCCCGGTACGAGACGCGGCGGGTCGTTCCCTCCTCTCCTTCCCACGCGATCGCGGTGGCGTCGGGCGTGCGCTCGGCCCAGCGGTCGACGCAATTGTGTGCGAGGTTCAGCGAGCCGCCGCCGAACCAGGTCGCCCACTCGATCCCCCGGGTGGTGTCGAGGATCGACGAGTACGGCTCGTAGAACTCGAGCCCCAGGTCCCGGATGGCCGCGTCCCAGAACCATTCGATGTCCGAGGTCGAGCGTTCGATCAGCTCCGCCTCGGTGGCGATGCCGTGGGCGCGCATCAACCGCATGACGTTCGCCCGCTCCACGACCTCGGGCGAGGGTCTCCACACGATTGACACGGCCTGCCCCGCTTCCTTTCCGGGCGTACGGGTACGCTCTGCTGCACGGGAACGGCGCGGTTCCCGAACCCAGCCTATGACCCCGGACGACATGAAGAGCCCCACGACGCCGACCGACGACGCCCGCGGCCCGAAGCCGTCCGGCGCGCATCCGCACGTCCGGCGGGTGTTTCTGGCCGCGACCGCGACGGTCTCCGCGTTCGTGGTGGTGGTCGCCGCGATCGTCATGGGCGGGTACCTCTGGGCGAGCGCGTCGATCCCGACGTTCGCGGACCCGCCGCCGTCGGCCTCCGGGTCCACCGGGCCTGAGGACATCGCCGGCACGTGCGACGAGCGCGCGTGCAACTACTTGCTGCTGGGCAGCGACTCCCGACAGGGCCTGACCCCCGAGGAGATCATCGCGTTCGGCAACAACGCGCACATCGGCGGCGAGAACCGCTCGGACACGATCATCCTCGTGCACACACGGCCCGACCAGAGGAAGGTCGTTTTCGTGTCGTTCCCGCGCGACCTGTGGGTCGACATCCCGGGGATGGGGGAGGGCAAGATCAACTCCGCGTTCGAGGGCGGCGTGAACGGCGGGGGGCCGCAGCGCGTAGCCCGGACGATCCGGAGCATCAGCGGGATGCAGATCCACCACGTCCTGTACGTGAACCTGCTCGGGTTCCAGCGGGTCGTCGACGCGCTCGGCGGCGTCGACATGTGCGTCCCGTACCCGATGAAGGACCCGCTCGCGCTGCTCGACATCCCGGCCGGCTGCCAGCACTTCGACGGGCGGACGGCGCTCGCGTACGTCCGCACCCGGCACCAGCCGTGCGACACCGTGCCGGACTTCGCGCGGATCAGCCGCCAGCAGCAGTTCCTGCGCGCGGTGATCGCGAAGGTGCTCCAGCCGGGCGAGCTCCTCAAGCTGCAGGACCTGATCCCCCAGCTGCTCGGGAACCTCGTTGTGGACGAGGGCCTCAACCCGGCCGAGCTCGTCTACCTCGCGGGGCTCCTCAAGGACGTCGGAACGGAGAACGCCGACTTCCGCGCGCTGCCAACGGTCCCGGAGGGGATCTACGACTCGGACGGAACGTTCGTCTCGATCGTCCGCGCGGTCCAACCCGACGCCGACGAGCTCCTGCGCAGGATCCGCGAGGGCAAGCCGCTCGGCGACCTCGGCCGGGAGCTTGCGCAGACGCCGCCCTCGCCGGCCAACATCGTCGTCTCGGTGGTGGACCGCGACGGGAGCTCGGTCGCAACGAACGTGTTCGACATCCTCACCGAGGGCGGTTTCAACACCTCGCCCGGCGTCGTCGATCTCACCGAGATCCAACCGCCGACCAAGGGCGCGATGATCCTGTTCGCCCCGGGAGCCGAGCCGATGGCCAAGGTCGTGGGGACCTACTTCGGCAACCTGGAGCTCGTCCCGGCGCCGCCGGGGACGCTGCCGAGGGGGCAGGACGTGGCGGTCGTCGTCAGCGGGCGCTACCAGATCCCGCCGCCGAACACCAACGAGCCCGTGGAGTGCCCGAACTAGCGCTGACGACGGTGCTGACCGCGGCGGCCGAGCTCCGCGCCGCCCCGAGGGAGACGCCGACACCGTAGGTCGATCTACGAGCGCCGAGCCAGGGCCTCGTCCAAGGCGCCGAACGCGACCTCGGGCACGTACCGGCGGCGAACCAGGTCCCGGCCGTTGCGGCTGAGGGTCGTCCAGGCGGCGTCTTCCTGGATCACGAACTCGAGCGAGGCGACCATGCCCTCGCGATCGTCGCCGACGAGCAGGTGCTCGCCCGAGGACACCTCGAGACCCGCGGCGCCGTCGGGGCCCGTCACGACCGGCAGGCCGCGCGCGAGCGCGTTCAGCACCTTCACCTTGGTTCCCGAACCGCCGACGCCGACGTCGACGAAGCACCGAGCCCGCCGGTAGAGGACCTCGTCGTCGTCGACCGGGCCCGCGAACTCGGCGCCGCGGCTCTCGTGGACCTGTCGGACGAGGCGCTCCGGCGCCCCGGAGCCGGCCACGACGAGCCGGGCGTCCGGCACGCGTTCGAGCAGCGCCGGGAAGTCGTCTCCCAGGAACCGCGAGAGCCCTTCGGCGTTCGGCGGCCACGAGAGCGTGGCCAGGAACAGCAGCACGGGTTCGGGTGGCGGGGTGAGCTCGGGGCGCTCGAGCAGGGCTGGGTCGGCGACGTTGGGGAGCAGGGCGATCTCGGGGCCGGTGGAGACGAGGGCGGCGAGGGTGGCCCGGTCGCGTTCTGAGACCGCGAAGACCACGTCGAACCGCGCGAGCAGACCCGCCTCATACCGTCGGACACGCCGGGCCTCCAGCCGGACGAGCGGCTTGCGGACCGGGTTCGTCTCGAGCTCGGCGTGCCGGCGCCACATCACGTGCTCCGCGTTGTGCTCGTGGAGCAGCCGGATGCCCCGGTACCCGTCCGGCAGGTACTGCGCCATCAGCCAGCCGTCCACGAAGACGGCGTCGTGCTCGCCGGGCTCGAGGAGCCGGGCGACGCGCTCGGCCATACTCGCGCTCCGGTTGCGCTCGATGCTGAGCGGCACGCCAGCGGCGTAGCTCGACACGAGATGGCGGATGGATCGGCCACGTTCCAAGGGGATCGAGATCACGCCGCCCTCGCGCACCCACGGTTGCTCGTCGCGACCGCGGAAGCAGACGACCTCGACGTCGTGCCGGGCCTCCAGGTACGTCAGCACCGCCGCCGACTTGATCGTCCCGCCGCTGCGGGGCTCGCCCAGCTGGCGCGGCGTCAGGAACAGGACCCGCACTCAGCCGGCCCGATCGAACAGCGCGAGGACCGGGAAGACGAAGGTCGCCCGCAGGATCCGGGGGAGCCGTCGGGGCTCGAGCGCCAGCCGCCATAGCCATTCGAGCCCGAGCGCTCGGAACGCGCGGGGCGCGCGTCGCTTGGAGCCCGCCCACATGTCGAACGCGCCACCGACGCCGATCACGATGCGGACCGACGGGAACGCGTCCGCGTGGCGCTCGATCCACCGCTCCTGCTTGGGCGCGCCGAGTCCGACGAGGACGATCGTGGGCGCGGCCGAACGGATCACGTCGACGGTCTCATCCTCGCGGTCCATGGAGCGAGCGACGCCGTCCTCGTCGACCGCGACACCGGCGCCGGCGATCACGACCTTCAGCCCCGGGAGGGCGCGCCATCGCGCGGCCGCGCGTTCGGCGACGTCGGGCGAGCCGCCGACGAACGCCACGGTCTCGCCGCGCTCGGCGGCCAGGCGCAGCAGCATCGCCGCGATCTCCACCCCGGGCCACCGCCGCACCGAGCGGCCGCCCCGAAGCGTCTGCACGATCGCGACGCCCGTCCCGTCGGGGAGCGCGAGATCGGCCGATCGCAGGAGGTCCGCGTACGCGGGATCCTCGTGGGCGTGGAGGAGGATCTCGGGGTTCGGGGTGAAGATCCGGAAGGCGCGGTCGCCGTCGAGGAACCCGGTCGCGACGCCGCGCAGCTGGTCGATCGACGCAAGCTCGTCCAGCCGGACGCCGAAGATGACCGACGTCACGACGGCTCCACGTCCTCGGTCCGCGTGAACCACGAGTAGAGCTGCTCGGCGCGACGCCGGAGCTTCGGCGGCGACTCGACGGCGTAGCGCTCCTGCAGCTCGGTCTTGATGCCCTCGCGCGCCGGCGAGGGTCGGGGGATCACGCGTTCGAGGCGGTCGCCGTCGCCGCGTCGAGCGCGCCAGTCCTCGTCGATCTCTCGCAGGCAGCGCTCGACGTTCTCCTCGGTCGGCTCGAACTCGGCGAACACGGTCCCGAACCGCGAGTTCAGCCGTCGCGTGATCGCGCCGAGCTCGCCGCCGACCACCTCGTCGAACGTCCCGACCACCAGGTCGCCGCGATGGGGCACGAGCGGCTCGTAGAAGGCACAGAACCCTCGCAGCAGGTCCGCGTACGTCCGAGCGGGATGGCGGATCCTGCAGCTCACCACGGCGCCCTCGGGCTCGCGGATCAAGACGAGCGTCGGGACCCCCAACCGGACCCCCGCGATCACGTGACCCGACGCGTGCGTGTGGTGCGCGACGCGGAGGCTTCTCGGCTCCTGCGCGAGGCGGAACGCCGCGATCGCGAACGAGGATGCGCAGCGCGGGTAGGACTCGACGAGGAGGTCAGTCCGCGAGTCGACCAGTTCGCCTTCGCCGCGTAACCGAGCCAGCGGCACTGCGAGCGAGGGGTACGGAGCGAGTCGCGTCATGACCGAATACTTGATCCGGTCCACGCCCGGATGCTACCGCTCGGGCGTTCGGGCCGGACCTGCCTCGCCCGGCGACCGGCGATACTGCCCGCGTGCGGATCGCGATCGACGCTCGTCCCGCCTCCGATGCCGAACCCACCGGCGTGGGGCACTACACCCGGCGGATGCTGTCGCACCTGCCCGCGGCGATGCCGGCCGACGAACTGGTGGCGTGGCACGCGCATACCGGCGGCTCCGACCTCCCGCGGGCGCCGAACCTGACCGACCACGTGTCCCGGATCCCCGGTGTCCTCGAACCCGCGTGGCGGCGTCTCGAGATGCCGAGGCTCGAGGGGATGGTGCGGTTCGACGCGCTCCTCGCGACGAACTTCCTCCCGCCGCCGACCCGCAGCGACGCCGTCGTGCTGGTCGTCCACGACCTGGCGTTCGAGGTAATGCCCGAGGTGGGTCCGGGGTTCGGCGAGCGATGGCGGCGGCGGTTCGACGGGTGGCTGCGGCGCAGCGCCGCGGTGATCGTGCCGTCGACGAACGCGAAGGCCGACCTGCTCCAACGCCACCGGCTCGACGAGGGCCGCGTGCACGTGATCCCACACGGGGCGGACCCGTTCGAGGCGCCCGGGGACGACGAGGTCCAGCGCGTGAAGTCGGGGTTCGGGATCGGGGGGCCGTTTGCGCTGTTCGTCGGCGGGATCGAGCCGCGCAAGAACCTGGACGCGCTCGTCGAGGCGTTCGCGCGCGTCGACGACCCGGAGCCGTGGCTCGTGATCGCCGGGGGCCGGACGTACTGGGCCCCGCAGGGCACCGAAGCCCTCCTGGCGAAGGTGGAGGCGCTGCCCGAACGCCTTCGGCGGCGTGTGGTGCTGACCGGCTACGTGTCGGACGACGAGAAGCGCGCAATGCTGGCGGGCGCGACCGTGCTCGCGTACCCGTCGCGGTACGAGGGGTTCGGGTTCCCCGTGCTCGAGGGGTTCTCGGCCGGCGTCCCGGTGCTGACGTCGTCCGCGGCCTCGCTGCCCGAGGTGGCCGGCGACGCCGCGCTCCTGGTCGACCCGAACGACGTCGACGCGATCGCCGAGGGTCTCGTCCGGCTCTTCGGCGAGCCGGACCTGCGCGAGCGGCTCGTCGCCGCCGGCCGCGATCGTCTCGCGACGTTCTCGTGGGAGCGGACGGCCGGTGCGACGGCCGAGGTGCTCCGGGCCGCCGCCGGCCGTTCGGCCGGTGCTCGATAGACTCCGGGCATCCATGTGGACCCCCCTGCGTCGGCGCGCCTTGCCGTGGGTCGCCGCCGTCCTGGGTCTGGGGCTGATCGGCGCCGCGTGCAGCGCGAGCGAGGCAGAGCCGGACGCGACGAGCTCACCGCCCGCGACCCCGAGCCCGAGCGCGAGCACCACCGGGAGCCCCGACGCGTTCGACGCGACCGCGCTCGAGACGGCGACGCCGATCAAGCACGTCGTGTTCCTGATCAAGGAGAACCGGACGTTCGATCACCTCTTCGGCACGTTCTCGGGCGCGAACGGCGTCTCGACCGGGATGGCGTTCGGCCAGCCGCGGACGCTCACGCGCGGGACCGACGGCCGGGTGCCCGGCGACCTGCCGCACTGCTACACGTGCGCCCTCGCGGCGTGGGACCAGGGCGAGATGGACGGGTTCCTGCAGGGCGACCACGCCCCATGGGCCTACACGCAGCTCCACAAGGACCAGCTGCCGAACTACTGGCACTGGGCGAGGCAGAACGTGCTGTTCGACAACTTCTTCGCGAGCGCGCAGGGACCCTCGTTCCCGAACCATCTCTACTCGATCGCGGCGACCTCGGGCGGCGCCCACGACAACCCGCGGCGCGTGCCGAGCCTCACCCACGGCTCGAACACCTTCGGCTGCGACGCGCCGCCGCTGCAGACCGTCGAGGTGTACGACAGCGAGGGGCGGATGAAGAAGGTGCCCCCGTGCTTCGACTTCCTCACCGAGGGCGACCTGCTGAACCGCGCGCACATCCCGTGGGCCTACTACGCGGCGAGCGAGGACCAGAAGGGCTACATCTGGTCGGCCTACTCGGCGATCCGCCGCTACCGGATGCACGAGGACCGTTGGCAGAAGCACATGTTCACGGTCGACGAGGTGGTGAAGGACATCCGCGGGGGCCTGCTGCCCCCGGTCACATGGATCACGCCGCGGTTCGAACTGTCCGAGCACCCCGAGTACAACTTCTGCCACGGCGAGAACTGGTCGACCAAGGTGATCGACGCGATCATGCGCTCGCCGATGTGGGAGTCGACGGCGATCTTCCTCACGTGGGATGACTACGGCGGCTTCTACGACCACGTCCCGCCGCCGCAGGTCGACGACTTCGGGTTCGGGATCCGCGTCCCGATGATGGTGCTCAGCCCGTACGCGAAGCATGGCAAGGTGAGCAGCGAGCTGGGCGAATTCTCAAGCGTGCTCCGATTCATCGAGGACAACTGGGGACTCACGCAACTCACCAAGCGCGACAGGCGGGCGACGCCGATGCTCTCGGCGTTCGATTTCGAGCAGCAGCCGAGGGCGCCCGACCCGCTGCCGCTCCGCGACGACTGCCTGGGCCCGATCTGGGCGCCGAACGACTAGGCCGTGCTCAACGCGCGGCCGGGTCCTGGAGCTCGGCGAGCCGCGCCCGCGCGCGCTGTGCCGAGACGATGTTGCCCTTACGCTCGTAGCGCTCGAGGGCCTGCTCGAGCGCTACCGCTGCTTCTTCCGCGCGGCCGGCGAGCAGGAGCACCTCAGCGAGGTCCGCGTACGCATCGCCCTGCGCGTCGAGCCTGTCGGTCTCATCGCAGATCGCCACGGCCTCGAGGGCGAGCCGCTCCCCATCGGCGTGCTCGCCACGGCGCGCGAACACCTTCGCCCTGACCCGTCGCCAGAGCATCTCCTTATCGGCGTCGTCGCTCGAGCCGAGCTCCTCGGCGCGGCGGGCCCATGCGTCTGCCTCGTCGAGCTGGTCGAGTGCGTAGATCGCCAGCGCCAGGGTGCCGGCCGCAGTCGACAGGAAACCTGGATCCCCCAGCCCTTCGTGCAGCCTGAACCCTTCCGCTCCGAACTCGGCTGCGGCGACGGGATCGCCGGCCCAGAGCTCCACCCAGACGGACTCGAACGCGGTGATGTTCGCGAGCAGGATCCCTCCGCCTCGCTCGGCCAACTCCGCACGCGCTTCGGCGAGGATCGCGCGCGCCTCATCGAATCGACCGAGCATCGCAAGTCCCCCGGCCCGGTAGGCACGGAAGAAGTAGTCTCGCCCTTCTCGGGCCTCGTTCTCGTCGAGCCACGCGAGCAGTTCCGGCACCGGTGTCGTGCCGGCGAAACGACAGAAGGCTCGCTGCCCGAAGGACCCGGGCGGTACATAGCCCGCGTGTTGGGCGTGGGCGTAGGCCCGCTCGAAGGCCTCCAGCGCTGCGTCCATCTGCGCGCGCGTTACCTCCAGTTCTGAGAGCGCGGCGTAGGCGACGTACAGAGCCAGGTCGTCCCCGGCAGCCTGGAACACGGGCAGGGCCCCTTCGATGAGCGCAGCCAGCTTCCCCGTCGTGCCCTCCGGCTCGAGGTAGAGCCCGACTGTGCTCCTCTGGATCCTCCCGCAGAGCTCGCCGACACGATCCCCCGCCGCAGCGGCGCGCTCGGTGAGGGCATCCGCGCGCCGCAGCGCTTCGTCGCCCCTGCCTGTCCAGAGCAGGGCGACGCCGAGCTCCGTTTCAAGGGCGAGGTCGAACCCGGTGGCGGGTTCGAGCGCGGCGGCGCGCTCGAACAGGCTCACGGCGGCGCCGTAGTCCTGGCGGAGGTTCGCGCGGAAGCCGGCCGCGGTCAGGCGCCGCCGTGCCGCGGCGGCCTGCTCCTCATAGGGCATCCCGAGCTCGGCCCGGTAGCGACATGCCTGTTCGAGGTGGTAGCCCACGATCTCGTCCAGCTCGACGAGCTCGCTCCCGTGTTGATCCAGCCAGGATGCAAGGCGGTCGTGGAGTTCGGAGCGTGTCGCCTTCGGCAAGGCCTCGTACGCGGCGTCACGGATCAAGAGATGGCGGAAGCGGAAGCCGTCCTCACCCGCGAACCGTGGCCTGTCAGGCCTGATCAGCTCCTTGCGGACGAGTGCGGCGAGGTTCGGGGTCACCTGGGTCTCCGCGGGTGCGAGCGCCTGGACGGCGCCTCGATGGAAGATCTCGCCTTCGATCGCAGCACGTTCCAGGACCCTGCGTTCGGCGGGCTCGAGCTGATCGAGGCGAGCCGCGAGCAGAGCTTGCAGCGTGGGTGGAACGACCACCTGGCCATTCCCCTCACCGGCCATCACCAGCATCTCCTCGATGAAGAGCGGGTTGCCGCCCGCGGCGCGAGCGATCTTCGTGCGGAGGTCACCAGGAACGCGCTCCGCCATGAGCTCCTTGACGTCTTCGTCGGGCAAGGGCTCGAGCCGGAGCGTCACCGGCCAGGTGGGGCGGCCTCCGCTGAGCTCCGGCCGCGCCATGCAGAGCAGCAGGATCGATGCGTCCGAGGACAGAAGGGCGACATGTTCGATCAGGTCGTGGAACGTCTGCTCGCCCCACTGGATGTCGTCGAACACGACCACCAGCGGCCCCTCCGCCGCCGCGTGTTCCAGGGTCTTGCGGAAGGCCCACGCGATCTCCTCGGACGAGGACGCCGCGTCGCTCTCGCCGAGCAGCGAGTGGATCGCCACCACAGCGGCTTCCTCAGGCGACGACACGTCGAGCTGCTTCAGCACCTCGACGACCGGCCAGTAGGTGATCCCCTCGCCGTAGGGGGGGCAGCGGCCCTGGACGACCGTCGCCTCGATCGATCCCAGGAGCTCCGAGGCGAGCCGGGACTTCCCGACGCCGGCATCGCCCATCACCGTCACGAGCTCGCAACGCCGCTGCTTCTCCACGCGCTCCCACGCTTCCCGGAGGATCGCGAGCTCGTGATCGCGCCCGACGAACCGCGCAGTATGCAGCCGCTCCGGCGCGTCGCGAACACGAAGGAGCCGGAAGGCAAGGACCGGCTCGGCCTTGCCCTTCAACTCGAGAGGGTCGACGGGCTCGACCTCGGCCGCGTCTCTGACGAGCGCGAGCGTCGGCTGGCCGATCAACACCTCGCCCGGCTGCGCTGCCTGCTCCAGCCGCGCCGCGACGTTGACCGCATCGCCGGTCGCCAGTCGCTCCTCGGTCCCCGTCACCACCTCGCCGGTCATGACGCCGATCCGTCCCTGGAGCCCCAGCTCGGCCAGCGCGTCCCGCATCTCCACGGCCGAACGCACCGCGCGCAGCGCATCGTCCTCGTGCACCACCGGCACGCCGAACACGGCCATGACGGCGTCGCCGATGAACTTCTCCACGGTGCCCCCGTGCCGCTCGACGATCGCCTTCATCCGGTCGAAGTAGTTCGCGAGCAACGCGCGAAGCCGTTCGGGATCGAGCGTCTCGCCGAGCGCGGTCGAGCCGGTCAGGTCGCAGAACAGCACGGTGACCGTCTTGCGCTGCTCGCGCGAGAGCGCCGCGCCGACCTGCTCCGTGCCACATTCCGGACAGAATCGGAACGGTCGTTCCGAGTCGAAACCACACGTTCCGCAGACCGGCACGCGATCAGTCTAGGATCGGGCACCCCGGGGCGCTCTCGGTGCGGGCATGCGATCGTCCTTGCTTGGAGCGAGGCCGATGCCCCCTTCGTCTCGAGGACCCCGGTCGTCGGTCACGCACGATACTGGCCGGGGATCTGGACGAAGGAGGTCGAGCATGATCGCGCGCCTGTGGACCGGACGGACGAAGGCCGAGGACTACGACACGTACCTCGCGTACCTGGAGGAGAGCGGCGTGGCGGCGCTGCAGGCCACAGCCGGCAACCGAGGAGTGATGGTGCTGCGGCGCCTCCACGGCGCCGAGGCCGAGTTCAGCGTGATGTCCTTCTGGGACTCGCTCGACGACGTCAAGAAGTTCGCCGGTGACGATGTGGACGCTGCTCGCTACTTCCCCGACGACGAACGCTTCCTGCTCGATTTTCCACCGAGGCTGAAGCACTTCGAGGTCGCCCGCGAGCGGTAGCTCCTCGACCCGACTCCACTGATCGCCACATGACAGGACCGAGATGAAGGCAGTGCCTTGGACCCTCGGTGCTAGTCTCCTGGGCCTATGACCAGCGAGAACGATGCTCGAAGCGCGCTCGAACGCGAGATCTACTGGGCCGAGGATGCCTCGGCTCGGTCGCGGATGGATACCTCGGAGGTTCGGGACCTGCTCCACGACTTCGCGATGCTGATGCGGGCCGACGAGAAGCAGGCCGTGCCCCGCGGCGAACCCGAGCTTGGGTCGGGCTCCCGGATGCGCCGCAAGACCAAGGTCCTCCAGTTCCGGCTGCTGCGGCCGATGCGCCGCCGCAACGACCGGCTGCTCGCCGAGTTCGGCGAGCTGGCGGCCGCGCTCGCCGACCGGGTCGTCGCGCTCGAGACCGAGGTGCGCGAGCTGCGGGCCAAGGTCGGGGACGCCGAGTGAGGATCGCGGTCGTCCACCCCCAGACGCCGTTCGTGCGCGGGGGAGCCGAGACGCACACCGAGTCGGTGGTGAGCGCACTCCGAGAGGCCGGGCACGAGGCCGAAGAGGTCGTGGTCGCCGGCAAGTGGTACCCGGCGACCGAGATCGTGCACCAGATGGCCGTGTGGCGAGCGCTCGACCTGTCCGAATCCAACGGGCTGCCGATCGACATGGTGATCGCGCTCAAGTTCCCCGCGTACCTCGTCCCGCACGAACGCAAGGTCGTCTGGCTGATCCACCAGCACCGGACCGCGTACGAGCTGTGGGATCACCCGGAGTTCGCCGATCTCGGCAAACAGATCGAGGGGCCGCAGGTGCGCGACATGGTGCAGCAGAGCGACCGGATCGCGCTCGGCGAGGCCAAGCGCATCTTCACGAACTCGAAGAACGTGCAGGACCGCCTGTGGAGCTCGCTCCGGCTGTCGAGCGACGTCCTGTACCACCCGTCACCGATCGTCGAAGCCCTCCTCCCGCTCGAACCCGGTCCGTACGGCGACGCGATCGTCTTCCCGAGCCGGCTCGAAGGCCTCAAGCGGCAGGCCCTGGTCGTCGAGGCGATGCGGCACGTGAAGACCGGGGTTCGGTTGGCGCTCGTCGGCAACGGTCCCGACGAGGACGGCCTCCGCGAGCAGATCGAGAAGCACGGGCTCCAGAACAAGGTCGAGCTCGCGGGCCGCGTCTCGGACGAACGCCTCCACGAGCTCTACCTCGCGGCCCTGGGCGTGTACTACGGCCCGTTCGACGAGGACTACGGGTACGTGACGCTCGAGGGTTTCGCGGCGCACCGGCCCGTCGTCACGCTCACCGACGCCGGCGGGCCGCTCGAGTTCGTGACCGACGGCGAGACCGGTCTGGTCACCCCGCCCGAACCCCAGGCGATCGCCCACGCGTTCGACCGCCTGTTCTCCAACCGCCCCCTTGCGAAGAAGATGGGCGAGGCCGGCAACGACAAGCTGCGCGCGACGGTGCCGGGATGGCCCGAGGTCGTCGCGCGTCTGACGGAGTAGCCGTGAACCGACTGACCACTCCCGTCCTCGGCGCGGTCCGCAGGCTCTACCGCTGGGACCACCAGATGGACCCGCGCGTGGCGTGGCTCTCGCCGATGCCGCCGGCGCGTAGCGGGATCGCGACCTACTCGCAGGCGGTGCTCGAGGGGCTCGAACGCATCGGGTATACGCCGAGCAAGCACAAGATCCAGCCGTACTGGCCGATCAAACACAAGCACTGGGCGACGGTGCCGTGGCACACGATGGCCGTCTATCACCTCGGCAACAACATGGTGTTCCACGGCGACATCTACGACCTCGCGATCCGAACGCCCGGACTCCTGGTGATCCACGACCTCGCGCTCGACGACTTCGTGATGGGGATGGTGGCCACGGCGCAGCCGTTCGGGCACCAGGCGTTGCGCGAGGGTCTGCTGCTCGCCCCTCGGCTCCACGGGTTCGAGGAGGCCGAACGGAACGAGCCGCTCCGTGTCCCCTACATCGCGCACGCCGCCCGGAACGCCAGGGGGATCGTCGTCCACTCGCCGTTCGTCGAACGCTACCTGCGCGCGTTCGGCTGCAAGACCCCGATCTACGTGGCGCCCCACCCCGTGGTCGAGAGCGAGCCGCACGTCCGCAAGGCGGAGGGCGCCGCTCGGGTGATCCGAGGGTCGCTCGAGTCCATGGGGATGCGGACACTGGTCGGCGTATACGGCGACCAGAACGCGGCCAAGCTGATCGACGTCGTCGTCGAGGCGATGGTGCACCTGCCCCAGGAGGCGCACCTGGCACTCGTCGGGCGACGGATCCCCGGGTACGAGCTCGAGCCGCTGGTGCGCGGGAGCGGGCTCGGCGCTCGCGTCTCGGTGCACACCGACGTCTCGGACGAGGACTTTCTCGCGTGGATGTGCGCAGCGGACGTCGCGGTCGACCTCCGCTACCCGCACCGCGGCGAGGTCTCCGGTTCGCTCTCGCGCTCGATGCAGTGCGGCGTGCCCACGGTCGTGAGCGCGACCGGCACCTACCTTGACCTCCCCGAGGACGTGGTCGTCCGCGTCTCGGCGGGCCGGCTCGAACCCCAGGAGCTCGCCGAGGCGCTCCGGGCGCTCGTCGACGATCCCGAACGCCGCCGCCGGATCGGCGACGCCGCCAAGGCGCACTCGATGGAGCTCGCCCGGTCCGAAGCGAACGCGCACGTCTACGCCGAGGCGATGGACGCCACGATGGCGCTCCTGTTGGACCCGGCCCGTCGCGCGCTCGCCCGCTGGGGCGGCGCACTCGTCGACCTAGGGATCACCGAGGACGGGCTCTCGGAGGGCTACGGCATGGCCTACGCCCGAGCGCTCGACGAGTTCCGGCCGCCGCACGCACGCGAGGCGGTCGAACCCACGCATTCTCCATAGCCCGCGTTCCTGGTCCGCCACAGGCCCGTTGCTAGACTCGCCACGCCGAGCCGGCACGCACGGCGCGAGCCGGCCGGCCACGACGCCGAACCTCACCTATGCCATGGCCGCAACCGTCCAGACCGTCGAGCGCACCTCCGAGTCGCCGCACCTCCGGGTCGGCGAACGCCTCCGCATCCTCGTCGCCCACCGCGAGATCCTGGCGAACCTGGTCCGCAAGGAGCTCAAGGTGAAGTACGCGGCCTCGGTGCTCGGGGCCGTGTGGTCGCTGCTGAACCCGCTCGTCTACCTCGCCGTCTTCTCGTTCGTGGCGAAGGTCCTGGGCGCAGGGATCCCGAACTACCCGGTCTACCTGCTATCCGGACTCCTCGCCTGGAACCTGTTCTCGGCCTCGATGGGCAGCGGCGCGCGGGCGGTGCTGGACAACGCGAACCTGGTGAAGAAGGTGGCGTTCGCGCGCGAGATCCTGCCGCTGTCGGCCGTGGGCGTCGGCCTCGTCGACTTCGCGTTGCAATCGGCGGTGCTGCTGCTCTACATCATCGTGTCGGGCTACGGCCTCCACCTGCCCGAGCTCGCGCTCTGGCCGCTCGCCTTCGTGACGCTCGTGGTGCTCACGGTGGCCCTGTCGCTGTGGTTCTCGGCCCTGAACGTCCGCTACCGCGACGTCGGACACCTGCTGAACATCGCCCTGCTGGTGTGGTTCTGGGCGACCCCGATCGTCTACGCCGAGTTCCAGGTGCAGCAACTGGCCGCGAAAGGCGAGGGGACCTGGCTCGGGATCCCGCGGCTCGGGTTGTACCTGCTGAACCCGATGGTCGACGTCGTGGCCGGCTTCCACCGGGCCATGTACGGCGTGGTGGCGCCGATCGTCGGACAGGATCCGGTCCTGGTCGACAAGAGCCTGGGGTGGGTCGCCGGGGTCCTCACGATCACGCTCGTCGTCTCGCTCGTCGGGCTCCGTCTCGCGTGGGGCTACTTCTTCTCGCGTTCGGGCGACTTCGCGGAGGAGCTGTGAACCCGCCCGCGATCGAGGTCGCCGACGTCTCGAAGCGCTTTCGCATCTACCGGGACAAGCCGACGTCGCTCAAGCAGCGCGTGCTCTCCTCGCGCAGCCGGGCCGAGGACTTCTGGGCGCTCCGCGACGTCGCGCTCGACGTGGGCGAGGGGTCCACGTTCGGGCTGATCGGTCACAACGGCTCGGGCAAGACGACGCTCCTGAAGTGCGTCGCGGGGATCCTGCGGCCGACCTCGGGGACGATCCGCCAGCGGGGGCGGCTCGCGGCGCTGCTCGAGCTCGGCGCCGGGTTCCACCCCGAGCTCACCGGTCGCGAGAACGTCTACCTGAACGCCTCGTTCCTGGGGTTGTCTCGCAGGCAGACCGACGCCGCGTTCGACGCCATCGTCGCGTTCGCCGAGCTGGAGGACTTCATCGACAACGAGGTGAAGTTCTACTCGTCGGGCATGCTGGTTCGGCTGGGGTTCGCCGTGGCGGTGCACGTCGAGCCCGACGTCCTGCTGATCGACGAGGTGCTCGCGGTGGGGGACGAGGCCTTCCAGGCCAAGTGCCTCGACCGCGTCCGGGCGTTCCAGCGCGAGGGGCGGACCATCGTGCTCGTGACCCACGCGCTCGACACCGTGATCGAGATCTGCGACCGCGCCGCGATGCTGCACCACGGCGAGCTGCACGCGATCGGCATGCCGACCGACGTCGTGCGCGAGATGCGGTACGTCCTGCTCGGCGTGACCGATCCGAACTTCGTCCCCGAGGAGGGCACCCGCGAGGCCGAGATCGCCGAGGTCCAGATCGTCCGCCCCAACGGCTCGAGCGAGGGCGCGATCCTGCGCGGCGACTCGCTCACGATCGTGATCGACGTGCGTCAGAACGAGCCGCTCGACGACCTGGACGTGGACTTCGCCGTGCTGGACGGGGCGACGAACCATGCGGTGCTCGACGCTCGCACCTCCCGCGCCGGCTTGGATCTCGGGCGTTTCGAGAAGAAGCGCGTGCGCTTCCGGATCGAGGGCTTCCCGTACGAGCCGGGGAAGTACTGGGTGACGGTGGGGTTGTCGGACCGCGCCACCGGGCAGCTGTACCACGTGCAGACCCAGCGGTACCTGTTCGAGGTCTTCGACGCGCCCCGCGTGCAGGAGCGCGTGGAGGTCCCGGTGACCGTGGAGGTCGAGGACCTGTGACCGAACGTGCAACCGACCCGACCACGACCCAGACGAAAGGAACCCCCCCGATGCTGATCGTGCTGATCCTGTTCTCCGTCACGCTGGCCGCGGTCGCGCAGCTGGCGCTCAAGCACGGCATGAACCTCGTGAACGACGAGCTCGCGCCGCAGACCTTCTCGCTGAACGGCTCGTCGCTGCGGGTGGTCGTCGGCCAGCCCTTCGTCTGGGGCGGGCTGTTCCTGTTCGGCCTGTCCGCGCTGGTCTGGCTGGTCGTGCTGTCGAAGGTGTCGCTGTCGTTCGCTTACCCGTTCGCCGCGCTCACGTACGTGCTGATCCTGCTCTTCGACCAGTTCGTGCTGGACGAGACGGTGCCGCCGCTGCGCTGGGCGGGGGTCGCGTTCATCGGCGTGGGGATCATCCTCGTCTCGCAGACCCAGCACACGTGAGTCGATGAAGGCCGTCGTGCTGGTCGGTGGGGAGGGCACCCGCCTGCGTCCGATCACCGAGACGCTGCCCAAGCCCCTGGTCCCGCTCGTCGATCGGCCGAGCCTGGATCACGTGCTCGACCACCTGGCGGGACACGGCGTGCACGAGGTCGTGCTGTCGAGCTCGTACCTGGAGGAGACCTTCCACGCGTTCATCCAGGCCCGTCGCGGCGACCCGTCGATCACGTGGATCACCGAGACCGAGCCGCTCGGCACGGGCGGCGCGATCGTGAACGCGCTCGAGGCCTTCGACACGGCCTTCTTCGCGCTCAACGGCGACATCCTCACCGATCTGGACCTCACCGAGATGCTTGCGAGGCACCGCGATCGGGGCGCGATGGCGACGATCGCGCTCACGCGCGTCGAGGACGCTCGGCCGTACGGCCTCGTGCCGATGGACGCGAACGGGCGGGTGCTCGAGTTCCGCGAGAAGCCGTCGGAGCTCATGCCGGGCGACATCAACGCGGGCACCTACGTCCTCGACCCCGCCGCCCTCGCGGGCTGGACCCGCGGCGAGAACGTGTCGATCGAGCGCCAGATCTTCCCGGCGCTCATCGCCGCAGGACGGCCGCTCGCGGGGTTCCCGTCCGAGGCGTACTGGATGGATCTGGGGACGCCGCAGGCGTACCTGCAGGCGCAGTTCGATCTGCTCGACGGGAGGGTGGACGGCCACCGCTCGTACCCCTCGCCGTTCGTCGACGCCGGCGGCCGCATCGACCGGGGCGCGACCGTGAACGAGCACGTCGTGGTCGGGCCGCGCGCCACGATCGAGGCCGGGGCGCGGGTGAGCGACACGGTCCTTCACGAGCGGGCGGTGGTCGAACCCGACGCGGTCGTGGAGCGGTCGATCCTCGGTTCGGGCTCGAGGGTGATGGGGGGTGCGTCGGTCCGCGACTCCGTGCTCGGCGAGGGGGCGGTGGTGGGCGCCGGCGCCTCGGTGCGCGAGGGTCGCGTGCAACCGGGGGAACGGGTCGGGGCCTGACCTTCGGCTCCGCCGGGACGTTGTGATACGGTGCGGAGCCGCCCGACCATCCTCATCGAACCTATGCGTAGAACCCTCATCCTCGTCATGCTGGTCGCCCTGGCCCTCGGCGCGATCCCGGCGAACGCCGGGCCGAACCGCGAACCGAAGGGGCCGGACGGACCCACGGAGTTCCGTCTGTTCGGCGCCGGCTTCGGGCATGGCCTCGGGCTTTCCCAATGGGGGGCGTACGGGCTCGCGAGGCAGGGGTGGGGCCCGTCGAAGATCCTCAAGCACTTCTACTCGGGGACCCGAGTCGCGCGCGAGGGCTCGCCGCCGAAGAATCTCCGGATCGGGCTCGTGCAAGGCAAGGACTCCGTTCGGCTCGAGGCGCAGGCCGGGCCCGTGGAGATCCGGCTCGGCGATGCGCAGACCGGTTCGGCGGTCGCCACGATCCCCTCCGGCGAGACGTGGAAGGTTCGTGCCGCCGGCAACCAGTACCTGATCGTGGACGCGACCGGGACCACCGTGGACAGCGTCGGCGGTCCGAACGACGCGATCTCCATCGTCTACGAGCAGAGCGGTGCGCGGGTTCGCGTCACGGAGGCCGCCCACACGTACAACCGCGGCTCGATCGAGTTCGGCCTGTACTCGTGCGCCGGCGGTTGCCGGATGCGGTTGGTCCTCACCGTGGATCCCCAGGGGTATCTGTACGGGCTGGGCGAGGTCCCGAGCTCGTGGCCGATGTCCGCCCTCAAGACCCAGGCGATCGCTGCGAGGACCTACGCGTTCACGAAGGCGGCCGCTTCGCAGCACCGGGCGGTCTGCGATTGCGCGCTGTACGCGAGCTCGTTCGACCAGGTCTACGCGGGGTGGGACAAGGAAGGCGGCGCCGACGGCGACCGGTGGGTCGCCGCGGTGAACCAGACCGGGGACCAGGTCGTGCTGAACGGCGCGGAGACGATCCAGGCCTTCTACATGTCCTCCTCGGGCGGGTACACCGAGAACAACGAGAACGTGTGGGGCGGCACGCCGATCGATTACCTCCGCGGCGTGTGCGACCCCGGCGACTACACCTCCGAGAACCCGAACGCCGTTTGGGAGCAGACGTTCACCCCCGCGCAGGTGACCCAGCACCTCGGGCTCGGCATCGGGACCGTGACCAGGTTCACCAACGTCGACCGCGGCGTCTCGGGCAGGATCATGTCCGTCACCGTCATCGGGGCGAACGGCCAGGCCGCGATCAGCGGCGACGCGCTGCGTTCGCACCTCGGTCTCCCCGACGACCGGCTGTGGATCAACGCGGACCGCCGCATCACCGGCGAGATCCGGGCCAAGTACGACGGCCTCGGCTGCTCGCCCGGCCTCCCCACCTCGCGCCAGGTCTCGGTCGCGGGCGGCGAGCGGCAGAAGTTCGAGGACGGGACGATCTACCACTCGGGTTCGGCCGGCGCGCATTTCCTGCGGGGCCCGGTCCTGGGCCGCTATCTGTCCGCGGGCGGCCCGGCGGGTCACCTCGGGTTCCCGACCTCCGACGTCCACAGGCTCGAGAACGGGAACCTGCGGGCGAGCTTCGAGGGCGGCGTCATCATCTGCGACCCCGACGACTCGAGCTGCACCGTCACCTAGCCCGGCCGCCGCTACTTCTGGAACAGCGGGCCGAGCAGCCCGTGCGGCGCCTCCGGCGCGACCGAGGTTCCGCGGAACGCGTCGATGAACGACGTCGTCATCGTGACCGCCTGGTCCGCCGGGATCGTGGCGGGGCACATCCACCGCGTGTTCCAGGCGAGGAGCGCGAACGCCCGGTCGTCCGGGAGCGAGGGGTACGGGGCCATGATCACGCGGCTCTCGTCGCGGGCGATCGCCGCCAGGCGGTCGATCGTCTCCTGGGCCAGCCCGGCCTCGGCGGTGGGGCGGTAGTAGATGATCACGTAGGCGTGCTCGAGGTTGTGGACCGCCCGCGTCTCGGGGACCGGGATCCCGTAGACGTGCGGGTCCGACGGCAGGGGCGACGCGTCGTGCGGTCCTGCCGCCGCCGGCCGATCGGGGTAGTCGAACGATTCACCGGGTGCGAGGTGGACCCGCGATGGGTTCGGCACGACGGGCTGCTCGAGGTCGCCGCACCCCGCAGCCTGAGCTGCCGAACGCGCTTCGGCCGAAACCTCCCCCGGCCCCGGCGTCCGGAAGAAGAGCAGCCATCCGAGCGCGATGAAGGCCGCGATCGCCACGAACCGCCCGACGCCCCAAGGCCGGCGCTCGGCGGGCTGGGGCGTTCGGGCGCGCGCGGTCGGGCGCGAGGTCCTGGTGGCCTTGGGGCGGGATTCCGTCGGCGGCAGAGACCCGGAGGGTCGCCGCTTGCGCTTCTTCGCCAACGCGGCGCCGCTAGGGGTTGATCGAGGCGAAGTCGAACGTGGACGGGATCGGGTCGGGGAGCTCGGCGGGGGTGCCATACGTGACCACGATCACGGTCTGATCGTCCAGCTGGACGTCCTGGAGGTCGTCCGTGACCTCGTCGCCGTCCACGAACACCTGGAGGCGGTTGTTGCCGTCGTTGCAGTACGCCCCCAGGCAGCTCGGCGTGAAGCGGACGCCCCATACGCCGAAGAAGTCGCCGAGCGTGAACTCCCGCGATTCGGACGACTCGAGGTGCACCAACCCCGTGTTGTCGTGCGTATGGATCGACTGGATCGTCCCCCTCGAGGTGTCGATCCCGATGTCGGTCGGGATGCGTTCGTTCTGCCCGTGGACGAAGATCTGCACGTTGGCGTGCTCGTGCATCGTGGTCCCTTCGGGCGGGAGACCGAGCGCGGTCGCGCGCGCGGGCGACTTCGCGGCGTTCGCCGGCCACGGGGCGTCGGTCGTCAGCTCGCCCGGGAGGCCGCCGGGGGGTGGTGACGATGTGTCGTTCCGGTTGGTGAAGAAGAACACGCCTGCGGCGACCGCGATCGTGATCCCGGCGATCCAGGCGAGCTGGCGCCGGCGCTGCGCGCGGGCGATCCGGCGACGGGCCGCCTCGCGTTCGGCGCGGGCGAGCTCCTTCTTCTCGGCCCGCGTGCGCTGCGGTCCGGCAGGGGGCCGGTGGGAAGGCGTGGTCGGACGTTGCCGTCGTGGTTCCGTCTTCGGTTCGGCGCGTTCCGCCCCGTCAAGCTCCGACGCGTCGTTGGACCCCGCGGGGCGCGGTCGCTCCGCCGTCCGCGTCGACGTGGTCGACGGGCGGTTCCTCGAACGGTTCTGGGGTTTGCGCCGTTTCTTCGCCATGGCTCGTCCTCAGCGTCCTCGACCGGTCAGAAGGCGTTTCCGGCTTCGGGCGCCTCGCCCTTGTACGGGCGCTGTCCGAACGGCGGCGCCGAGTACGACGACGTGAACCCGAACGCGGCCGCGAGGTTCACGTTCGCGCACTTCTGCACCTTGTGCCAGGCGACCAACGCCATCTGGGTCCCGGCCGGGAGCGTCCCCGGTGCGCCCTGGTCCGGGTAGTCGTACGGCGCGACGATCACGCGGCTGCCCACATCGTGGCCCTCGTAGAACGTTCGGATCCGATCGAGCTCCTCGCCGGACGCGCCGGGGGCGTACCAGACGATCGCCGCGCCGTGCTCGAGCGAGTGGATCACGCGGTCGATCGGCGGCGGCGTGGTGTAGACACCGGCCCCGTACGGGATCGCGTTGTGGGGGCCCGACGCCGGGGGGACCGAGGCGTACGTCGAGAGTGGCACCGTAGCAACGACGTGGGCACGATCCTGGCTCGACGGCTGGTACGGGCCGACGTCCTCCACCGGACCGCAGCCTGCGGTCTGCCTCGCCTGGGCGGCGTTCTCGAGGAGTTCCGCCGGCGTGGCGCTGGCCTCCTGAGGCCTGGTGAGGGCGAACACCGCTAGCACCGCGACCAGGACGCCGACGACACCGAACGCGACCTTCCGGTTGCGTCGGCTCCTCGCCATCTTGCGCTGGAGCTCGACACGCTGACGCCGGGCCTCCTCCTTGCGTTCGGCCTTGGTCAGACGCTGCTTCGAGGTTGGGTCGGCCATGTCTGAGTTCCGCCCGGAGGCGGACCCCAAGGATAGCCACGAAGCGGGCGGTTTGGCCGGTCCATCTTCGGCGAGAACTTCGGGGTCGGAGCCTTGCGGCGGCCCACTGGCCTTCCTATGCTTCGGCCGACTTCCCCACGGCGCTGGCCGGCGCCCTGCCGGCCGGAAGGGGGAGGCATGGCGGACACGGACACGAGCACCGGGAACGTGGTTCGGGTGAGGACGCCGCCCACCGGCGGGCTCGACCGGTTCTTCAAGATCTCCGAACGCGGCTCAAGCCTGCGGATCGAGATCGTGGCGGGCATCACAACCTGGCTGACGATGGCCTACATCCTGTTCGTGAACCCGGCCATCCTCGGGTTCGTCGGGATCCCCGACCTGCAGCCGCTCGGGCTGCCGTTCGCGCAGGTGCTCACCGTGACGGCGCTCGTCGCCGGGGTGATGACGATCCTGATGGGGGTCGTCGCGAACTACCCGTTCGCGCTCGCGGCGGGGCTGGGGCTCAACGCGTTCGTCGCGTTCACGCTCGTCGCGGGGAACGGGCTCTCGTTCCCGCAGGCGATGGGCGTGATCGTCGTCGAGGGCGTGATCATCACGATCCTCGTCCTCACGGGCGTTCGGGAGGCGGTCCTGAACGCGATCCCGATGGACCTCAAGCGGGCGATCGGGATCGGCATCGGGGCGTTCATCGCGCTGATCGGGCTCGTGAACGCGGGCGTGGTCACCAACACGGGACCTACGCCGCTCGCGCTCGCCGGCGAGCTGACGACGTGGCCGATCGGCATCTTCGTCGTCGGGCTCGCGTTGAGCGCCGCATTGGTGGCACGCAGGGTCAAGGGAGCCCTGCTGATCGGGATCTTGGTCTCGACGGTCCTCGCGATCATCGTGAACGAGGCGAAGGACCTGTCGATCTGGAGCAACGGCATCGCGGCGATCCCGGACAAGGTCGTCGACACGCCGGACTTCGGGCTCGTCGGCGCGTTCTCGTTCGACTTCTTCTCGGTGCTCGGGACCGCCACCGCGCTCGCGGTGGTGCTGTCGGTGATGCTGTCGGACTTCTTCGACACGATGGGCACCGTGATCGGTCTCGGCGGCGAGATGAAGATGCTGGACTCGAACGGGAGGCTCCCCGGCATCAAGCGGGTCCTGCTGATCGACTCGCTCGCGGCCGCGGCGGGCGGCGCCGCCTCTGCGTCGTCGAACACCACCTACATCGAGAGCGCGTCGGGGATCTCGGAGGGCGGTCGGACGGGGCTCGTCGCGGTGGTCGTGGGCGTCCTTTTCCTGTTCGCGATGTTCTTCTCGCCGATCGCGGGCGTGATCCCGCCGGAGGCGACGGCGCCGGCGCTCGTGCTCGTCGGCTACTTCATGATGGTGCTCGTCAAGGACATCTCGTGGTCGGACCCGGGGATCGGCATCCCGGCGCTGCTCACGATCGTGATGATGCCCTTCACGTACAGCATCACCAACGGCGTGGGCGCGGGGTTCCTCTCGTACGTCGTGATCGCGGTGCTTCGCGGCAGGTGGCGGGACGTCCACCCGCTGCTGTACGTCGTGGCCGCGATCTTCGCCTGGTACTTCGTGCACGGGGTGGTCTAGGCCGAGGGGCTGCGGCTGGGTTCACTCGGTCCGCAGGTGTTCGGACAGGTCGAGCGGGGGCCGCGGAGGCGCGGCCCCCGCCGGCGTCGGGCCCACCGCGACGGTCCCGAGCGCGAACCACTCGTCGCCCATCCCGAGCGCCTCGCGGCTCTCCTCTTGGCAGAACAGCGTCGAGGAGATCCAGCACGAGGCGAGCCCCTGCGCCGAGAGCGCGAGGAGCAGGTTCTGGATCGCCGCCCCCCCGGACAACAGGAACATCTCCCGCTCGGCGTTTGAGCGCTGGGCGTCGGCGTAGGGGTGGGCGCCCCGGAAGCGGACCCACGGGACGATCAGAACGGGCGCCGCGCCGAGCACCTCGTCGCTCCTGGCGATCCGGCGTTCGATCGTGGCCTCCGGCGTCGCGTCGCGTCGCAGGTCCTCGCGCCACGCCTCGGCGATCGCGCCGAGCAGGCGCCGCTTGGCCGCCGCGGTCCGGATCGCCGTGAACGACCACGGACGCGTGTGGTGCGGTGCCGGCGCAGTGCAGGCGGCGCGGACGGCCTCCTCCACCGCCTCGCGCGACACCTCGCCGTCCCCGAACGCCCGGATCGTCCGGCGCTCCGAGATCGACAGGAGCGGGGACGTCCGGAACAGATCCTCCTCCGGCGGGCGGACCATCTCGGACGCCGGTACCGATGCCGGCCGGAACGCGACGCCCCGGACGATCGCTACCGGCACTCGCGCCGCCTTGCCCATCGCGAGCCCGCTCGCGGCGGCCACCTCGTCGGCGAGCGCCACGACGGTCGCCTCGAGCTCGCGGCCGTGGTGGTCGGCGGTGCCGCGGAGATCGATGAGGGCCGGGATGCCGGCGCAACCGATCGAGACGTTCACGAGACCGCGCCGCCAGGTCCTGCCGAACGTGTCCGTGATCACGACGGCCAACTCGACGCCGAGCCGTTCGCTGAGGCCGCGGCGGAGCCGTTCCGCGGAAGCGTCCGGATCCTCCGGGAGCAGCGTGAGGAACCCCTCCTCGACGTTCGAGGCGTCGACGCCGGCGTTCGCGCACACGAACCCGTGGCGCGTCTCGGCGATCACGAGGTCGCCGCGCCGTGCGACGACGCGGCGCGTCTCGTGTTCGACCCACGCGTTTCGGCCGCCGTCCTCCTCCGGGACGACGCGTCCCTCGGCCTTGGACACGATCTTCTGTGTGACCGCGACCACGTCCCCGTTGCCCAGGCCGATCGTGCCGAGCGGTCCGGCGAGGAGCGAGGCGAGATCGTCGCCCGGTCGCACCTCCGGGAGCCCCTCGACGGGCAGCACCTGGATGCTCATGGAGGGGTCGCCCCGATCACCCCAGCAGACCGAGCGCGAACCGCGCGAGCGCCTCCGCCTTCGCGTCGTCGGTCATGATCGAGTCGGTCGCGCCGACGCGCAGCCCGGTGGCCTCG
>Ga0222623_10000036_pt1 | contig 31349 bp, 29 predicted proteins | sample PLMtaG_FD_177336 | JGI IMG/M metagenome (GOLD analysis project Ga0222623, IMG submission 177336) | Groundwater sediment microbial communities from an aquifer in East River, Colorado, USA - PLM2_30_coex | ecosystem: Environmental > Terrestrial > Soil > Riparian zone | place: USA: East River...
CCAATACAGCGCGCTCGGCGTCATGCGACTGCGCGACCTCCGGGACGCCGGTGCGGTGGTCGGGCTCGGCTACGACGGCGCGAGCGGGCACCGCCAAGACATGTTCGAGCAGATGACGCAGGCGATCTTGCTCCAGCGCGTCCACACGCTCGAGCCCACCGCCTCCAGGGCTGAGGAGGCGTTCGAGCTCGCGACGCGCGAAGGTGCCAGGTACCTCGGGTCGGACGCCGGCGTCCTGGCGCCGGGGAGGCTCGCCGACGTCGTCGTGGTTCGGCTCGACCGAGCCCACACGACGCCCCTGCATCGCACGGTCGCCGCGCTCGTGTACTCGGCGCGGGCGTCGGACGTGGAGATGACCATCGTCGGAGGAGAGATCGTCGTCGAAGACGGCCGCAGCACCAGGGTCGACGAACAGCGGGTGATCGCGGAGGCTCAGGCGGCCGCCGAGGGACTCGTCGCCCGATGCGGGCTCGACAAGCTGCGGGCCCCCTGGCGTCGCTGAGCCTCGAACCGTCTTGACGCCTCTCCGAGCCACTCCTAGCATGCCGGGTAACTTGTCAGGCAAGCTGCCCGATCTGAGCCTCGCGGGTCGTCCGGCCTATTTCGGTGCGCGGGTCGTCCGGGTCGAGGACGATCGCCTCCTTCGGGGGGAAGCGAGGTTCGTCGCCGACATCCGTCTCCCCTGGATGCTCGAGATGGCCGTCGTACGAAGTCAGTTCCCCCACGCGCGGATCCGGGTCGACCTTGAGGCGGCACGTGCCGCCGAAGGCGTCGTCGCCGCCTTCGCCGCCGCCGATCTCACCGACGTCGAGCCCTTCCCGGACTTCATTCCCCACATGAAGCCGGTGCGCGCTTCGGTCCTCGCCGCCGACGTGGTGCGCTTCGTGGGTGCTCCGCTCGCCGTGGTCATCGGCGAGGACCGCTATCGGGCGGAGGACGGCGCCGAGCTCGTGGCCGTGGATTACGACCCGCTCCCGGTGGTGGGCTCCGCGGACGGCGCGCTCGCCGAGAGCGCTCCGAGGCTGTACGAGGACTGGCCTGACAACCGGATCGTCGATCTCCCTACGTCGTCACCCGAGGTGGTGGACGCGTTCGCCACGCGCAGGGTCGTGAGCGGACGGTTCTCGATGCATCGTCACGCAGGGGTCCCCATCGAGACACGGGGGTGCGTGGCCGAGTACCGAGACGGCCGGCTCACCTTGTACACGGGCACGCAGAGCCCACACATCACCCGGACCACGCTCTCGTACGTGTTGCCGCTGCACGAGCGCGACATCCACGTCGTGGCGCCGGACGTTGGTGGGAGCTTCGGGGTGAAGACGCACATCTATCCGGAGGAGGTCCTCGTTTCGTGGCTCGCGATGAAGCTCGGGCGTCCCGTGAGATGGATCGAGGATCGGGGCGAGCACCTCCTCGCCAGCTGTCACGCGCGGGAGCAGACCATGGAGCTTGAGGCGGCGGTCGAGGAGGACGGGACGATCGTGGCCCTCCGCTGCCACCTGCTGCACGACGTCGGCTCGGCGGAGATCTTCATGCCGGGGATCAATCCCACGTTCGTGACCGCGGGCTCGATCACGGGCGCGTACCGGATCCCGCTGGCCGAGTGCTCGATCACGGAGGTCGTGACGAACAAGACGCCCTCGGGGGCGTATCGAGGGTTCGGCCAGCCGGAGGCGTACTTCGCCCTGGAGGTCCTGGTCGACAAGATCGCCAGGGAGCTGGGGGTCGACGCGGTCGAGCTCCGCCTCAAGATGCTCCTCGATGCCTCGGATCTGCCGTACACCAACCCGTCGGGTGGCATCGTTGATTCGGGGAGCTTCGCCGAGGCCCTGGAGCGGGCGGTCGAACTGGGCCGCGCGGCCGAAGGGAAACGCCGCGCCGAGCACGCCGACGACCCGCACGCGCGGATCGGCCTCGGGGTGGCGACCTACCTGGAGGGCACGGCGCCCACGTACTTCGGGACCACCGGTCGATGGATGTCCCACGACTCGGCGAGGGTCCGGATCGAGCCCGACGGGAGCATCGTGGTCTCGGTCGGCGTGACCACCGCGGGGCAGGGGACGACGACGATGGCCGCCGTTCTCGCCGCCGATGCGCTCGGCGTCCCCATCGAGAGCGTCCGGATCGAGTCCGGAGACACCGACGCGAGCCCCTACGGGCTCGGCGCATGGGGGAGCCGCAGCACGATCGTGGGGGGTGGGGCCATACTGGGGGCCGCCGGGCGTCTGCGCGACAAGGTCCTGAGGATCGCTGCACACATGCTGGAGACGTCTCAGGATGACCTCGAGATCGAGCGCGGGTTCGTGCGGGTGCGCGGCGCGCCCGAACGGAGGGTGGCGTTCGCCGAGGTGGGGACCGCCGCGTGGATGCGGACGGACGATCTCCCTGCGGATCTGGATCCGGGTCTCGAGGCGGTCGTGACCTACGCCCCTCCGGGGGTCGACGACGCTCCCGACGAACGCGGTCGCATGAACCCGGTCGCCACGTGCGCGAACGCGACCCACGCGGCGGTCGTGAGGGTGGATCTGGAGACCGGTCGGATCGAGGTCCTGGACTACATCGCCGTGCATGACTGCGGACCGATGGTGAACCCGCCCATCGTCGAGGGGCAGGTGCGCGGGGGGGTGGCCCAGGAGATCGGGGGGACGCTGTTCGAGCATCTCGCCTACTCGGACGTCGGTCAGCCCCTCGTCGCCGGCCTCATGGACTACCTGATCCCGACGGCCGGGGAGATCCCGGACGTCGTCGTCGAGCACTTCGAGAGCCCCTCGCCCAACACGCCGCTCGGGCTGAAGGGTGCGGGAGAGGGGGGAACGATCGGTCCACCGGCCGCGATCACGAACGCCGTCGCGAACGCGCTCGCTGAGTTCGGCGTCGAGATCGACACCCTGCCTCTGTCACCACCCGCCGTCCGTGAGCTGATCCGCGCCGGATCGGGGGCGGGTCCTGACTGATCCACGCGAGGAGATCGCGATCGCGGGTGTGACCGAGCCGCGTTCCGACGAGCCTCGCACCGGCGGGAACAAGGACGTCCGGCTCGTCGGGGTCTCGAAACGCTTCCCCGTCTCCAAGAAGGAGACGCTGCTCGCCGTCGATCGGATCGACCTCCACGTCTCCTCGAACGAGTTCCTCGCGATCATCGGACCTTCGGGGTGCGGGAAGTCGACGATCCTGCGGATGGTCGCCTCGCTGGAGGAACCGACCTCGGGCACGGTCATGGTAAGCGGGCGCCCGCCGCATGAACTCGCCCTGGCGCATCGACTGGGTGTCGCGTTCCAAGATCACGCGCTCCTCCCGTGGCTGAGCTCCTGGGAGAACGTCGCGCTGCCGTACCGGCTCGCCGGCAGGAAACCGGATGCGGATCATGTCGCCGCGCTCCTCACGCTGGTCGGGATGGAGGGGTTCGCCGGGTCCAGGCCGAAACAGCTCTCGGGGGGGATGCGCCAGCGCGTCGCCATCGCCAGGGCACTCGCGCTCGGCCCGGAGGTCCTCCTGCTCGACGAGCCGTTCGGATCCGTGGATGCGGTCACCAGGCGACGTCTGAACCTGGAGCTGCAGCGGATCTGGAGCGAGCTGGCCATCACGACGCTGCTCGTCACGCACTCGGTCGAGGAGGCGATCTTCCTCGCCGATCGCATCGTGGTCCTGACCGAGCGCCCCGGTCGTATCAAGCTCGTGCGCGACGTGCCCTTCGCGCGCCCTCGGGCACGGGAGGTCCTGACGACGGATGCGTTCCACGCCCTTGCCGACGAGCTGACCCTCGCGCTCGATCCCGAGGGATCGTCCCCGGAGCTCGATGGCTGAGCCGGGCGAGGCGCGGGGCCGTCGGGTCGCCCTCGGTCTGATCGGCATCGCGATCCTCCTGGTGGCGTGGGAGGTTCTCGGTCGAGCCGGTGCGCTCGGCGTCTCCTGGCCGCCGTTCTCCGCGGTCGTGCGCGAGGGGTTCGCCGATCGGGGGCTCATGTGGGACTCGCTGGTCGCGACCACCATCGCGGCCGTCAAGGGCTTCCTGATCGGGACGTCGATCGCGTACGCGCTGGCCGTCACCGGCTTGCTTCTGCCGGTGCTGCGTCCCGGCATCGGTCGGCTCGCCACCGTCGTCAACTCCGTGCCATGGCTCGCGCTGGGGCCCTTGCTGGTGATGCTGGTCGCTCCGGACCTCACGCCGGTGGTGATCGCGGCGATGGCCGTGTTCTTCGCCAGCTTCATCTCCATCAGCTCCGGACTGCAGTCCGCGAGCGAAGCTCACGAAGACGTGTTCACGGTCTTCGGGGCCTCGAGGTTCGCGAGGCTCCGCCGCCTGCAGCTGCCATCGGCGGTCCCCTCGTTGATCGATGGGGCGAAGCTCGGCGCGCCGGCGGCGCTCCTGGGTGCGATCTTCGGCGAGTGGTTCGGAGCGAGCTCGGGCCTCGGCCTGTTGATCATCAGCTCGACGCAGCTGTTCCTGCCCGAGCGGCTGTGGGCGGCTGCCGGCCTCGCCGCGCTGATGGCGATGGTCGCCTACGGCGCGCTCGGAGCGATCCAGTACCGCGTCGAGAAGCGGTTCAGGTAGGGGATCGGGCGTTGCGAAGGATCGGCCGGGTCGCGCTCAAGGTATGGCCGTTCGTGCTGGTAATCGCCCTGTGGCAGGCATGGGTGAGCTTCGGTCACGTCCAACGCATCGTCGCGCCGACGCCATGGGAGGTCGTCCAGGACATCTGGTCGCAGCCGGCCGCCTATCTGTCGAATATCGCCCGGACGGTGCTGTACTCGATCATCGGCCTCTCGCTCGGGCTGGTCGTGGGCGCCGTGATCGCGGTCCTGTGCTGGTTCTCCTCCGTGCTCAGGGGCCTCCTGACGCCCGGCTCCGTCCTGCTCCAGAGCGTGCCGCTGGTCGCGGTGGTGCCGATCATGGCCCTGGTGCTTGGGTACGAACCGAGAACGGTCGTCGGGATCGCCTCGCTGCTCACCTTCTTCCCGACGTTCGTTTTCGTGTCCTCCGGCCTGCGGGCGACCCCGAGCGGCTCCGAGGACCTGTTCACGGTGCTCGGCGCCTCGAAGTGGACGACCCTGCGACGGCTCGCCCTCCCCTCGGCGGTGCCGAACTTCATGACCGCACTCCGGATCTGCGCGTCGATCGTGATCATCGCCGCGATCATCGGCGAGTCCCTCATGGGCATCGATGGTCTCGGGACGATGTTCTCCCGCTCCTTCCAGCAGTTCAACACGCCCGAGGCGTGGGGGGCGTCCCTGATGATCGTGGTTCTCTCGGTGACGGCGTACTCGGTGTCCGGCGCGATCGAGCGGCGGACACGCCGGCGTTGGTCGCTCTGACCTCGGTCAGGCTCTCCCCGTCTCGTGTTCGGGGAACATCTCCGCGTAGGTTCGGCCGGGCTCGTACGGGAACCGTGCGAAGGAGCCCTCATCGACCTGGATCCCCAGCCCGGGTCCGTCGGGAACCGCGATCGTCCCGTTGGTGATCCGATCCATCGCGAAGAGGTTGTCCGACAGGATCTCCCGCAGGACGGGTTGATACACGTCGATGTCGTACTCCATGATCGCGACCGACGCGGCCGCGGCCCACTGCAGGTTGGCGGCGAACCCGATCGCGGTGGGTCCGCCGACGTGCGGCGAGACCTCGATGTTCGCGATCCGAGCCAGGGTGGCGATCTCCATGCAGGCGAGGATGCCCCCGCAGATCTGCGCGTCGGGCTGGAACACGCGAGCCGACCCTCGTCGAGCGATCTCTGCGAACTGGGTGGGTGAGTACACGCGTTCTCCGACCGCGATCCGCACCGGGGAGTTCGCCGAGAGCCAGGCCAGTCCCTCCTGCATGTACTGGGGACACGGCTCCTCGAAGAAGTAGACGTCGAACGGCGCCATCGCCTTCGCGAGCTCGAGCGCCTGATCCGGCGAGTACCCCCAGTAGGCATCGGCCATCAGCAGTCCGTCGGGACCGATGTGGTCGCGGACGGTCCGGATCAGCTCGAGGTCGGCGGCCGGGTCCTTCCCGAGCCGCACCTTCACGGCGCTGAAGCCGGCGTCCAGCGCCGGGTCGAAGTAGTGGGCGTGCCACTCGGCCGACATCTCGAACATCGTCGTCCCGGTCGCGAACAAGCGGATCCGGTCGGCACCGCCTCCGAGCAGCCGCGCCACGGACATCCCGGCGTCCTTGCCCAGGATGTCCCAGAGCGCGATCTCCACGCCCCCGATCGCCTGCGAGGTCAACCCCTCCCACCCCAGATACCCGTCGAGCGCGACGTGCATCTCGGCCAGCCGCCGGCGGATGTCCCGCGGATCCTTGCCGACGAGCAGCGGGGCCAGGACGTCGTGGACCGTTGCGGCGACCACCGTCGGGTAGGAGTGACCCCAGTTGGTGCTCGCCTCTCCCCATCCGACGATGCCGGCGTCCGTGTCGACCCGTATCACCGAGCAACTGCGCCCCATGGTCGGGTCGCGCTTCTCGAAGCCGAGCGAGATCGCATCGACGCTGGTGATCTTCATCCGCCGCCCCCGAGGTGAGAGCCGGGCGATGGCGCGCGATCGTCGAGCAACCCTTCGTCCCGCATCTCGGTCCACAGCTCATCGGGGATCTCCGTCGCACAGAGCCGGAGGTTCTCGTCCACCTCACCGCCGTCCCGCATCCCCACGATCGCGCACGCCACGGCGGGATGGGCGAGGGGGAACTGGATCGCCGCCGCCTTGATCGGGACGTCATGGCGGGCGCAGATCGCGGAGAGGTCCTGGACCTTCTGCAGGACATCCGGCTCGGCGGGCGCGTAGTCGAACCACGCGCCAGGCTTGGGGTCGGCGATGACCCCGCTGTTGAAGACGCCGGCCGCGATGACCGCGACGTTCCGCTCCACGCACAGGGGCAGGAAATCCTGGAGGGCGCCCTGATCGAGCAGGGTGTAGCGGCCGGCCAGCAGGACGCAGTCGAGGTCGGTCTCCCGAACGAGTGACGTGAGCGCGCTCGACAGACCGGCGGAGACGGCGGAGATCACCCCCTGCGAGCGGAGTTCGGCCAGAGCGGGGAAGGCCGTCGAGATCGCCGCCTCCAGGTGATCGTCAGGATCGTGGATGTGCACGATGTCCACGCGGTCGAGGCCGAGTCGTTCGAGGCTCTCCTCGAGCGACCGCACCACGCCGTCTCGGCTGAAATCGAAGACCGCGTCGCGCTCATCCAGGTCGGCTCCGCTCGGCCGCAGGAGGCGACCCACCTTGGTGCCGAGGACGAAGCGGTCGCGGTCGACCTCGGAGAGCACCGAGCCCAACCTCCGCTCGGACTCCCCGAGCCCGTACAGGGGCGCGGTGTCGAAGTGCCGGATCCCCGCGTCCAGGGCCCGCACGACCGCCGACCGAGCGGCCTCGGGCTCGTTCCCCCAGAAGTACGTGGCCAACGGCGCCCCGCCGAGGCCGAGCCGAGTGACGTTCAGCCCCGTCCCGCCGAGCTGGACCCGCTCGAGGGGATCGGGGGTCATGAGCTCACCGGTGTCGGGCCCGTCGTGGCGGTCGCCTACGCCGATGGTGATGCCGTTGTCGTCGCGTGGACCTCGTCGAGGATGGAGAGATCGACGATCGTCGCGGGGTCCGGAAGGTCCTGCCGGCCGGAGGCCCGCAGGGCGTCGTACATCGGGCCCGCCAGCTCATCCAAGTCGATCGAGAACAACCCAGCATCGGACTGCATCAACGGGACGTTCGCCTGCGCGTTCAGCATCGACTGATCGAACTTCTGGCCGGCCTCGGTGCCCCCGTAGCTGTCGAGGGTCAGGTTGACCGCGTAGTCGAGGTTGGCGTTCGCGAAGTCCCAGCCCGCGATCGTTGCCTTCAGGAACCCGACCATGAGGTCGTGGTTGTCCTGGAGGTAGGTCCGATCGGCGAACAGCATGTCGGCGTAGGAAGGCATCCCCATGTCCGCGAACAGGACCATGACGTTGTCGATACCGTCCACCTGCAGGTAGAGGGGTTGGTTCGTGGAGTACGCCGTCATGCCCTCGACCTTGCCGTTCACCAGCGGGGTCGCATCGAACCCGATCGGCACGAAGTCGTAGTCACCGGCCTGCAGGCCGTTGATGGTGAGCACGGCATCGAGGAAGACCTGGTCACCCTCGGGACCTCCCAGGGTCTTGCCGACCATGTCCTGCGGCGTGTTGATCGGGTTGTCCGCGAGGGACAGAAGCCCGAACGGCGACTTCTGACACCTGGCACCCCAGATCACGAAGTCGGTGCCTTGCGCGTTGGAGTCCGACACCGTGAGCAGGTCGGTGGAGAGCCCCACGTCGGCCTTCCCCGCGGCGAGCACCTGATTGCTCTCGGGGCTGTTGTACCCGGCGGCGAGGATCTCGATCGAGATGGCCTGCTGGTCGAAGTACCCCTTGTCGTCGCCCACGTACCAGCCGACGAAGTCGACCGAGGGGATCCAGTTGGTCCGGAACCTCACATCCGTCGGTTGGGCCGAGGTCGCCCCCGTCGCACCGCTGGTCCCCGAGGAGCCGGACGGTTCGTCGTCGGAGCATGCGGCCAAGAGGCTGGGGGCGAGCACGAGGCCGGTCCCCCCGATGCCTGTCTTGATCAGGAACTGCCTCCGGGTGAACCGTTCACGCACCACGGCGATCGCCTCCCCCCCGGGACCGAGTGGTCTCGGCGCAGGGCGCGACGCTACCCACGGGCCCGCTTGTCTGTCAAGTCAGTGCCGTGATATGACCCCGACGTCGAGGTGGCTCGAACTGTCGTGGGGAGGCGATCCAGATGGCGGAGTCCGTTGACTGGCTGGTCGAGGGGACCGTCATCACGATGGACCCGGATCGAAGGATCATCCGGGACGGTGCGGTGGCGGTCTCGGACGGGCGGATCGTCGCGATCGACAAGGCCGAGACCCTGCGGGAACGGTTCGCGCCGAGTCGCGTCCTCGGCGGGAAGCGCCGGTTCGTGATCCCCGGGCTCATCGACTGCCACAATCACGTCGCGCAGGCGCTCGTGCGTGAGTACGCGCTCGAGGACTACCCGAACATCTACCGCGTCTACATCCCGGCAGAGGATGTGATGGGTGAGGAGGGGATCCGGACGAGCACGAGGGTCGCGGCCGCCCAGCTCCTTCGTGCCGGCGTCACGACGCTGACCGAGACCACGTGCACCCGAGCGCACGAGGACCCGATCGCCGAGACGATCATGGAGGTCGGGATCCGCTCGGCGATGGCTGTCGGGCAGGGCGACCGCGTGTCGCGGCTCGCGGGCAACTACGAGCAGATCGACGGGCGCTCCGAGTACACGGACGACCCCGGCCTTCGGCGCGACAACCTCGCAGCCACCGAGGACTTCCTCCGGCGCTGGACCGAGGCCGGAGCCGGGCGTCTCCGACCTTGGATCCACAACCTCGGCGTGCCCTCCTGCTCTGACGAGATGTACCTCGAGGCGATGGAACTCGCCGAGCGATACGACACCGGGGTCATGACCCATATCAACCGGGACCGGGAGGAGATCGAGCTCAGCTTCTCTCTCTTCGGTGAGCGACCCATCGAGCACCTCCAGAGCATCGGGGCGCTCGGCGACCGTCTCGTCGGGATCCATGCGATGCTCACGACCGACCGGGAGATCCGCCTGCTCGCCGAGACCGGCACGGGCATCGCCCATGCCCCCGTCGTCTGTACGGACATCGTGTCCGCGATCACGAAGATCGTGACGATGCGCGCGTTCGGTGTTCGCGTCGGTCTCGGTTGCGACACGGTGATCAACGACATCCTCAAGGTCATGCGCATCGCGTTCATCATGCAGACGCAGGCGTCCGGGATCCCGCTCTACGACCCGATCGCGTTCACCACCGAGGATGCGTTCGCGATGGGAACGATCGACGCTGCGAGGCTCCTGCGTTGGGAGGCCGAGATCGGGTCGCTCGAAGTCGGCAAGGCCGCGGATGTCACGGTGCTCGACGGCGACAACGCCAGGCTCTTCCCCTCGTACAACCCGATCGGGACTCTGGTCCGCTATGCGGTCGGAACCGACGCCGAAAGCGTCATGGTGGGCGGGCGCCTCGTGGTGGACGGCGGGAAGCTGCTGACGATCGACGAGGGCGACCTGCTCGAAGAGGCCGATCAGCTCGCCCAACGCCTGGGAAAGGAGCTGGAGCCGCGCCGGTACCGACGGCTCGTCTCCGGCACCCTCGTATGACGCTCCGACGACCGGCGCTCGCGGGGTCTACGACGCTCGAGGATCCGTGAGACCGGAGAGGGACGTGGTCGAGATGAACGTGCGACGTGGTCCGGACAGAAGCATCCGGTCCGATTCGAGGCCGCTGTACCTGCAGGTGGTGCGTGCGATCATGGAGTACGCGAAGGACGAGGGCCTGCGGCCGGGCAGTCCGCTTCCCAGCGAGCCCGACCTCGCGACGATGTTCGACGTCGGTCGCACGACGATCCGCGAGGCGCTCGTCTACCTGGAGAACGAGCGCCTGATCGAGCGATCACAGGGAGCACGCACGACCCTCACCCAGCTCTTCCACCAACCGGTGCTCGGACTCGAGGTGCTCGAGCCTCTCGAACTCCTGGCCGTTCGGCAGGGATGGAGTTGCGGGACACGCGACATCCGCATCGAGACCTCGAACGCCACCGAAGAGGAGGCGAAACGGCTTCGGGTGCCCTCGGGTTCGCCCGTAACGCTGATCTCCAGGATCAAGACCCTCGATGGGAAGCCGCTGGCGTTGATGGACAGCGTGGTGCCAGGGAGCGCCGTGTCGCCCGAGTACCTCCTGCGGGAGTTCAAGGACTCGATCACCAAGCTCATCCAGCGGGCCAAGCCGCTCCGGTACGCGCAGGCGGAGGTCACGGCGGTGGCGTGTACGCCCGAACTGGCGTCGGCCCTCGCCCTACAGCCGGGCGACCCCGTGATCGTCTTGGAGGAACTGTTCTTCGCGGACGATGACCTGCCGCTCGCGTGGAACACGAACTACCTGATCCCCGGCAGGACCCGCTTCGAATTGCTCCGCAAGGTCCCGCGTAGACTGGAGGACTCTCCGGACGCCGAAGGGCTCGCCCGTCCCCGAAGGAAGGTCCCTTCCACGTCGGGCACCTCCCCGCGCGTTCGGAAGTGAGCGAGGAGCGTGAAGCCACCGCCCTTCCGTTACCTGCGGCCGGACACGGCTGAAGGCGTTCTCGACGCGCTCGCCGAGTACGGCGACGAAGCGAAGCTGCTCGCCGGCGGGCAGAGCCTCGTGCCGCTCCTCAACTTCCGGTTGGCCCGTCCATCCGTGCTGATCGACCTGCAGCTCGTGGACACGCTCCGCGGGATCGAACAACGCGACGGTACGTACGTCGTCGGTGCCATGACACGCCAGAGCGAAGCCGAGCGCTCGCAGGATCTGCGGTCGTCCTGCCCGCTGGTCGGTCAGGCCCTCGCGCTGGTCGGCCACCTGCAGATCCGGAATCGTGGAACCGTCGGGGGGAGCGTGGCGCATGCCGACCCCGCTGCGGAGCTGCCCGCCGTGGTCCTGGCGCTCGACGCCGAGCTGATCGTGCGCGGCTCGACCGGGGATCGGTCGGTCCCGGCGGCGGAGTTCTTCGTCGGCCCGTTCACGACCGCCCTCGGTCCGGACGAGTTGCTGACCCACGTGCGGTTCCCGGCCACGCTCGGAGCTCGGACGATGTTCCTCGAGCTCGCAAGGAGATCGGGTGACTTCGCCCTCGCCGGCGTGTGTGCGATCGATCGCGGAGCGAGAGGCTCGGCCGATGTCGCGCTCGTGGGCATCGGCGTGGGCGGCTCGCCCGTGCGGCTGTCGGCGGCCGAAGCGGCGGTTCGCGGTCGCGAGCTGACCGACGAGGTGGTTCGCGAGGCCGCCGAAGCCGCCTCGGCGGCCGTGGATCCCCCGACGGACATCCACGCGGACGGCGACTACCGTCGTGAGCTCCTCGGGGTCCTCGTGCGTCGCGCCCTACGGGGCGTTGCCTGATCCCTGGTGCAGTTCGGAGACGACGGGCTTCATGAGTTCGATCTGCGCGGCGGTGGCGTCGGGCGCACCCTCGCCGAGCTTCAAGATCACGTTGGTGACTCCTTGGTCTTTGAGGGCGGCGAGCCCGTCCCGGATCGTCGACACCGACCCGCCGATCGCGAACGCTCGTACCATCTGCTCGGTGACGAGAGCGCCCGCGTCCGGGTCGCCGGACGACACCGCGGAACGCAGGCGGTTCACGTCTTCGAGGTCCAGTCCGTACACCGGGATCAGCTCGTCGGTGTACGAGCCGCCCGCCATGAGCGCGCAGCGAGGCCGGAGGAGCTCGATCGCGTCGGCCTCGGACTCATTGATCTGGACATCGAGCATGATCGAGATCGCACAGGAGCCGGGATCCCGGCCGGCGCGGGTCGCCCCGCGCGCAACGTGGTCCCGCACGTACCCGATGAAGCGGGGACCCAAGCCGTGGACGATCACGCCGTCGGCGAGTTCGCCGGCGAGCTCGATCATCCGAGGACCGCGGCCGGAGATGAAGATCGGGATGGGGCCCGGATGCCACCCGAGCCTCGCGCCGGAAGCCGTGAGCACGCGGCCCGTATGGTTCGCGTCCCCGTCGAGCAGAGCCCGGATGATCGAGATGGAGTCCCGCATCAGGCTCAGAGGGCTCTCCGGACGCATCCGGAACTGGGCCGGGAATTCGAATCCGCCGGGTCCGATCCCGATGAGCGCTCGCCCGCCGGAGAGCTCGTGGAGCGTCGCGGCGGAGCTGGCGATCAGCGCTGGGTGACGGAGCTGCACGGCGGCGACGCCGGTCCCGAGTCCGATCCGTGTCGTGCGCTCGGCCATCAACGCCTGGGCCACGTACACGTCCCGCAGGAAGTAGTGATCGGGCAGCCAGACGTCGGCGAAGCCCGCGTCCTCCGCGAACATCGCGAGCTCGGCGAGGTCCGCGACCGGCCGGTCGAGCCAGACCAAGATCCCTGCTCTCATCGCCCCCCCTCGAACGTCGACCCAGGATGGCACGCTCCGCTCGCGTCCACTCCGGCCTGCCGGATTTGACAGCCGACCGACCGTTGGGCCAACTTGTCTGACAACCGAACCGGTCGAGGAGGTGAGGGTGGACGCGATCGCCGCGTTCCGGCGCGCCGTGCATCGGGGCCCCGACCGGACCTTCGTCTTCGACGCCGAGAGATCGATCACCTACGCGGAGGCAGACCTCCGTTCGGAGGCGGTGGCGACGGCCCTCGTGGAGGCGGGACTCGAGGCCGGGGACACGCTCGGTCTCTCGTCCCCGGACAGCGTCGAACAGCTGATCGCGATCCTCGCCGCGTGGAAGGCCGGCCTGCTCCCCGGGCTGATCGACGCCCGTACCAGCGACGAGGACCTGCCCTACTTCACGGGCGATGTCGGTGCGAGGCTCGTCCTGGCGGTGCCGGAGCTCCACGAACGGTTGCGGCGTGCCGGCGCCCCCGACGTTGCCGATATCGCGACGTTCGGCGACGACACCGCCGGGACCGGCGTCGATCGGCACGGTCCCGACGCGCCGCTCTACCTCTCCTACACGTCCGGCACCACCGGGGCCCCGAAGGGGGCGATCTTGGCCTCGTGCCCCGTCACGATCGGGACCTCGTGCATCGCCGACCGGCTCGGGGTCGGTCGGGACGACGTGCTGCTCGCCACGACGCCGACGGCGAGCAGCTTCCAGCTGGTGGCGGCGTTCCTCCCGGCGGTGCACGTCGGCGCGACGGTCGGCCTCGTGGCCGGATGCTCGACGGATGAGATCTGGGCGATCGCGCGCGAGCGACGGGCGAGCGTACTCGTGGGCTACCCGCTGACCCTCGCCGATGTCGTCAACGCGCCGCAGGCGTTCGAGGCGGGGTCGCCGTTCCGGGTGGCGCTGTCCGGTGGGTCGCCGCTCGCCCCCCGGCTCAAGCGCGACTTCATGGAGCGCTTGGGGATCCCGCTGCTCGAGAGCTACGGGCAGAGCGAGCTGGGCGGGTTCATGGCACTCGGCGGCTGGAGAGACGGTGAGCGCGCGCTCGCCGGCTTCGTGGGACGCCCCCTCCCGGACCGGCTGGCCTACGTAGGCGACACCGATGGGGTCGAGCTGCCGTCCGGCGAGATCGGCGAGGTCGTGGTCCCGTCGGGCTACTTCGCCGCGTATCGCAACAAGCCCGACGAGACCACTCAGGCGCTCGCGGGTGGGGTGCTTCACTGCGGCGACCTCGGGGTGGCCGACCCGGACGGGTACCTCAAGGTCCTGGGCCGAACGAGGGAGGCCGCCGCGGCGACGTGCCGGGGAGGGTTCCTGCGCGAGCTCGAGGATTCGTTCTACGAGCACGAGGACGTGAAGCACGCGGCGGTCGTCGAGCGCGTCTCAGACGATCAGGTCGTGTCCTTCGTGGAGCTCCGCGAGGGGCGGGGGACCTCGGTGGACGAGCTCGCGTCGTTCGCCGCTGGCAAGGTTGCCGAGGGCCTCCGGCCGGCGGCCACGACGATCCTGGAGCGCATGCCCCGGACGTTCAGCGGCAAGGCGAACCGCATGCTGCTCTCGACCGAGAGCTGACGGAGGAGCCTCGATGAAGACGGCGGTCCTCGGGTCCGGCGGCGGCGCCCTCGCCGTCGCTGCCGATCTTGCGCGCGGCGGCCGCGAGGTGGTGCTGGCCGACCTCCCCGAGTTCGCGGCGAACCTCGACGCCGTTCGCGACCAGGGCGGCGTGAAGGTGTCCACTGGATGGCTCGGGCTCCAGCAGGAGACCGTGGAGGTCGCGCCGTCCATCGAGGACGCGGTCGACGGCGCTCGGTTGATCGTCGTCGTCGTGCCGTGTTTCGGCCACGAGCCCTTCATGGACGTGCTGGCCCCGCTCCTGGTGTCGGGCCAATGGTTGCTCTTCCTCGGCGAGGGGAGTGGCTCCATCGTCGCCCGGCGGGCGTTGGCGGTCGCGGGGGCCGAGGGGGTCGTGGTCGGTGAGACCAACACGCTGCCGTACCTCGCTCGGCCGGTGCGGCCCGGCGTCGTGACGGCGGATCGGAAGACCGGAGGCGTGCTCCTCGCGGCTACGCCGTCCTCCGACACCTCCAGGCTGCTCGAACTCGTGGCCGACGTGTGGCCGTACGTGACCCCCACCGGGTCCGTGTGGGACACCGTGCTGATCAACTACAACGCGATCGACCACGTCGCCACGATGCTCGCGAACGCCGGGACCCTCGAGGCACGCGGCGGCGGGATGCTGCTCTGGGGCGAGGGGGCGACGCCCGCCGTCGTCCGTGTGATCGAGGCGGTCGACGCCGAGCTTCTGGAGATCCGAAGGGCGCTCGGACTGTCGGAGGCGCGTCGCTACCGCGACTTCCTGATCGCCCAGGGCTTCGCTCCGGACGCGGGGCCGGAGCTGTACGCGGTCGTTCGCGCCAGCAAGCTGATCGTGTCCTATTGCCCGACGGGTCCCGATGCCCTGCAGAGCCGATACCTCACCGAGGACATCCCCTACGCACTGGTTCTCGCGTCCTCGATCGGCGAGGAGGTCGGCGTGGCGACGCCGGTGATCGACGGGTTGATCGCGATCGGCGGGGCCATGCTCGGCAGGGACTTCCGAGCCGAGGGCCGGACGCTTGCCACGCTGGGGCTCGCCGGCGGGGGGGTCGACGGGCTGCGCGAGTTCGCCGAGAGCGGGCGGTTCCCCCGATAGCAGCGATGACGGACGCCCCTGTGGTCGACCGGATCACGAACGTGACGGCGTTCGTCGGCGACAGGTTCGAGCCGCGCGTGGTCGACCTCCGGCTCGCGGACGGCCGGATCGCCGATGTCGTAGCACCCGGGCCGGCGCAGGCCGAGTCGCGGCAAGAGGAGAGGACGCTCGACGGCCGCGGTCTGTTCGCGTTCCCGGGGATGATCGATTGCCACGATCACCTCAGGACCCTGACGCCGGGTCTCGCGAGCGCCGAGGGCCTCAGCCTCGACGACTTCCTCAGGGTCCTGTGGGCGAACGGCGCCGAGATGGGTCGCGAGGAATACCGGATCGGCGCGACGCTTGGATCTCTCCAGCGGCTCAAGACCGGGATCACCACGGTCGTCGATCACTGCTACACGTTCCACGCCCCCGGGCTCGACGAGGCGAGCATCGAGGGGTACGGCGCGTCGGGGGTCCGATGGTTCTACGCGCGGGGGATCATGACCCGGCCGTTCGAGCCCGTATGCGAGGCGTGGGACGACGCGGAGGCGAAGATCCGGGACCTCGTGGCGAGCGGGCTCGTCGCTCGGGACCGGCTGTTCGTGGCTCCCGTGAGCATCAGACAGGCGCTGCCGGAGGAATTCGCGAGGGCCCGTTCCCTTGCCGACGATCTCGGTGTCGGTCTCTATACCCACGTCGCCGAGACGGCGGAAGAGGTCGACGTCTGGAAACGAGAGGCCGGCGCCTCGCCGATCCGCGCGCTCGACAGCCTCGGGTTCCTGACCGAAGGGACCGTGCTCGTCCATTGCGTGTACCTGGACGACGGGGAGATCGAGCTCCTGGCCGAGCGCGGCGCACACGTGATCCACTGCCCGACCAACAACATGAAGCTTGCGAAGGGCTTCACGAGGGTTCCGGATCTGCTTGCCGCCGGCGTGAACGTTGCGCTCGGCGTCGACATGATGCTCGACCTGCTGATCGAGATGCGCACCGAGATCGGGATGCAGGCCGCCCACCGCCTCGATCCGAACGCCGTGAGCAAGCTCGACGCGTTCCGGATGGCGACGAGCAGCGGCGCTCGGGCCCTGGGCTGGGGCGATCGGACGGGCCTCATCGAGTCGGGCCGGCTCGCCGACCTGGCGTTGCTCGACGCGCGATCGCTCCTTCAGGCCCCCCTCATCGACCCGGCCTACGCCCTGTTGTACGCGACCCACCCCGGCATGGTTCGCCACGTGCTGGTCGAGGGCCGGCTGGTGGTACGCGACGGGCGGTCGACGCTCCTCGACGAGGACGCGCTCATCGCCGAAGCCGAGTCGATCACCCGCGCCTACATGGAGCGGATCGGCTTCCCCGAGGGACCGTGGTTCCGCGGATGAGGGCCGCCGTCTGCGGATCCGGCCCGGGTGGCATGGCGATCGCGGCCCACCTGGCAGCCGCCGGGCGCGACGTCACGATCGTGGATCTGGCCGAGTTCCCCGAGAACCTGGGCGCCATCGCCGAGCGCGGCGGCGTCGAGGTCCGCTCGGCGTGGACGGGCGCCTCCATCGCGCCCGTGGAGAGCTCGAGCCGGGTGCCGGACACCGTGGGGGAGGCCGAGATCGTCGTCGTCAGCGTCCCCGCGTTCGCACACGATCGGTGGGTCGCCGAGATCGTGCCCGCCATGCGTGACACCGCGGCCCTGCTGTTCGTGGGCGAGGGGAGCGGCTCGCTCGTCGCCCGGCGGGCGCTGCTCGACGCGCGTCGGCCCGGGGTCTTGGTGGGCGAGACCAACTGCCTGCCGTTGATCGCTCGAGCTGCCGGCCCCGGAGCGGTCACCGGCGACCGGAAGACCGGCGGTGTCCTGCTTGCGGCGATCCCGGCTTCGCGCACCGACGAGTTGCTCGCGATGATCCACGACGTGTGGCCGTTCGTGGAGCCTGCCGGATCCGTCTTCGAGACGACGCTCGTGAACTACGACGCGATCGATGTCGTCCCCGTTGCGATCGCGAACGCCGCGACGATCGAGAACCGCGCCGGAGGGATCCTCCTGTGGGGTGAGGGCGCGACGCCATCGGTCGTGCGGTTGATCGAAGCCCTGGACGGTGAACTGTTCGAGATCCGGCGCGCCCTGGGTGGCAAGGATCCCCGCCGCTACCGGGACCTGCTCGTCGCGCAGGGGCTGGCGCCCGACCGGGGCGACCTGTACGCGGTCATGCGGGCGGGCGGCATCGTGCGCAGCTACCGCCCGAGCGGCTCGCCCGCGGACCTCGAGGCGAGGCTGGCGCTGGAGGTGCCATGGTCGCTCGTCCTCGCGTCGTCGATCGGCGCCGCCGTTGGTGTCGCGACCCCCGTGATCGACGGGCTGATCGATGTGGCGGCCCGGATGCTGGACCGAGACTTCCGCACGGAAGGCCGAACGCTCGGATCGCTGGGGCTCGACGGCCTCGGTGCCGCGGAGCTCGCGGCGTTCGCCCGAGATGGCACGTCGTCAGGTCGGTGAGCCGGCCTCCGCGAGCGCCTTGAGTTCGACCAGCCACTTCCGGTACTCGAGCGAGATCTTGTCCACTCCGCGGACGTGGAGCTCAGCGGACAGATCCATCGGCAGCTCCTCCGGCCGCTGCGATTCCGCGACCGGAAGATCCTGGCTCACGATGAGCTGCTGGAACTCGATGTACGCCGCATCGTCGCCCTCCAGGTCGTAGTTCCGGGCGTGGAACGTGAAGCTCCGGACGCGTCTGCGACTGGTCGGTGAGGCCGCCATCAGCAGCGAGGACTCCCTCCCGTCGTCGTAAACCTGATGGAGCCAGACGGTGAACGGCATGAAGAGTCGGTATTCGGTGCGGCTGTGGACCGGCTCGCCCTCGCCCTCGATCGACGGCTTGTTCGTCGATGGCGGCTCCATCCGAACCCCCTCGAAGCGGAGCTCTGCGCCTTCGCGCCACACGGGATGGTCGGGGACCTCCGGGTGCTCCCTGCTGGCGAGGATCCCGTCGTGGAGCCACGGGAGGTGCGCGAAGTCGACGTAGTTCTCCACTCGTCGAGTGGCGGAGCAGTTCCAGTCGTAGGAAGGGATCGTCGCGACCCGGAAGCCCTCACGGCTCCACTCGGCGAACTCCGGCAGCGGGTAGTGTGGCTCGTCCGAGAGGCAGACCCACACGAGCCCGTCTCGCTCCTCGCAGTGGTATCCGAACAGCCGCGCGCGGCTGGGGATGTTGGCTCCGAACCTCGAGGGGATCTTGGTGCAGACGCCATCCCATCCGTAGGTCCAGCCGTGATACGCGCATCGGAGCTCGTCATCCTCGATCGAACCGAGCGACAGCGCCGTCCCTCGGTGCACGCAGAGATCTCTGAAGCAGCGAACCGCTCCGGCGAGCCGCACGAGCACGAGTTGCTCGTCGAGGAGGGTCGCCCGCACCGGGCGGTCCGTGACGGCAGCCCCGTACGCTACCGCGTGCCAGAACCGTCGCATCGCGCGGTAGAGCTGCTGCTCGCCGGTCTCATCGAGCTCGTTCGCGAGGGAGTGCTCGTCGAGTGCGGTCTCGTCGGTCAACCTCGGTGCTCCTCGATCTCCGCGTCTCCGTATGGTGTCACGGATCCTCGGGGACAGCAGGTTCGGTCAAGGCTTCCGGCCGCGGCTTCGGCCTGGTGATCGTGGATCTGCGGGAACCATCCCGAAGGTGCAAGATGAAAGGGACGCAGGACGCGGGAAGGAGGCCGTGATGGAGGTCAACGACGTCATCACGCAGGCCCGGGACACGCTCACCGTCAAGCGCGTGTTCGGCGACCCCTATGAGAAGAACGGCGTGACGGTGATCCCCGCCGCCAGGGTCCAGGGTGGCGCCGGTGGAGGAGGCGGGGAGGGTCCCGAGGGCCAGGGCAAGGGCTCGGGAAGCGGGTTCGGAGTCAGCGCCCGGCCGGTGGGCGCGTTCCTCATCGAGGGCGACGAGGTGACCTGGCGGCCCGCCGTCGATCTCAACAAGATCATCCTCGGGGCCCAGGTCGTCGCCGTCGTCGCCCTGCTCACGATCCGGGCGATCGTCAAAGCTCGGTCGAAGGCCTGAGCGCGCGTCTCGCGTTTCGGCGAACCCGATGGCGCGCGTCCCAAAGCCGAAGGTCGACAAGACCGGCCGCACCAGTGCCGGCATCCTGCTGTGGCGCCGGCGGGAGGGCCGGGTGGAGGTGCTGCTCGGCCACCCCGGGGGTCCGTATTTTGCCGGGAAGGACAAGGATCACTGGACCGTGCTGAAGGGGGAGGTGGATCCGGGCGAGGACCTACTGGCCGTCGCCCGGCGCGAGTTCGAGGAGGAGACGGGACATCCGCTGCCGGAGGGTCCGACGATCGAGCTCGGCGAGATCCGTCAGAAGTCCGGCAAGCGCGTCCTGGTCTGGGCGGTTGAGGGGGATCTCGACACCCAGACCGCCGTGAGCAACTCGTTCGAGATGGAATGGCCGCCCCGGTCAGGACGTATCCGGGAGTTCCCGGAGATCGATCGCGTCGCCTGGTTCGACCTGGGCGAGGCGCGCGTGAAGATCAAGGCCGCACAAGCCCCGTTCCTGGACCGCATCGAACGGCGCGACGGGGGCGACGGGTCCCGGGGAAGCTGACGCGTCCGGGGTCGTGGTGCAGGCCGCGGCATCGAGCACAGCGAGGGCTCGACCCGGGCGGGGCTAGAGACGCCTCAGGGACTCCACGAGTCGATCGACGTCGTCGCCGTCGTTGTAGGCGTGGAGGGAGATCCTGAGCCCGCCCGCTCGACGGCCGCAGATGATCCGGGACTCGGAAGCGAGACGTTCCGCGGTCACCCCCGGGTCGTGATCGGCGTGCCGCAGGGACACGATATGAGGCGCCGCCGATGCATCGCTCGGTGGCCGGAACGGGCGCCATCCCAGCTCGGCGACCCGATCGACGAGGTGCGTCGCCAGACGCCGCGCGTGCTGATCGATGCGGTCGAACCCCAGCGACGAGAGCATCGCGATCGATGCCTCGAGCCCGATGGCGGAGACGTAGGACATCGTCGAAAGCTCGAAGCGGCGCGCGTCATCGGCCAGGCGAAGCGTGAGCGGGTCGAGATCGAACGGGTCCTGAGCACCCATCCAGCCGACGAGGCCTGGAAGGCGGAGCACCAGATCGGGACCGAGCGCCAGCAGCGCCACGCCTCCGTGGGATGAGAGCCACTTGTAGCCGCTCGTCACCAGTGCGTCCGCGCCCCATCCGACGGTGTCGACGACCCCGGCACCGGCGAGTTGCGTCGCATCCACGACGACGCGGGCGCCGACCTCGTGCGCCCGCTCCGCCACCCGCCCGGCGTCGACCCGTGTGCCCGTCGCGTACTGGACCACGCTGAAGGCCACGACCACGGTCCCCGGTTCGATCGCCTCGACGAGATCCTGTGTGAGGTCCCGGTCTGCGCGGTCGTCGATGAACCGCAACGAGATCCCACGACGCTCTGCGGCCGCGAGCCACGGGTACGTCACGCTCGGGAAGTCCGATCCGACGAGGAGGACGGTCCCATGCTCGGGCTCGAGCAGCGCGGTCACCTGGCCGAGTCCCTCGCTCGCGCCTGCCACGATGGCCACCGCCTCGGATGAGGTTCCGAGCACCTCGGCGCCGGCCGAACGGACGCCGTCCAGGATCGCAGCCTCCTGGTCGTCGCTGAGGTAGAGGTTCCCGAACTGCGCCGTCTGCCTCAGGAAGCTCTCCATCGCATCGATCGTCGGTTCGGGGATCAGCCCCAGGGACGCCTGGTTGAGGTAGGTGCAGCGCTCGAGGGCGGCGTACCGATCGCGCCGAACGAGCGAGGGGATCGAGGACATCTGCGCCTCCAAAGGGAACCGGGCCCCATCGGATGATGGATCATCGCCGCGACGCTTGCGGCCTAGATGCGGTCGAAGTGGCCGCCGCCCTTGCCGGACTTCCAGATGCTGCCCCCATCGGTCTCGGGGGGCTGCATCTCCCGTGCGGCCCTTTGGAGAGCGGCCCCCCGGCGGGTCGCGGCCTTGGATCGCCGCCTGTCCACGAGGACCTTCAGGAACCGTTTCATACCCGAACGTTCCGGCGCCCGCGCACGGCGTCCCATGTCTCCATGTCGGAACGATATCTCTCGCCGGGAGCTCCTTGCGGGTCGCGGGCGGGTTCGGTCGTCCGGCAGGCTGCGGATCGCATGATCGGTGACCAGGTTTGGAATCACAGGCGCTGGTGAAACACAATCCGTTGAGCGCGCCTTGGTTCACGAGGAGGCGTCATGAATATCGCTGAGCGGATCGCGCGTGGTGCGGACCGAGCACATCAGCGCCGGCCGTGGATCGCGTTCCCCTACGCGGTCGTGAAGAAGTTCGGCGACGATCAGGCGGGCAACCTCGCGGCGCTGGTGTCGTACTACGGGTTCTTCTCCCTGTTCCCACTGATGCTCGTCCTGGTCACGGTTCTGGGCATGATGCTGCAGGGCAACATCGAACTCCAGGAGAGGATCGAAAGCTCCGCGCTCGTGAACTTCCCGGTCATCGGGGACCAGATCTCGAGCAACGTGCACCCGCTGCAAGGGAGCGGGCTCGCGCTCGGGATCGGGATCGCGTTGTCGCTGTGGGCGGGACTCGGCGTCCTGAAGGTGATGCAGACGGCGATGAACGCGGTCTGGAACGTGCCGTACCGCTACCGTCCGAACTTCGTCCGTTCGATCCTCAAAGCCGCGATCATGCTCGGTGTCCTCGGGGTCCTCACCCTTGCTTCCGCAGCGGCGGGAAGCGTTGGGGCGGGGAGCGACAACTGGCTGTTCGGCATCCTGGGGGTTGCGATATCGCTGCTGTTGAACTTCATCCTGTTCATGCTGGCCTTCCGGATCCTCACGACGGAGGACGTTGACTGGGCAGACGTCCGTCCGGGCGCCATCGTCGCCGCCGCCGCGTGGACCGCGCTCCAGGCCCTCGGTGGCTACTTCGTCAGCCATCAGCTGGAGGGAGCAACCGAGACGTACGGCACGTTCGCTACGGTGATCGGGCTCCTCGCGTGGATCTATCTCGGCGCGCAGGTGACCCTCTTGGCGGCCGAGATGAACGTGGTCAAGAAGCGACGTCTCTGGCCACGTGCGATCGTTCAGCCGCCGCTCACGGACGCCGATCAGCGAGCTCTGACGGCCTATGTCAAGCAGGAAGAGCGTCGGCCGGAGGAAGAGATCCAGGTTCGGATCCACGACCAGCCATCGTGACGCGGTCGACGACGCGCTTCAGGCGAGCCCCTGAAGATCCGCTCGGTTCAGGCCGTCCCCTTTCCGCTCGTCGAGACGCCCAACGCGATCCGCCACCTGGAGAACGGACGCGTTCGAGGCAAGGTCGTCGTCACGGTCTGAGAGCGTCCGCGCGCCGGCGGCGAGCTCATCACCGGCCACTGGGAACTGCTGATCGCGGAGTCCGAGTGGCGACCGTGGATGGACATCACGCTGACGAAGCAGGCGTCGTAAACGGGCGTACGAGTGCCCGGCAGGCCCGACGGCTCTTGCGTGAGCGGAGAACGGAGAGCTATAGGTGGTCTCGAGGTCCCACCGAGGGAGGCGACGATGAAAGAGCCCTTGATCTCCATGGAGGACATCCCACCGGAGGGGACGGTGACCGCCGATCTCCTCGGCCGTGAGGTTCTCGTGATGATGCAGAACGGGAAGCCGCGCGCCTTCCTCAACGTGTGCATGCACCACGGCGGCTCGCTGAAGCTCGACGGCGACACCTTCACGTGCGAGTGGCACGGATCCATGTTCGACGCCCGGACGGGCAAGGCCCTCTCGGGACCCGTTCGGCCCGACGCAAGGCTGATCATGCTGCCGACCCGTGTCGAGGACGGCGTCCTGACCTACGTCTACGAGGAGCGATCCGAGACGTGAGGTGATGCCGGCCAGGAGATGCAGGCTAGAAGCGGTCACCGAGCCGGCGCACCGAATGCAGGTTCAGCGGTTGCGAGACGCCCTTCAGTTCGATCGGACCGATGGCTGTGACGCTTACGCCGTCGAGGTCCGTCGCATCCACGACCTCCTGGCTCACCAGCACCTCGCCGGGTCTGGCGTACTCGGCGATCCGCGATGCGATGTTGACGGTCCGGCCGAAGTAGTCACCCTCCTGGAAGACGACCGGCCCGGCGTGGATCCCGACCCTGGCAGGCGGAAGGTCATGCGCTGCCACGCCCTCCACCATGTCGAGAGCGGCCAACACGCCATCACCCGGGTTCGGGAAGTAGAACATCACGCCGTCGCCCAGCCACTTGACCGGCTGCCCTCCGTGCTCCCGTGAGGACCCGCGGACCAGAGTGGCCAGCGTCGTGGCCAGCTCTGCGGCGGCCGCGTCTCCTCGCTCCTCGGTCAGCCGCGTGTACCCGGAGATGTCGAGGAAGCTTACGGCCGGCGGGCGGTGTACCCGACGGTACAGACCTGCCCGTTCCAGCGCGGCCTCCACGTCCTCCACCGCGCTCTTGCTCCACGCGTGCTCCTGCTGTCCGTGGTAGATGGACAGCAGGGCCTGCTCCATGAAGGGGGCCATCCGGGACCCGATGTCGGCCTGGGCCGTGAGCATCTCCGCCTCCGACATTCCTCCCTCGAGGAGCGGCTGTTGGACCTCGGTCCTGTACCAATCCGTCTCGGTTTCGACGATCCTGCGGAGGCCCTCCCCGTAGGCGCGGAGCAGACGCTCGATCATCTCCGGCTGGATCCCGGAGGAGAGCTGCAGCTCGATCGCGGGCATGGCCACCAACTCGTCCTCGCGGACGTGATCCTCGGGCCGTGGTTCGGCGAAGCCGTGAGCCTCGCGGACGACAAGGAGGAGGTCCAAGGGCACGCCCGTCCGTTCGCTCAGCTCACGGAACGTCGTCCGGCTTACCCCCGCGAACCGATCGAATGCGGTCGCGTCCAGGTAGGAGAACGAGAGGGCTCCGTCCCGGACGGCGGTGGCCATCCCCTCGAGTGGCACTCCTGCCCGCTCGAAGCTTTGCACCCACCGGGCCCGGCGGATGTCACCGGGCGAGAACGTGGTACCGCTGCCGGGTCTCAGGATCCCGAGCTCCACCAACCGGTCGACGTAGTCCGGGTCGACCCCGGCCCTTTCGGCCACCTCCTGGCGCGAGAACTGACCCACGGGAGCCGATCGTAGCCGGAGTTCGTACTTCTTCGGAGACGGTCTCTCGGTGAGGCTAGGACGTCGCAGCGTCGAGTTCTTGCAGCAGTTTGTAGGCGGCTCGCTCGACCTCCTTGTGCCGCCATTCGGCGGCGCGGTACAGGCAGGCGATCAAGCCGCTTCGGTGAAGGCGGCGCAAATCACCGTATACGAACGCGTATCGCGCCTTGGTCTCATCGGCAGCGCCCTCCGTCAGCCCCAGGAACCAGCCCGCGTACTCCTGCCACGAGTGTTCCTTCAGGAAGGCGTTCTCATCGGCGGCCTTCGGCTGAACGTCGCCCCAGTTGCTGTTCAGCACGTATCGCTTGGCCTTGATGAGCTTGCGAGCCTGGGCCACTCCGCGTCTGTTCACGGTGTAGGAAGCCATGGCCTCCTCATACCCGCGGACATGCTCTGTTACCCCGAATGCGATGACGAGGCGCCAGATCCCTACATCTCGCTCGAGTGGGCGCGACGGTGGGCGAGCGCAGGGCTCTGGAAGGTACGGAGAGGACTCGATCCTCAGTCGCGGTCCGGCCACGGAGCGACGTCGGCCTCGTTGCCCTCTGCGTCGGCCAGGGTCCACCACTGGGGCGCGTTCTCATCGCTCACCAGGTGACCACCCGCGGCGAGCGCCGCCGCGACGCGCGCCTCCGCCTGGTCGTGCGGCACGTAGACATCGATGTGGATCCGGTTGCGTTGGGGGCGCGGCGCGTCCATCTGCTGGAACCAGAACGGCGGCCCCCGGAAGTGGGGGTCGACCAGATCCTCGTCATCCACCTCCTCGTAGCCGAGCACGGCGCGCCAGAAGGGCAGCACATCCGCGATGACCAGCGCGTCGATCGCGACCTGGATGCTCTGCATGCCGTTGAGGTCGATCGCCAGATCCAGCTCGCTCGCCGCCGCCGAGATCTGTCGGGCCAGTGCGACATCGCGCTCGCTCAGGCGACCGTCGCTGCCCGATCGCAGACGCACCGTCACGCCGTCGGATCGGAGGTCGACGTCGGGATGATGGTTCGCGGCGTTGGCGAGTCTGCCGATCGCGCCCACCAGCGTGAGGCCCGCCGCGAACGACCCCGTGCGGACGTGCGTGCACGCATCGTTCCTCACGACCCGCCAGTCGACCTCATGGAACTGCTTGGGTGTGACCGTCTCGCCCATGCGCCCCTCCGTGTGTCAGGCCGATGAGCCTACCCCGCAGCGGGTGACGCCTCCTCCGCTTTCCCCTCGTGTACGCATGAGGAGCGTCACGGTCTGGGTGATCGCGCGCTGCGGCACGATCGAGAAGTCCGTGTCGAAAGGAGGCCGTTCCTCCTGCCGGAGTGCGGCCCGGTGCCGCATGTACGCGGTGGAACCGGTTCGAGATTCGCTGATCCAAGCATTCCTTCGGCGACATCCAGTGGGCCAAAGAAGAAGGAGCGGCCGCATGGGAGGGCCACGACATGCCCGAACTCGCCTCGATGGCGTACCAAGTGTTGAACGCGGCACGCTGCTGGCGATACCTGGAGAGCGGCGAGCTGGGTTCGAAGGTCGAAGGCGCGGCGTGGCTCGAGCGCAGGGACCCGGATCCGGATACCCGGGCGCTGCTCGATGCGGCCTTAGCGTACCAACGGGGCGGCATTCCCAATGATCCGGACGAGCGGATCGTGAGTGAGTTCGTGCAGCGGGTGGAGGCGATGCTCCGAGCCGCGGTCTCCTAATCTCCGGCGAAAGGCGACAAGAGTCGCTCTTTGCGACCTGGAATAGAGAGGCCGTCCAGCTGACGAGGCCGCCGTCAGATACCTCGACTGCTCTGGGGTCATGGTCAACGGCCCGATGACGCGTATGTGGAGCGGGGGAGTGTGCATGTGTAGTTCAGAGATCAGACCTGCCATGCACTCGGATGCAATCTGTCTCATCCGGGCCCCAACCGCCCGTGGCTTCCCAAGTCCGGTTCGCACCTAGGGCTGGCAGACCTCTGCTGGGTCTGGTATGTCCCGCAACGGAGATCCGAACTCGGAATACGCCATCGTCACGCGCACCCGGGTGCCATCTTCGAAAGAGAACAGGAACACTGTCTGGCGGACGAGCCCGCTGTCGTCGATCCAGATGTCGGCAGGAACCTCGGTACGGACGCCGATCTCTCGCATCTCCGCCAGATCGGCGGTGAGCACCGTGCGGATGTCCTTCGGAGCCAGGTCGTTGGCCTTCTGGAGATCAAGCGTCGTCGAGTAGTGGCGCGCCAACGAGCCGTCGATGGTCTCCTCGCCGAGCTCCCGTGGTGTGCCTGATGCGCCGAACAGGTAGTAGATGAACAAGCGAACGTCGTATATCCCTCCTGCGAGGATCCATGTGTCATTCAGGTCCGCCTCAGCTCGGGACGGATCTGTAATGACCCACTGATTAGGCGAGCACCCGGGGATACCCGTCAACACCCCTCCCCGCATGTACACGTCGTCGCCGTTCACCACCATGTCGGTCGGTCCGGCACCAGGGATCTCGATCAGCGCGTTGGATACAGACAGATCGGCTCGACGAGACGCATCCATGGCGACGTGTCCGGTCGCTTCGATGATCGTCGGATCGGGAAGGGATGTGTCCAGCAACTCGCTCTTGAGTTCGAAGCGAAACGTCGCCTTCGCGACCGTCGCCTCCGCGGCACTCGGTACGGCGTCGGACGCATCGCCGGAGCACACAGCAAACGCAGTAGCGACGATGATCCCCGCCACGATTCTCATGTCCTCGCCTTGTCCTTGAGTGGGGGAGCGGCGCTGGCGTCAGATGGGTGAGCTGCGTGGAAAGCGTCGACCAGGGTCGACTGCGCAGGCGTGCGAGCCTACGCGTCGACCGAGCCAGTCTCGGTTCCTCGCCACCCACCGGTAGACGTGGTCGGTCGTGCGAGGGAAGGTCTCGGCCAGAACAGCGACGGGGAGGCCTAAGGGAAGGAGGCGAGCAAGCGGACCAGCGGCTGAACCACCCGAGAAGCGCCGTCCATCGGTGGTGACGAAATGCCAGGAAGCGAGCCGCTCGTCCTCGCTCATGTCGGCGAGTAGCCGATCCCCCTCCTCGCTCTGGATCGCGACTGCCCGAACCTGACGGCCCCGATCCCATTGGAGAATCTTGTCGAGCGACCATCTGCAAAAGCCGCAGTCCGCGTCGTAGAGAACGACGTGACGTTCCATCACTTAGAGACTACGTCAGGGATACGAATTGACGACAAGGAGGCCCGCACCCACGTAGCCGTCTCGTGGAGACGGGACTGTGCCTCCTTTCAGGAAATCCGCTCGATCCTCGCGTAACCCATGTCCTGAAGCGGTCGAGACGAGAATAGACGCATGACCTTGTCGAGTGGCGAGAGCGGGACTGGTCGGTGGAGCCGTTCGGACTCCTCACCCAGGAACCGGATTTCCTTGATACGCCACCCGTGTTCGATGAAGAACGTCTCCCAGCTCGGGGGATCGAAGCGGACCGGGACCTTGGGATGCGGCTGGTGCTTCTGGTATGCCCTGAGCAACCGCGGTGAGAAGTAGTCGATCACCCACCACTCGCAGCCGGCCTGAGCATGTAGATCGTCGGCGAGGCCACCGGCCTCGTCCACGCTAAAGTCACCGAGGACCCCCTCTGTGAGGACCATCGCTCTCGCGGAGGTGGTCCAGATCCGGTCGAAGAGTTCCCGGCGGGCGTCGCGGTCAGCCAGGTCCAGACCGACCCGTTCGATCGAACACGCTGGTACCTCGGCGCTCAACCGAGCGTCCTTGCTTTCGATGAGGCTTGGATGGTCAACCTCGACCCAGTGGAGGGACGGGGGAAGATCCACCCGGTACGGACGGGTGTCCATTCCAGCCCCGAGGTTGATGACGGTCTCGATCCCCGACGAGATCGCGGAGCGGACGAAGGCGTCGATCAGGACGGTTCGGATGGCAACCACCCACGCCCCATCCGGCCGGGTCGCCGCGATTCGGAGACCGCGCTCTCCCGCAAGGCCAGCGGCGAGCGGGTCGTGGAACAACGCATCCGAACGGCTCGATTCGATCGCGCGCCACCCTGCAGTCAGCAGGGCCGATTCAGACGTGTGCTCGATAGCCTCGTCCGCCACATCGGATGTGTATCAGTGCTGACCGCACCACGCCATGCCCATTCCTCTTGCGAGATGCTGTCGCTCGCCGCCGCTCCAGCGTCGCTCGAGGTTCGCTCAGGATGTCGCCGTCCCAATGCTCTCGAGAGTAGGGGACTCAGGCGGGCGACCATGCCACGAAGTCGCCGTCCGCGACGAGGACCGCTGCGCGGCCCGGGCGGGCGGACTGGATCCAGATCCCCTCCTCACCGTCCTCGCTCGTCCCCGGGTACGCGAACGCGCTGCCGTCCGGCGACCACAGGCTCATGCTCTGCGCGTACTGCTCGAAGAACTGCAGGTACTCGCTCGCCAGCCGCAGGCTCGGGACGAAGCGCTGAGTTAGGAACGACGACGTCCCGTCCCACACGCCCCAGCGGTACCAGACCTGCTCCGTGTCCGGATCCGGGTCCAGGAACAGCAGTCGCTGGCTATCGGGGCTCCAGAAAAACGACGCCACGGCGTGATCGGTGATCTCGGCGGTCTCGCCGGTGCCGACGTCGATGACCGAGAGCGGGAGCGTGCGGTCGGGGTCGAGCACCTGGAACGCGACCCGCTCGCCGTCCGGGCTCACGACGAAGGCGATCAGCCCGTCGTACGGGACGAGCGTGCGCTCCCTCTCGGCCTCCGCGCCCCGCACGACGAGCCGTTGGTCGCCCGCGTCGATCGAGGCGTAGACGAAGGTCCGGCCGTCCGCGGTCCACACCGGCGCGGAGAACGTGCCCGGTTGTTCGGCGACCGTGGCGAGCGAGCCGTCGAGGCCGAGCCGCTCGAGCCGATCCTCGTCGACGTGCACGAGGAGCTGATCGCCGGCCGGTGCCCACGACAGGTAGAAGGGCTGCCCGGTGTCGAGCGGTACCCCCGAGCTCCGACCGGCGACCTCCAGGATGCCGAGCTCGATGGCGTTCTCGTTCGGCGCCCCGAGGTAGGCGATCCGGGACGACGTGGGGTCCCACGAGAGGTAGAAGGGGACCACCGCGGTCCTCGCCTCGGTGGAGTTGACGCCGTCACCGCCGGCCGTGGCGATGGAAGCTGCGAGGGCGCCCGCCTCGGTCACCTCGACGTGGACCCACCCGAGGCGGCGACCGTCGGGGGACCACGTCGGTTGTCGGACCTCGCTCAGACCGGGCTCCGCCTCGGCAAGCACAACCTCATGCGAACCATCCGGGTTCACGCTGACGAGGTTGCCGGATGCGTCAAGGACGGCGAGGCGACCGGGGAGGCCGCGGATCTTCGAGGCAACCGTGGGCGCAGGCCCTTCGGACGGGGCGGCGGCTGATTGATCCGCCGGGACGTCGATCTGGACGTCGGGCAGATCCGGTCGCTCCGGCTCGGACGTGCACGATGCGGCGAGCACGAGCACGAGCAGAAGCGTGGCGACCGTTCGTGGGGTCAGGAGGCGAACGCTCCGGACGTGCATCGTCGAAGTGTCGACCGTGGATCGACGCCGTGCAACGGGAACCGTGTTCCGTCGCGCCGTTCGCGGGCTCGATTACGATGTCCGACCAGGCGTCCGGCGAACGCCCGGAGCGAAAGCGCTCCGACGTGGCGCCGGCTCGACGCACACCCCACGGCCATGCTGACGAACGGCGATCTCGGCGAGCTGCTTTGGGGCGCCGCCCGCGAGGAGACCGACCACCGGCGGAGGGCTCTGGAGCGAGCCTCGAGGGCATCGCGGTTCTGGCCGGAGGAGGCGGGCGAGATCGCGGCCTCCGGCCGTCCGCTTACCGAACTCAGATCCGTCGGGCCGTGGGTCGCCGCGCGGATCGAGGCGTGGCTCGAGGCTCCACCTCCGATCCCCGAACCCGACGAGACGCGGCGCGGATTCCTCACGTACGCGGAGGTCCGACGGACCCTCGACGCCGATCCCGCGTGGGAGTCGAGCCCGTGCGCCGACCTCCAGATGCACACCACGTGGAGCGACGGCAGCCTGCCGCTCGAGGAGATGGTCGCCGCCTCGAAATCCCTGGGACGGCCGTTCGTGGCCATCACCGACCACTCACAGACGCTCACGATCGCCAACGGCATGACGCCCGAGCAGCTCTCCGAACAGGGCCGCGCGATCGACGCGATGAACCGCGGGTTCGAGGACGACGGCGACGCGTTCCGCGTGCTCCGCTCGATGGAGGTGGATGTCTTCTCCGACGGCACGCTCGACATGGACGAGGACTCGCTCGCGAGCCTCGACCTGGTGCTCGGCGCGCTCCACTCCGCGTTGCGGCTGAAGGACGACCAGACCGAGCGCTACCTCACCGCCCTCAGACAGCCGCGGCTGCACGTGCTCGCGCACCCGAAGGCGCGGATGTACGGCCGCCGGGCCGGCCCCGTCGCCGACTGGCGCCGCGTGTTCGCCGAGGCCGCGAGCCTCGGCAAGGCGCTCGAGCTGGACGCGACCGTGTGGCGCCAGGACCTGAACGTCGAGCTCGCGACCCTCGCGCGCGAGGAAGGGGTGGAGTGGTTCTCGATCGGGAGCGACGCCCACGCGGCGCAGGAGCTCGAGCTTCTACCGTTCGGGATGGCGACCGCGGCGCTCGCAGGGATCCCGCGCGAGCGCATCCTGAACTACCGG
>Ga0222623_10000040_pt1 | contig 30733 bp, 28 predicted proteins | sample PLMtaG_FD_177336 | JGI IMG/M metagenome (GOLD analysis project Ga0222623, IMG submission 177336) | Groundwater sediment microbial communities from an aquifer in East River, Colorado, USA - PLM2_30_coex | ecosystem: Environmental > Terrestrial > Soil > Riparian zone | place: USA: East River...
GATCGAATCGCCGTCGGCCTCGTCGGGCAGGAACCCGATCGATCCGAACGCCACGACGTTGGCCCGCTCGGGCTCCTCGAAGTCGGCAACCACCACGGCCGCCTGGGGCTGGACCGGTCCGCCGATGAACAGCGGGTCCCCCGGAGATACCAGGTCGGCCAGCGGCGGGGCGGCCTCGCTGACTGGGACCTCGGTGGCCCGATTCAGCACCACGCCGACCGCTCCTTCGCCGTCGTGGTGGCCGATGAGGACCACGGTCCGTCGGAAGTTTGGATCCCATAGATCGGCGCCGGCGATCAGCAGATGGCCCCTCAGGCTGTCCATACGATTCCCATCATCCCCGTTGTCGGAGGTCCGCTCAGGCCTTGAGGGCGGGCTGCCAGGCGCTCGGCAGCTCGACCGGCCGGCTCACCCGGCCCTCGAGGTATCCCCTGGCCACGAGCTGGATGAACATGTACACGCCGACCTCCCAGAACGCCGACAGGACACCCGGGCGGTAGCCCCGGGAGCTCACCCCGTGCTGGAGGGATTCCACGGCGCGCCAGTCCTCCCGGTTGGTCACGTCCCAGAAATCCACGGCCCACGAGGGATCGAAGCCGGGACGCTCCACGAGCTCCGGCGGGAACAGCCACTCGCACTCGACGAACGTCCGGTCGACGGCCAGGGGCTCCAGCCGATGCGTGAGCACGTAGTCCGGGTGGGGACTGATCAGGAAGCTCGGCCACAAGCCGACGTACCCGACCTGCCGGAGAAGCTCCTGGTCGAGGCCTCGGAGCGGGATGCCGTAGCTCCTGCCGTCAAGCGACATGGTCTCAGCATCGTCCCGGAGCAGCATGGGGCCGGCCACGTACAGCCCGTCGTGGGGGAAGCCCACGCTGCTTTCGGGCGGGCTCACGCGACACAGGGCCGGGTGGATCTCGGAGCAGTGGTAGCACTCCTGGTAGTTCTCGGCGATGAGCTTCCAGTTCGCCGCCAGCTCGTAGGAGTGGCGTGCCCCGACCATCAGTTGCTCGGGCTCGTACGGGGCGAAGTAGTCGTCGAGGTGGCCGACGTGCCGGTCGAATCGGACCCCATCGCCGGAGGGGTTGACGAACTCCCACCCCCGCCACTCCACCGACGAGGGATGGCGGTGGCGCGCTCCCGCCCGGCCCAGGCACAACCACGACGCGTCGAAGAAGTGCTCGAGCTCCCACTCGAAGACCTCGGGCGACGTGTATGCCTCGGAGGGCAGTGCATGGCTATGCCCGAACGGCTCGAGGGCAGGCGCCAGGCGCTCGGGGTCGATCGGTGCCGGATAGGCGGTGAGGCTCACGGGAGCATCCTAGGCTTTCGGGATGTCCTTGCCCGGGTCGAGGAAGGGCAGTGCGGCCGTCATGGCGGGCACCAGTCCATCCGGGGACTGGAGCTCCAGCTCGGTACCCGGTTCGGCCAGCTCGGCGGGAACCCATGCGTACCCGATGTTCTTCTCCAGGCGGAACGAACGGCCGGCCGACGTGAGCCTGCCCACCGCCGTCCCGTCTCGCACGACGGGCCAGAAGTCCTCGAGCCACATCCGGAAGGGCTCGCCGCCGAACTCGACCCCGACGAGCTTTCTCCCGACTCCCTGCACCGCGATCCTCTCCAGCGTGGCTCTGCCGATGAAGTCGGCCGTGAACTCCACGAGCCGTTCCATCCCGGTGATCTCGAACGGGTTGTTCTCGATCGTCATGTCGCTGCCGTAGTTGAAGATCCCGGCCTCGATCCGTCGCTGCTCGGAGGGGGCGATGGCCCGGATCTCGTGGGGACGGCCGGCCTCCATCACCCGGTCCCACAGATCGAGCCCCCGCGACGAGTCACGGAGGTAGATCTCGTATCCCACCTCGCCGGTCCAACCCGTTCGGGAGACCACGACCGGGATGCCGTGGAGGTCCGACTCGATGCACCGGTAGTACCGGAGGTTCACCACCTCGTCTCCGAACAGGTCGCGGATGAGCGGCTTGGATTTCGGGCCCTGGACCTGCAGGGGGGAGACGTCGGGCTCCTGCACGGTGACCTCCAGGCCGGCCAGGGCCTGCACGCCCTTCGCGTACAGCAGCGCGTCGGAGTCGGCGAGCGAGAGCCAGAAGTGATCCCGGCCCAGACGCAACAGGATGGGGTCGTTCACGATGCCGCCGTCCGGCGCGATGAGCGGCGCGTACTTGCACTGGCCCACCTCACACTTCGAGAGGTCCCGGCACGTGAGGAGCTGGGTGAACGCCGTCGCGTCGGGCCCAGTGATCTCCACCTGCCGCTCAACCGCCACATCCCACAGGGTCACGTGCTTCAGGAGGTGCCAGTACTCGTCCTCGTCGTCGTCGTAGAAGGTGGGGATCAGCATGTGGTTGTACAGGTCCCAGCTCTTGCAGCCCGCCTCCACCGTGCGCTCCCAGTACGGCGACTTGCGGTACCAGGACGCAACGTAGAGCGGGAATGAGAACATCAGCGCCTCCCTCGATGCCTTCGATCCTTCCGGATCTCGCGGACGCAGTTGTACGCGGGGATGCCGGTCACACCGCCACCCGCGTGGGTGGCGCTCGAGCACTGATACAGGCCGGCGATGGGGGTTCGGTAATCGGCGTAGCCCGGGGCCGGCCGCATGTGGAACAGTTGGTCAGCCGAGAGCTCCCCATGGAAGATGTTTCCGCCGATCAGGCCCCATTCGTGCTCCATGTCGTATGGGCCGATCACCTGCCGAGCAACGACCGACTCCCTGAAACCGGGCGCGAGCTCCTCGTATCCGTCGATCACCCGGTCGGCGTAGGCGTCGAGCTCGTCCCGGTGCGGCTCCTCCGACCACTCATGGGGCACCCACTGCGTGAACAGTGAGATGACGTGCGCGCCCTCCGGGGCGAGCGATGGATCGAGCACGGTCGGCACGACGCCGTCGGAGAACGGTCGCGTGGCCGGGATCCCTCGGCGGGCCTCCTCGAACGCGGTCTCCAGGTATTCGACCGAATGCGCCAGCTCGATCCCGCCGGACAGGTCGGTGAAGTCCGGCGCGCCGGAGAAGCGAGGCAGCCTCGACAGCGCGCAGTTGATCTTCACCACACCACTTCGGGTGTTCCATTGCTCGATGTCGTTCACGAACTCCTCCGGGAGCTCGGCCCGGTCGATCTGGCGGAGGAACGTGATCTTCGGGTGGCACGCGGTGACCGTGATCGGGGCGTGGAGCTCCTCGCCACCATCGAGCGCCACACCGTACGCCCGGCCGCCTCGCACCAGGACCCTCTCCACACGGGCGTTGGTCCGGACCTCGGCCCCGAACGAGCGGGCGCTCCGCTCGATGGCCGCGGCCACCGCGCCCATCCCGCCCTCGGGCACACCCCATCCGCCGAGGGTGCCGCCACCGACGTTCCCGATGGAGTGATGGGCCATCACGTACCCGGTCCCGGGCTCGTACGGACCGGCCCACGTCCCGATGAGGCCGTCGATGGCCCGCACCGTCTTGACCTCGTCGGATTCGAAGAACCGGTCGACGATGTCCGCCACCGACATCGTCATGAGCCGGGTGACCTCGCCGACCGTCCGAACGTCGAGGCCGCGAAAGCGCCAGGCCAGTCTGAGTTGTTCCCACAGGTCGGAGGGGCGCCTGGAGCCGATCCTCGGCGGCGTGGTCATCAGGAGTGGTCCGAGGACGTCGGCGAGCCCCGTGATCCAGGCGTCCCACCGTCCCGTTGCGTCGGCGTCACGCGCGGAGAACCTGGCGAACTCGTCACGGTTCTTCGCGTTGTCGTCGTACTCGATCATCACCCGCCCGTCGGGGAACGGCACGACGTACGGACCGACCGCATGGACTCGATACCCATGCCGCTGGAGTCGCAGATCACGGATAATCGTGTCCGGCATCAAGCTCATGACATAGCTGAGCGTGGTGACCCGGAACTCGGGGTGATCGGGCCACGGTTGGTCGGTGGCGGCGGCCCCTCCCGTCTTGTGCCGGGCCTCACACACCACGGTGCGCGCGCCCGCCCTCGCGAGGTATGCCGCCGCCACCAGGCCGTTGTGGCCCCCGCCGATGACGATGGCGTCGTATCGGTTCGCCCGCACCCGGCAAAGCCCTCCTGAACGGCGGTTCAGCCGAACGATAGCACCGTTGAACAGCGGTTCAATGCAGGTGCACGTCCGGTCAGGTGGGGTCGCCGATCGAGGGTTAGGTGAGCTCCATGGCCGGTGCGCTCGCGGCCTCGGCATCCTCAGCCGCGGCGACGTCCAGCTCGACGGCCCCGCGCTCGGATCCACGCCGCAGGATGGGGAGCAGGACGACGGCCCCGATGGCCGCGGTCGCGCCCCCGATCGCGTAGACGTTCTGCGGCCCGACGGCCCGCAACACCGCCCCGGCCGCGGCGAACCCCAGAACGAAGGCGATCGACGTGAGGCCCTCCGAGGCAGCGATCACCCGGCTGCGGACAGCATCGGGCGTTCGCCGCTGTTGGATGCCCTGTTCGGCCACCAGCACGATGGCGTCCCCCACCCCCGAGAGCAATGCGATGACCAGGATCGGGGCGAACCAGGGCGAGACGGCGATGGCCGCCGTGGTCACGGCGGTCAGCGCGGTTCCCAGGAACAGCGCCCTGGGCTCTCGGTCCTCGTTCAGGTATCGGCCGGCCAACGAGCCGACCACCGATCCCGCCCCCCAGAACGTGATCAACAGGCCGTACCCGATAGAGCCTGCGTGGAAGTGCTCGACGAGTGGGACGTCGGCCACCATCACCAGGCCGAACCCGAACACCAGCCCCGTCCAGGCCAGCACCAACGTTCGCAGCACCCGATCCCGGGCGATGAACACGAATCCGGCTCGAAGCCCGCGGTGCTCGGTCGCATCGGAGCGCTCGCCCTCGAACGGCGCGCGAACGGTCCAGACGAGGATCGCGGAGACGGCGAACGTCACCGCGTTCAGGCCGAACACCCATGTCGGCCCGATGGCGGCGACCAGCGCGCCGCCGATCGCCGGCCCGACCATGATGCCGGCGTTTCGCCCCAGCGAGATGAGACTGTTCGCCCACGACAGCTCGGACGGCTCCACCATGTTCGGGATGGCCGCGGCCGACGCCATCCAGAACGGCGTCTCCACGACGGCCGAGACGAACGCAAAGGCGAGCAGCCAGCCGGGGTCGCCGGCGAACGCCATTGCGGCGAAGGCCGCCACCCCCGCCACGTCCGACACGATCATCACGCGTCGGCGGTCGAACCTATCGCCGATCGCGCCGGCGATCGGCGCCAGGAAGCCGCTCACGCCGAACGTGAGGACCAGCGTCGCCGACAGCCATGCGGGCGAACGTGTCCGCTCGTACACCGTGAACATCAGCGCCGTGTAGGCGGCCGCCCCGCCCGTGATCGAGATCAGGCGCGCCGCGGCGAGCCGGCGTACGGCGGCTCTCGGTGATGTGAGATGGACGGTCATGAAACGACTCCTTGGTTCAGTAGCTCAGGACGTGCGAGGACGGTGAGGAACCGCCCGCCGGGAGGCGAGCGAACGCGTCAGCCAGTGACGCTGGAGTTGATCACCGTGAGCCGTTTCATGGTTCGGCGAGTGTACCAGCCCGTCCCGGCAGTGGGAACCACCGTTTTCGCGACGCCGGGAGGCGTCAGTCCGGGAGAACCACGAACCAGGCGTCGGCGGCGCCGACGCCCGTCGAGATCTCCTCGATGATCGCCGGGGTGACCGCGCTGTCCAGGGTGAGCGCCATGAGCGCGGTCCCGCCGCGCGTGGCCCGGCCCACATCCATGGTGGCGATGTTCACGTCGTGCTGCCCCAGGATCGTGCCCACCTTCCCGATGACGCCCGGCCGGTCCTCGTACGCGAAGAACAGCATGTACGTGGCCGGCGCCATCTCGACGTCGTAGCCCAGCACCTGCATCACGCGTTCGGCGTTCCGCTTGCCCACCAGGGTCCCCGCGACCGACGCCTCCCCGTCCTCGGTCTGGGCCCGAAGGGCGATGAGGTTCACGTAGTCGCTCGACACCGCGGACCGCATCTCGGAGACGGCCATGCCTCGTTCGCGGGCGATGATGGGCGCGTTCACGTACGACAGCGGCTCGTGCACCACGCCGCTCAGCACTCCCTTGATGAGCGCGAGGGTCAACGCGCGCGTGTCGACCTCGGCGATGCGCCCGTGGTACTGGCACTCGATCGCGCTCACCGCTCCTCGGGCCAGGCCGGTCAGCAGCATCCCAAGCTTCTCGGCGAGCGGCAGGAACGGCCGCACCACCTCCGAGACCTCCGCGCCGGCCGAGACGTTCACCGCGTGGGGCACGAACTCGCCCATCAGCGCCAGCCGGACCATCTCGGCGATGGATGCTCCCGCCTTGTCCTGGGCCTCCACGGTCGACGCGCCGAGGTGCGGCGTCACGACGACCTGGTCGAAAGCGAACAGCGGTGACTCCGTGGTCGGCTCCTCGGCGAAGACGTCGAGGGCCGCACCGGCGAGATGACCGTCCTCGATGGCCTTGGCCAGGGCGGCCTCGTCCACGATGCCCCCGCGTGATGTGTTCACCAGGCGCGCGCCCTCCTTCATCAGGGCGAGCTCCCGCTCCCCGATCAGCGCCTCGGTGTCCGGTGTGCGCGGCAGGTGGAGGGACACGAAGTCCGCCTGCACAAGGAGCGCTTCCAGGGTCGGCATCAGCTCGACCCCCATCTCCTTGGCCCGCTCCCTGGGGACGTAGGGATCGAACGCGATGACCCGCATGCCGAAGGCCGCGCACCGCTGGGCGACCATCGAGCCCACCCTTCCCAGGCCCACGACGCCCAGGGTTTTGCCGGCGAGCTCGACCCCCTGGTAGCGCTCGCGCTCCCATCGGCCGGCCTTCAGCGCGGTGTTCGCCTGCGGGATGTTCCGCGCCTGGGCCAGCATGAGCGCGACGGCGTGCTCGGCAGCCGAGACGATGTTCGACTGCGGGGCGTTCACGACCATGACGCCGCGCCTCGTGGCCGCCTCGACGTCGACGTTGTCCAGGCCGATCCCGGCTCTGGCGATGACCTTCAGGTTCTCTGCAGCTTCGATCACGTCTGGCGTGACCTTTGTCTGCGACCGGACGATGAGCGCGTCGTACGGCCCGATCTCGAGTGCGAGGTCTCCTCGAGCGAGCTCTGGGCGGACGTCGACCTGGAAGTCCTTCCGCAACAGCCCTAGGCCACGTTCCGACAGTGGCTCGGTGACCAGGACCCGCATGCGCCTATCTCGCTGAGGCGAAGACGTCCTCGGCGGCGGCCACGGCCGCGCCCCGCTTGACCGGGTATCCCAGCTTGTCCAGGGCGAGCTCGACGGCGGCCAGCCCTCGGATCATGTCGAGCCGTTCGTAGTACCCGAGGTGGCCGATGCGGAAGACCTTGCCCTTGAGCGGCCCCTGACCCGGGGCCAGGATGATGCCGTCGTCGGCCCGGACCGTGGCGCAGATCCGGTCGGCGTCGATGCCCTCGGGGGCGCGGACCGCGGTGACCGTCCAGGCGCGCTCGGGATCCTCGCCGAACAGGTCCAGCCCGAGGGCTCGGATGCCTTCCTTGATCGCGCGCGACAGCAGGCGGTGCCGGGCGTACGCGGCCTCCGGCCCGTCCTGGTAGTACATGCGAAGCGCGGCCTGGAGGCCCTGTACCACCGAGATGGCGGGAGTCCACGGGCTCTCCGGGTCCTTCAGGCCGAACGACTGCTTGTACGAGGTCCAGTCGAAGTAGAAGCGCGGGTTCTTCGCGTCGGCATGGGCGGCCCACGCCGCCTCGGAGATGGCGGCGAACGCGAGGCCCGGCGAGGCCGACAGGGCCTTCTGAGACCCGCTGATCGCGACGTCGATGCCCCAGCCGTCGAAGTCGAACGGCACGGCCCCGAGCGAGGACACTGCGTCCACGACGACCATGGCGCCGGCGTCCTTTGCCGTGCGGGCGATCGCCTCGATGTCATGCACGACCCCCGTCGAGGTTTCGCTCTGCGTGAGCAACACGGCCTTGGCCGGAGCCTTCGACATCGCGGCCCCGACATCGGCGGCCCTCACCGCCTCGCCCCACTCGTAATCGATCGTGTGGATGTCGAGCCCGTAGGCCCGGGCGATCTTGGCGAACCGTTCCGCGAAGTACCCGGCCAGCGGCACCAGCACCGGGTCGCCCGGAGAGAAGCAGTTGGCGACGGCCGACTCGAGACCCCCGGTGCCAGAGGAGGTGAAGATCAGGACGTCGGATCCAGTGCGATACAGCCGCTGGAGGCCCTCGGTCACCTCCCGAAGCATGCGGCCGAAGCCGGGACCACGGTGGTAGACGAGCGGGCTCCCCTGGGCCAGATACACCTCGGGCGGGATCGGTGTGGGTCCAGGTGCCAGGATGATCTCGGGTCTGTCCACGATGCTGCTCGCTCCTGGGGGAGGATCCAGCACGCGATATTCGCGTGGGTGGGCCAGCGTACCATCGGTCGCCTGTCGAACTAGAAACGGAAGCTGTGGAAGACGTCCTCGGCGGGCTCGCGATCACGGAGGTCCTCGGCGGAGAGCTCCGTGGCATGCGGGGTCCGGCCGAGGATCCGATCGACCAGCGACCGGCGGCCCATCGCGCGGGCCAGGGTTCGCGAGACCCTGTCCATCCGGGCATCGCGGCGCTTCTGTTGCTGGTTCAGGTCGCAGGGCAGGTGGCTGACGATGGGGCCCACGGTCACTCCTTCGGCGGCGCGAGCGTGCGGAGGTCGAACTCCGGGTCGGCGAGCAGCTCGGGGTCCGGCTGGACCTGGGCCTTGATGAGCGGCATCGAGCGCCGCACGTCTCGGGGCCAGTTCATGGTGAAGGTCGAGCGGAGCACGCCCTCCTTCAGCAGGAAGGCGGCGAACGTCCGTTCCTCCAGACTGCCTCGCACGATCACATCGTCCCACTCGGTGGCGAATCCGGCCATCTGGATGTTCACGTCGTACTGGTCCGACCAGAACCAATGGGGGTCGTCGAAGACCTCGTTGTGGCCGAGCATGTTGCGGGCCGCCGCCTGCCCCATCTTCAACGCGTTGTCGAAGTGCTCGACCCGGATGCGGCCGAAGACTGGGTGGTCGTGGCGGGCCACGTCGCCCGCCGCGAAGACGCCGGGGACGTTGGTCTGGAGTGCCGGATCGACCAGGATCCCGTTGTCCACGGCCACGTCGGTGCCCTGCACCACCTCGGTCACGGGCTCGACGCCCACGCCCACCACGGCGAAGTCGCCCTCGATCGCCCTGCCCTGCTTCGTGTGGAGCACCTCGAACCGTCCGTCGCCCTCGAACCGTTCCGCCGCATCCCGGAAGAACATCTGCACGCCGTGATCGCGGTGGAGCCCCTCGAGCACCCGGCCGAGCTCGGTCCCCAGGACCCGCTGGAGCGGCGTCTCGGCGAACTCGACGACCGTGACATCGACGCCCCGGCGGCGGAGCGAGGCGGCAACCTCGGCGCCGATGAACCCCATGCCGACCAGCACGGCCCGGGCCCCCGGCACGGCGGCCGCCCTGATCGCGTCGGAGTCGGGGAGGCGGCGAAGGTCGTGTACCCCCGGCAGGTCGAGTCCCGGCAACGGAAACTTCCGGTTACGGCACCCCGTGGCGATGAGCAGCGAGTCGAACGCGATCCGCTCGCCGTCCGGGAGCTCGACGCTTCGTCCGGCGACGTCGACGCGCTCGGCGCGCTCCCCGAACCGGGCCTCGATCTGGTTCTTCTCGTACCACTCCACCGGCCGGATGAACCGGGGTTCCTGCTCCTCGCCGCGCAGGTACTCCTTTGACAGGGGCGGCCGCTCATACGGCGGATGGGATTCCTCGCCGATCAGCACCACGCGACCGTCGAACCCCTCTTCGCGAAGCGTCGCCGCCGCGGTGCCACCGGCCATGTTCGCTCCGATGACGAGGAAGGTTGACACGAACTACTCGAGCGAGACGAGCAGCTGGCCGTCCTCCTCGCGCACCTCGAACACGTCGATGGGCTCGGCGGCCGGACCGTTCACCACCTCGCCGGAGGTGATGTCGAACTGGCTCCCATGGCAGGGGCACTCGATCACCAGGCCCTCGAGGTCCCCCTCGGCCAGGGAGCACTGCTGGTGCGTACAGACGTCATCGAACGCGTGCAGGTTGCCGCCGACGTTCGCGATGGCCACCATCCGGTCCCCGACCGGAACAGCGGTCATCTCGCCTTCGCCGATCTCGCCGGCCTCGACCTTCGCCCAATCCGCCATGTACCGGTTCTCCTTCCCCTCTCGTTCCGTGTGCGGTCCGAGGACGCGCGAGCCACAGCATAGGGCACGAGCCGCGGAGGGCCGAACCGCGACGGGCGCTAGTCGGGTGGGCTCCCGGTCCTTCGCCGGGCAAGGAGGTCCGGGGTCAGGTATCCCAGGCCGACCACCACGTACATGCCGAATAGGATCAGGAACCCCTCCCGGAACCCGAGCGGCAGCATCGCCGGGATGAGCGCCCCCAGCACCCACGACAGCTGGAACACCACCTCGTAACGGACGAACACGCGGCCGTGGGCTCCCCCCGGCGCGAGCTGCTGCATGAGGCTCTGGAACGCCAGGCGCCCGAGCTCGCTCGAGGCCCCGGCGACCAGCGCGAACGCCGTGAGGATGGGAAGCGAGAACGCGACGAAGGCGAGGAACGCCCCGATCCCGGCCGCCACGATGCACGCCACCACCACCGCTTCCTCTCGAACGGAGATGGGGAGCCGGGGGGCGATCACGTCACCCAGGAAGCCGCCGAGGGCGGCGCCCCCGGCCAGCACCGCGAACCAATACGTCGGCTCGCCGCTTCGCCGAAGGGCGAAGGCGATGGAGAACAGGAGGAACCCGTTCGCGGCTCGCAGGCCGGCGCCCCCGATCGCGGGGGCGGCGAGCTCCGGGATGGCTCCCAGGCGGCTCACCTGTCCCCGGCGCGGCGGCACCTGGGGGTTCGGCAGCCGAAGGTTCAGGAGCGAGGCGACCGTGTAGACGGCCGCCGCGCCGTACAGCGCGGCGGCCGCCCCCCCGGCCCTGAACAGCAACACGCCCGGCACCGCTGCCAGCGCCGCGCCGCCCACGGCGATCCGTCCGAGGCGCGCGTTGGCCCGGACCAATCCCTCGTTCGGCCCCGCGTACGCCATGACCAGGCCGTTCCTGGTGATCGTGTGGACCCTTGACAGAACGAGGATGGCGAACGCGAACGGGTATAGCAGCAGCGTGTTGAACGCGGGGGCCGCGAACACACACACGATCCCGCGGCCGGCGGCGGAGGCGAGCGAGATGGCCCGCCGAGGACCGGCCCGGTCGAGCAGGGGCACGAGCAGCGGGCCGGCCACCGCGAGCGGCGCGAGCGTCAGCCCCAGGTACAAGGCGACCTTGGCCCGGGCCTCGCCCACCGGGACGTCGAAGAAGATCGACCCGGCCAGGGCGATGGCCACCATGGCGTCGCCGGCTGCGCTGGCCAGGTGCACGAGCGCGTAGGTGTCGAGCGGATCGTCGGAGACCCACAGCCGCCGGATCGGCCGGACGATGAGGCTCTCCAGCATCGCGGCCAGGCCGAGGAGGATGAGCTGCCACCACGGGTAGCGCTTGGGCTCCGGGCCGCTCCCTCCCACCGGCCGGCCCGATCGGGCCTCAGGACCCCGCGAGCTTGGCGCGGAGCAGCTCCTGGACGGTCCCCACGTTCGCGGCCCCGCGCGACTTCTTCATCACCTGGCCGACCAGGAAGTTGATCGCCCCGTCCTTCCCGGCCCGGAACTGCTCCACGGGGCCCGGATTTTCGGCGATGGCCTCCACCACCCACACCTCGAGGGCGGACGTGTCGGTGACCTGCCGCAGCCCCCGGGTCTCCACGATCTCCTCGACGGGCTTGCCCGTCTCGAACGCCTCCTCCAGCACCTGCTTGGCCGCGGTGGTGGAGATTGTCGCTTCCTCGACCAGCCGGATCAGGTCCGCGATGTGCTGAGGGGTGACCTTGCTCTCGGGCAGCTCGATCCGGGCCTTGTTCAGCAGGCCCGAGAGGTCCTGGGTCATCCAGTTGGCCACAGCCGCGGCCGGCGCCCCGAGGCCGACGGCCTCCTCGAGGAAATCCGCATTGGCCTTCGACGCGCCGACCAGCGCGGCCTGCCTCGGAGCCAGCCCGAGCTCACGTTCGAACCGGGCCCGGCGGGCGGCCGGCAGTTCGGGGAGCGAGCCACGGATCCGGTCGACCCACTCGGTGTCGGGCTCGAGCGGAGGAAGGTCCGGCTCGGGGAAGTAGCGGTAGTCGAACGCCTCCTCCTTGGATCGCAGGGTGTGGGTGGTGCCCTCCCCCTCGTCGAAGTGGCGAGTCTCCTGAACGAGCGGCTGGCCCGCGCGGAGCGCGGCGACCTGACGTTCCTGCTCGTACCTCAGGGCTCGTTCGAGCGAGCGAACCGAGTTCAGATTCTTGATCTCGACCTTCGTTCCGTACTCGGAGGACCCGGTCGGGCGGACCGAGATGTTCGCGTCGCATCGCAGCGAGCCCTCCTCCATCCGCACGTCGGAGACGTCGAGGGCCTCGAGCGTGGCCCGGAGCTCGTTGAAGTACGCGCGGGCCTCCTCGGGCGAGCGGATGTCCGGCTCGGAGACGACTTCGACGAGCGGCACGCCGGCCCGGTTGTAGTCGATCAGCGCGTATTCGGCCTGCGCGATCCGCCCGGACGCTCCGGCATGGGTCGTCTTGCCGGTGTCCTCCTCCATGTGCACCCGAGTGATGCCGACCCGATGGGTTCCCGCATCGACCTGCACGTCGAGGTGTCCCTTGACGCAGATCGGTAGGTCGTACTGGGAGATCTGGAAGTTCTTCGGCATGTCCGGATAGAAGTAGTTCTTCCGGTGGAACAGTGAGTACCGGGCGATCTCGCAGTCCAGCGCGAGACCGATGCGCACGATGTACTCGATGGCCTGCTCGTTCGGTACCGGCAGCGACCCGGGAAGGCCCAGGCAGATGGGGCAGACGTTGGTGTTCGGGGGGGCGCCGAACTCGTTCGGGGAGCCGCAGAACATCTTCGTGCGCGTCGACAGCTCGACGTGGCACTCAAGGCCGATGACGGTCTCGAAGTCCTCGCCCATGCGAGTGGTGAGCTTAGCCGCTCCCGCCCCTATCCTGGGGCCCATGACCCGGACGGCAGGGCCACCGACCGCCCGGGCGAACCCTCCGCTGGTGTGGGTGGCCCTGGGCGCCGTCTACATCGTGTGGGGAACGACGTACTTCGCCATCCGCATCGTCAACCAGACGATGCCGCCGCTCCTCTCGGCCTCCGTCAGGTTCCTGGTGGCCGGGACGGTGATGTTCGCCTGGACCATCCGGCGGGGGGACCGGGACGGCGACCGCCCCGGTCCTCGCCAGTGGCGCGCCGCCGCCATCGTCGGCTGCGCGCTCCTCCTGGGCGGGAACGGCGGGGTAGTGTGGGCCGAGCGAACGGTTCCCTCCGGCATCGTGGCCCTGATCATCGCCCTCGTCCCGTTGTGGATGGCACTCGTCGACCGGGTCCTGTTGAGGAACCGGCTCCGCATACCGACGCTCGTCGGGCTGACCACGGGATTCGCGGGCGCGGCGCTGCTCGTGGGGAGCTCGGCCAGCGGCGGAGCGGTGGACCTCGACGGGATGCTGTTCGCCCTGGGCGCCTCGCTGTGCTGGGCGTCGGGGTCGCTGTATTCTCGCCATGCACCGCTTCCAAAGCGTCCCTTCGTCGGCGTGGGCATGGAGATGTTGTGCGGCGGCGCCGCTCTGGGGATCGTGGCGATCCTGGCCGGCGAGCTCGGCGACATCCACCCCGAGCGGTTCTCGACAGCGTCGCTGCTCGCGCTGGGATACCTCATCGTGTTCGGCTCGTTCGCAGGCCTCGGGTCCTACCTGTGGCTGTTGCGCAACGCCCGGACGTCGCTCGTCTCCACGTACGCCTACGTGAACCCGGTGGTCGCCGTGTTCCTCGGGTGGGCGTTCCTGTCCGAGCCGATCGGCCTGCGGACAGTGGTGGCCGGGGGCATCGTCCTGGGGTCGGTCGCATTGATCATCGCCTCGGGGGAGGCCGCGCCGGCCCCGGAGGCGGCCTCAGGCGGCGAGCTCACGCAAGAGGGGCGGGCGGGCGTCGAAGGCGAGCTCGCGCTCGAGGGCGTGGGCCACCCGGAGCAGGAGGGACTCCCCAAGGACCGGCGCCGTGACCTGGAGCCCGACGGGTAGTCCCGCCTCGTCCAGGCCGGATGGGATGGAGATGCCCGGAACTCCTGCCAGGTTGGCCGGAATGGTGAACACATCGGAGAGGTACATCGCGAGCGGGTCGTCCGCCCGCTCCCCGATCCGAAAGGCGGTGGTGGGCGAGGTCGGGGACACCAGCACGTCGAACGACTCGAAGGCCTTCTCGTAGTCCCGGATGATCAGGGTGCGGACCTTCTGGGCCTGCCCGTAATAGGCCTCGTAGTAGCCCGCAGACAGCGCATACGTGCCCAGCATGATGCGGCGCTTGACCTCGGGGCCGAAGCCCGCCCCCCGTGTCTTTGCCATCATCTCGATCGAGTCCTCGCCGGGGACCCGCAGCCCGTACCGGACCCCGTCGTACCGAGCCAGGTTCGAGGAGGCCTCGGACGGGGCGATGAGGTAGTACGCGGAAAGCGCGTAGTCGGCGTGCGGGAGCGACGCCTCCCCGATCGACGCCCCGATGTCCGACAGCCGGTCAAGGGCGGATTGGACGCTCGCCCGCACGCCCGGCTGCACGCCTTCGCCGAACGCCTCCTTGACCACGCCGACCCGGAGCCCACTCACGCCCTCGTTCAGGCCCTCGGTGTAGTCGTCGACGGTCCGGTCCAGGCTGGTGGCGTCAAGCCGATCACGGCCGGCCACCACCGTCAGCAGGATCGCCGCGTCCCGCACGCTCCGGGTGAACGTCCCGACCGTATCCAGCGACGAGGCGAACGCGATGAGGCCGTACCTGGAGATCAGGCCGTACGTCGGTTTCAGCCCCACCACCCCGCACAGCGACGCGGGCTGGCGGACGGAGCCTCCGGTGTCGGTCCCCAGGGCCCACACCGCTTCTCCCGCGGCCACCGCGGCCGCCGACCCGCCCGACGATCCTCCGGGCACGGTGTCGAGGTCCCACGGGTTGTGCACCGAGCCGAACGCCGAGTTCTCGTTCGACGAGCCCATGGCGAACTCGTCGCAGTTGGTCTTCCCCACCAGCACCGAACCGGCCTCAGAGAGTCGAGCCCAGGGCGTGCAGTCGAACGGCGGGACATAGCTCTCGAGGATCCTCGACCCGCACGTCGTGGTGATGTCCTTCGTTGACAGGACGTCCTTCAGCGCGATCGGGATGCCGGCGGCGGACGGCGCGTCGCCCCCAACGATCCGTGCGTCCGCCGCCGCCGCGCGCTCCCGCGCGAGCTCCGGCGTCCGCGCGAGGAACGCGCGCACCCGCCCATCCACGGCCTCGATCCGGGCGAGGCACGACGCCGTGACTTCCGCGCTCGATGTCTCGCCGCCCCGGAGCTTCCCGGCAAGGTCGGCCGCGGTGAGATCGCAGAGCTCGGCCACCCTCAGCCGACCTCCGCGATCGGCGGGACCCTGAACCGATCGCCCTCCCGCTCGGGCGCGTTGGCCAGCGCCTCCTCGCGCGAGAGCGAGGGCGCCGGCTCGTCGGGCCGCAGCACGTTCGCTCGGGGGATGGCGTATGCAGTGGGTGGCACGTCGGCGGCGGCAACCTCGCCAACCTTCGCCGCGCTCTCCAGGATCAGCCCGAGCTGCGCCTTCAGCCGCTCCTTCTCCTCGGCGCTGAGGTCGAGCCGAGCCAGCCTGGCCACGTGGTCGATGTCGATCTCGACGGGCATGGCCCGCCAGTCTAGTTGGGGCTGTGCGTGTCCACGTAACCCGGCGGCGGGATCTCGCCGGGAGCGGGCTCGTGGACCAGCCCGGGGCCCTCGTCCGCCGGGATCGGCACGTCGAGCTGGCCCGATGCCAGCAGGGAGAGCATGTCGATCCCCATCTCCACCGGATCGATCGTCCGGACGACCGACCATCGGAAGGCGCCGTCGGGCAGCTTCTCCGACAGGTCGATCTCCGTCGCCTCCGCGGCGCTGCCCTCAGCGTCGAGCACCAACCGGATCGTGGGACGCCCCAGCGCGCGCTCGTGGTTCCGCACGACCACGCCGACCTCCCCGGTCGTCAGCTGGACCAGTGACCCGACCGGGAACAGCCCCACGAGCCGGACGAACGTTCGGACAACGCGAGGGTCGAACGATCGGCCCGCCCCCGTCTGCAGGATGGCAAGGGCCTGGCGTCGCTCCTCGGGCTTTCGATACGAGCGCTTGCTGGTGATCGCGTCGAAGCAGTCGGCCACGGACACGATCCGCGACGGAAGGGAGGCCACGCGACGACCGGAGAGCGATGGATAGCCCGACCCGTCGAACGCCGCGTGGTGCTCCAGGACGACCGAGACGGCCGGGTGGAGGGGATCGTGGGTGGTGACGGCGACGAGCCCGGCTCCGTCGACCGGATGACGCTGGATCAGCCGCCACTGCTCCTCGTTCAGCAACCCGTCGTGCTGGAGAACCTCCCGAGGGACCTTCACCTTCCCCACGTCGTGGAGCAGCCCGCCGATCCCGAGCGCGATCGATTGCTCGTGGGACAGGCCGATGGCCCTGGCCAGGGCCAGCGACAGGATGCAGACGTTCACCATGTGGTGGTACGTGTACTCGTCGTAGGACTTCACCGTGGTGAGCAGCAGCGCCTGGGCGGGGTCCTCGGAGATCAGCTCCGCCAGGTGCTCGGTGAGGCGCACGGTCGCGTCCAGATCCGCGGGACGCCCCGCCAGCAGCCGAGCCGCCGTCTGGCGCAAGAGCTCGAGGCCGGCAGCGTAGCTCTGGAGGAGCTCGGACATGCCGGTCACGTCCGCATCGGGAAGGACCGGGGTGGCCCGGTTCACACCGATCCACACAAGCTCGTTCTCGGCTGCCTTCTCCCCCATCAGCAGCCGGAGGAGGGCATCCGCATCGGCTTGAGTCACGCCGGGGCGGAACTCGAGTGAGCGCACGCCGGCCTCGGTCATCGACTGGGCCAGGCGATTCAGCGTGAGCGACTCCCAGGCGAGCAGGGTCGCTCCCATGTAGAAGTTGCCATCCGACACGAACAGGACCACGGGCCGACCGCGCGCGTCGCACAGCTCACCGATCTGTCGGGCGAGGTCCGCGGTGGTCTCCATCCGCTTGGGATGCTCTCCCGGGTACAGGGCGTAGACCTGACGTGCCGCCGAGAGCGCCCGAAGGAACTCCCGGGCCTTGACGATCTCCGATGTGGGCACGCTCATCCCCCGGCTCCCCTCGCGTCGCGGAGGAGGCGGCGGGCGCGCCGACGGAGCTTCCACGGCAGCCTGGGTCGGGTGTCGCCATCGGAGAGGACACGGAGTACCTCCCGCCCCTCGGCCCCTTCGGCCAGCTCGTCGAGGGCCTGCCGGCGAAGGCCTCGGTCGGTATTGGACCGAGCGATGTCCCCCAGGGCCGCCGCGGCCTCGGGGGCGAAGATGGCCCCGAGGACGGACACGGCGGTTGGCCGAACGTCCTGAGGGCCTTCGGCAGCCAGCGTCCGCAGGTGCGGCACTGCCTTGACGCCGCCCGCCACCACGAGCGCCTTCACCGCTTCCTTTCGAACCTGGGCCGACGGATGGTGGGCCGCCCAGACCAGTTGGTCCAGCACCTCCTCACCTCCGGCATTGCCCAGCAGGTTCGCGGCGTTCCTCACCACGTACCACCGGGGATCCTCCAGCCGGGCCATCACCGGCCGCAGGTGCCCCCGGGCGACCTGGCGGAGCGCGGCCAACAGATGGGCTCGCCGTTCACGATCGGCCTCGGCGAGCAGGTCCAGGAGCACCTCGACCCCCAGATCGCCGAAGGGTTCGAGGACCTCCGGGACCGTGGCACCACCGTGTTCAGCGCGCGCCGTTTCCATCAAAGCCAGCACCGCCTCGGGCGCCAGGGCCTGGCGGACGTACGCGCCGTACATGGTGTGCCGTTCGTCGTCGGCTCCCCCAAGGGCTTCCCGAACCGGTTCCAGGAGCTCGCGGACGCGAACGGGATCCCGCTTGGCCATGGCTGCCTGCAGCCCTTCGGCCCACAGGGACAGCACCTCGCCGAGCCGCTCCTCGTCACGCTCGAGGGTCACGTAGTCGTGGAAGGCCAGCAGCGCCGATGCCTGCCGCTGCTCGTCCGTTCGGGGAAGGGTGGCCTGCATCGTTCGCACGTCGTCGCGTTCGGTCGCGGTCAGGTACCCGGCGAGCGCATCCGTCACCGACCCCGGCGGGCCATCCGTCCGGGGTTCCGTGAGGTCCACCCCGACCGCCTCCAGTCCCGCCAGGATCGTGCCGGCCTCTTCCCGTCCGGCCTCGAGGGCCTCGGTCAGGTCGACCAGGTCCAGATGCCGGACGCCGGCGGCGGCGAGATGGGTGGCCAGCTCGACCGGATCCCGCCGGCCATCGCGACCCAGGTCGACGAGGGCCCGGGTGAGCTCGGCGTTGCTCATCGTGCCGATCAATCGTTCGGCTAGAGGGTCGTTGCGGACACGATCCACCAGGATCTCGACGAGCGAGCGGCGGAGCTCCGCCGGGAGCTCCGTGACGACATCGTGCACCGTCGCGTGCAGGTCGATCTCCCGTCCCGCCTCGATCGACAGGTCCGAGACCAGGCCCCTGAGGCGCTCGAACAGGGCTTCGGCCTGGGTTCCCGATCCGCCGGCGAGGTCGTCGATCCGAAGCTGTGAGGCCAGTAGGTGGGCATCCGGCACGCGAGCGGGACTGGCCACCACGCCCTCGGCCTCGTGGTCGGCTCCCTCAACGGCGGAGGGCCCAAGGGCGGAGAGCACGATCGACCCGACGCCCGCCGAGGCAAGCACCTCTTCCGCACCGCCCTGTTCCCTGAGATCTTCGGGCGGCATCGACAGCATGGCGAAGGTCCGTTCCAGGTCGCGAACGTCGGGCGCCGCTGCGATCGCCACTCGCTCCACGCGTCGTTCGAAGCACGCGCGGGCCAGCCGCTCGGTCGACTCGTTGCGTGGCATGGGCGTGCCCGCGAGCACGAAGCCCTCGCTTCGAACCTCCACGTCGATCGGCCCGGCTTCGAGAGCCGAGCGGACCGACTCGTGGATCCGCTCTACCGCCGCCGCGAAGCCGGGGCGAGTCGAGCTTCCCGGGAACAGCCGGTACGCTGCCAGACCGAGCCAGAGCTGCCGCAGCAGCTCCGAGACTTCGCCGGCGCGATCCCCCCCGCTCACGACCACCTCGATCGGATGCCAACCCCCTCTCGCGGGGTTATCGACAGGCTGCCGCCTCGGCCTGAGCGGCCCTCACGCGCTCGGGCTTACCGGAAGATGCCGAAGCGGGGCTCGACCCGTTGCGCCATGGCGGCGGCCATGAGCGCGTTCCCCACCAGCCAGACGTCGGTGATCGGGCCGACCCCACCGGGGACGGGCGTCACGGCCTCGGCCCTGGCCGCGACGCTCTCGAAGTCCAGATCGCCGACCATCCGGGTCTTGCCGGTGGCCGGGTCCTCCACCGCGTGGATGCCCACGTCCACGGCGATCACGCCGTCGGCGACCATATCGCCGGTGACGAGGCCTCGCACGCCCGCCGCGACGATCAGGATATCGGCCAGGCACGTGAATTCGGCGAGCTTGCCGGCCGCGTACGTGCGGCTGTGGCAAGCGACGACGGTGGCGTCGCGCTGAAGCCCGAGCCACTGCGCCGGCTTGCCCACACTGTTCGAGCGTCCGACCACCACGATGGTCTTGCCCGAGTAGAACGTGGCGGGATCTCGGCCCGTCGACTCGAGGTAGGAGTCCAGCAGGTAGTAGCAGGAGGCCGGGGTGGACGGGAGAAACCGGGGCCGCCCCTGGGCCAGCAGCCCGGTGTTCTGCGGATGCACCGCCTCGATGTCCTTCAGCGGATCGATCGCGCTGTTGATCTCGGCCTCGGGGATGTGCGAGGGGAGCGGATGCAGGACCAGGATCCCGGTGATCCGTGGATCGGCGTTCAGCTTGCCGATGGTCGCCGCGACATCCGCGAGCTCGACCTCGGCGCGCAGGCCTTCGCTGACGTACCGGTATTCGAGCGCCTCGCACAGCCGTCGGACGTGGCGCTCGTACGCCTGCGCGGCGAAGTCCTCGCCCACGAGCACCGTGGCCAGGCCCGGCCGCACCTCGGACAGCCGAAGGACCTTGAGCTCGTCCTCGATCGAGTGCCGCAGGTGGTCCGCGATCGCGTTCCCATCGATCACGTGGGCCACGTCATCCCTCCTCGTGGGTCGAGGTCAGCGCCGCCCCAGGCGCCGGAGGAACTCCCGCTCGTCGATGATCTCGATCCCCAACTGTTCGGCCTGGGCGGCCTTCGAGCCCGGATTCTCTCCCACGACGACGAAGTCGGTCTTCTTGGAGACGCTGGAGGCAACCCTGGCGCCTGCGTCCTGCGCCGCCCGGGTGGCCTCGTCCCTTGACATCGAGGACAGGCTCCCGGTGATGACGATGGTCGTGCCGGCGAGCGGCCCCCCTGCGGGCCCCTCACGCTTCTCGTCCGCCACCCGCACCCCGGTCTTGCGGAGCTTCTCGATGAGCTTGAGGTTCTGGCGATCGTGGAACCACTCGTGGACGCTTCGGGCGATCTCCGGCCCGATCTCGGGGACGGCGTCGATCTCCTCCACGCTGGCCTGGGCCAGGGCATCGATCGAGCCGAACGCTCGGGCCAGGACCTGCGCCACGTGGGTCCCGACGTGGGGGATGTTCAGACCGACCAGGAGGCGCCAGATGGGGCGATCCTTCGAGCGCTCGATGGCCGAGAGCAGGTTGTCGATCCGCTTGTCGGCGAACCCCGGGAGCTGGGCCAGCTGCTCCGGGGTCAGCGAGTACACATCGCTCGGATCCTTCACCCATCCCATGTCCAGCAACAGCAGGCCCGTCTTGTAGCCCAAGCCCTCGATGTCCATGGCGCCCCGCGAGGCGAACGCGAACAGCCACTCGACGTTCTGCGACGGACATCCCCGCTTGTTCGGGCACCGCCAGTAAGCCTCGCCCTCCTTGCGGACGAGCGACGTGTCGCACGAGGGGCACTTCCTCGGGAACCGCCACGGCTTCGCCTTCGGCGGTCGCTTCGACAGGACGGGGCCGACCACCTCGGGGATCACGTCGCCCGCCCGACGAACGATCACGGTGTCGCCCACACGGATGTCCTTGCGCTTGACCTCGTCCTCGTTGTGCAGGGTGGCCGTGGTCACCGTCACGCCGGAGATGAACACGGGCTCCAGCACGGCGAACGGAGTGACGATGCCGGTGCGCCCGGTGTGCACGTCGATCTTCTCGAGCCGAGTGGTGCGCTCCTCGGGAGGGAACTTGTACGCCACGGCCCAGCGGGGGGCGTGGCTGGTGGCGCCCAGCTCATCCTGCAGGGCGATCTGATCGACCTTCACCACCACTCCATCGATCTCCCAGTCGACGGTGTGCCGGTTCTCCTGCCACTTCTGGATGTAGGCAGTCACCCCGTCCAGGTCCTCCCGCACCTCCCCCTGCGGCGGGACCGGCAGCCCGGCGTCGCGGCACCACTGGAGGAACCCCGAGTGCGACTCGAAGCGGATCCTCTCGGCGTAGCCGAAGCTGTGGACCCACAGGGCCAGTGGCCGGCTCGCGGTGACCTTGGGGTCTTTCTGCCGAAGGCTTCCCGCCGCCCCATTGCGGGGGTTGGCGAAGGGGCGCTGGCCCGCCTCGAGCAGCTGCTGGTTCAGCTTCTCGAACGCCCGCACCGGCAGGTAGATCTCACCCCGGACCTCCAGCACCGGGGGCGGGTCCTTGACCCGGAGCCGTTGGGGAACCGAGCGCACCGTGCGGACGTTCGCCGTGATGTCCTCACCGACCCGACCGTCCCCCCGCGTGGCCCCCTTGACAAGCAGGCCGCGTTCGTAGGTCAGGGCCACGGCGACGCCGTCGATCTTCAGCTCGCAGAAGTAGCGGGCCTCGGGCCCCACGGCACGCTCGACCCGGGTGGCCCACGCCTTCAGCTCCTCCTCCGAGAACACGTTGTCCAGCGAGAGCATCACGGAGCGGTGCTCCACCGGCGCGAACAGGTCGGCGGGGGCCACCCCCACTCGCTGCGTCGGGCTGTCGGGGGTCACGAGCTCGGGGAATCGCTCCTCCAGCTCCCGGAGCTCCCGCATGAGCTCGTCGTACTCGGCGTCGGAGACTTCCGGATCGTCCAGGACGTAGTACCGGTACGCGTGGTTGTTCAGGAGCTCACGAAGCTCCTCCACCCGGAGCTTCGCCGCCGCGCGCTCGCGTTCGGCGTCTGTCATGTCCGCTCCGGGGCCGCGCCTACGCGGCGATCTCCACGCCGCCCATCATCCCGATCCGCTCCCCGAGCACCACCACCGCCCCGTAGATCCCTGGGACCTTCTTCAGGTAGTCGAGCGCGGTGCGGAACCCGTCGGGCTTCGGGAGGATGGCCTGGACCCCGGCGGCCGCCGCATCGGCCAGCATGCACGAGTTGGCCAGCACGGCGATGCCGTCCACCCGCCCCCCCTGGTTCGTCGAGATCCCCACCCCTTCCTTGCGGGGCGGGACCACCACGGCGATCGATGCGCCGTTCGGCCGGCGAAGGACCGTGAGCTTCTGGCGCTTCTTGGCAACGATGAAGTAATCGCCGCCGCAGGTCACCGTGAGCTCACCCCCCGACCGCACCAGGAACCGCCCGACGTGGTCGGCCAGGGCCCCGAGGAAGGAGTACATGGGACCGACCCCCGCGCTCCGACCCACCTGCGCCATCTCCTGGACGATGGCGGGTGCGTCGGGCGGGACATCGATCGGTCGCTTGCTCGTGCGGATCTCGGGGTTGCGCAGCGTGTAGGCCTCAAGTTGCTCCCAGAACGAGAGCGCCGCCGCCCGGGACTCCTCGTCCAGGTCCGTCCGGGCCGTGATGTGGATGACGACGTCCTGGACCTGGATGTCGAACGTCCGTGGCTTCCTCTTGAACAACCGCACGCGGTGGCCTCCGTGAGCCCGTGGGTGACCCAAGGCCGATGATAACGAGCCTCGCCGCCGGGAATCCCGCGGTGGGGCGACGCGGTGCCTAGCGCAAGGACTCGATGATCCTCGCGCCGCCGAGGAGCTCGTCGCCCCGGTACACCACGACGCTCTGGCCCGGCGCCACGCCGCGCTGCGGCGTGCGGAACTCAACCCGCAGCCGGCCATCGATCACCTCGACGACGGCGGGGATATCCCCACCGTTGTACCGGATCCGGACCTCGGCCTCGAACGGGCCGGAGGCGGGCGGCTCGCCGCCCACCCACGAGACGCGATCGGCCACCAGCCCTCGTCGCGACAGCAGATCGCTCGGGCCCACGACCACGCGGTTCGCCCGCGCGTCGACCTCCACGACGTAGGACCGTTCGCCCGTCGACACCCCGATGCCGCGACGCTGTCCGACGGTGAACCTGAACGACCCCCCGTGGCCACCGATCACGTTGCCATCCGGATCGACCACCTCACCCGGACGGGCCATGCCCGGCGCGTGCTCCTCGATGAACGCGGCGTGATCCGCCCCGGGGACGAAGCAGACCTCCTGCGAGTCCGGCTTCGCCGCGACCGGGAGGCCCAAGCGCTCGGCGAGGGCCCGGGTGTCCGCCTTGGCCATCCCACCGACGGGAAAGCGGGCCCTTGCCAGCTCGCGCTGGCCCAGGGTGTGGAGCATGTACGACTGGTCCTTGCCTTCCTCGGCGCCGCGAAGGAGATGCCATCGCCCCGTCGGATCCCGATCGGTTCGGACGTAATGCCCGGTGGCCACGAGGTCGACCCCGAGCCGATCTGCCCGATCGAGGAACGCACCGAACTTGATGTGCTCGTTGCAGCGCACACATGGGTTCGGCGTCCGGCCGGCCTCGTGCTCCCCGAAGAAGTCCGCCAGGACGGTCTCTGCGAACGACGCCGACATGTCGACGACCTCGAAGGCGAACCCGCCGATGCGGGCAACAGCCTCGGCGTCGGCGCGGGCGCTCGGCCCGCAGCAGCCGTGGTCCACACCGTCGGCCAGGTGCACCAGGTTCATGTGGGAGCCGAGCACCTCGTAGCCCTGTTCGGCGAGCAGGCAGGCCGAGACGGAGGAGTCGACCCCGCCCGACATCGCGACCAGCACGGAACCCTTCGAGCCCATGGTGTTGCGAGTGTACCGGCGGCCCTTCCAGTTGCTCGGTATCCTGGCGCACTGGCCCACCGATAGGGATCGAACCATGAACGTCGTCGTCCTGGTGAAGTACGTCCCGGAACCGCAGGGCGTCCCCACGCTCGGCGAGGACTTCCTCGTCCAGCGGGAAGGCGTGGAGGGAGCCCTTGACCCCGGCGACGAGTACGCGGTCGAGGCCGCGCTGAAGCTCGTGGAGGAGCACGGCGGCGAGGTGGCCCTGATCTCCATGGGCCCGGAGGGCGCGATGGCGGCCCTGCGGCGGGGGCTGTCGATGGGGGCCGACCGGGGGGTCCTGGTCACCGACCCCACGCTTCAAGGGGCCGACGTCCTGGTCACGGCCCGCGTCCTGGCCGCGGCCGTCCGCCGCGGCGACTTCGACCTGGTGCTCGCCGGCGTGGAGTCCACCGACGGGTCCACCGGGACGCTGCCGATGACCGTCGCCGAGCTCCTGGACATCCCCTCCGCGACGTTCGCCCGAAAGGTCGAGGTGACCGACGGCTCACTCCGGGTCGAACGCCAGACCGAGGTGGGCTACGACGTGGTGGAGTCATCGCTTCCCGCACTCGCCACGGTGACCGGCAGCGCGGCGGAGCCCCGGTATCCCACGCTGAAGGGGATCATGCAGTCGAAGCAGAAGCCGGTGGAGCAGCTGTCAGTCGCGGACCTGGGACTGTCGACGGACGACATCGCGCCGTCCCAGCGGGTCGCGTCGGTGAATGCGGCTCCGGAGAAGGAACGCGGCGAGGTCATCGAGGCCAGCGACGAGGCAGCGGCCCGCATCGCGGACATCCTGGCCGAGGCGAAGGTCATCTAGGCGTGGCGACGGTCTGGGTTTACGCCGAGGCCGGACCGGACGGACCCCATCCGGCCTCCCTCGAGCTCCTGACGAAAGCCAGGTCCCTCGGCGACACCATCGAGGCGGTGGCGCTCGGCCCTGGGGCCACCCACGCCGCGGAGGCGCTGGGGGGTCACGGGGCGCAGAGGGTGTTCGCATCCGACGACCCGGTCTACGCCGAGTACCCGGCCCAGCCGGCGGTCCACGCGCTGGTGGACTTGATCCAGGAGCACCAGCCGGACATGGTCCTGTTCGCCACGACGTACGAGTCGAGGGATGTGGCCGGCAGGCTCCAGGCCAGGACGGGCTCCACCCTCATGAGCAACGCGACCGATGTCCTGTCGATCGACCGGGCCCAGACCCAGATCTTCGGCGGGGGCACGGTCGTCGACGTCGAGCTGTCCGGTCCCGATCCCAGGCTCGTGTTGGTGCGCCCCAAGTCCTTCCCCGCCGAGCCGAGCGGAGGGACCGCGGAAATCGTGGCGGTGAACGCCGAGATCCCGGAGGACCACAAGCGAGCCAGACGTGTCGAGCGACACGACGAGGCTGCCGCCGGGCCCAAGCTGGAGGAGGCTCGGGTGGTGATCGCCGGTGGCCGGGGCCTCCAGGACCCGGCCAACTTCGCCGTCCTGGACGAGCTGGCCTCGGCCATCGGGAGCGCGGCGGTGGGGGCGACCCGGGCGGTGGTGGACGCGGGGTGGGTCCCCTACAGCTACCAGGTGGGGCAGACCGGGAAGACCGTCAAGCCCGAGGTGTACATCGCCGTGGGCATCAGCGGGGCCACCCAGCACCTGGTGGGGATGAAGGGTTCGAAGCGGATCGTGGCCATCAACAAGGACCCCGACGCCCCCATCTTCAAGCTCGCCGACCTCGGGGTGGTGGGCGACGCGCTGAAGGTGGTCCCCAAGCTGATCGAGGAGATCAAGGCCCGGAGGTCATGACGGTCCCTCCGTCGATCGGCGCGAGGTTCGACGACCTCCGGCCGGGGCGGGAGCGCTCGTTCCGGCTCACCGGGCAGGTGGGGGTGATCCAGGCCCGAGCCCTGGACGAGGTCGGGCCGGCCCTCGACCGGGTCGAGGACGCGGCCCGCGGGGGCCGGTGGGCGGCGGGGTTCGTCGCATACGAGGCCTCGCCTGGCCTGGACCCGGCGATGTCGGTGCGGGAGCGGGAGCCCGGCGACCCCTTTGCCGAGCTCCCCCTCCTGTGGTTCGCCATCTTCGAGCGACGCGAGGACGTCCTCGCGTTCGAGCCAGTCGCGGTCGACGACCCGGCCACCGACGAGGTGGCGTGGACCGCATCGATCGACCGGGCCCGGTACGACGCGTCGGTGGCCGCGATCCGCGAGCGGATCGCGGCCGGCGACACGTACCAGGTCAACTACACGTTCCGGCTGCGCGCCGAGGTGCACCGCGACGAACGCGACCTGTATCGCGACCTCTGCCTGTCCCAGCGAGGCGGGTACGCGGCACACTTCTCGACTGGACCCTTCGGCGTGCTGTCCGCGTCCCCCGAGCTGTTCTTCCGCATGGACGGCGACCGGATCACCACCCGTCCGATGAAGGGCACCGCGCCCCGAGGCCGGTGGCCGGAGGAGGATGAGGAGAACGCGGGGCGGCTGGCGTCCTCCCCCAAGGACCGGGCGGAGAATGCCATGGTCGTCGACCTGTTGCGGAGCGACCTCGGCCGCATCTCTGTGCCGGGCACGGCTCGGGCCAATCGGCTGTTCGAGACGGAACGCTACGAGACGGTCTGGCAGCTCACCTCAACCGTGCGATCCACGCTTCGCCCGGGCATCTCCCTGGCCGACGCGTTCCGCGCGCTGTTCCCCAGCGGCTCCGTGACCGGAGCCCCCAAGGTCTCCACCATGGGGCTCATCGCCGAACTCGAGGACGCTCCGCGCGGCGCGTACTGCGGTGCCATCGGCTATCTCGCCCCACCCGGCAGCGGCGAGCCCAGGGCGAACTTCAACGTGGCCATCCGCACGGTTGTCCGAGACCGGCGCAGCGGGATTGCCGAGTTCGGCGTCGGTGGGGGGATCACGTACGACTCCTCCGCCGCGGGCGAGTTCGACGAGGCGGTGGCCAAGGCCCGGGTGCTCACCGCTCGCCGGCCGCGGTTCGAGCTGCTCGAAACGCTCCGCCACGAGCCGGCGTCGGGGTTCCGCCATCTCCCCGAGCACCTCGCCCGCCTCGAGGCCTCGGCCCGGTACTTCGGATTCGACTTCGTTCGATCCGACGCCGAGGCCGTCCTGGAGAAGGCCGTGGCCGAGTTGGGCGGAGCCGAGGGGGTGGTCCGGCTCCTGCTGGCCCGAGACGGGTCGGTCCGGATCGACCTCTCCCAACTACCACCGTCGGTCCCAGGCCCGCTCCGCGTGGCCATCCATCCCCAGCCGCTCGATCCCTCGGATGTCTGGCCGTACCACAAGACCACGCTGCGGGGTCCCTACGACCGGCGCCGCGACGATCGCCCCGACGTCGACGACGTCGTGCTGGTAAACGATCGGGGCGAGGTGACGGAGTCCACCATCGCGAACGTGGCGGTCAAGCTGGGGGACGCTTGGTTCACGCCGTCACTCGGATCGGGGTTGCTCGCGGGAACCTACCGGGCGGTGCTCCTCAGGGAGGGGCGTCTCAGGGAACGCACCATCCGGGTCGAGGAGCTTGGTGGCGCAGGCGGCCTGGCCCTGGTCAGCTCGGTCCGAGGGTGGCGTCCGGCCATGCTGGTCCCATGAGCGAGCCCAAGCGATACCCGACCGACCCGGGTGTGATCACCGTCCACCTCGGGCAGTTCACCCGGGACCATGCGAACACGATCGCCGGCCGGCTCGAGGAGGCCGGCATCGTGTGGTGGTACAAGGAGCCCGGCTCGATCAGCAGGATCTGGGAGTACGGCGTTCGCCTGTTCGTGGACCGCGACCGCTTGGACGAGGCCCGGGCCATCGTCGCCGCGGTCCTCGATGACGCGTCGCCCTAGGGATCGCCACCGCCCGCCGGAGAGGGTTCGCCGGGCCATGCGTGCGGCCGCATCCGATCCTCGTCCAGTGGGCAGGCGCAGAGCGGGCACCGCGGTGGCTCCTCGTAGACCAGGACCACGCGCTCGCAGAAGGGGCATTCGGCCTCGCGCATGGCAGGTTCGGTGTTAGCCGGCATCCGGTCAGACCGCCGGTTGGGGGGGAGCGGTCACGCATTGATTGTCGGTTCGGGACTGGCCCGCCTTTACCAGGCCGCAATCGGCCGGCTGGACCGGCCGTAGGACCCTCGGGTGACGGCCTGCCCGGCCCGGCCGAGGCTATGCCGCTTGCTTCCGTGACTTCCGCTTGCCGCGCGAGATGTACTCGTGGACCGGCTCGTGCTGCCAGCAGTGGTCGAACCGGTTGTACTTGGACAATTTGGTGGTGCAACCGGGAGTGGCGCACACGCGCCCCTCCCCGTAGGTTCGGTTGGCTCTCGGGAGCTCGCGGACGCGGCCCCCGCGGTAAACGGATTCCTCTGACATCTTCGCTCCCCCCACGTGGACGACCCGTCTGGCTTGAGTTTCCGGGTCTCCAGGTGTTCGAACCGTTCGGGGCCCCGGTTCGTTCCCGGGGCAGGAGGAATGAAGCGCCGATGACGGCGGGGTCCGAGCCCTCAGTCCTCCGAGAGCCGCTGGACCAGGGCTTTCGTCCCCTGGGTCATCTGCACGACCCGGGGGGTGAACCCCATGCCCTCCCAGAAGGCCATGGCCCCCTGGTTGGGGGCGAAGGTCTTCAGCTCGACCCACTCCACCCCCAGCTCGCCGGCGAACCGGGCGGCCTCCTGGACCAGTGCCCGGCCCACACCCCGCCCCCGGTACCCGGTTCGAACCACCACCCCGGACAGCTCCAGGGCCCGCTCGTCGGAGAACCGCGATGGGATGCGGACCTCGCCGTAGGCCATCCCCACGATCTCTCCCTCGTCTTCGGCCACCAGGACCACCGCGTTCTCGGTGCTCATGGCTTCCCGGTACTTCAGACCCACCTCGTCGTAGAACCCGGGGCGAGGGGTGAACACCCGCCAGTCGCTCTGCATCCGGTCGAGCTCCTGGAACAGGGCCACTAGGGCCGGGACGTCCTCCAGCGTGGCCTGCCTGACCTTCACGTGGTTCTCCTCCTACCTGCCGGTGAAGCGCGGGTCGCGCTTTTCCAGGAAGGCCGCCATGCCCTCCTTCTGGTCCGCGGTATCGAACAGGCCAACGAATTCCTCGTGCTCGACCCGCAGCCCCCGCCGCACGTCCCCCATGGCCTCGGCGATCGCCACCTTGGCCGCGCCGAGCGCGAGGGTGGGCCCCTTCGCGTATCGGATGGCCGCGTCGGCCGCCTCCTGTTGCGCCGTCCCCGGGGGAGTCACCCGGTCGACGAGGCCGATGGTCATGGCCTCCTCCGCGCCGACCCGCCGCCCAGAATAGATCAGGTCGCGGGCCCGGGCGTGGCCGACCAATCGGGGGAGGCGCTGGGTCCCGCCCGCGCCGGGGATGATCCCGAGGGCGATCTCGGGCTGTCCGAGCGTGGCGTCCACCGCGGCGAAACGGAAGTCGCAGGCCAGGGCGAGCTCGCATCCCCCGCCGAGGCAAAAGCCCTCGATGGCGGCGATCGTGACTTTCGGCAGCTCCTCAAGGAGGGTCAGGGCATCGCCGAGCGCCGAGACGACCGGCCGAATGTCCTCCCGCCCCAGCTTCGCGATCTCCTTGAGGTCCGCCCCGGCGGCGAAGGTCTTCGGCCCGCCCCACACCACGACGGCCCGAACGTCGTCGCGCCGCCCGGATTCGACGACCGAGTCGCGGAGTTCGTCCGAGACCTGGCGGCTGATGGCATTGGCCGGCGGGCGATCCAGCCTGATGGTGGCTACTGGGCCCTCGACCTCGAACCGGACGAATTCACCCATCGCGTCGCTCTTCCACGGCAGGCATATCTTTCCAGACCCGGCGGGCATCCCACGGGCGATCCGAGGAGCGCCGAGCCTCGCCCTTGCCATCATCTTGCAGGTGCAACAGGATGCTACAATCCCCGGCCGTGAGCGGCCGGAGAGGCGACGACGTGATGGGGGTCCTTCAGGCCCGCGGCCTTCGGATGACCCCCCAGCGCCGGGCCATCGTGGCCGAGATCATGCGGACCCGCGGCCACATCTCGCCGACCGCGCTGGCCCGCAAGGTGCAGGGCGAGATGCCGGGCGTGAACGCCTCCACGGTGTATCGGACCTTGTCGCTGCTGGAGGAGGTCGGCGTCCTCTCGCACGCACATCTGGAGGGCGGGGCCGAGTATCACCGGGCGGAAGAGGCCGGGCACGTCCATCTGACCTGCTCCAACTGCGGGGCCGAGGACGACCTCTCCATGGAAGAGGCCGAGGCCCTGTCCAACCTGATCGAGCGGCATCGCGAGTTCCTGCCCGACCTCACGCACTTCGCCATCAGCGGCCTGTGCGAAGAGTGTCGCCGCCTGGCCGGCTGAAACGCCCGCCCCCGCTCGATCACCCGCCGAACAGCGCGGGGAGCAACGTGCCCTTCCCGAAGATGAAGAGCGTCCCGATCACCAGGCTGAACGTCGCGGTGAGGACAGCGACCGAGACATAGAGCGTCCAGTTCTCCGCCGCCCGCATGAACCCGAATGCCGTTCCCGCCGTGATGAGCGAGTTCGAAACGAGCAGCCCGATCAGGAACGTCCCGAGCAGCACCTCTCCGACCACCGGCCCGCCGGCTCCTGCGGCCGTGAGGAAGATCAGGAGCTGCGTCGGCGTCTCG
>Ga0222623_10000046_pt1 | contig 28050 bp, 23 predicted proteins | sample PLMtaG_FD_177336 | JGI IMG/M metagenome (GOLD analysis project Ga0222623, IMG submission 177336) | Groundwater sediment microbial communities from an aquifer in East River, Colorado, USA - PLM2_30_coex | ecosystem: Environmental > Terrestrial > Soil > Riparian zone | place: USA: East River...
CGGCTCGACCGGCGCGACCGGTGCAGATGGAGCGACAGGACCTGCAGGCCCACAGGGACCGACCGGCCCCACCGGCACCACGGGAGCAACGGGCACGACCGGCACGACCGGAAACACAGGAGCCACAGGTGCAGCCGGCGCCACGGGCGCAACAGGAGCGACCGGCGCGACCGGCGCGGCGGGAACGACCGGCTCGACCGGTGCGACCGGCTCGACTGGAGCAACCGGCTCGACCGGAGCAACCGGCGCAACCGGTGCAGATGGAGCGACAGGACCTGCAGGCCCACAAGGACCGACCGGCCCTACCGGCCCTACGGGAGCAACGGGCGCGACCGGCACGACCGGCGCAACCGGAAACACAGGAGCCACCGGAGCAACCGGCTCCACAGGGGCGACCGGTCCAGCTGGCCCTCAAGGCCCAACCGGATCAACCGGCGCAACGGGCGCAAGCGGACCGGCCGGTGCGACGGGGCCCGCAGGCCCGCAGGGACCGACCGGCTCGGCGGGAGCAACGGGCGCGACGGGTGCGACCGGCGCAACCGGGCCGGCCGGACCCCAAGGGCCGACAGGTGCGACCGGATCAACTGGCGCAACAGGTGCGACCGGCACGGCCGGTTCCCAAGGACCAGCGGGTCCGACTGGCGCTACCGGTCCTACCGGCCCGGCCGGAACGAACACAATCACGCTCTACAGCGCGACGTTTACCGCTGCTGCGGGGCAGGTGAACTGCCAGAACAGCACGTCGTCGACCATGAAGGCTGTCGGCGGGGGCTCTTCCGGCGGAACTGAGACGACGAACAACAAAGATCTGCTGAACTCGTTCGCCATCAGTGGTACCGGTACGACGCTCCCCGCGAATGGATCGACGAATGCCAACGGTTGGCGTGTCGAGTACGCGGCGTCTACCACCTTCACCGTTTTCGTTCTCTGCGTCCCTTAGGCGATCGCTTCTAGTGCGTCTCTTACCGTCGCTTCGGGCGAGTCGTCAACAGCGAGATTCGTCCGGGCTGACCACGAGTGGCCCGAGCCCGTACTCAGGGCCACCGCTGCCCGGCGCAGCCACACTGCTTGAATAACGAAGCTCGACGTTGTGGACACCCGTGACCAACGTCACCGACCCGAGCGATGAGAATTGACCTGAGTTGTTGAGTTGGTCGGTTCGCGCGCCGATCTTCCGTCCGTCAACCAGGGCGGCGAGCCGGTTACGGAAGGAGCCGCCGACCCACACCGAATAGCGTCCCGTCGTCGACAACCTGATCCGCGCGCGAATCACCCCTGGGCCGGAGGGGTAGAGCACCTGCCCTCCGGCGGCGACTGGCCATACCGAGGGATGATCGGCCCGTCCCAGTCCAAGGACAATGGAGCCTGTTCTTGTCGACCGAGTGCTGTTCGCGCTGCTGAGCGTGCGCGTAACACCGCAGGCCGGCCGCGTGCCGTTGATCGCCTCGAGGGTCGGCGCGCTTTGCCAGACGTCGTAGAAGCGGCCGCTCCAGACGCGTCGGTACGCAGCGGGTGGGCGACTAGCGAGCGGCGAGCGGCGCAGCACCAACGTGCGGTACACGCGAAGAGCGTCTGGCCGAAACGCAGCGAGATCGGCGTACGAGCCTTTGGCGAGGACCGCTCCGCTTCGAAGCGGAATCTGACGCCGTCGGAGCTCCGACGCACCCTCTGCATCGAGCGCCCGCAGGAAGTGCCTGACGCCGTAGGGCTGATACTCGGTCATCAGGGCGGGTCCCTGGCCCGCGAACCGATGGCCAATCTGCTCCAACTCGACGAGCTGCTGCCGGGGAGCGAGGTTCAAGTCGTGGTAGGCGAGAGCGTTCGACCAGAGGACGCCGCCGGCGACTGCGACCAACCCAATGGTTCCTTCGGTCACACGTCTCCGGACGACGAGTCCGGCGCAGCCGACGGCAGCGGCGAGCACGAATGCCGGCGAAGCGATCGCGTAGGCCTTCGCACCGACCCAGGGTGACCCGAGCGCGGCGACGACCGTGCAACCACAGGCCGCGCTAGCGACATACAGCAGGAACGCCCAGGCGCGCGCGCGCCAGGCAAGAACAGCGCCGACGAGCGCCGCGGCCGCAACCGTTGTGACGAGGATCCGCGTGACGGTGAGATCAGGCGGTGACAACCGAAAGTCACCCGTCGGCCAAACGCCCAACACCTGGAGCTTGTTCAAGGGGTGCACGAGATTGCCAAGCACCGAGTCGTGGCGAAGCACCGTCGCTGAACCCAGGAAAGAGCGTGCATTCACAAAGCTGGGCAAAGACAGCAGCCCGACCGTGGCGGCAACGAGTGCGACCTGCGCCGCCGTTTTTCTGCCGCGGATTACGAGCGCCAAACCGGCTGCGGCCGGAGCGAGCAGCCAGACCGCGCCACCGACACTGAGCACGCCTAGAAGCGCGGCCAGCGCCGTTGCCAGCGGGAGCAAGCGCCGAATGTGCTGCTCGCCCGCGGTCCGCGCGAGCACCGCAACGAGCGCGACGAGCGGTGCGGCCGCAAGCTCCTTGATTCCTCCCCACAGCGCGAACCCGTACAGCAGGGCCGGCTGCGCGCCCAGGGCGGCCGCAACGACGCGTAATGGCCGCGAGCGGACCACGTAACCCGCCAGTTCGTACAGGACGAGCGCAAGCATCGCCGCGAGGAACGCAAGGTACGGCTGATACACCCACGCGCCGTCCACACCGACAAGTGCCCTGCCGACGCCAAAGGGCAAAAGGGCACCAACCGGATAGCCGTGCCCCAGATTGACGGCGAGCGTCGTCTCGTATGAAGAAGGTGCGAGCCCACCGAGACTCTGCCCGTGCTCCATCAGCCGGTCTGTGAGGGCGAGAAAGGTCGCCGTGTCGTCGAGCTTGATGTAGCCGGCAAACGTCGCCTGCCCGGACAGGACAACCGGTGCGGCATAGACCCAGAAGACAAGCGCGGCGCACGCAAGTGGCGGGATTGCTCCGCGCGCCGATCGGCCGCGGATCGATCCGCAGCCGAATCCGGCGGCAGCGAGCGCGACGACCGCCGGAGCCGCGAACTGGGCGGTCACCGCGCCAAGTGTCAGGAGCCCGGCGACGACGACCATCACCGCGACACCCAACGGCGCCAGCAGCGGGCCTGCAAGGCGCATTCCCGCCCCGCGCTCGAGCAGCATGCCGCAACCGATTGCAAGCACGCCGAGCACAGCGGGAAAGAAGACCCAAGCGACGAGCATGCTCACTCGTCGCGACTATCGAGCCCACCGGCCGGCGCCGGCCGGGCCGCGTTCATTTGATGGGCACGACCTGTCCACCGAGGACGAGGCGAGTGGCAATGCGTGCGTTGGGGTCGTACACCTCGACCTGGACGTCGGCACGGGGGTATGCGAAGTAAACGCTCGTGGGCCGCACACCGTCGTACACGGCAATGCCGGCGCCGGCCAGGTTCATGGTCACGGCACCGGGCCGTTTGGCAGCAGCTCTGGTCCGCGCGAAAGCGCGCCGCTCCGGGTACGTACCGATGGTGAGGAAGCCGGGGCGGCGGTCGCCTACCTTCACACCGGCCGGCAAGTAACGGATAAAGATGTTGCCGCTGGCGGCCTGAGTCAGCTCGTACCGCATGCCGGGATGCGTGCCGGCCCAATAGAGCGGGTGTCCGAGCGTCGCGGCGAGTGCGTGCAACCGCGCCGGTGCAACGATCTCCGGAACTGCGACGGTCGAGGCAGTCGACGAAGCGGGCTTGCCGTCCGTACCGGGCCGCAGGACGAGCCAGGTGATGAAGCCCACCGCCAGGGCAAGCGCGGCGATCGCCCCCACGCGCAGACGCGGAAGCCTCGCCCGAGCCGCGATGAACGAGTCGCCGACCATGACGTCAAACTAAAGGGCAGGCCGGTCGGCATCGGCTGTCGCGCTCGTACCAGCGTGGAACCGCGCAGGAAACGTCCTCGGCAACGGCGAGCGCAGCGTTGGCTAGGACCGCAGCGCCCGGCGACCCGTTGGAGTCCGGATTACGCGACGCCCGCCGGTGTGATCCTCCGGGGCGCCGTTGCGAGAATAATCACCCCACGATGACGCCCTTCTGGACGATGACCGCGATACGCGTCGGTTTCTGGCTCGCGGCGATCGTGGCCCTTCTCTGGACGCCGGCTCACGTCAACATCGCTCATTTCCCGGCGGACGGTCCACATCTCAGCCTCGCCTTCAACACGTTCGCGCAATGGGATTCGGGGTGGTTCATCCGCATCGCGGACCATGGGTACGACGTCAAGCAAAGCTCTGCGTTCTTCCCGCTCTACCCTCTGGTCGTACGAGGGGTTGCGGAGGTGGTGCGCTCAACAGTGATCGCCGGAGTCCTGGTCTCCGTCGCCGCTGCGGGTGTCGCGGCAGTAGCCATCTTCAGAATCGCACGGCGTTTCGTAGGCGAGGCGGTGGCCTCCGACAGCGTGCTTCTTCTCGCGCTCTTCCCTCTTGCGTTCGTCTTTACGGCTGTCTACTCGGACGCCCTGTTTCTTGCTTTGGCCAGCTGGTCGTTCTTGGCCGCCCTCCGTCGGCAAGCCGTTTTGGCGTCGGTCCTCGGAGGCCTCGCGGTGGCGACCCGGCCGATGGGTCTGGCTCTGCTGCCGCCGCTGCTCGTGCTGCTGTGGCCCAAGGAGCGGACGCTTCGGTCAACGCTGCAACCGCTCGCCCTCGTGTTGCTTCCCGCCGCGCTCGGCGCTTACGCGGTCTACCTTCATTACCACTTCCACGACGCGTGGGCGTTCTACCATTCCCAGAACATCTTCTGGTTGCGGGAGACTCCTCGACTGGGACCTTTGCAAGGGGCGTGGGATGCGCTCCACGCTGCTGAGCAAGGCGCAGCAGAGCTCGTTCGGCACTTGCCTGGCGACGCAGGTTATCCGGGCGGTTTCGAGAAGGCCCAGCAGCGAAGCGCATGGAACGTGCTGCAGCTGTTGCTCCTCCTCTCCGCAGCCGGCCTGACCTGGGTGGCGTGGAAGCGGCTGGGAGTCGCGTTCGGCCTCTACTCGATCGGAGTGATCGCGATCATCCTGGCGACCCCCGCCGCAGTAGTTCCGCTCGTCAGCGCACCCCGTCTCTTGATGGCGGATTTTCCCTTGTTCATTGCGCTAGCTGCGCTCGCAGCGACCCGGCCGAGACTACGGCTCGGGGTCATCATCGGGTTCGCTGCGATCGGAGGCATAGCCGCAGTCGCATTTTCCCGCGGTGCCTGGATCGCTTGACTCAACTTGCCGTGTGCCTTCAGCTCAGCCAGTCGAAGCCTTGATCGGATTGGACGCGGGTCCCGGCCTGCCGCCGAGGTTGTAGGGGATGACGCGGTACCAACCGCTCTGCGCGCCCGAGGTCTCGTCGACGTAGCCGTCGTCGAGATCCGTGACACACCGGTTGCAGACGGTCGTCCAGGGCCCGGCCGCCGAGGTCGCCCGCTGGACGCTGTAGTTCCTCGCGCCTGCCGACCCCCGCCAATAGATCCTGGCGCCGAGTCGCTCGGTGGAGTTCTCGGGGCCGTACACGGCGAAGGTGATGACCGGCGCCGGGGGGATCGCGTGCGCCGGCAGCCGCACTCCGCGCATGACGTAGTTGTGTCGGCGCAGTATTTGCGCGCGCGCGGCCATGTCCACAGCGGTATTCACGAGCGTCGGGATGCCCGTGTAGTACAACGCCCACCAGTGTCCCGTCTCGACGTGGGCCGCGGTCGCCGGATCGTCGAGGTCTGCCGGGATGGGCATCCAACCATGGCCGTTGTTGTGAGCTTGCAGCGCCCAGAACGCGTCGCCGACAATTTCCGGATTGTTCTCGAGCGACCTCAGGAAGACACGCAGTACGCGAAGCGTCGGAAAGTTCGTGCGGTCCCACCCGTACTCGTAGGCGGCAAAAGGCTTGCCGGCGGCCTTGCAGCCTGCGATGCCGCGTTTCGCGGAGGCAAGTGGCTGTGACCAATGTGGATAGATGAAGCCCACACACACGTCGACCCCTCGGATCGTCGCGTTCGTGGAGCCAGAGAGGATCAGGTGGTGGCGATCGAGGCTGCGAACGTACCGCACGATGCGCCGAGTCCAAGCGGGAGGACTGCCGCCCCCGTTCAGAAGATCCCAGCCGAGAATGGTCGGGTCGTTCTTGTAGGCGACGTGGGTGTAAACGTTGACGTGGTCGAACAGTCTCTTGATGTGCGCCTTCACGTCCTCCAACACCTTCGGGTGGGTCCAAAACGGCGGCATGTTGACGATGGAGCAGCCTGGAACGGAAATGCTGCGCCACCGGAGGTAGACGCAGCCGGTCCCGCCTCCGCGCGCGTCGTCGCCGATGATCGTGGGGATGATCTTCATACCCCGTTCGCGCGCCGACTTGACCGCGTAGTCGACCCGTTCGAACGCGGCGGGGTTGAAATGTCCAAGCGTGGGCTCGAGGCAGAGATCGCATCCAACCGAGTCCCCCATAGTCTGACTGCGGACCACCCTGACCCCCATCTCCCGGGCGGTGGCCATTGCGTCGTTGATCTCGTAGTTGCTCGGGAAGTGCGGGCCATTCGGATCGAATGGGCCATAGCCGACCAGGCCCAGCCATTCGATGTTCGCGCCGCCGAAGCGGAACGGGCGGCCGGCGACAGAGAGGCGCGACCCCGATCGGACGACGAACGAGTGAGAAAACCGCGATCTGGGCGGCGACGTGGTCGGCATGGAATGCTGCAGCCGTGCGGCCGCCGAGGAGTTCGAACTCCCGGTCGGTCCCGTAATCACGATGACGAGAGGAAGAACGGCGATCAGCGACGCTCTAATCGGACGAAGTCGGCTCGACCGTAGGGTGACTCTCATCGCCGTCCTTTCCTCGGACTTGCTACTCAGCCGCCGGTGCAGTCGGCGGGCACAGACATAATCCGGCATTTCATGGCTGACGAGGCGACGACGAGTTGAGCGGGCATCTCTGGTCACGTCGCCACTGGCATCGAGCTCGGCTGCTCGTCACGGCGGCCGCAGTGGCCGCCGTGCTTGCCGGGGCTGGTCCGCATGGCGCTGCAAGCGGCGCTGCGAAGCGATTTCCCGGGATCACGTTCGAAGACCGGATCAGCGGTCGCCTCGTGATCACGGCGCCCGCCTACCAGCTCACCCTCGCCAAACGCAACGGGAGGATCATCGATCTCATCGACAGGACGGGGGGATCGCGCGTCGTTCAAGGCTCGAGCGGCTGTCTCTGGCGCACTTCACAGAGGGAACCGTCGCTGGCGGGGGGATGCGCGTTCACGCCGCGGGGCGCGCGCCGGTTCTCCTACCGCTGGGATCCGGCGTCAGCGACGCTCAGGCTCGATTACCGCGCGTCCCGCATCGGCTCGGCCGTCGTCACGTTGCGCGCCCGGGCGGGGTTCTTCGATCTGCGTCTGAGGATCGAGAACCGCGGTGGAGTGGTGAGCAAGATCGCCTTCCCGGACGACCTGCTCGCCGATGTGCGCACCGTCGGCGCGGGGTACGCTCCGAACGTCCTGCCCGGAGTACGGCTGCGGCCCGGCTTCTTTGCACGCACGGGGAACAATCTTGAGATCTATCCGTCTCGCTGGGCCTTCGCCGACTATCTCGGACTCGATGTCGGCAGCGGGCACCTGTCTCTCTACTCGGTCGAGCCCGGCCCCATTCACCCGGTCCTGCTCGGCTTCCTGCGCCAGGAACCACCGGGCCGCTGCTCGGGCGTTTCGTTTTGCGTCGTGCACCGGTTTCAGCCCTGGATCGCGGAGGGCCAGGCGTGGACGAGCCCGGTTGTCCGCATCCGAACCGGCGAGACGGCGCAGCAATCGATTCTCGCCTACCGCCACGACAACGGCATCGACGCCTACCCGTCGGTGCAGAAGAAGCTCGGCGAACGACTGAGCGCACTCGCGCAGGCGCCGCTGATCAAGGCGGACCTCACCAAGCTGAAGCCGTTTCGAGACTGGCTCGTAGACCTGCCGCGCCTCCCGTCGCCCGCACTCCTGCACCCGGTCGCTTTCCAGGCCGGCGGGCACGACAAGAGCGATCCCGATTTCCTCCCGCCTGACCCGTACCAGGGTACGAGCGCGGACTTCACCTCCCTGGTCGAGGCGGCGCATTCGCTCGGCCAGCTCGTGATGCCGTACCTGAACGTCAGTTGGTGGTCCGACGATTCTCCGACGATGCGGTCGCTCCCTCCGCCGCTTCAACCGAAGGACATCGCCGTCCTTGACGAAACCGGGAAACCCGTCGTCGACACTTACGGCGTGCATTCCGGCCTTGTCGTCTCGCCCTCCGTCCAGTTCGTGCGCGACCGGGTGGCACGGCTGATGCAGGAGTGGCGCACGGAGGTGCCTGCCGACTGCCTCTTCTTCGACCAGGTGGGCGCGCGTCCGTGGATCCGCGACTTCAACCCCGCGTCGCCGAATCCGGAGGCCTACTACAACGGCTGGCTCACCGTGATGGCGCCGTATTCGAACCGCTGTCTAATGGCCGAGGACGGCTGGGATCGCCTGGCACGCGATTTCTCCGGCTTCCACGGAAGCTTGCTCATGATGGCGCGCGAGCACGACGCTCCGAACTTGTTGTTCGGCGAGGCGAACTGGGAGCCCTATCCGCTCGCCGACTGGCTCTTCCACGACAAGGTCCTGCTCTACCAGCACGACCTCTACCCGGGCACGATGGCGAGCGACGGCGAAGTCCTGACGTGGAACATGGCCTTCGGCGTGATCAGCTCGTACAACTGGGAGGAGGCACTCGACTCGATCGACAGCCCGTGGCTTGACCTCGTGGGACGCCTTCAGCGCTCCGTCGGCCCGCACTACGCCGGAGTACGCCTGACGAGCTACCGCAGACTTCAGCCGAACGTGACCGAGAGTACCTTCGGCGACCTCGTCGTCGTTGCGAACTGGGATTCGGCCATCGGCTACGCGACCGGCGGCTACGAAATCGCGCCCGACGGGTTCCTCGCTCGCACCGCGGACGGTCGTCTTGTGGCAGGGGCATTCATGGAGACCTTCGGCGGCCTTGCGTTATCACCCGGGACGCATTACTTGATCGTCGAGCGTGATGAGTCGAACGTGACCGTGCGACAGCCTCTCGGTGCCGATACCAACGTCGCCGTCAAACCGCCCTCCACGTGGAAGTCCGGCCGAACGCTCCAGGCGACGGCGATTGCTCCCGACGGGAAGGCGGTCGGGGCTGCGAGTGTCGAGCTTCGAAACGGCGTCTTCGTGCTCCCTTACGCCCGAGAGTTGAACGATCACCCGGTCGCCGCGTATCGCATCACCGTCGGCGCGTAACGGCGTGGGTGCCAGCGGTGGTCTGCTCGCACGGCCCAACCTTGAGGAATAGGATCAGCCGGTTTTAATACCAAGCCGCGTCGAGAGGAGAGCCGCATGGCCACGGTCGACCACACATTCACAGTGGAGGCGCCCCCGGGAGTCGTCTTCGCGTACCTGACCGATCGCGAGAAGGCGACGGTCTGGCAGGCCTCACTGCTCGAGGCCCACTTCAGCCCCGACGCACCGGTTCACAAAGGAACGGAGATCCACGAGGTCCGCAAGCTCCTCGGGCGAAAGATCGAGTCCACTGTCGAGGTAACAGAATTCGAGCAGGATCGGCTGTTCGGGGGTCGCGTGCGCTCCGGTCCCGTGCCCTGGCAATTTCGCTACACGTTCGAGGGAGCAAACGGATCGACCCGAGTCGACTTCCACATGGAGGGTCAGCCCGGTGGCTTCTTCCGCGTGGCGGAGCCACTTGTCGTTCGAACCGTCGAGAAGCAGCTCGAGAACGACTTCTCAACGCTCAAGGATCTCGTCGAAACCCCCTAGCCCGCGCCGCGAGCCCGCGGAGCGCGTCCTCCGGGTTTTCCCACCTGAGGTGATCTCCAACGAGCTAACGTCGGCTCAGAAGTTCCTCGAAGCCTCTTTGACGCTTGCCTAGACCGGTTACCGCATCGCCAGGATGCTGCTGACCGTGGGCCAATTCGAGGCTCGACATCGCTTGGAGCGAGTGCTACAACCGAACCATCTGCGGCTCCCGTCATCGAGAGGGGGTCAGAAAGATGAATGCGCTCCACCAGCGGCTCGAACGCCGTCTTGCCTTCCTCCTTGCTCTCGCGGCGGTGACCCTTTCGCTTCCCGCCGCCGCCCCCGCGGCCGAGCCGCAGGGTTCGATTTCGGTCGTGCTCGTCGGAGGCGGCCTCGTCCAGAGCAATCCAGCGGGCATCGACTGCGGCAGCGGCTGCACCGCGAGCTTCCCGCTCGGCAGCGCTGTCCGCCTCAGCGCGACTCCCGGCGCGGGTTTCTACTTCGCGGGCTGGAGCGGAGGTTGCGTCGGCGCCGCGCAAAGCTGTGAGGCGACGGCCGAAGAGAACACGCGCGTCCAGGCTCAGTTCGTGGCGGGCTCCGCGCCCACGCCTGTCGTTCAGGCGCTGACCGTGTCCTTCTCGGGCGAAGGACGCGTCACGAGCTCGGCGCAGGGCGTGATCGACTGCGGCTCCAACTGTTGGACGTCGTTTTCCGGCGGCGGGCATGTGACACTGAACGCAGCACCCGCTTCCGGCTTCGTTTTCGACGGCTGGGCCGGGGATTGCTCCGGCACAGGAGCATGCGACGTCGCAGTCACAAGCCTTCTTTCGGTCGTCGCAGTATTCAAAAGGAGTTCGATACCGAGCGGCACGTCGACGCTCACGATCAACAACAACGACCCCGGAAACGGTCAAGGACAGGGCCGCATCCGAATCTCATGGCCTGGCCACTCCGAGGACTGCAACGCTGGCAGCTGCGACATCAACGGTGTCCCGAATAACATGAGGGTGAAGATCCAACCGCTCGCGGGACCGAACACCGTGGTCGACGACTACGGCGGCGCGTGCCGGGGCACGGCGCAACAGTGTGTCGTCGTTCTCGACCAAGACGCAGGCGTCACGACGTCGTTCAAGAACGCAGGAACCTTGACGACCTCGTATGGACTGAACCTCACCAGGTCTGACGGTGGCTCGGTCACGAGCGTGCCGCCCGGGATCAATTGCGGCGGCGACACGGGGTGCCGCGCGGCGTTCAAGCGCACGATCTCCGTGCGGCTGACGGCAAACGCTACGAACGGCTACACGTTCGGCGGTTGGAGCGGCGACTGCAGCGGCGGCGGCAGCTGCAGCGTCTCGATGACGGTGTCGCGCACAATCTCGGCGGCGTTCCGGGCCCAACGTGACCAGGTTCGCGTCACCAAGAGCGGGCGTGGAATCGGAACGATCATGACGGAGCCCAGCGGCATCCAATGCGGTGCCGTCTGCAGCTACTCGTTCCGTCACGGCAGCGCCCTGACGCTGCACGCGACGCCCAACGGGCGCTCGCGCTTCCGCGGCTGGGGCGGCGCCTGTACTGGGAAGAAGCCGTGCAGTCTGACAATCACTGCGACCGTCGACGTTGCAGCCGCGTTTGATCGCTGCGCGGCGTCGGAGCTCTCGCGGTTCTCCGCATCGGCGACACGGGGCGCGGTAACCATACGCGTCTCCCTCGCCGACCGCGCGACGGCGCGCGTCCGGTTGCTGCGCGGTCGAGCCACACTGGCCTCGAAGATGTTCGGGAACCTCTCCGCGGGCGCGAAGACGCTCCGCGTTCCGCTACCGCGCCGAGCAGGAGCCGGCAACGCGAAGGTCGAACTGCAGCTGAAGGACATCTGCGGCCGCACCCGGGCGCTATCGCGGTCGGTCGTGCTGAGATGAGCGAGCCCTCCCGGCGCAAGACGCTGTCCGAGACGCTGCGCCTGGTCGTAACGTCCTGGAAGGCCGCGGTCGGCTTTCTGGCCGGCTTGGGGGTGATCCTCGGGTTTGCCTTCCATCCACCTTGGGACGGAGGGTCGTCGTCGAGCGCCTCTGACACGAAGACGGCGACGCAGTCCTGTCCCGGCATCAGCAAGGGCAGGATCAGCAACGTCAGCACCGACCCACCACTCCGCCTCAACGCATACTGGGAGCTCCACCCAGGATCGCGCGAAACGAAGGTGAGCAAGGCGCGGCTCAATTCGCTAGGCCGCGTCGTCCATTTTCGGGTCGACCTCAACGGGTACCGAGGGAAGGACCTCACCGTCTGGTGGTGGATGCTCACCCCGAACGGCGCCCCTCTTCCCGAGCCGACACTACGGCGACAGCTCGCTTTCGGCCTGACACCGCACGACTGCACCACGGGGGGCTCGCGCGAGATCTGGGCGGAACTGCCCGAGAGGAAGGGCACATTCCGGGTTGAAATCCAGCTCGTCGATCCGGGCGGGGAACAACTCGACTTCGCCCGCACGGAGCCCTTCGCCGTGACGGAGCCGCGCAGCTAATGGCCCAGGAGCCCGCAGCGTGTGCTCGCCACATCGTCCCGAACTGCACATTCAGCAGTAGAGCGTCCACAGTCCCGCGCACGAGCTCAGGCGCCACTGGCTCGGGCGCGCGCTCGACAGCGCGGGCATCGACGGGAGGGCCGCAGTAGTCGACGAGAGCCTAGGCTTCTTCGAGATCACCTTCCTGACGATGCAGCGCAAGATCTTCGAGGATCAGGCGCTCATGCACGAGGCCTACCTCGGCGGTGGGCTGGGCGCCATCCGTGCTCTCGACTGAGCAGGAGTGATCGACGCGGCGACCGCTACGCTCGCTCGCGCCGCGATGACGCAGGCTGGCACGCTTAGGGGATGCGCACCCTCTATCTCCTACGGCACGCGAAATCCAGCTGGTCTGATCCGACGCTCCCTGACCAGGAGCGGCCACTTTCGCCGAGAGGACGCCGGGACGCAAAACGCGTCGCCAAGCACATTGCCCGGCTCGGGATCGAGCCTGAGCTGGTCCTCTGCTCCTACGCCGCGCGCACACGCGAGACCCTCGAGCTGGTGCGGCCCGCGCTCAGCCCCACGTCAACCGTGAGACTCGAGGCAGAGCTCTACGGCGCCCCCGCCGAAAAGCTGCGCGAGCGCCTGCGTGCCGTACCCGAGGCCGTTACGTCGGTGATGCTCATCGGGCACAACCCCGGGCTCCAGGACCTCGCCCTTGCCCTCGCCTCGGCCGGCGCCGAGCGTGAGCGAGTCAGGGAGAAGCTCCCCACGGCGGCGTTCGCGACCCTCATTCTTCCGAAGACCACCTGGAGCCGGCTGTCCGAGGCCGACGCAGTGCTTGCCGCATATGTCGTTCCGAAGCAGCTCGGCTGAGCCCGGGTGCAGCGTGTTTTACGTTCGCTTTACACTCTGCACACCCGGCTCTGACGGCGGTCTTCGAGAATCCGGGCATGCGACGGCTCTGGCTGGTGCTTTGCGTCGCGCTCGTGTTTGCATCGACTGGTGCAGCAGCACCTGAAGCAGTCGACCGCGGCCTCGTCATCAGGATCCGACCGCCTCGGCTCGTGCTGCGCGAGCTCGACGGCAGCCGGATCCGGTTCGCGATCAACCGGTCGACGCTCGTCACACTCGATGGTCGGCGCGTGCGGCTCGCTCAGCTGCGGCGCGGCGATGTCGCCGTCGTTCTCCATAACGAGCAGATCGTGGTCGCCGTCAGGGCGTTTCGGCCGTGACGGGAGTCGCGGTCGTGATCGAGGACGACGAAGCAATCGGCGCGCTCGTAGTCGCCTATCTCGAACAGGCCGGCTTCCAGGTCGTCTGCGAACAGACCGGTGAGAAGGGGCTCGACGCCGTCGAGCGGCACGACCCTCGGGTCGTCGTCCTCGATCTTGCCTTGCCCGATCTCGACGGTCTCGAGGTCTGCCGACAGCTTCGGGCGAGCGGACCAGTGCCGATTCTGATCTTGACCGCGCGTGACGAGGAGGTCGATCGGATCATCGGGCTCGAGCTGGGTGCCGACGACTACGTGACCAAGCCGTTCTCGCCCCGCGAGCTCGTTGCGCGCGTGCGCGCGATCCTGCGACGCACCGAGCCGGCGCCAGAGGACTCCGGAACGATCGAGCTCGGCGATGTGCGGCTCGACCGACACGAGCGCCGAGTCGCGGTCGCAGGGTCTCCGGTTGCATTGCGCACCCTGGAGTTCGAGCTGCTGGCCGAGCTCGCCGAGAATGCCGGCCAGGTCGTTACCCGCGACCGGCTGCTCGAGCGCGTCTGGGGTCTTTCCTTCGCGGGGGGGACGCGCACCGTCGACGTCCACGTCGCGCAGTTGCGAAAGAAACTGGCCCGCCCGGACTTGATCGAAACCGTTCGCGGGGTCGGCTACCGGGCCCGCGAAGGCCGCTCGCCTCGGGAAGCCTGATGTCGCTGCAGACGCGACTAGGCCTGGCGATCGCGGCTGCGGTCCTCGCCGCCGTCTCCGTGTCTCTGCTCGCAGGTGCGTATCTCGTGCACCGATCGGTCGAGAACGCCGGGCTCAACGGTCTGCGACGCCAGGTCGCACTGCTGGCGAACGAGGATCTGCACCCCTCGTCCGGTCCGCTCGGCCGCTTCCTCGCGACCCAGGACGAGCGCCTCTCGGTCTTGCCGCGTCGACAGGCCCGACTGCTGCTCCCGGACGGCTCAGCCGGACGGATCACGGTTCACGGACGCGACTACCTGTACGCGACCCAGACGAGCGGCCCCGACGCCGTCATTCTCCTGCGCACGGCCAGCTCGGTCAGTTCCGACAGCCGGCCGTTCTGGTTTGCGCTCGCCGCTGCAGGGGCGCTCGGCTGCCTCCTCGCAGCGGCGGTCGCCGCACTGCTCGCCCGCGGAATCGCGGGTCCCGTCGTGCGAGTCGCAAAAGCGAGTGGTCGCGTGGCGGCGGGCGAGAGCCCCCAGCCGCTTCCCATCGCCGGCGCGCGTGAGCTTCGCGAGCTCGCGCAGTCGTTCAACACGATGGCCGGCCAGCTCACACGCGCACGCGAGGCGGAACGTTCGTTCCTGCTATCGGTCAGCCATGAGCTGAAGACGCCGCTCACCGCCATCCGCGGCTACGCCGAAGGGCTCGAGGAAGGCGTGTTGACACCCAAGCATGCGGTCAAAGTGATCCGCACCGAGGCGGCGCGTCTCGAGCGGCTGATCGCCGATCTCCTCCATCTGGCCCGCCTCAACCGCCAGCGATTCGACATTCATCCCACGACGGTCGACCTTGCCGAGATCGCCCGAGAGAGCGCCGCACGGCACGCTGCGCGCGCACGAGAGCTCGGCGTGCAGCTCCACGTCGAAGAGAGATCAACGGCCCCCGCGAAAGCAGATCCCGATCGTCTCCTTCAGGCCCTCTCCAACCTCGTCGAAAACGCACTACGCTGCACCCCACCGGGGGGCAGCGTCACACTCGCGGTGGCAGCCGGCAAGCTGACCGTCAGCGACACCGGTCCTGGCATCACACACGACGAGATCCCGCGCGCCTTCGAACGCTTCTTCCTCTACCGACGCCACAACGGCGACCGTGTGGGCGGCACGGGTCTTGGGCTCGCGATCGTCCGGGAGCTCACTCGGGCGATGGGCGGCGACGTCGAGGTTGCAAGCCCATCAGGCGCAGGAGCCGCGTTCACGATTCAACTCCCTCTTCCGTAAGCCGAGAGCCGATCCAAAGCTCGGTAGTGGCGGCCCGCCTGCGCGACGTTTTACACGCCTTTACCGAGCGATGACGTTGCGTTACGCACCGTTCATGTCGCTCGAACACGCGGCTGGGATAACGAGCGGGTCAAGCACCTTCGACCTGGAGGTCGGCATGAAAGGGAAACTGATGTTGCTCGCCGTCGCGTCTGCGCTCCTGCTGGCGGCGACAGCCGCGGCGGCCCAGCTCGATGTCATCCGCGGCACCGACGGCCCAGACAACCTGAACGGCACCGCAGGTGCGGATCTGATCTACGGGAGAGGCGGCAACGACATCATCCGCGCTCACGACGGCAACGACGTCGTCTACGGGGGCAGCGGCAACGACGTAGTCCGCGGCGGGCCCGGCAACGACATCCTCTACGGCCAGTCCGGCAACGACGTGATCTGGGCGGGCGCCGGGGCGGACGTCCAGTACGGCGGCGGGGGGAACGACGTTCTACACGCGCTGGCGAACGACAACCAGCCCGACGTCCTCAACTGTGGACCCGGCTACGACGTCGCCTACGTGGTCGTCCACGACCCGGCCCGGCTACACGGCTGCGAGCAGGTGATCCGGCTCAGCCCGGAGGAGGCTGCAGCGATGGCCACGACGAACGACGACAACGGGTAGGTCAACGAGGCGCGGCGACTTCGGGATTAGGTCCTGCAACGCCTCGTCGTTGCAGGACCTAACGCCGCCACTCGACGCGTCGCGCTAGAGACTTGACCCCACGAGGTTCACGGCGGCGGGAACGCCGGGGGAAAGCGTGACCCATGCCCGTTACCGGCCGCGCCCGCCCTGCCATTCATAGGATCGGAGCATGGTGATTCATGAGATACGGGCCTCCGGCCTCGAGTACGTAGCGCTCGCGACGGAGCTCCTGCAACGCGCTCGCGTCGCGGACGCGGAGGCGGGGGTATGGGAAGCCGCTGATCTGCAGTGGTGGTGGCGAACGCCTCGGCGCTCGGACGCGATCGACCACCTCTTCTGGATCGATGACGAGGGACCCGTTGCGGCCGTCGTACTGACGGACTGGGGTCGAGCATGGGGGTGCGATCCCATCGTCGTTCCCGGTGTCTCGACCGTTCCGCTTGCCGCCGTCTGGGCGCGCGCGATCGAATCCATCCGCGCCTGGGGGCTCGAAGCGGTCGAGGTGCTCGCCCGTGACGACGACTTCGAACTGCGGGGCCTGCTGGCCGGCGCCGGCTTCGTGGCCGGCGACGAACGATCCGGGATCACCTGGATGAATGCCCAGGACCGGCCGAGCGTTGCCGCCCTCCCGGAAGGATTCGAACTCGTGGACCGCGCCCAGGCGACAACTAGGCCGCACCCCATGCGGCGACGAAGCGGCGAAGGGGTCGACGCCCGCCTCATGCAGTGCTCGCTGTACGACCCGGAACTCGACCTCGCCGTCGAGACTGCTGACGGCCAGACCGCCGGTTATGCGCTCTTCTGGTTCGACCCCGTGACCGAGGTCGGGCTGGTAGAGCCGATGAGAGCCGAGGATGCGTACCAGCGGCGCGGTCTGGCCACGGCCGTGCTCACCGCCGGTCTCGATCGCCTAGCGAGGCGAGGTGCACACCGGCTGAAGGTCGGGTATGGCACAGACGTTGCACGCGGGCTGTACGTTGGCGCCGGCTTCCGGGTCACCTCTACCAGCAGGTCATACAGTTGGAGGAGACCGGCTGCCACGGGCTGACCATCCCCGCCAGCAGAGAAGGCCCCGCGCCGGTCTGAGTCCAGGCGAAGCCCCGCCTCGCCAATCGAATCGCCAAACCCTCCTAGCTCAGCGCGAGGAAAATCACGCCGGCCGCGACCGCGAGTCCACCGGCAAAGATCATCACGGATCGCCGACGAGCGAGCAGGTCGGCAGTCCGCGGTCCCGGGACCGCCGCCTGAGGGACCGCCGCGAGACCGAGCAAGAGCACCGCGAGACCGAGCGCGACGAACGCGAACGGGTTCTTGCCGATTTCCTTGGCAAGCACCGGTGGCGCCAGCGCGGTGACATCGACGCCGAGAACATGGTGCGCCGCGGGCGACGAGGACGACCCGGCAGCTGCCGACCTTCCCTCGACCACTGGCGGGACGAAACCCAGAGAGGGTGAGAACGAGAACGAGAACGACGTCGAGGCCCCGCAGACGTTGCGCTTCCTCGCCGCCGCGACAGCTGAGGGCGACCCCACAGAGTCGAGGATCGCAACAGTGACGCGGAGCAACCTGCCGCGTCTGTTGCGCAGCCCGAGCTGATACGTCCCGGCGGGAAGCCGCTTCCCGTGCACGCGACCGTTGAAGCGGAAGCGGTTGATGCCGGCGTGGCCGCGCACTGTGAAAGCGCCGACGACTCGACAGAGCGGGAAGACCTCCACCACGGTAAACCGAACCCGCCCGGCGTGGCGAAGGCGGAACACGAGAATCGCGGACCGACGCGCTTTCGGGCCGTGCAGCACGAGGAAGGGTCGGGAGCTGCGTAGGCGCGTGACCGCCGGAGACGCAGCACTCGAGCCACCCGACGAAGCGCTGAACAGACTGGCGGATGCCGCCCCGGGTGCGGCCGAACCGTTCCCGCCAGACATGAATGACCCGCCGTTCTGCAGTGACGGGAATATCGTTCCAAAGCCCGCCAATGCCGAGGACGGCGCTGTGGTCGAGGCGGTCGGAGCTGCCTTCGGGACCGTGGTGGTGCCCTTCGGCAGCGGCGTGCCGACCGGCACGGTGGTCGTGACCTTCGGCACCGTGGTGCCTACGGGAAGCGTCGTGGTCACCCTCGGAACCGTCGTCGTGACCTTCGGCACCGTCGTGCTAACGGGAAGCGTCGTGGTCACCCTCGGAACCGTCGTCGTGACCTTCGGCACCGTCGTGCTTACGGGAAGCGTCGTGGTCACCTTCGGAACCGTCGTCGTGACCTTCGGCACCGTCGTGCTAACGGGAAGCGTCGTGGTCACCTTCGGAACCGTTGTCGTGACCTTCGGCACCGTCGTGCTGATGGGAAGCGTTGTCGTGACCTTCGGCAGCGTCGTGCTGATGGGAAGCGTTGTTGTGACCTTCGGCAGTGTCGTGCTGACCGGAAGCGTGCTCGTGATCGTCGGGAGCGCCGTGGTAATCAGGTTCAGGGCCGCAGACCGCCCAGGAACGGCCGTACTGGCAACAAAGCCTAGGAGAAAGAGCGCCGTGAGAGCGGCCGCACGCTTCACGGCTCTTGAGTACCCCGATTGACCTAATCCCAATCCGGTTCGAGCGCAAGCCCCTCTGAGCCCCCATGCCCCAGTCTGTGAGGGGTCGGCGACCGCGCCTCAAAGAAACTGATCGCGGAGGCGCTCGCAGTCGCTCGTTCGCTTGCGGATACCTCTTAGTTTGTGCTGTCGGTACCCTCCGGGCCAGCCTGGAGTTGTCAGTGCAATGAGAACGATCGTCGCAGCGGAGTACCTGTCACTGGACGATGTGACCGAAGACCCGGCCCGGCGGGAGAGTAGGAACACCGCGGCTGGACGGTGCCGTGCTGGAACGACGAGATCGCGAAGTAGTAGACCGACCAGCTCTTCTCCAGCGACGTGCTCCTGCTCGGACGGGTGACTTACGAGGAGTTCGTCGCCTAGTGGCCATTGCGGTCCGGCGACCCCTTCACCGACAGAATGAACAGCCTGCCAAAGCTTGTGCGTCGACGACCTTGGAGGAGCCACTCGAATGGAACGCAACGCTCCTCGAAGGCGATGTCGTAGGAGCCGTCTCCAACCTGAAGGAGCAGCCAGGGAGGACGTCATCATCTACGGCAGCGGCGCGCTCGTGAGCACCTTGCTGGCGCACAATCTCATCGACCAATACCGGTTCATGATCTATCCACTCGTTCTAGGAACAGGCAAACGCTTCTTCAGAGACGACACCGACAAGAAAGCCCTGACGCTCACGCGGGTCGAGACCGCCGCCACCGGTGTCGCGATGCTCGTCTGCGAACCGGCCTCGGCTAACTGAGATCGCCGCGGGAACGCGTTCCCTCCCAGGAGGCACGCAGATCGCGGAGCCCCTTACCGTTTGGCCTCACGGTGATAGTGCCTCAACGCCGCTTCGAGGGCAAAAGTTTTCGATCGGCGTTCGAACGCCCGATGTAAAAGGCCGCCTATTGCGACTGTGGGACCGCGACCCAGACGAGGCCGTGGCTGACGACGATCCCGTCGACCGCCCGTGTCTGCAGCGGGATGCGGGCGACGATGCGGTTGGTGGCTGGATCGATGCGAAATACGGTCGCATCGACGCTCGAGCCGCTCGAAGAGAGGACGCGGAGGGCGGTTACCCAGACCGAGCCCGCGCCGAGGGCGAGTCGAATCGGCGTCAGGGGAAGAGCGATTCTCTCGACGGGCTCGTCCGTCTTCGGATCGATCCGCCAGATTGCGGGGGTCGTCCCGCGTGTCGCACGCCACTGGCCGGGCCCGTTGTGGTCGCGCGTGATCACCCAAACTGCTCGATCGCCCGCCGCGACTCTGGTCGGTTCGCCCGGAATAGCGATCCGGCGTGTGATGCGTCGCGACGCGCCGTCGACCCGCACGACCAGGTTGCGCGACGGATCGCTGGCCCAAACCGTGTCCCCCAGACCACGGTTGCCAACGACTGCTAGACCGCCGGGAGCGATGCCGCGAATCTTCGCCATCGTCGGCGGCTCGATCTGCGTTACCGTCTCGCTGTCCTTGTTGCCGGCCCAGATCTCGGCTCCGTCAATGTCGGTGGCAACCGTGGTCTGTTCCTCGTCGCCTTCGACGCTGGGCCCGAGGCGGATCGTCCTCGTGTGCGCAGAACGGAGGTTGTAGTCCAGGACGGTTCCCGGCGGCACGGGTGTGTTTCCGGCAACTCCTCCATCCGCAGCCCATAGATGCTTGTCGGCGGCGACGAGGTCGATCGCCCGTGAGACGCTCGCCGTGTCGTAGACCTTCATCTTGTCGGGGAAGATCCGCGACACGGTGGCATCGCCGATGTTGGAGGCGTAGACAAATTGGTCGTCGGCTGCGAGGGGTCCGGGGTATCCGCCAACCGGGATGTCCTTGACGAGAGCGTTCTTGCTCGGATCGATGACAGCGACGGAGTGCGGCCTCACGACGACCGCCTCTGCGCCGCCGGAATGCCCGAATGCGAAAACGCTCGCAAGCGCTATGCCCGCTAGGGCAGCCGCACCGACGAGCCACGGCCGGCGGTGGCGGATCCTGGTGGCGATCGGGGCCGGTGGCGGTGCGGGTGCGCCGAGGGCGGGATCTTGCCGGAGGATCGCCTGCTCGAGCTCGCGCAGCGCCGGACCTGGCTCGATGCCTAGCTCGTCCAAGAGCGCGCGGCGCCCTACGCGGTAGACCTCGAGCGCGTCGGCCTGGCGGCCGCAGCGGTACAACGCCGCCATCAACTGGGCGCGTAGCCGCTCACGCAGAGGATGCTGGTCGACGAGCTCGCGCAGCTCGCCGACGAGTGCGTCGTGGCGACCGAGAGTCAGATCCGCGTCGATCCGATCCTCGAGCGTTTGCAGCCGCAGCTCCTCGAGGCGGTCGACATCGGCCTGCGCGAATGGCTCGAAGGCGAGGTCGGCGAGCGCCGCACCTCGCCAGAGGGCGAGCGCCGTGCGAAGACGCTCTGCGGCCTGCTTCGCGTCGCCTTCCGCCAACGCGCGCCTGGCCTCACTGGTCAGCTGCTCGAAGCGCTCGGCGTCGACCTGATCGGAGCGAATCTGCAGCATGTAGCCGGGCGCTCGGGAGATGAGCAGCTCGTGCTCGCCGCGGGTTCGTCCCGGTTCGAGCACCTTGCGTAGATGCGAGATGTAGCCCTGGAGCATGTTCGCCGCCGACTCCGGCGGCGAGTCGCCCCAGAGGTCGTCGATAAGCCGATCAGTCGAGACGACCTCGTTCGCATGGAGGAGAAGCACGGCGAGGACGGCCCGCTGCTTCGCGCCGCCGAGTGGGAGGAACGTCCCGTTCGCGGCGACCTGAAGCGGCCCCAAGACGCGGAAATCGAGCTCGTTCGTGCCCCGACCGTAGCTCCGGAGTCAGCCGCGAGCAAGCTAGGCGAGGTGCGGGGTAGGTCCCGGCCGGCCCCCGCACCTCACGTTGGCTCGAGTTAGGCGCCTGAGTACGAACATGTGGAGCGCCCGCGTAGCTGGCGTTCCATACGTGCCCATCGCTTTCGCTAAGAGCGCGGAGCCGATCACCCGCGCGCTCGAGGGAGTCCGGGCCCTCTCATTTGCTGCGCGGCCCCCAATCCGCAGCGCTCTCCCAGAGCCTCGTCTTCGTCACCGCCCGGACGTGCGACCCGTCTGCGTTCATGACGTAAAGATCCGCCGCGTCCTCGGGGCCGGACCCTGGCGTCCGCGCCGTCGCGATCTTCGTCCCGTCCGGTGAGAACGAGGCCGAGAGGTACCGATAGCCGCCGGACCCGTGGTTGGTGAGGTTGCTGAGGCCGGTGCCGTCCGGATGGATCTTGTAGAGATTCGAGGAGCCGTCTTGGGTCTGGACCCGGAACAGGATCCAACGCCCGTCTGGCGACCAGTCCGTGCGATCTCCGCCGTTGAGCGCCCAGGGGGTGACCTGGAACTCGCCGCTCCCGTCGACGTTTACGGTGAAGATCGCCTCGGCATCGGTGGCGAGATCGGTGCGGACGAAGGCGAGCTTGCGGCCGTCCGGCGACCACTCCACACCGAAGTCCCAGAAAGTTCCCGGAGTTCGTTGCGTGACCTGGTGCAGGCCGGTTCCCTCGGCGGTGACGATCCAGATCCCTCCATCCACACCAAGGCTGCCGGCGTACGCATGGTCGACGAGGTTGTACTGGAACGCGATCCTCGAACCGTCGGGAGACCATGCTGGGTCGTCCTCACCCACGCAGTTGCCCGGAAAGGAGGCGCCGGCGTCGAACCCGCACGAAACGGGTGACCTCAGGTCGCCGCCCTCTCGCTTCACCGTGTAGACGAGGTCGCAGGTGTTGTTTAGGCCGTCCTTCGGGCCGCCGGCGGGACACGGCAGCTTCCGTTCGAACGCGATTCTCGCTCCGTTCGGCGCCCAGTCGGGTCGGCGGTCGTCGACACCCGCGGCAGGGTGCGTGACTTGCTGCGCCTTCGTCCCGTTCGGCCTGATCGTGAAGATCGCCGACGTTGTCTTCTGGACGTCAAGGTAGCGGCGAAAGACGATCCGCCCGTTCTTTCCGGGCGCGGTCGCCAAGGCGGCAGTGGCGGCAGTGGCGACGATGGCGAGAACCGCGACCACCGCCAGACTGACTGCGGGCGTTCGCCCACGCATGAGACACCTCCAAGAGAGAGAGTGGCGGCCTCGGAGCGCACACTCCTCGGCCGGGACGCCTCCCGGTATGCCACACGCCACTGGACAAACTCTTGAACCGCTGGAAGACGACTCGAATGCGAGGCGTTACTCGTGTTGGGTGGGCGAAGCTGGAGCGAAGAATCACGCTTCCCTCCGAACTGCGATCCATCCGCGCTCGTGGACCCCAGGCGGCTGCGCGCCGCTCGATCTGGCCAATCGCGCCGCGCGCATCCACCAGGCTCGGACTGAACGAATCCACGTTCCAGACGACGATCGCGCCGACTTCGCCCCGCTCGACGCGCTCGATCCGCCGCTAAACAGTCAAGGACTGAAGTCGAACCAGCTGTCTTCTTAAGGAGTCGAAGATGCTTCGTCGCCTTTTGCCGGCGCGACGGTGAAGCCGAACATCATCCCGCTCTCGTGGTGCTCGGCGATGTGGCAGTGCGCCATCCAGCGTCCCGGGTTGGTGACGTCGAGGAGGATGTCGACGGTCTCCCCGGTCCGGACGAGCACGGTGTCCTTCCAGACGAGGTTGGGCTCGACGACTTCACTGCGAGCGAGGATCAGGAAGCGACCAGCCCCGTGGACGTGGAAGGGGTGCGGCATGGGATGGTCTGAATCCATCTCGTTCACGAGGCGGATCTTCACCTGGTCGCCGACGTGGAACATCCAGTCGATCTGGGCGTTCTCCGCGCCCGTCTCCCGGTCGACGAGCTTCCACCTCATGTTGGCCGGTGTGGTCATCCGGTTGACCTCGACCATGTCGTCTTCCCACTCGATTCCTTGGGCGGTGTCGTGACCGCTCTCCGGCTCGCCGTGCTGATGTTGGTGCCCGTGATGGCCGTGCTCGGAATCGCTTCCGTGTCCGCCGGCGGGCTGCCCGCCGTGTTGCCCGTGTCTTTGGGCGTCGTGGCCTGCGCGCGCGCCGTGATGCTCGTGCTCGTGTTCGTGGTGGCCGTGTCCGTGGTGCTCGTGACCACTTCCGGCTGCGACCAGGTTCGTGGGGAGGAGCTTCATGCCGCACTTGGGGCAGCGATCGGGCTTCTCGCTCGTCACCTCCGGATGCATGGGGCACACGTACGTCGTCTCTTCTGCCGCTTGGGCGAGCAGCTTCATCCCGCATTTCGAGCAGCTGCCGGGCTCGTCGCTCACCACCTCGGGGTGCATCGGGCAGACATAAACGACTGGAACGCCTTCGGGCACGCCCATATCCATCTCGGCGACGAACGACAGCGTCTTGTCGGGCGGCGCCTTGAGGAACGGCTCGATGCGCTTGCGTAGCTCGGCTACGTCGCGGTTGGTCCGCAGGTGCGCGAACTCGTCGGCGTACGACGGCTCCGGCTGCTCGTCGGCAACTTTGATCGAAGCAAGCCGATAGGCGCGCTCAGGTGTTCGATGCTCGAGCTCAAGCTCGCCGGCCTCTCCAAACAGGACGTCGAGGACCACACGCTCGGATGGGGCAAGCAGCACCTCTTCGACGAGCTCCTCGCGCTCGTAGTGGCCGGCGTCGGCGCCGACCAGCTTCATCTGCGCGCCCGGCAGCATCGCGTTGAAGACACGCGTGTTCGCGGTGTTTGTGAAGTAGAAGCGAACGACCTCGCCCCGCTTGGCCTCGAGCGAGAGATCGGGCTCACCGGCGACGAGCATGACGTTGCCGAAGCGGCCCATCGCCACGTGCGTCGTCTCCGATTCCCTGAAGGCGGCGATCTGTCCGTCCTCGATCAGGATGTCGTCGAGCGTGAGCAGAAGCTCGCGGTTGGCGGGCGACCAGTAGTCGGGATCCCTTGGGGTGACGAGGATGTTCCCATAGAGGCCCATCTCCTGGCCGTAGTCCTCGCGAATGTGCGGGTGGTACCAGTAGGCCCCGGGATCGGGCACGTGCACCTGATAGGTGAAGGTCTCGCCAACCGGGATCGGCGCTTGCGTGTCGTGCGTGCCGTCGTAGCGGTTATCGAGTCGCAGGCCATGCCAGTGCACGGTCGCGTCGAGGTCGCCGTGGTTGGTCACGTGGACGGTGATCGTCGCGCCCTGCGGGACCTTCACCGTTGGGCCGGGGACTGAGCCGTTGTAGGCCAGCATCCGCACCGTCGCGTCGCCGATGCGCTTCTTGACCGGCATGATCTCGAGCTCGAACTCGGCGCCGTCGGCGAGATCGACCAGCTCCGGTTTGCCCGCCTCGGGTAGCCCCTCGGTCTCGCGCGGGAATTCGATCGTCTGAGCATGGCTATGCGAGCTCGAGTCGTGCATCGCTAGCTCCTTTCGTTTGAGCGAGCTTGAGCCGTCGCGCTGGCGCCGACCGGTGTGCGCCCGGACGCTCGCGCCTTCGATTCCTGGTACTCCGCGATCCGCCCCGCAATAAATTCGGCGTCGTCTTTCACCCAGCCAATCAGCGCCGAGCCGCGTGTGTACTGCCAGGTGAGGCCGAGGAAGTAGAGGCCGGGGACATCCGTGACGCCACGGCGGTGGCGGACGCCACCGTCCTTGTCGAAGATCGGCAGCTTGATCCACGAGTAGTCGGGCCGGTAGCCCGTCGCCCAGATGACGGCGCTGACCTCGAGCTCGCTGCCGTCTTCGAAGCGCACCGTGTGGCCGTCAGCGTCGACGACACGCGGTTTGAGCTCGACGCCGTAGCGCTTCTTGAGCTCGCGCGGGCTCGAGCCGATCAGCGTGTCGCGGGTGCTCAGCTTCCGGCCAAGACGCGAGTCGACGCTCTTGTCGAGGATTCGCGCTTTCGTAAGCCACCAGAAGAGGTCGCGACCGAGCGGGCGCTGCGGGAGCGGCGTCTGGCGCGATCCGACCGAGAGCATCACCTTGTGCGTCGCGGAGAGCTCCTTCGCGATCTGGAAACCGGTGTTGCCGCCACCGACCACGAGCACCGTCCCCAGTGGCACCTCGTCTGGCCTGCGGTAGCCCACGGCGTGCGTCTGGAAGACATCGTCGGCGAGCCGCTCGGCCGGCTTCGGCACATAGGGTGTATGGAAGGGACCGGTCGCGACAACGACCTGGTCGGTGGTAATCGTGCGTCCATCGACTTCGAGGCGGAAGCGCCCGACGTCGCCGAGGTCGAGCCTCTTGACCTCGCTGTTGAGCTCGATCGGGAGCTCGAAGGTCTCGGCGTAGCGGTCGAGGTACGCGATCACCTCGTCCCGAGTCGGGTAGCCGTCCGGGTCACCCGGAAAAGGAAGGCCGGGTAGCCCGCTGTAGCGCCGCGGCGTGAAGAGCGTCAGTGAGTCCCAGCGGTCGCGCCAGGCAGGCGCGATCTGGCCGGCGCGCTCGAGGATGTCGAAGCGGCGGCCTTGGCGGCGGAGGAAATAGCCCATCGCCAAGCCGGCCTGCCCGGCTCCGACTACGACGACCTCGTAGCTCGAAGTCGGCTCGGCCGCCACTCTCCGTTCGGCCGACGACTCGCTCATCTGACATCTCGCCTTCCCGCCACGTGCGCGTCCAAACCGGCCCTGACAAAGGACCCTCCCGCCCTCCACCTCCACGGCCACGTCATGTTGCCACTCCTCCTCAGACTGCCAGTGGCGGAACTGCACGCCGGCCACGTTCTCGACGGCGATGACCGTCGCCGCCACCCAGTCGACGACGAGGCAGAACGGCGGCCACCAACGCGTGTTTGCGACGAACTGACCGCGGTGCTGCCACAGGTCCTTCAACCCATGGCCTGCGAGGCCACGACGAGCAGCCAAGGCGACCCGGTAACGGCCGCGGCCGCGACAATGACGAAGACCGTCGCGACACTGGTCTCGACGACGAGCACGCTTCGGCGCCCGTCGGCGACCGCGAAGCCGATGTAGACCGACGCGATCAGGACGAGACCGAGTGCGTAGACCGTGGCCGTGTTAAGCCACCAGAAGGCCAGCGGTGATGCGGCCTGGCCCGCACCGAAGACGAGTCCCCACAGCACCGGCGGTCTGGAGCCGACGGGTAGCACCCGCAAAGAGTAGGGGCAACCGTAGTGACGCCGGTGGAGCGGCGGGACAAACTCTTGCCATGAACTCTTTCCGCCGATTCTGGCATTACCTGGTCGACCGGCCGCTCGTTTAGAGAAGCAACTCGAGTCGCGCGCACGCGACCCGAAGAATCGCGCTTCCGTCCGAAGGGTGATACGGAGGCGCTCGAGCACCGCCAAGCGCAGAAGCGCGTCTGCGAGAGCGCCTGTCGAAAGCGGCCTGAGAGCTTCACCGACGAGCGGTGGCTAGCGGTCTTGGAGCGCGTCCAGCCCGATCGCGAATGCAACGATCAGCCGTCGATCGACATCTCCGAGTTCTGGTTCCAACTCGAGGAGGTACCGGTCGCGGAACTTCCCGAGAACGCGCTTGTACGTCCCCGCCTGTTGGCCGTCGCGGAGGAGCACGAAGTTGAACGGCAGCCATGTCAGCAAGGAGAACAACTCCGGGCCGAGGTCGGCGAAGCGGCGCAGCAGCGCAACGATCCAGCTCGCCTCATGCGCCTCGAGGACCTCGGTCCCAGCAGCGTCGCGCACGTGCCAGTGGCTGCGCAGCAGCGACCGGCCAAAGTCCTTCTCGAGCATTCCAATAACCGCGCCGTCGGCATCGAGCACCTCATGCCGGCCGCGAAACTCGAACACCGACTTCGACTTGATCATGAATAGGTGCTCGGGGTCGTCGGGCGAGACGCGGAAGCGGATGTCCTCCTTGATCTTCATCTTCTTCTGTTTCACGAAGAGGAGCGGGCGCCCCTCCTCGGCCGAGCCCGGTGCGGGCACGCTGATTCGATACTCATTCCCGATCGGCTTGAAGACCTGCTGCACGAGCAGCCGGTTCGACCCCTCGAGTTCGGAGAGGACGGTCTCCGCGTCGGGTGAAACAGAGGTCACCGCCCGGATCGTAAGTCAAACTACGGCCAGCAGCTGCAACCAGGGGCAAGCAGCGGCAGGCTCTTCAGAAGTGAGTTGCGAGCGAGTAGTACAGGAGTCCCTTCTGTGCCGCGTTATCGAGCTTGATTTGGAGTCCTTCCACGAATGAGACGCGGCCTTCCAGGATCAGCGATCCCTCCCAGGCCGCATCGCCCAGGACACGTCGACCAGATCCCTGCGAACGGCCGACGAGTCTCTTGCCCATGCTCTCTTGCTCGAGTCCGGTCAGCACCGGCGCCTCCCCCTCCCCCGAGATCGCGACCGACTGCCGCAGACGGTCGCTCCGCCGTCTGACCACCCGCAACGCCGACAACTTAGTCCGCACGCCCGCTACGGGTCAGCACCGCGTGCGAAACGTCTCGTGCTGCGGCGTCGCGCTCGCCGGGCGTCGGCCAGGATAGCCCGGGCTGCGTTCCTCCCGGGGCCGCCGGTGACTCCG
>Ga0222623_10000047_pt1 | contig 27919 bp, 26 predicted proteins | sample PLMtaG_FD_177336 | JGI IMG/M metagenome (GOLD analysis project Ga0222623, IMG submission 177336) | Groundwater sediment microbial communities from an aquifer in East River, Colorado, USA - PLM2_30_coex | ecosystem: Environmental > Terrestrial > Soil > Riparian zone | place: USA: East River...
TCAACGGAATCATGTTTTTGAAAAAATCCGGAGCAGACACGGTGATGAGTGCCAGATCGCAGTCATTCGCGATGAATTGCACCGTCGCCGGATATTTGTTTGGATCACCGTCGCGTTCGACCGTTACGTAGCGGCTATTGGCAACCACGTGCGCGTTTGTCATAATGCGATTGCCACTTACGACAAAGCCGGCGCCCACCCCGCGCTGGAGCGCTCCTGCATTCCACGGCGCCCTGTAGTCAGGCTCGACAGAAGTCGCTGTGATTCGCACAAGACTTTTCTGAACTGGGCCGTTTGGTTTTGGCGGGGCAATCGGAACTGGAACCGGAACGATTGCTTGCCCAGGTGGACTCGATCTTGATGGCCCCGGCTGCTCCCCTGGAACTTGGGGTTCAACAGGGGGAAGCGCTGGCGTGCTTTGCTGTCCCTCTAAAATCGGCGAGAGCAGCAAAACAACAGAAATAGTAACAAAGACAGGTTTCATTAACAGAAGGGTTGGAAACTTTAAACAGCGTAATCGAAAATCAAGATGCGGATGCGAATTTCCAACTGGCCTTTGGCGACATACTGACATGCCACATGCGTCATGCGTTCAAATTCATTGAGTGCGGGAAAACACTTGGCGAAGCCGCCGTGGACAACTAAAAATCATTGCTTGCAGCTTTCAAAGCAATCGCCTGCAGTTCACCTCAAGATCAGCTCAAATTTCGGCGCGATCGAGAATCGATTTAAGCACGTTTTCTGCTTCGAAGAATTCGCGGGCAATATCATAAGCAGCTCGGGAATGCTTCGCGTAATCGCGATTGATTTGTTTCGCTGCGTCAACAATCTCATCAACAGACCGAAAGGATAAGAGGCCTGCTTTCCCGCCGCAAATCTTGGTGAAACCCGTTTCCTGGGTAATAACTGGGCGACCCGCTGCCAGATAGCACGCGCTGCGGTCGCTGAACCACCCGGTGTTGAGCCGCACGTATTGGTCCTTAGCTACGGTGAACTCGCCTTTGGAGCGTTGGATGTAATCGCGATACAGCCAGTAATCAACGCTCATTTGCAGCGGACACCGCAGTCGCCAACCGTTTCGTTCAAATCTTCTACGGGTTGCGTCGTCGTCGATGTTTGTCGCTAATTCAAATGTTTCGCCGGCTTTGGCTGGCGCGGCAACGAATCGAAGAAATTCGCGCGACTTGCTCCAGAGATATTTCTCACGGCGCCACCAAATATCTTTTAAGCCGCTCGTGGACCAGTTTGCTACTGACGTGAACATTGCAGCACCTGCAGGAGTTCGCTCTGTTTTCCACAAGTCGGTCACCACCGGTTGGCGGGTTGGAAGCCACCTGAATCCATGCCTTGGAACTGGAAAACTTTTCGTCCCGATATTTTCGCCAAATGTAAAAAGCGCGCGATGCCGGCGCAGATATTGGATTGTGGATTTTACTTTCTTGTCGATTTTGATTTGCTCGACGCCGGGATCGCTCTCGATGTAAAGAATTCGATCGGAGACGAGCAAGTCGTCATTAAATTCTTGCGTCCCGCAAACGTTCAGGATCGCGTCAGCCTCACGATACAGCTGTCGGATTTTTTGTAATGGCAGGCCCGCCGTCGGATTGCCTGGCAGATAGCGTGCGCAAAATGCCCACCGAGTCTTGAACCCGAATTCTCGCGACAGCCGGCTTAGAAGGCGAGCCGCATAATCGAACTCGTTGGTAACTTCGAAGGTTTCCGGGTTGTACGGGAGACGCGCGGAGTCTTCGATGTAATAAACATCGTGCCCGAGGCGCTGCAGACCGACGACGTAATGAACATGCTGCCAGATCACGCCTGCGATCGGCATCGATCCCATAAAGCCCATGACGACGATGCGTTTGCGTTTCATATCCGAGGACGTGATCAGTGAACAGTCAACGGGGTGCGCGTCGGCAATGCATCTGTCTGATCACCGATCACAATTGCCGGACCACAACGGCTGGATTGCCCGCAACGACTGTATTCGGCTCAACGCTCTTTGTGACCACTGAGCCCGCGGCGACAACTGAGTTTTCACCGATCGTGACACCTTTCAAAATTACGGCATTCATTCCGATCCAGACGTTGTCGAAAATTTTAACAGGAACGGTTTTCAATTTAGGACGGGCGGGGCGGCTCTTGAAATAGGGAGCAAGAGCTTGTGCGTCGATCAGGCGCTGTGCGGGCGCAAGAGGATGAAAATCGGAATCGGCGACACCGACGTTCCACGAAACAAGACAATGCGATCCAATTTCGATTTTCTCCTCCGCCATAATGAGTGCGCCGTTGAGCAGGGTGAAATCACCGATCGTGCAATGGCCATTCTCGCCGATCGCGAATGAGCAGCCCGCATAACATGACACGTGCTTGCCGATGATTACTGCGTGCGGTTGTTTGCTGCGGAGCTTGCGAAAGATTTGGGCGGTCTCGCAATAAAATCCCACGCCAAACTCCACGTTGGCCGGAACTGGCTCTGGCCACCAATCGCCTTCGACGTGTCGGTCTTCCCTAACGTTGCTCACGGGGAAAATTTCCCGAACTGTAAAGTTTTGCGTAAACGCCCCCGCGCGCGACGAGTTCCGCGCCGCGGCCTTGTTCCACGATATTGCCGTTTTGGAGCACGATGATTTGATCAAGATTATGAATCGTCGCCAGGCGATGTGTTGCGATCAACGTTGTCCGGCCGCGCATTAATTCCTTGATCGTTTCCATAATCGCAGATTCGGTGCTCGGATCGAGCGCCGAAGTCGGTTCGTCAAGTAACAGGATTGGCGCGTTTTTCAGAAATGCTCGTGCGATTCCAATGCGCTGTCGCTGACCGACACTAAGATGTCCTCCCCTTTCGCCGACAAGGCTGTCGTATTCCTGAGGCATCTGCCGAATAAACTCGTCGGCCTGTGCCCGACGCGCCGCCTCAATAATTTCATCGTCGGTCGCGGCCGGTCGGCCATACGCGATGTTTTCTCGAACCGTTGTCGAGAACAGCAACGTGTCCTGCAGCACAATCGCGATCTGTGCCCGCAAGCTTTTCTTTGTGATCTGGCGAATATCGCAGCCATCAATTGTGATCGAACCTGATGTCGGATCGTAAAAACGTGGCACGAGGCTGAGCAGTGTGCTCTTGCCGGCCCCGGTGCCACCAACAAGCCCAACGATTTGATTTGGTTCGATGCAAAGATCGATGTCCCGCAAGATGCATCGATCTGGCCTGTAGCCGAAACTTACTGCTTCGAATGCAATTGCCCCTCGAGCGGATGAAATGGCAACAGCGGCTGGGGAATCAACCACGTCGTCCTCTCGATCCAGGACTTCGAAGCATCGTTTCGCACCTGCAGTGGCGCCTTCCATTGCCCAGGCTGTGTATGTTAGCGATTCGAGTGGTTGGTAGAGCATCAGGAGATATGCGCTGAAAACCAGAAGTGAGCCGAGTGTGAGCGTACCCGCCAGAACATGGAGTGTGCCGATGTAATACATCACCGCTGTGCCGACTACCATTAGCGTGCTGATTACAAGCGCGCTGTTCACGTTGGTCAAAGTCAGCCGCAAGTTGGCTTGTAAGCTCTGGCGTGCTTGTTGCTGAAACTGGCGGACTTCAAACTCCTCGCGCCCGAACGCGTGCACCATCCGGATCGAACTCAGTCCTTCCTGCGCTTGAACCAGAACAGCGCTCTCCTGTTCCTGAATCGACGTCGATTCACGGCGGATTCGATGAGCGAACAGATAGATCGTCGCGACAATCGCCGGAATGATGGCCAGCGAAAGCAATGTTAACTGCCAATCGAGCCGCACCATAATCGCGAACGTGCCAATGAGTGTGACGACCGAGCTGAACACGCCGGTTAGACCTTTATTGTAAATCGTTTGAATGGCCTGCGAATCGTAAGCGACGCGAAAGCTGGAATCGGCCGATCGGCGCGCGTCGTGAAATTTCAGTGAAAGCCGTTGAAGGTGCGAATACAAATCGGTGCGCAGCTTAAGCAACGCCTGTAGCCCGATTTTTACGAACAAATAACTCGTGATCCAATTGATGATTCCCCAAAGGAGCTGGATACCGATTAGCGTTAGACACAGCAGCAGAACCCACTTGCGCCAGTCTGCGCGGATCGCTGATCCTGCACGCAGAAAGTCGTCAACGATGACCTTGAATGGCCACGGCTTGAGCAGGTTCAGGCCTGTCCCGATAATCGCCAGGCACAATCCGAAGATCGTTTGCCCCAAGAACGGCCGGTAGTAGCGGAGAACGCGCCGATAAATCGACATTTGGCTTTCGAATTGCGGATTGCGGATTTTAGACTGAACTAAGGCGAATTCATTCGGCTCGAATCGAGAGATTCCCTTGACGGAGCTTGCCCTGAGGGTAGTCGAAGGGCTCGGAATGACAATATGCATCATCTACTGCAAATCTGGTTCGGCTGGGTTCAGGAATGGGGTTATCCTGGCATCATCCTCCTCATGGCAATGGAAAGTTCCATCTTTCCCGTGCCGAGTGAGATTGTCATTCCGCCGGCGGCGTTTCTTGCCACGCAGGGAAGATTTAATGTGTGGGGAGTGATCGCCGCGGGCACGTTTGGCTCGTGGCTGGGGGCGAGCATGACTTACTGGGTCTCACGTTGGCTGGGGCGCATCGTCATCGTGAAATGGGGCCGCCTTTTCATGATCAGTGAAGCGAAATTAATACGGGCCGAGCAGTGGCTCGCCCGTTACGAAGCCGGTGGAATCTTTTTTGCGCGGCTGCTCCCGGTTGTCCGCCATCTGATCTCGATTCCCGCAGGCATCGTTCGGATGAACTTCACCACTTTCAGTATAATGACGATTGTCGGCTCGGCTCTGTGGTGTGGGGTGCTGGCCTGGTTTGGACAAACGGTAATCACGCCCGAGATGTTGCGGGATCCGGCGGGAATGGCCCTGGCATTGAAAGCGAAATCGCATCTCATCGTCGCAGCCGTGCTGGTGTTGTGCGTTCTGTATTTCGTCGTGATGCGGCTGACCAAGCCCCGTTTCGGCGCGTAAACACGGCAAGGAGAGCCGGGTTCCAGACCGTCGTGCCCTCCTCAGATGGCCGAGAAGCCGTCTCTCCTTGGTGGCGCCGCCGAACTAAAACTTGCCCCCTGCCGGTAAGAGCGCGCCGAACATTTTTGTGTTTGAAAATTGAACAAAAGTGTCGCTCGGCGGTCAGTTCTAAAGTGCACAAGGAGTGAATAACTGCATGGTATTTATGGAGGAGATATTCGCAATGGGGAATGGCACCGGAACTGCTTTCGGAAGAACTGCTTTCGGAAGAAACGGACGCAATATGAAAAGAAATCGGCAAATTCTAAAGGCGCGCAGCAGGCTTTCGCTGGGTGATCTCATCCTGGCAGTGAGTTCCTGCACTAACAGCAGCAGGGAGACGGTAGCAACGGTCGCCGATCTTCTTGCCAGCGGTCGGGTGCGGTTGCACGACAACGGGCGTTTCCTGCGCGCTCGCGTCTGTTAGCCTTCCGCGGGTGATCCACCGCGGCACCTCGAATTCGATGGAGGTCGTACTGTAGTTATCCGCTGTCGTCAGCGGCCTTTCGTTTTCATGCCAACGGGTCGAGGCTGAGGCAGCGACCGCATCAACAAAACACTTTTCGCGTAAGTCGGTCGCTTTTATCTTAACGCAGTGATCGACCGTTATTCCCGGCCAGAAATGAGCAAAATCTGGTCGGACGAACGCAAGTTCCAGATCTGGCTGGAGATTGAGGTGCTGGCCTGCGAGGCGATGGCGGACCTTTGCCAGATTCCAAAGGAGGACGCTGCGGAAATTCGGAAGCAGGCGCGATTTTCAATCCCTAAGATCTTGGAGATCGAACAGCGCACGAACCACGACGTCATCGCGTTTCTCGAGAACGTAGCTGAATCGGTCGGCCCGGCATCGCGCTGGATCCATCAGGGTTTGACGTCATCGGATCTATTGGATACGACTCTCGCCGCCCAGCTGACGGAGTCGTGCAAAATTCTCCTCGACGATTTGGATTCACTGCGAACGGCAATCGCCAAACAGGCGCGCCGGTTCAAAATGACCCCCATGATCGGGCGCAGCCACGGTGTGCATGCCGAGCCGATCACATTCGGCCTTAAGCTCGCGCTGATGTATGACGAATTCGGGCGCTCCGAGGAGCGGCTCACGCAAACACGCGAGCGCATCCGCGTCGGCAAAATAAGCGGAGCAGTTGGCACACACGCGCACATCGATCCAGAAGTTGAACGCACGGTCTGCGAGAAGCTCGGATTAAAACCGGCAACGCTTTCGACCCAGATCGTGCAGCGCGATCGCCACGCGGAATTCATGACTACGCTCGCCGTGATTGCCTCCAGCATCGATCGTTGGGCAACAGAGTTTCGTCATCTGCAGCGCACCGAAGTTCTCGAAGTGGAAGAATTCTTCGGGGAAGGACAGAAAGGCAGTTCGGCCATGCCGCACAAGCGCAACCCGATCACAAGCGAGCGTTTGAGTGGTCTAGCGCGTGTGATTCGCGGGAACGCGGTGGTTGCGTTGGAGAACGTGGCGCTATGGCACGAGCGCGATATCAGTCACTCGAGCGCCGAGCGAATCATTCTGCCGGACTCATGCATACTGCTTGATTATATGCTCGCGAAATTGCGAGACATCGTCGAAAAATTGCAGGTTTATCCGGAGCGAATGGCGCAAAACCTCGCTCTGACGAAGGGCCTGTATTTCAGCCAATCGATCTTGCTCGCACTTACACGGGCGGGCGCGCAGCGGAAGAGCGCGTACGAAGCCGTGCAACGCGCCGCGATGAAAACCTGGAAGGGCGAGGGGACATTTGCCGAAAACGCAAAACGCGAACCGGAAATCGCTTCGAAGCTTTCAGCGTCGGAAGTCGACCGGCTTTGCTCGCTCGACATGCATTTCAAACACGTCGACGCGACATTTAAGGCACTCGGCTTGGACTAAAAATTAGGCAGAGACGCTGCTCGCCGTTTAGCGATAAAGTCGCGGTCTCATGATAGGCTGGGGCATCGCCTCAGGAATCCGAGTGCGCCATCTAACCCAGCGCTGAAAGCGCAATTGAAGAGATCATAGGTTGTTTTCTTCTTCGCTCATCGACGCATCTGCTGAATGCGATTCTCATTCGTAGCGGAGGGCCTCGATCGGATCGAGATTAGCCGCGCGATACGCTGGATATAAACCGAAGCCGATACCGATTGCCGAGCAGACAAGAAGACCGGCAATTGCCCAGCCGAAAGGGAAAATCAGGTCGACTTTGAGCCATGCTGCCAGCAGATCGCCGGCGACGATTCCGAGAATGATTCCCAGCACACCGCCAGCCTCGGAAATGAAAACGGCCTCGGTCAGAAACTGCCGCAAAATATCGCGGCTACGCGCGCCGATCGATTTGCGCACACCAATTTCCTTGGTCCGTTCGGTGACGCTCACCAGCATGATGTTCATGATGCCGATTCCCGCAGCGAGGAGCGCGATGAAACTGATAACAAAGGCGCCGATGCGCACAATGCCCGCGACATTCACGAACGCGCTCTTGAGCGAGTCGTTGGAATAAATCTCAAAATCATTCTCCTGGTTCGCCTGCAAACCGCGCGCGATGCGCATCGCGCTGACGCCTTTGTCGAACACCCGATTGTAGGTGTCGGCCGAAAAGGCCTGCGTCGCGATGTTAACCGTGCGTTTGGCTTCGCCGAAGTCCTCGAAGAACCGCGTGATTGGCATAATGCAAATATCATCCTGACTTTGACCAAACGCGGTTCCCTTTTCAGCGAGCACGCCGACGATGGTGTAGGTGTGACCAGTCATCCGAATAATTTTGCCGATCGGTGTCTCATGCGGAAACAACCGTTTCTCGATCGTCTTTCCGACGACGATGACACGACGTGAAAGATCGACGTCTTCGTCGTTAAGATTGCGGCCGTAACCTAGCGTGAACGCATTCGCCGTTAGGAAACTGCGATTCGATCCCACGACGAGAAGACTCGGGGTCGTTTTCACGCCGTTGTAAACAGCCTGTCCCTTCACTTCGTAGGCGAAACATTTCAGGCAAATCTCGCGCGCCTCGCCCTCCATCAGCCGGTAGTAATGCAACGCCTGCTGGTAAGTGATGTTGCGACGGTTCCGATACTTTTCTCGGACGTCGCCGCTCGCGCTCACGTTCGCCGGATATTTCGCGAATTGAAAAATGTTCGAGCCGAGAAAACTGATCCCGTTTTCGATCGCATATTGCAAGGCACCGATCGCAGTCATGACGGAGATAACCGAGAAGACGCCGATTGTGATCCCGAGCATCGTCAAGCTCGAGCGCAGCTTATTCACGCCGAGCGAACCCAGCGCCATTTTGATCATCTCGCTAAACAACATGTCGATCTTACTCGTATCTCAATGCTGTTACCGGATCGAGGCGCGAGGCCGTCCACGCTGGCGCGAACCCGGAAATAAGTCCGGTCATAACCGAAACGATCATGCTCGCGATCACAAGACCGGCCGAAAAATTAATTGGGAACGATGGAAATGCTTTTCCGATTCCAAAACACATCACGTAGGCAAATGTGAGTCCGATAAATCCGCCCAGGAGACACAGCGCAGTCGATTCGATGAGAAATTGCAACAAGATTGTGCGCCGCCGTGCACCCAGCGCTTTACGTGTCCCAATCTCCTTTGTCCGCTCCTTCACACTCACGAACGTGATGTTCATAATGCCGATTGCGCCGACAAACAATGAAAGCCCGGTGATGAACAATCCCGCGACGGCGATCGAATTCTTTATTGGATCGAGCGTACTTTTGAATGCCTGCTGTTCATTGATTGAGAAGTCGTCTTTCTTTTCCGGTGCCAAACCGCGCACGCGCCGCATCAAACCGGTCAGCTCGTCTTTCGCGTCGGTCAGTTTCGTTTTGTCTTTTACTTTCACGCGGACATCCGATTCCGTGTTCGTGGAAAAGTATTTATTAAATGCGCCCAAGGGCATCGCCACCATCGAATCCCAGCTGAACAAACCAAGGAATGTTCCCTGACGCGTGTTTACGCCGATCACCCTGAAGAGCTGGCCGTTGATCAAAACGGACTTGTTGATCGGACTCTCCGAGGGAAACAACGCATCCGCCACGTCGTAGCCAATCACCACAACGCTGGCGCCGCCGCGCGATTCCATCTCGCTGAAGAAGCGGCCTTCTTTGCAATCGATAGTCGATGTTACGATGAAATCCGAAGTCGTCCCGAGCACGAAGACGTTGTCCACTTGATTGCCGCCGTATTTGATCGAGCGAAACACATTCGAGGTCGGCACAGCGACGATGAGATTCGAGTTCGGCGTTTTCTCAATCATCCGATTGAGCGGCTCGGCGTATTCCGTTTTGATTTTCTTCCGGTCGCGATAATTCCACCAATCGTCCACCGGCTTCCATGGCCATTGCGTTACGTAGAGTACATCATCCCCGAGCACGGCCATGCTCTTATCGAAACCGATGGAGATCCCGCCGATCGCCGTTCCCATTAGCGTCACCGCGACAATCCCAATGATGACGCCGAGCGCGGTGAGAGTTGAGCGCGTCATGTTCGAGCGCATTTGCGCCACCGCGATTTTCCAACTCTCGCCCAGTTCGTAGAGAAAACGTTTCATGTCGATTTTAACCGACGGTAGCCATATCGACCTCCGGAATAAATCCGGCGTGGTCGCTTTCGATCAAACCATCCCGCAAGTGTATGGTGCGCCGCGCATGTGCGGCAATGTCGCGCTCGTGCGTGACGAGAATGATCGTGTTCCCGCGTTGATACAAATCTTCGAATAGTGCCATGATCTCTTCGCCGGTCTTGGAATCGAGGTTGCCAGTCGGTTCGTCAGCCAAAATGATGGAGGGCCTGTTCACAAGCGCACGCGCGACAGCCACGCGCTGGCGCTGACCGCCCGAGAGCTCGTTAGGCTTATGATGAATCCGATCGCCCAAGCCGACATCGGCCAGGACTTCCGCCGCTCGTTGCTCGCGCGTCTCCGGATCGATCCCGGCGTAGATGAGCGGCAGCTCGACATTGCGCAGCGATGTCGATCTTGGCAGCAGGTTGAATGTTTGAAACACAAACCCGATCTCGCGATTTCGAATCGCCGCGAGTTCGTCGTCGTTCATCTCGGCCACGTTCCTGCCGTTGAATTCGTAGCGACCCGAGGTCGGCGTGTCCAAACAACCCAGCATGTTCATCAGTGTCGATTTCCCGCTGCCGCTCGGACCCATGATCGCGATGTATTCGTTGCGATGAATTTGCAACGAAACGCCGCGCAATGCGCGCACGATTTCTTCTCCCATCACATAATCCTTCGTGATGTTTTCAATGTGGATGACGAGCGGGCCAACCGGGCTAACGGAATTGCGCGTCTCCATCGCAAGATCGACAATTACTTCGACGTTTCTTTGTCGTAAGTAACTTTGGCGCCTTCCTTCAATTTTCGACTGATCGCACTGTAGCTTCCCGAGATCACTTCATCACCTGGCTGTACGCCACTTTTGATTTCCATGTAGGTGTCGTCCGAAATTCCGGTCGTGACTTTGACCAGCTGCGCTTTGCTTCCCTTTTTCAGAAAAACAACCTTGGACAATTTTTCGCGCTCTTCTTTCTGCGCAGCCTTTTCCTGTTTTTGGTTCACGAACTCGGCATTGTTGTCGCCTTTGTCGCGTGCCGCGGCCTTTTGTTTTTTCTTTTCGATTTCCTCTGGGCTCAAATTGCTATCGCCGGTCCGGATCGTGACCGCTTGCATTGGGACGGCTACGGCGTCCTTCACGACATTGGTTTCAATATCCGCCGTGCAGCTCAATCCCGGCTTCAATGTCACATCGCGATCCTCGATTCGAATTTTGACCTCGAAGTTAGTCACCTCTTCCTGCGTGCCTGCGCCTGTTGTCTTTCCGGTGTTGGCGATCTGGTAAACGCTGCCGTGAAACCTGCGATCCCCATAAGCGTCGATCTTCACATTCGCCTTGTCGCCTACTTTCACATTCACCACGTCGTTCTCGTTAACGTCCACCCGCGCTTCCATGTGATTGAGATCGGCCACGCGCATCACTTCGGTGCCGGCGAATTGTCCCGTCGCCACGATTCGCTCACCGAGTTTGCTGTTCAAAATTGTCACCGTCCCATCGATCGGCGAATACACCGTCGTCTTGGAAAGTTGATCGCGCGCCTGGCTCGAGCCGGCCTCGGCGCGTTCGATTTCGTGCAACGAACTCTCGTAGGTGTTCTTCGCCACGTCCGACGCCGCTTGCGCGGCGTTAAACTCCTGGATTGAGATCGTCTTTTTGGCGTACATGTCCTCGGCCCGCTTTAGATCCTGCTCCGTCTTCACCATCGTCGCCTTTTGCTGAAGATTGGTTGCTTTGGCAGCGCTGATCGCCGCTTCCTGTTGTTCGAGCAACGCCTTGTACGAATCCGGCTTGATCTTCACCAGGAGATCGCCCTTCTTGACCGACTTTCCGTCTTCAACCGGCAGTTCGATAATTTCGCCCGCCACTTCCGGCGAAATCTTCACTTCCGTCTCGGGTTGCGCTTTGCCCGTCGCCGAGACTGTTTGCAGAATCGTTTTGCGCACGGCCTTCTCAGTTGTTACCGGAATCGGCTTCTCGCGTTTGCTTGCAACGAACAGTCCAACGATCAGAAGCAAGACCGCCCCAGCCGAGCCGAAAACAATGTAACGCCTGCGACGCAAGCGCCGCCTTTTCACCTCTTGGGCAACTGGAGGAGCGGTCAAGGCTTGATGCATACGATGCTGGCTTAGCGGGAGGGAAACTATCTCACTTTGGACGTTCGGAAAACGCACCTGTTCACAACGGTCAACGATGAGATGCAGTGAATAGTGCGCTTGGATTCAGCAAAGTTCGGGTAAATGATGCTCGACTCCGTTCCAGAATCCGCTGAATGGCCCAAGCGGCGTGCTCTGCGATCAGTGGTTCCGGATCGGTTGCGGCGCGTTCGAGCGCTGGAAGATCAGACGCGTCACCTGCGTTACCCAACGCGACACACACATTGCGCAGAAAGCCGCGACGCTTGATTCGTTTAATCGGTGAATTTTTGAAAACCTCGCGGAAGGCGGCTTCAGTCAGTTCCAAATAGTCCCGCAACGACATGCCGATCGTCGATTGGCGTGCGGAGAAAGCTGTTTCGTGGGAAATATGCGCGAACCGGTTCCATGGACAGACATCCAGACAATCGTCGCAACCGAAAATTCGATCTCCGATAAGCGGGCGAAGCTCCAGCGGAATCGCCCCTTTTAACTCAATCGTCAGATAAGAGATGCAGCGGCGTGCATCGAGTCGATGCGGAGCAGTAATTGCTCCGGTCGGACATGCTTTGATGCAGCGCTCGCACGTTCCGCAACGATCGGAGACTGGTTGATCCGGCGGCAATTCGAGCGTCGTTAAAATTTCAGCAAGAAAGAACCAGGTCCCGAGCGTTTCATCGATTAACATTGTATTTTTACCATGCCAGCCGATACCGGCTTGCGCAGCGTGGTCGCGTTCCAAAATAGGGCCAGTATCGACATAACATTTTTGCTGTCCACCGAAGCGGCGAAGAAACCAGTCGATTTTATCGAGCTTTGCCTCGATCACATCGTGGTAGTCGTCGCCCCAAGCGTACCGTGCAATCCGTCCTGTAGTCCCGACTGGTCGGGATGACGGCCGTTCTTCTTCACCCTGAAAATAATTCAGCGCCAACACAACGATCGATCGCGCGCCGGGCAGAACTTTGTGTGGATCGCAGCGTTTCTCTTCGCCGCGCTCCATGTAATTCATTTCGCCATGTTCGCCTTCCCGCAGCCATTCGCGAAATTCCGTTGCATGCGCCGGCGCCCTGCAAGCCGCTATGCGACACGAATTGAAACCAATCCGTTGAACATACGACACGAGCTGTGCCTTCAATTCCGCTCTCGAAGTTTGAATGGCCATTATATACGCGCGATCGGTGGTTCTACTCTCTAATTGTGCCAATTCTTCTAAGCTTACTCAAAATTGCCACCGCAACTTCATCATCCGTAAGCACCGATGTGTCGACGCGAATATGTGCGACTTTGGCGTAAAGTGGCAGCCGCGCATGTACCATTTGCGCGAACGCCTCTCGTGGATTCTCGCCTTGCAGCAGCGGCCGAGTCCTCGCTTGCGAGGCACGTTCGAAAAGCGTTGCTTCCTTCCCGTCCAGCCACACGAGGACGCCCAGCCGTTTTAGGAAATCTACATTCTCTTTACGCAATACGATTCCGCCGCCCGTGACGATGATCGTTTGTTCCGTCGTTGTCAGCCCGCGAAGCGCTTGAGTTTCCGCTTCACGAAAGGCTTGCTCGCCATATTTTGAAAAGATCTCGCCGATCGACGCGCCGAATTTCGACGCAATGATGTCGTCAATATCGAGCAAGGCCAGCTTCGTTCGTCGCTGCAGACAACGTCCAACGGCCGATTTTCCCGCGCCCATCATGCCGATGAGAACGACCGACTTGTCGGTCACCTTCATGCAACAATATCAATGACCAAAGGCAATTTCCAAATCAGCCGCGATTGCGCTGAACGCTAGAATCCTGTAGGGGAAGCTGTTAGCTTTCCGCGAATTCACATGGCTCAAACTAACCCTATTGTCGCTATTATCATGGGCAGCAAATCGGACTGGGAAACGATGCGCCACGCGGTGGAAACGCTCGATGATCTCGGCGTGCCGAATGAAGCGCGCGTCCTATCTGCTCATCGAACCCCTGATGCGACCGCAGATTTCGCGCGAAAAGCTGCCTATCGCGGATTGCGAGTGATCATCGCCGGCGCTGGCGGCGCAGCGCATTTGGCCGGAGTCATTGCTGCTCATACGTGGCTACCCGTTCTCGGTGTTCCAATTCAGTCAAAACTTCAAGGACTCGACTCTCTCTTATCCACTGCTCAAATGCCGGGTGGTATTCCCGTTGGTACATTGGCAATAGGCGAGGCGGGCGCAAAAAACGCAGCGCTTCTCGCGGCTGCGATTCTCGCGCTTTCGGATGAAAAGATTCGCAAGAACGTCGAAGCGTTTCGCAGGAAGCAAAGCGACAGCGTGCTTGCTGTGAAGTTGCCAAAGTGAAAACAGTGATTTCAACCGACCGCGCTGCGGCGGTTGAACTGTTGCGCAGAGGCGAAATCGTCGCGCTTCCCACCGAAACGGTTTACGGACTCGCTGCTGACGCGTTGAACCCAATCGCTGTTGCGAAAATCTTTGAAGCGAAGGAACGACCCCGCTTCGATCCGTTGATCGTTCATCTACCGAACCGCGAGTGGCTCGACAAAATTGCCCACCTGCCGGAGCACGATCAACACCTGATCTCAAAACTAACCCACAGATTCTGGCCGGGGCCGTTCACGATAGTTTTGCCGAAGCGCGGGATCGTTCCTGAAATCGTTACTGCGGGTCTTGATACCGTCGCGGTGCGCATCAGCGAGCATGCAGTCTTTACCGAAATGGTTCGGCTGTTTGGAAAACCGCTTGCCGCGCCGAGCGCAAATCGTTTCGGCCGGGTAAGTCCGACGACAGCGCAACACGTGCTCGATGAACTTGACGAACGAATCCCGCTGATCATCGACGCCGGACCCACAGACCACGGAGTTGAATCGACAATTGTGAGTCTGCGCGCAAACAGCATCGATATCTTGCGTCGCGGGCCGATTACTGCCGAGCAATTATCGGAATTTGCGGAGATCAATATCGTCGCATTACCGACACGGAACATCTCGGCACCGGGACAATTTCCCTTGCATTATGCGCCGAAAACACCGTTGCGCCTGATTGAGAATGCGAAGTCATTTTCGCCGGAGAAAAATAAGCGGGTCGGATTGCTGGCGTGGAACGCACCAAAAAACGGTGATCTCCAGATCGCCCAGCGGCGAAGTGGAGACCGCGGCTCCGTGAAGTTTGCCACAGTCCGTCACTTGAGCGCCCGCGAGGACCTACGCGAGGCCGCAACAAATCTCTTCCGTTACTTGCGGGAGCTAGATGCGCTTGGCCTTGACCTTATTGTTGCGGAACGAGTTCCCGGTCACGGGCTCGGAGCGGCGATTCTTGATCGGCTCGAGCGTGCGTCACGCGGCTAGTCTGTCGCCCGAGACACGCCTGAATGAATCCTTTGAACAGCGGATGGGGCTGATTTGGTTTGCTTTGAAACTCGGGGTGATACTGGCAGCCGACAAAATACGGATGGCCGCGAAGCTCGATCAATTCAGCGAGGGCGCCATCCGGTGATGTTCCTGAAATCACAAAGCCTTTTGCGTTCATTCGATCCCGATATTTCATGTTGAACTCGTATCGGTGGCGGTGCCGCTCGGTTACCTCTGTCTCGCCGTAGATTGTTTCCGCCAGCGTGCCTGGGACAATCTTAGTTGGCCATGTGCCCAGCCGCATGCTTGCACCTTTATTACGGACGCCGCGTTGCTCTTCCAGCAACGAAATGACCGGTTCTGTAGTGTCCTTGTCGAACTCGGTGCTGTTCGCGTCTTTGATTCCGCAGACATTCCTTGCGAATTCAATCGTCGCCACCTGCATGCCGAGACAAAGACCGAGATAGGGAATTTTGCGCTCGCGCGCATAACGCGCAGCATTGATTTTTCCATCAGCTCCGCGCACGCCAAATCCGCCAGGAATCAGAACGCCATCCACATCTTTTAATTGGGCGTCGACGCTCTGCTCCAGCGATTCCGCATCGATAAGTTTTAGATCAATTCCGCAGTCCTCACTCGCGGCAGCGTGTGTGAGTGATTCGTAGATGCTCTTGTAAGCATCGCGGACCTCCATGTATTTGCCGACTACTGCGATCTTGCTGCGCCGTTTTGGACTGACGACCCGCTCGACGAATTTCCGCCAGTCTGCCAGATCAGGCGCAGGCGTTTCCAAATGCAAAAGGTCGCATACCAGTTGGTCAAGTCCTTCAGCATGCAGAGTTAAAGGCACTTCGTAAATCGTGTGCTCGACGTCGAGCTCCTCGACCACGGCCTTTTCGGAAACGTTGCAGAACATCGACAATTTGCGACGCACATCGCGATCTAGCGGCCTTTCCGTGCGGCAAATTAACACCTGCGGCTGCAAGCCGATCTCGCGCAGCTTGGCTACGCTTTGCTGTGTCGGTTTTGTTTTTAACTCGTGCGCGGCTTTGATGTACGGAACAAGTGTGACGTGCATGTTCACCACGTTTTGCGGACCGACTTCGAGAATGAATTGCCGGATTGCTTCGATAAATGGAAGACCTTCAATGTCGCCGGTCGTACCGCCGATCTCGGTGATAACCACGTCGTACTTACTTTCGTCGGACAGTTCCCGGATTCGATCCTTAATTACATCAGTAACATGCGGGATTACCTGCACGGTCTTGCCAAGATAATCGCCCCTCCGCTCCTTTAAGATCACTGTCTCGTAAACCTGCCCACTGGTCAGGTTGTTGTGTCGGGTGAGGACGCAATTGGTGAAGCGCTCGTAATGCCCAAGATCGAGATCCGTCTCAGCGCCGTCGTCGAGCACGTAAACTTCCCCGTGCTGGAATGGGTTCATCGTCCCGGGATCGACGTTAAGATAAGGATCGAACTTTTGAAGAACAACGCGTATCCGGCGCGCCTCGAGCAACGTGCCGAGCGAGGCCGCGGTCAAGCCCTTGCCTAACGAACTGACCACGCCACCAGTAACAAAAATGTATTTCATCTGGAGCGAGCACTCCGTTGTGCACGAGCGAGTTTTTGCTCCAGCGCTTTTGCGTCAGCCGGCGTATCCACGCCAGGCGAACCATGTCTGGTGATGAGCACATGAACTGTTACACCATTTTCCAATGCGCGCAATTGCTCCAACGACTCGGCGCGCTCCAGCGGAGTCGGTTTCCATTTTACAAATTGGAGCAGCGCATCGCGGCGAAAACCGTAAATGCCCTGGTGCCGCAGATGGCGAAGATGGAAACGGTCGGCGGGGTAGGGGATAAGGCTTCGTGAGAAGTAAAGAGCGCAATTATTTCGGTCGACGACGACTTTGTTTTGGTGCGGTGATTTTGCTTCGGTTGCATCGGTGAAGGGATGTGCGGCCGTAACGATGTCGATTCTGCGATTCGAGCGGAGTTTTTCGACGATCTTGTTGATTAAACCTGGATCGACCAACGGTTCATCGCCTTGGATGTTAATGACGAATCCGAAGCGTTTCGCATCGCATATTACTTCGGCCACCCGATCGGTCCCGCTATGGTGTTTCGGCGACGTTAAAGCCACCGAGGCGCCCCAATCGAAAGCGGCCTCGGCGATACGCATGTCGTCAGTAGCAATGATCAGCGCGTCCAGTTTTTTTGCGCGCCGGCAACGCTCCCACACACGACGTAAAAGCGGCTTACCAGCAATCGGATACAATGGTTTTCCCGGAAAACGCGTAGAACCCCAGCGCGCTGGAATTATGCCCACCGCCCTATTCATTAAGACGAATGACGACTGATTGCCATTTCATCAGAGACCTTGTCATCCGGAGCAAAGCGAGGGGCCTCACGTCTTCGCTGATAGCATGTCAACGTTACTCGCATAATCGATCAGCGATGTGAAGGTCCGTCGTCATCGTTGCGGCTCGGGATCACGCCGCGATCATGAGTCTGGTCTAAAATAATCTGTGTCGCCGCCAGCAAATCTTCGGCGACCCAATCTGCCATGCTGCCAGAGGTCTCGCGGTCAAATCCGGTTCGAACACGGATGGTGCGCACGCCCGCGTTACGGCCGCACTCGGCATCAATCTCTTTGTCACCAATCAAAAATGACCGTGCAAGATCGATTTGGTGTTCGCGGGTGGCCTCCACGATCATTCCCGGCGCGGGCTTTCGGCAACTGGAACGCTGTCCGGGAACGTCGGGGCAAAAATAGGTCGCGTCGATCAGACCATCCCCAAGCTGGCGCAGAACCTCCGCTTCGACCGCTCGGTATTGTTCGATCGTGAAGAAACCGCGACCGATTCCGCTCTGGTTTGTGACAATGATGAGTTTGAACCCTTTCGATTTCAAAAACCTCAAGGCTTCGGCGACCCGAGGGAAGATCTTCACTTGTTGTGGGTCTGAACAATAATCGGCGTCTTGCATGATCGTACCGTCGCGATCTACAAAGACTGCAGGTAACAGCGCATCACTCATCTTCGCTGTCTTGTCGGAAACTGGCGATAAGTTCATCTCGCGTCACGGTAGCCGTTCCAAGTTTGCTAACCACGACTGCGCTTCCGTGGTTGGCGATTTCCGCTGCCTCAATGGGAGTCGCTCCGCAGACGAGTCCAAGGGTAAAGAGCGCAATGGCAGTATCGCCGGCGCCCGAAACATCGAAAACCTGTCGTGCCTTGGTTGGAATATAATGCGGCGCTTCGTTCTTCTGAAAAAGCATCATCCCGTGTTCGCCGAGCGTGATGAGAACATATTTAGTGTCCCATTTCTTAAGAAGTGTTTCTCCGACGCGACGGAGGTCGACGTCGTGCGGCGGAACAGTATTCGGATCGCGCACGGGAATACCGGCAGCGAGAAAAGCTTCTGCCCGATTTGGTGTGACCACCGTGGCACCATGCCAGTCCATTAGATGCTCGGGATTGGGATCAGCCGCGACGATCTTGCCGGTCGAGCGCGCAACGCCTGCGATTTGTGAAACCATCTCGGTTGACAAGAAACCCTTGCCGTAGTCTTCGAAGATAATCGCGTCCGTGTCTGGAATGTTTTGTCGGACGGCCGCCACGACTTGTTGAATTTGCTCTGCCGACAGCCCGGTAAACTGTTCGCGATCGACACGGACAACCTGTTGATGAAGCGCAATGATGCGCGTTTTCAGAATCGTGCGAAACGCTTCGTCTTCAATCGCATTCGAGACATCGATTCTTTGTCCCGCCAATAGTTCCTTGAGTTGCTGGCCACTGCGATCTTGCCCGATCAAACCAATGATCGCGACGTGATCCACAAACTCGCGCAGGTTTCGCGCGACGTTCGCAGCGCCTCCGGGATAGAAGGATTCTCCGGTTACCTGTACAACCGGAACCGGTGCCTCGGGCGAAATACGGCCAACTTTGCCCCACACAAATTCATCGAGCATCAGATCGCCGATTACTGTTATCCGTCTCGAAGGCGCGCGGTCGAGAAGTTGCTCTAGTCGGTTCAGATCCATACGACATGCAGGTAGCGATGCGACCGGGGCAGCGAGGTGGTTCGATTAACGTGAGTCAAATTGTTTTCAGCGGCGATTTGTGTACGACAGCCGTTCCGGTTAAAGTTCGCTCCATTAATCCTGAATACGAAGCCGAAATCAACAGTCGAAAGTGCCAAATGATTCCGTTTACCAGACATCTTAAGTTAGGCGTAGGTGTACTCTGTGGACTCGTGATGTGTGCAGGTGCCGCCCAAGCACCACAGCACATCGATATTAAACAATTATCGACCACTGTTGAAGACGTTGTTGTGCCACTGCCGAACGAAATCTTCGGGGCGCTGAATAAACTGGGCGCGGTGAATTGGAAACAACACGTCCGTAGCGACAAAGGGCCGAATTTTACCGAGAGGCCGCGCATCGCTCTTTTACTTGGGACAGTGATCGCTGATGGCTTCATTGCCGTGCAAGCGGAAGACGCAGCGACGGTAAAAGAGATTGGGCAGCGCGTCCTGGCGCTGGCCAAAGGAATCGGCGTGGGAAATTCAATCACCCCACATGCGAAGGCGATCATCGAGGCTGCAGACAAGCGTAATTGGGAAAATGTGCGGCAGGAGCTGGATCGCACACAAAACAGCGTGCAACAGGCAATGAACGAGGTGCATGATGAAAAATTGTCGCAGCTTGTCAGCTTGGGCGGGTGGCTGCGTGGCACCGAAGTGTTAACCTCGGTAGTGAAGGAGCATTTTTCCAGTGATGGCGCCGAGCTGCTCCATCAGCCAGATTTACTTTCCTATTTTCAAACAAGGCTGCAGGGTATGCCCGAGTTTAATGTCCCGATCATCCGTCAAATTCAAGACGCTCTCGTCGAGGTGAAACCTTTGATAGACGTCGGTAATCGGCACATTCCTGCTGAATCAGTAAAGAAAGTTAATGAGATCACAACGCGCCTCGGCCATGGCATCGTGACGAGGGACTAAGAATTTCCATGAAACAGTTCGCGAAAATTGCGTTTCGCATGGGCTCTTTGCTGCTGGCCCTCATGGCACTGCAGCCTGCGATTTTCGGGTCCGTGGATGATGCACAGTCGTTCGCTCTTCAGGCGGCCGAACCATATGTCAAACAAGGATTCCAGGTTCGTGAGGATTACTGGGGAGGCGATCTTGCCTCGGGTGAAAAAAAAGCAGTGCGGCAGCAATTGTTCAAAGGGAATGAATATTGGTTTTGGTTGGGAACGGAAGTCGATCGGGCAAAGGTTTCCGTTCACGTTTATGATTCGGACGGAAAGCTTGCGGAAGAACCAGACGGATGGGAAAAAGGCCACTTTGCGGCGGCACACGTCATTCCAAAAGCTACCGGCAGCTACTTCATCATAGTCAGCGTTGAGGAATCGCCAGAGGAGCGGACCCATTGGGCGCTGGTATATGGTTTCCGTTAACAAAGTGGTTCGAATCTCGCACCAACAAGGAACGGGAACTTTCCGGTCGCCACGGCGGCTGGCAAGCCGCCCCTCCTTGAGCAATGAGTGAAACGCGCACTTTGCAGTTTGAGAGCCCACGCGCTTTGCAGTCGCTCTACGCCAATGACATCAAACTTTTGAAGAACCTCGAGGACTCGCTTGGTGTGAAGGTGACCACACGTGAGGGCTGGGTGAAACTGGAAGGAGATCGAAGTCATGTGGATAAAGCGCAGCAGGTGTTCGATCAGCTCGAAAGAGCGCGGCAGCAAGGCGTGGACATTCAAAGGCACGAATTTAATTACGCGCTCAAGGCCGTGACCGAAGAACACGATGAAAATCTCAGCAACATCGTTTCGACGAAGATCACAACGTCACCGCGCAAACCACCAATTGTGGCGCGAAGCGCAAACCAGCGGGCGTACGTGGAGGCAATTCAAAAGTACGACGTGGTCTTCGGGATCGGGCCTGCCGGCACTGGCAAAACTTACCTCGCCGTGGCAATGGCTGTCGCAGCGCTCAAGAAAGATCAGGTGGCCCGCATCATTCTGACGCGACCCGCCGTGGAAGCCGGTGAAGCACTGGGCTTTCTCCCCGGCGACCTTGAACAAAAGATCACTCCGTACCTGCGTCCGCTCTATGATGCGCTGCGTGAGATGTTGGAACCCGAGGAGATGGAGCGGGCGATTGCGCGGCAGACGATTGAGGTGGCTCCGCTGGCGTATATGCGCGGGCGTACCTTGAATAACGCCTTTGTCATTCTTGATGAAGCCCAAAACACCACTACCGAACAGATGTTCATGTTACTGACGCGAATTGGCGTGAATTCGAAATGCGTGGTGACGGGCGACGTCACACAAATTGATTTGCCGGCCAACAAACGGTCCGGTGTAGTCGAAGCCTTGCAGGCGTTGAAAACGGTGCCGGGGATTGCGACTGTGTATTTCACTGACCGCGATGTTGTGCGGCACGAACTCGTGCGTGCCATCATTGGCGCCTACCAGCAGCACCGCTCGCCCGCGCCGGCATCGCGCAAATAAAGAATAATATGTTCGATTTCGGTAAACGCGGGCGACTCATTAGACGCGGACTCGCGTCGCGAAAGATGCGGCGGCGCCGGGCGCGGAGTGAGTTCATGCGCAATCTCGAGTACTCACCGTATGCGAAGTCTTTCATCTTCGCTTGTTTTGCCGGCGGCCTTGCTTTTCTTGTATTCAGCGGGCAGCAACCCGAGCCGACGAAGAATTTTGTAATTGCTCTGCTGGTTCTTGGCACCGCGATTACGCAGCTTTGGATCAATCAACCAAAGAGTTTTGCACAAAACTCGCGCATTCTTCTTATCCTCGGCGTCATTCTTGTGCAACTAGCCGTTACGAAACTGTTGCTGGTCATTTGTAACAGCGGCAACTACCGATTCTTGAAGCCGGAAATGGCCGGGTTAATGACGCCTTACGCGTTTGCACCGCTGGTGCTAAGCGTGTTGCTGGGACGACAGCACGGCCTGTATGCCGCATTCTTCGTCAGCCTGTGGAGCAGCATGTTGTTCGGTCCAATTGACGCGCCTCTCTTGATAACGAGTCTGATCAGCGGATTCACCGCGGTATCTCTCACGTTGCAGGTGCGACGGCGCAGCAAATTGATTCGCGCCGGTTTGTGTGTCGGACTCGCGATCTGGCTGTTGTCGCTCACGTTTGGTTTGGTCGGGCCAATCAATTGGTTTTACCCCACCGCGAATGATTGGGGCATGATTGGCTTCCAAAGCGCATTGGCTATCGGCAATGGAATTTTGACTGCGACTCTGGTTGGCGGCGCGCTGCCGATGCTGGAGAATCTTTTTGGAATCACAACGGACATTTCCTGGCTGGAAGCATCCGATCTTAATCATCCGCTGTTGCGGCGCATGACCATTGAAGCGCCGGGCACTTATCATCATAGCCTGGTCGTAGCTAACCTTGCTGAAGCCGCGGCGGAAGCGATCGGCGCAAACGCGACTCTTTGCCGCGTCTGCTCTTATTTTCACGACGCAGGTAAGCTCGTGAAACCAGATTACTTCACCGAGAACATGAGCTTTGAACGCAATCCGCACGATGATCTCGCGCCATCGATGAGCGCATTGATCATCATTGCTCACGTAAAGGAAGGTGTGGATCTCGCGCTCAAACATCACTTAAACCAGCGCATCATCGACATTATCCAGGAGCATCACGGCACATCGGTTGTCCGTTATTTTTATCAACGCGCGCTCCAGCAGCATGAAGACGCGCGCGCCGGCGGCAAAATCATGAAGCTGCGCGAGGACGATATCCCAGAGGTGAAGGAAGAAAGTTTTCGTTACAGCGGACCAAAACCACAAACGAAGGAAAGTGCCATCGTCAGTTTGGCCGACACAGTCGAAAGCGCCTCCCGAAGTCTGGAGAAACCGACGCCGCAGAAAATCGAAACGCTCGTGAACGAGCTCATTGAAGAGCGCATAAGCGACCGGCAATTAGACGACTGCGATCTGACGCTTGGCGAACTGAAAGTCATCGCGGAGCGTTTTCGATTTACTCTCTTAATGATGTTGCACAGTCGGATCGCTTATCCAAAGGCCGGACAGAAACTGACAGCGCCACGAGACGAAACGTTGCGTCCAGACGTAATGGCGGCCACGCGCAAGCCCGAAACGGCTCCGCCCGTCTCAGCAGCCTAGTTCGTAGGTCGCGGCCGCGCGGCGCCCCGGTGAATTACAATTCCGGTGGTCGCGCGCGCGGTTCGCGATCTTTTGATGTGGCAGTGCTGGGCAGCGTAACGAAGGGCCCGCCTTCCATCGGCGTGACTTTGGTGAAAGCGATATCGGGCATATCGCTCGGCAATCCTTCGAGAGGGAAGTCTTTTTGCAGCGGAAAATACGGGTAGCCTTCCCACATCAGAATTCGTCGCAGATCGGGATGACCGTTGAATTTGATTCCCATCATGTCGTAAGCCTCGCGTTCGTGCCAGTTCGCGGTCGGCCAAATGTCGGAGACGGTATCCACAGCGCCCGCTTCTTCCGGAACTTTTAATTTGAAGCGCAAATGAACGCCATGTGGCATCGAGTAAAGATGGTAGACAATTTCGAAGCGCGGGTCTTCGCCGAAATTGTCGATACTTGTGATGTCGATCAGATAATCGAAGGAGAGTTCGTCGCGGCAGAATTGCGCGATCTCACGAAGATTGCTTGCCGCGATCGTGCAGGTTGTCTCGCCCCGAAATTCAAATTTGTTATGAATTTTCTCGCCGAACGATTTGCCCAACGAGTCGAGCAACTCCTGGCTAGTCATATTGTTGGGGAGACGCTTCTCCAAGCGCCTCGGCGGCTGGAAAGCCGCTCCTTCCGAGTGCAATTTGTCATCCGAGCGCTTCCTCGAGTCTTTCGGCCAGTTCCGGCTTCTGGTTCCTGAACGAGCGCTCGCGGGAAATTTTTTCCTGCAATTTCATCAAGCCGGCGAGCAATGCTTCCGGACGGGGTGGGCAACCAGAGATATAAACATCAACGGGGATAAGCTGATCGATTCCCTGCAGCGTGGCGTAAGAGCGATACATTCCGCCGGTGGAAGCGCATGCGCCCATGGCGATGACCCATTTGGGCTCCGGCATTTGTTCGTAAATTCTTTTTACTGCCAGCGCCATTTTATAGGTGACGGTGCCAGCTACGATCATCACGTCGCATTGCCGCGGCGAAAACCGCATCACCTCGGCGCCGAAGCGCGCGATATCGAAGCGCGATGCAGCTGTGGCCATCAACTCGATCGCGCAACAGGCCAGGCCCATAGGCATCGGCCACAACGAGTTTTTGCGTACCCAATTCAGTGCCGCATCGAAGCGCGTAAAAATGACGTTGCCTTCGATCTTGGAATCGTACGCTGTCGAGTGAGTTTCCAGCATCAACAAATGGTAAGGTCACGCCCGGTCCCTGCAACAGAAAACCAGCCGCGGATTGACACGGATGAAACACAGATTACGAAAAGGACACACTAAATGTCCTAACATGAATCTGTGTAAATCTGCGTTCATGTGTGGCTAACTTGTAGCCGTTTGGAACAAAACCATGTCATGACCGAACCGATCCGCACGCATCTCGATCAACTCGAGAACCAAAGCATTTTTATTCTTCGGGAGGCGTATCACGCCTTCAAGAATATCGCCATGCCATGGTCAATGGGAAAAGATTCCAATGTTTTGATTTGGCTGGCGCGTAAATCTTTTTTTGGGCGCGTGCCGTTCCCGGTTTTGCACATCGACACCACTTACGAGTTTCCAGAAATGCTCGAATTCCGCGAATGGGCACGAAAGCATCACAATCTGAATCTGATCGTCAAAATTAACACGGAAGCGCGCGAGCGTGGGATCGGGTATGAGACGCACGATCCGGTGACAGTGACGCACGAACTTAAGACGGTCGCGTTGCAACAGGCGCTCACGGAATACAAATGGGACGCGCTCATCACCGGCATTCGTCGCGATGAAGATCCGACGCGCGCAAAGGAGAGATATTTTTCGCCGCGCAATGCGCAGTTCGAATGGGATTACAAGGATCAGCCACCCGAATTCTGGAGCCAATTTGTGACCACCACAGAAAAAGGCGAACACGTTCGCGTCCAGCCGCTGCTCGACTGGACCGAGGTCGATGTCTGGCGCTACATCCAGCGCGAGAACATTCCCATTCCCAAAATGTATTTTGCTCGGAATAGGAAACGTTTCCGTTCATTAGGCTGCAGCCCAATCACGCATCCAATCGATAGCACTGCGTCCACAATCGACGAGATCATCACCGAGCTTGAGGCGACAAGGATAACCGAGCGCGCCGGTCGGGCGCAGGACAATTACGAGCGGAATGCGATGCAGAAGCTTCGCGCGAAGGGTTTTTTATGATTTTTAATGAAAGCAGGAACTCAGGAAGTTTTTTGAACTTTTTTTCCTGCTTTCCGGCGTTCCCGAGATATTTCTGATGCAAGAACAACGACCGCTCAAAGTCGTGTTTGTCGGCCATGTGGATCACGGCAAGTCCACGCTGATCGGTCGCATTCTTCACGACACCGGTTCATTGCCGGAAGGCAAGATTGAAGAAATAAAGAAGGCATGTGCGGCTGAAGGAATGGAGTTTGAATTTGCGTTCCTGCTTGACGCACTTCTCGAGGAGCAGAAGCAAAACGTCACGATCGATACGACAGAGATTCCCTTCCGAACATCACGTCGCCGGTACGCGATCATCGATGCGCCTGGACATAAGGAATTTTTGAAAAACATGATCACGGGGGCGTCGAGAGCGGACGCGGCGATCCTCGTGATCGGCGCGGACGAAGGCGTGCGCGAACAAAGCCGCCGCCACGCTTATCTGCTCAGCATGCTTGGAATCAAGCACATCATTGTGGTCGTAAACAAAATGGACCTTGTCGATTACTCTGAAAAACGATTCCGCGAGATCGAGCAGGAGTATCGAAAATTTCTTCAAGCGCTTGGGTTGAATGCGCGGACGTTTATTCCCGTGTCGGCGAAGGACGGCGAAAACGTCGCGCGGTCCAGTATGAAAATGAAATGGTACTGTGCTTCTAACGTTCTCGAAGCACTCGACCTCCTAGAGCCGCAAAAGCCTGACACTGATCTTCCTCTGCGCTTTTGTGTTCAGGATGTTTACCGCTTTGATGGTCGTCGGATCATTACAGGGCATATCGAAACCGGAGCGCTCAGGGTAGGGGATCAGCTAGTATTTTCGCCGGCAAACAAATCATCCGCGGTCGCCACCATTGAACGTTGGACCGCGCCGCTGAACCAGCCCGCAGTAGCAGGCGATTCGGTCGGCATCACGCTAGCTGAACAGATTTTTGTGGAACGCGGGTATGTCGCATCGCACCAGAACGACACGCCAATCGAGACAAATCGTTTTCATGCTGACTTGTTCTGGATCGTACGCGAACCGTTGCGGGCGGGACATTTTTACGACCTCCGTCTGGCGACACAGGAGGTGAAATGTCAGATCGTTTCAATCGAGCAAGTTGTGGATTCATCCACACTGGAGACAAAAACCGACAGACACGAACAACTGGAGCGGAACGATATTGGTAGACTTACAATTCAAACCCGTAACCCACTTGTTGTTGACAACCACGAGCGTATTCCGAATCTCGGCCGCTTTGTTATCGTAGACGACGGCCAAATCTGTGGCGGCGGCACGATTTTCGGCGGCGTTTATACGGATCGAACGGTCGCAAAGAGCAAGAACATCTTCTGGACGGGGGGGAAAATTACGCCGCGCACACGGGCAATGCGCAGCGGTCATCGGGGAGCGGTTGTTTGGTTGACCGGGCTCTCTGGCGCTGGCAAGTCGACCATCGCGCAGTCACTCGAACGCGACCTGTTTCATCGCAGCATGCATACCTACGTGCTCGACGGAGATAACATCAGGCACGGCTTGAATTCGAATCTCGGGTTCTCGCCAGACGATCGCGTGGAGAACATTCGCCGCGTAAGCGAAGTGGCGAAACTCATGGCAGACGCAGGCACGGTCGTGATCACCGCGTTTATTTCGCCCTACCGAATGGATCGCCGCCGTGCGCGCGAGATCGCGCTAGAGGGCAACGCGGAATTCATCGAAGTCTTCGTTGACGCTCCACTGGAAGTTTGCGAAGCGCGCGACCCTAAGAATCTCTACAAGAAAGCACGCGCAGGAGAAATCCGGGAGTTCACTGGAATTGATGCGCCTTACGAAGCGCCGGAGGACGCAGAGATCGTCGTGCACACAGACAAGCAAACCATCGATGAATCGGTCGCGACGATTCTTGAACAGTTGTTGCCACGTTTGAGAGATTACGGGAATGACGAGTAGTGGCTATGATATCAGTGCCACTGTCGAGGCAGGCGTGTCGCCTGCATGGCAATGAGTCTCGCAGCCGGCACGGCTGCCACCACAGAAAAGACAGCTATCAAAATTCGGGACGCTAAATTGAGCGACGCGCCGTCGCTTGCGACGCTAATGTGCAAGCTCGGCTACGAAACAACCAGCGCCGAAATGCAGCGGCGTTTGAAATCAATCTTACGCGATGCGCGCTGCCGAACGCTGGTTGCCGAGATCGGGTACCAAGTTTGCGGCATGATTGGTACGCTGACACACGCCAGCCATGAACATAACGATCCTTCCGGAAAAATTGTCGCGCTCGTCGTCTCGAAGAAACAGCAGCGCGGCGGTATCGGCCGCGCGCTCATCGCCGCAGCTGAGAAAGACTTCGCGCAGCGAAAAGTTATGCGAGTGAGTCTAACGACACGATTCACCCGTAAAGAGGCGCACCAATTTTACGAGGCGCTCGGGTATTCCAAAACAGGGTTTCGTTTCGTAAAAGAGCT
>Ga0222623_10000048_pt1 | contig 27904 bp, 30 predicted proteins | sample PLMtaG_FD_177336 | JGI IMG/M metagenome (GOLD analysis project Ga0222623, IMG submission 177336) | Groundwater sediment microbial communities from an aquifer in East River, Colorado, USA - PLM2_30_coex | ecosystem: Environmental > Terrestrial > Soil > Riparian zone | place: USA: East River...
GCAGTGGACGACCCCTGCGTCTTGCGACACCTCGACGGCGACCTCTCAGAGACTCGGGGCTATCAAGGCCGCTCGCGACTCGCTCCTGCGTGAGGTACAGGTCCGCCGGGCAGCCTGGCGGGCGCGTGGCATCTCCGACTACCGGGTTCGCATCGCGATGCGCTGCTTCTGCCCATTCTCGCCACCTGCCATCCTCGAGGTGCGGAGCGGGATCCCCGTGGCCTTACGCGATTCGATGGGGCGCTCGGCCGGCCGGCCGCGCGAGCCGTATGCCTTCACGATCGAGGGGTTGTTCGACCTGATCGAGCGCGCCGAGCGAAACGACGAATTGGTGGGTGTGAGCTACAGCTGCCTCGGCTATCCCGCATCGGTCGGAGTCGACCCAAAGGGGCTCGACAACTGGTATTGGGTCACGGCCGACCACCTGACGACACCCCGTTAACACTCGCGGCCGAGACTGTATCGCGGCTGCCTAACCAGCGCTTGAAGCTGGCGGCGCCGTAGATTAAGGAATGAACCTTTTTTCAGCGCGCCGCAACTTACGCGATCCGTTAGGCAGCGGCTAACTCATGAGACACCACCAGTCCCTGGCGACAACCCTTGCTTGCGCCACCTTGGCTTGGTCAGGCGGTACTCATACGTAATGGGACCCCTTCGGTATTCCATCAACGTCACATTGGACGGGTGCTGCGATCATCGTGCGATGTCCGCGGACGAAGATTTGCATCGTCCATCTCCGTTGGAGACGATATGCCCCACGGCAAGATCTGTTATCTCGAAATTCCGGCGAAGACGGCGGAAGCGTCCGCGGAGTTCTACAGCGCCATTTTCGGCTGGAAGGTCCGGCGACGGGGCGATGGCGAGCTGGCCTTTGATGATACCGGCGGCGTCAGCGGGACCTGGGTAAAGGAGAGCGATCGCACGCCGGACGAACGCACTCGAACCTACATCATGGTCGATTCCATTGCGGATACCCTCAAGCGCATCCAGGCAGCAGGTGGCCGCGTGGTGACGCCGCGTACGGATATCGGCTCAGGGATGGGTGCATTCGCCGCGTTCGTCGATCCGGTCGGGAATGAGTTCGGGCTGTACGAAGAACCGCCCAAATGACCCTTTGCCACACTCGGCTATCCCGACGCTGCGTGGGGGGCCGTCGGACTGACGCCGGAGCAGCAGGCGTTCTTTGTCGGCGCCGAGCCCAAAATGTTCGTGCCGGTAAAAGGCGGCTGGGGCAAGCGGGGCGCGACGAGTGTCCGGCTGCAGGCGGCCCGGGCAGGTCCGGTACGCGAAGCGCTCACCGTCGCCTGGCGCAATCGCGCGCGCAAACGGCTGTCTAGCGCGGGCGGCCGCCCGTCGCGCGCCCGAGCGCATTGAGCAGCTTCTCGCCGTGCAGCACCAACGCGGGCACCACGATGACGTCTGACGATCGCACGCCAAGGGCGGAGCGGTCGTAGAACACGCCGACCTCGACACTCACGCCAAGCTCCTCCTTGCCGAGCCGCAGTCCGAAAAACCCTCCCGCCGTGGGCGAATCCGACCGTGCCGAGCGTGACAGGGGCAAGACCTGGGCCAGGCGCAGACCGCCGTACGGCGTGAGCAACGATTGATGCCCGGAGGCGATCAGGGTCGCTTCGAAGTGCGCGTGGTTGCCAAAGTTCACGAACCCCCCACCGCCCATGATCGCGATGGCGGAGGCCTCGTGGTCAGCGTTTTTGGACAGGCGGTATTTGTACGTCACGACGATCCCGCTGCCGGAGGGGATGCGAACGCCCACATCGGCGCGATCGCTGACGCCCAGCCGCCCTTCGGCGTCGACGCCGAGCCACGCGATGCTGCCCGAGTCGCGCATGACCTCGATGCCGTTCGGGATCGTGTACCAGATGAGGACCGGGGCGGTTTCGCCCTGGGGGACGGGTTGTGCCGTTGTCGCGACGGTAAGGGGAGCGCAGGCGGTTCCGGTAATTAGGAGTGCCCAGCTGCACCAGATCAGCGTACGGAAGTGGCGCATCCTACCTTCTCCTGGATTAGGAACGGCGAATCGCGTTTCTGTACCGGAATGTTCGACGCGCTATGGTACACGCCGTTAACGCACAGGGTACGAGGCCGCGCCAAAAGTCATAATCTGGTCGCCCGTCTCGAGGGGTGCTCACGCATATTGGTGACGTGGGATGTGCTAGACGTGGTATCTGGAGGTGAGATGAGGCAAAGCAGCCTAGGTTTTGCCGCCGCCATATGCGTTATCCTCGCCGCCTGCGCCGACGGTACAGGCCCGCGTACAGTGCTGGTCACACGCATTGACCGCGCCGTGCTCGACTCCGCGGGCAGTCTGAATGTTTCGTTCACAATTACAAACGTAGGTACGCAGCCTGAAGACGTTCCCGCTTGTGGTGGGCAGCCCAATCCTACAATTCAGAGGCAGCAAGCGAAGCGATGGGAAGGATTTGCTGGTGGTCTGTGTGTGGCCATCTACAGCATGGTGCCGGTGTCGCTCCAACCAGGTGCGAGCATCAGTGGCACCACTGATGTTTTTCAGGCTGGGCCCGGCATTTACCGGCTCGTAATCTCCTATCAGCTCGACGGATCGCCGCGCGCGGTATCAGAGCAATTCACGGTCAACTAGTTCCGGTCAGCGCCGCCTAACAAGCGCTAGCAGCTGAGGCGCGATCCGTTAGGTAGCCGCCTAGATCCAATGCCACTCGTCGAGAACGCGGCAGCGTTAACAAAGATCTTCGGCAAGTGGCCGACGTTCCACGATGCCGAGGTGTTGCGAATCGTCCTCGATCGGGCCGGCGACGACGGACCGACAATTGAAGCCCAGATTCACGTCTTCGCCATGACATCACGAGTCGACGATTCGGGACGGCAGCAAGGCTGCGCGGTTTCATGTTGCGGCCGTGCGACAGTAGATTGAGAATGAGTCTCCCATGAAGGCTCCGTCAGATCTTCGGACGCTGCGCCAGCGTCGAGAACGAGCCGAGGACTGGATCAACTATGCGAGTTGGACCGCCATCGGCACGGCGGTGCTGACCGCAGTGATCATCTTCGCCATCGTGGCGGACCAACCTGGCGCCCTTCGCGACGCCGTTCCGCTCTTGTCGACGCTATTCGGTCAAGCTGCCGTAGGATATAAGCTGCGCGAACGGAGCCAATGGGCGGCGTGGGGGCTCATGGCGACGTACGCGGTCGGGTTTGCGCTCAGCGCCTTATCGTACGGCCTGCTGACAGGGATCATTGGCAAGGTCGCCATCGGATACGTGTATGTCCGTGGTTGGCTCGCGACTCTGGACTACCCGGAGTTGTGCAAGGAAATCGCGGCGCTCTCGGCGCAGTCCGCCCAAGCGGGGGACGCTTGAACGTGAAACCTAAAGAGTTGCGCGGGAAGTATAAATGAAGCTTCAGGTTCTTGGTGTCCTCCTCTTCTCCGGTCTCTGGTGGCCGTGTTTGGCCCAGCAGCCACCGGCCCCTCGGGTCGCCAACCGAGACGCGGCCTGGGCGCCAGAGAGTCTCTTGCCGGAGCGCACGCCAGGCCGCGGTGGCCTCCCCGCGCCAATTGTCATTCGGTTCCACAACGGTCAACGGTTCGCGACTGGTCTCTACGACGTGACTTTTCTCGGCATCTTGCCCGCGCGTCGAGCTCCGTACCTCGTCTTGAGCGGTCGAGGATGCACAGAGTGCGATGCCAACATTTCCATCTACTTCCTGTCACCGCTCGGTCCTCGAGCCTCCGAGGCGAGCACGGACAGGTACTGGAGTCCCGGGCGGGAAACTGACCCGGACACGCGTACTGTGATTAGAAAATCCAGGGCATTCATAGGAAACTGTCTTCAGGATGTGATCAGTGGCGTCCTCTGGTATGACAGCTTGCTCTCTGATGAGGGCAAATGGGCGACTGGGCTTGCCGTGGTGCGCATCGTCGCCGACACTGTTGCCGCCGAGCTGCGGCGCCCTGCGCCGAGTCCCGCTGTGACGTTACAGCGTGTGCGCACCGGGGTTTGTCGGGAGATACCGGGCATCGATCAGTCGAGTGAGCCCTGATACTTCCGTGGCGATTCCTCTTGCCGATCGTGTACGCGGTCGTGATTCTCGGACTGACAGCATGGGTAATCATTTGGTCGCGCCGTGGGCCGCCGCCAGACGAATCGCACTACGCCTTGATCGTCTACGTTGCGGTACCATTCGGGTTGCCGTGGAGTCTTCTGTTGGCCGGCTGGTGGATCTTCAGTGGCCTACTAATCAACGCGATGGTGCTCTACGGATTGGGATGGCTTATCGACGGGCGATTGGGGCGTCCTGCCTAAACGTGCCTGAAGCTGGCGGCGCCCGGCTCTTGTCGTACAATTATCATATGACCTTCTGCACTCGCTCTCTCATCGTCGCCGTGGCTCTGACAGCAGCGTTCAGCGCTGCGACCGCGGCACAATCGCGGCCGCCGGTTCGATCCGTGCGGCGAGCCGTTGACTCCTTGGCGCATGCGTACATCGATGCCCAGCGCTCGCCGGCCGTATCAATCGAGATTCTCCGGGGCACGGATACTATCGTGCGGGCGGGCTATGGCTTTGCAGACCTCGAGCAGCAGGTCGGAGCCTCGCCGTCGACGCTGTACCAAATCGGTTCGATCACAAAACAGTTCGCGGCGGCCGCCGTCATGCGCCTGGTGGAAGCCGGTCGTATCAATCTGGACGACTCGATCAGCGGCTACCTCAGCGGACTGCCGACAGACTGGCGGCGGGTGAGCGTGCGTCAGCTGCTCAATCACACCTCGGGCATTCCCAGCATGACCGACATCGGGCCGAGGTGGCTGAGCCGTTGGCGCGAGGACATGTCCACGGACACACTCGTTGCACTCACAGCGCGAGATTCGATGTGGTTCAAGCCGGGGACTGCGTGGCGCTACGACAATACCGGCTACATTCTCGTCGGCATGCTGCTCGACCGTGTGACGGGAGAGCCCTTTCCCAGCTACCTCGAAACCAAGCTCCTGCGTCCGCTCGGCCTGGCCCACAGTTACTACTGTGACCTCAACCGTGTGCTTCCTGGTCGGGCGGCGGGTTACGACCACGATTCGACGGGCTGGCACCGCGCCGTGTACTTCAGCATGACGCAGCCATACTCGGCCGGGGCGATGTGTGCCACGGTCGATGATGTGGCGCGCTGGAATTTCCTCCTCTCCTCAGGGAAGGTGGTGACCCCGGCCTCGTATCGAACCATGACGACGCCGACGGGCGCCGCCGAGGCGCGCCGCTACGGCTTTGGTCTCGTCGTCGACACCCTGGGCGGCCACCGCATAATCCAGCACGGCGGCGGGATCATCGGGTTCACGAGTGCGAACGGGTACTTTCCCGATGACTCATTGTCCGTCACCGTGTTCACAAACTCCGGTTCGTTTGGCCCTGATTCTCTATTCAAAAACGTAGCGCGCGCAGCGTTGGGACTTCCTCTGGTCGGTGTCTCGGCGCCTAGGCCGTAGATCCCATCCGTCGCGAGGTGGTTTCATGGACACGACGAGCCGCAAGGAGTTACGGCTGCTCAGGGCATACGCCCTCACCGCCACCGCGGTCCTCACAGTCTTTTCCCTCGCCGCCTTTTCACGGTTCGGTCAGAAGGCACGCTTCGAGGAGATCGACGTCGAGCGTATCAACGTCGTCGAGAAAGACGGCACGCTCCGTCTTGTAATCTCGAACAAGGCACGAGCGCCAGACGCGGTGGTGCGCGGGAAGTCCTACCATCGGAACGGAGGGAATCAGGCGGGGCTGATCTTCTTCAACGACGAGGGTAATGAAGACGGCGGTCTCGTCTTTGGCGGCCATCGCGATCGGGACGGCAGTTTCCGCGCCGAGGCTGGTCTCCTCTTCGACCAGTTCGATCAGGATCAGATCGCCGGGATCACCTACGACGATGAAAGTGGTCGCCGGCGCGTCGGGTTTCAGGTGTGGGATCGGGCGAACGTTCCACTCGGTGAGCTGATGGGACCGTTCGACAGCATCGGGAAGCTGCCTCGGCCCGCCCGAGCCGAGGCGTTCGCGAGGCTCCAAGCGAAGTACGGAATCGACGCGTTCGTCGCGCCACGGGTGTTTGTCGGACGTTCTCTCGACCGCGCCGCCGCGATCGTCTTATCCGACCCGCAGGGGAGGCCTCGCCTGCGCATCCGGGTCGACTCGTCTGGCGTACCTGCACTCGACTTCCTCGACCAGGATGGCCGCGTGACGTTCACAGTCCCGGACTCGACCCGCAGGCCGCCCGCGAATCCACGGTAGCGGTGACAACACGACGTATTGCGATCATTGATGTCGCCCTCGTCGCGGGTATTTCAGTTCTTTATCTCACGCTCGAACTCCTGCACGTCCCGAAGCGCTGGTCATTTCTTGCCTCCGGGCTCGTCTTGGGCGCATACATCTTCTACGTCGTCGTACGCCGCCCGCATGCGTGGCACGAACTCGGTTTTCGTCGCGACAATCTCGCAGCGGGGCTCGTACCGGTGGGCCTGTGTACGCTTCTCGTGGGAGCGGGGCTGGTGGCCGTCGCCGCTGGACAAGGCCGCCCCCTGTGGCAACCAACGATGTTGGTCCTGCTGGCGTTGTACCCTGTGTGGGCACTCGCGCAGCAATTCGCGTTTCAAGGGCTGCTCCATCGTGGTTTGAGTGTTTTGGTGCGTGTTCCGGCCCTTCAGGTGCTTCTGACGGCCGCGGCGTTCGCGAGCGTCCATTTCGGGAATGTTACGCTCCTCGCACTCACATTCGCCGCTGGCATCATGTGGTCTGTGTTGTATCGCCGATGGCCGAACCTCTGGCTCCTGGCCGGGTCCCACTCCGTTCTCGCCGCCCTGGTGTATCCGCTACTTCTTCATGATGCGCCCCTCTCGAGAGTGTGAGTGCGGGTCGCCGAACACGCGGCTGGATCTGGCGCCGCCCGTCGCGGTAGAATTGCATTCATGAACCTGCTTGTTCTGTCAGAGGACCGGATTGCTCGCGAGATCGAGCGCTGGCAGCAGATCAACGCCGATGAAGAACGTTGGCGTCGTGCTTGGCGCCGGCGTTGTTTGCTGCTCGGCCTCCGCTGCGGTGCTACGTACATCGCGGGCGGAGTGCTTGCATGGGGAAGCCTCGGGATGACCGGGGACTGGGCCCCGATCGCCTTCTGGGGTGGTTTGCTCTTGAGCAACGCCGGTCCCGTCGCGTTCGGTTACGCATTCTGGATGCGGGAGAGCGACATTTGGCATTGAATGTGACCTCCGAGCCTCTGCTGAGAGTATCCGTTACTAGAATGACCCACGTCCCCTAGGGCTACAGCAAGGAGGAAAGCATGTATCGCTTTGGTCTGCTGCTTCCTGTGCTTCTAGTTGCTTGCGACAGCACGTCAGCGGTAGCACCGGTTCCGCTTACCGTCGAGATAGTCCGGCCCCCCTGTGAGCACCCTGCGGCGTTGCTTGGGAAGTTCGATCCACAGGCTCCGCGATACATCGTTGTCTATCGGGACAGTGTTGATGCAGAAGCAGAGACCGCTCGCCTGGCGGCAAAGTATGAGTTTCAACCGCGCTTTGTGTACACACATGTGCTAGGGGGTTTCAGTGCCGAACTCACCCCGGCAGTTGTTGCCGACGTACGCTGTGAGGCCACGGTCGATTACATGGAATTCGATCAACGCATCACGATAGATGGTTGAGCGTCGTGGATGACCGCTGCCTAACGAGCGCTTGAAGGTGGCGGCGCGCGTAGATTAGGGAATGGAAATCCGCTCGATCGGATCATTCCTCGACTATTGGCGGACCATTCGCGGCCGTACGCGCCGCGTCGTGGCTTGTATTCCTGCGGACCAAATCGAGTGGACCCCGCATCCCGGCAAGTTCACCTTCGGCGATCTCGTGCGGCATCTCGCCACAATCGAGCGCTACATGTATGCAGAAACGGTGGCGGGACGCCCCAGCCGCTACGCGGGATGCGGCCGCCACCTAGCGGAGGGCTTCGAGGCGGTTGTGGCTTTCCTAGATCGTCTGGGGCTTGAATCGCTGGCGATTTTCGGGACGCTGACGGACGCGGACCTTGAGCAGAAATGCCTCACCCCAGCCGGCACGCCAATCACCACCTGGAAGTGGCTGCGAGCCATGGTCGAGCACGAAGCCCACCACCGTGGCCAGATCTATTTGATGCTCGGCCTTCTGAACGTTCCCACGCCACCACTCTATGGCCTGACCTCGGAAGAAGTCCAAGCGAGGTCTGCCTAACAAGCGCACTAGGAGAAAAGAGGCTCTATGAAGCTGAACAGAAACCTCGGGACGCTGCTGCTCGGAATCTGGCTCGTCTTAACTGGTCTCATCAGCTTGATTGATCTGCGCTTCTCAGGACTCGGTACTATCATGTCGGTCCTGGCGCTCGTGGCGGGTCTCCTGATCGTCGTGGGGCGCTGAGCGATTCGCCGCGCAGCCTTAGACGCTCTTCGCAAGCACGACGCCGAGATCCTTGTGCTGCGTGACTTCCAGGTGACCGACAGGAGTGCGGGAGGGTAGCTCTCTGAGCATGAGCCACGGATCGAATCGCCCGATGCGTCGCTTGGTCGGGGCCTTCACGGTCGGCAGCCTCATCGTATCCCTGATAGGGCAGGTCATGTGCCTCGTCTTTGACGCGCACCTCGATCTCAGGGATGGATATTGCCTCCCGCAGCCTCAGGGGATCGTCAGCACGCTCTTTTGGACGGCGGTCATCTGGTGGTTTCTGGTGCGAAAGCCCGGGTCTGATGCGCGCGCTGCCTAACACGAGCCTGAAGATGGATCAGTCAGTGCCGGTGTGGGGTTAGAATCGTCGGACTGGAGGAACCCATGCCTCGTCTAGCACTCCACATTTCTTTGACAGCACTAGCCCTGGTCACCGGCGCGAATTCCCTCGGAGCTGGACGCGAACCCGCGCTCCGGCTTCGCATCGCACCGCTCAGTCAGAATCGCCTGAGCGTCCGCGTGATGACAGCTTCGGAAGCGCAGAAAAGGGCACGAAACCCGGTTGAGGTCGTCGTCGAGCCACCGGCTGTCGTGTCCATCGCGGATTCGATTCAGAGCATTCGTCTCGTCGTCATTGGTTTCGGATCGGTGCGCGCCACGCTCACTGACAGTGAGAAGCCGGGCAGGCATGAGGTCGTAGCGGAAGGTCGTGATCTCACGTTGGTGCGTGATGCGCGCGGTCGGTTTTACCGAGCCTGGACGGCTCAACCGTTAATTCCTTAGGCGCGGCGCTGCCTCTTACGCGCTTGAAGCGCTAGGCGTTGATGAATCCGGGGCTACCGCTGCCCACTCCGCCTTTCATCAGCTCTGCGGCGTAGTCATTCACGTAGCCGGTGAACTGCCCGTTCCAGTCAGTATCTTCGAACTCGCCAAAACGGAACTGAATTCGATTTGGCGAATATCGTTTGCGAACGTGAAAGGCTTCAATTGCACTTCATGATTCAAGTGATGGACAAGGAACCCAGCCTCAGGGCGATTTGGGCCGGTGGCGCCGTGTTAGGGCTCGTGGGCTACGCGGCCGCGCGCTTTCGGCGGTGGTTGGTGCTCCCAGCGCTCGCACTCATCGCGCTCGTGGCTTGGACACAGCTCGGCGATCTCCTCGACCCACACCTCGGCCCGGCCATCATGCAGGAGGCTGGTGGGTGGTACGTTGGGCAAGCGGGCGCCGCAGTCGCTTTGGCGGTGATCCTCTGCGTGCTGGGCCTGGCGCCGAGGCGCGAGGTCTAAAATGCCAGATGTTCCTACCAGTAATCCGGAGCAGTTCTACCAGGGCGCACCGGTGCTCTTGGTGCCTGATGTTCCTGCTACGGCCGCCTTCTACCGGAGGACCCTGGGGTTCAAGTCCGATCCGGGAACCGAAACGCCGGAGTACACCGTCGTATGGCGGGACAACGCAGCACTTCATCTCGCCAAGGGCGAGCACGCGCCGACTGGTGTTCGCCTCTTCTTCTGGGTCAGGGACGTGAACACGCTCTGCGAGGACGTCATGAGACGCGGGGTCGCCATCGACGTTCCGATCGAGACGCGTCCCTATCACGTTCGCGACTTCTCCATTCGCGACCCGAACGGCGTCGTGGTGGTGCTTGGGCAAGACTCGGACTAAACCGGTCATCGCGTTGTGACGGACCGGCGCAAAGTCATCGTCCACATCGGGACCAGCGCGGACGGCTATATCGCGCGTTCCGACGGTGATCTCGAATGGCTGACGTCCCGCCCGGCACCAAAGGGTTTCTATGGCATGAACGCCTTCATGAAGTCGATCGACACGAAGGTGCTGGGACGGAAGACCTACGAGGCGAGCCTCCGCATGGGGGCGAAGTTCGATTCACAGAGTCGGAGCATCGTTTTCTCCCGTCATCCGCGGCCGGCTAACGCCCCGTCGGGCGTGCAGTTCGTGAACGGTGCAATCGGCCCATTCGTGAGCCGGCTTCGAGAACAGCCTGGCAAGGATATCTGGTTGATGGGCGGTGGCGACATCATCGCCTCGTTTCTTGACGCGCAGGCGATCGACGAGTTCGTCATCACCGTAGCCCCGGTGTTCATTGGGGAGGGGATTCCACTGATAGCGCGGCGCCACCGTCACGTGTCCTTGGATTTGCAGGCCACTGAACGCTTCGAGGATGGGGTGGTTCAACTGCATTACCGCGTTCTGCGGGCGCACGGCGTCTAGGGTATGATCCCTTGTCCGGCAACGATCCTGGAGGCCCCCCGATGCTGGCGGTGATGTGGCTGGCGGCGATACTCGCGGGTGTTGTTCATATCCTGATCTTTTGCATGGAAAGCCTCTGGTGGACCACGCCGAACGTACGTGCACGCTTTCGGCAAGCCCCCGAGCAAGCGGACGCGACCAGACTACTCGCGTTCAATCAAGGCTTCTACAATCTGTTCTTGGCCATCGGCACGTTCGCGGGGCTCGCACTGATTCTGCTGGGGCACCCGGATTCAGGGCTGACGCTTGTGAGCTGGAATTGCCTGTTCATGGTTGGTGCGGCAATCGTTTTGGCGGCGTCGGCGCCGCAGTTGCGGCGCGGGGCACTCATTCAAGGAACTGCTCCGTTGCTCTTCTTACTGCTAGGCCTGATAACCCGGGGAGGCACATGAGAGTCATTGTGTCGGTGCTGAGGATCACTTCATCCGCAGCAGGCTCCCTTGCGACCAGATCCATGGCATGCTGATGAGCGCCACGGCGTTCCACGCCAGCATGAAAAAGCGCATCTCGCGATTACTGTAGGGGCGGCTGCGCCAAATCACGGTCGCATCCAGGGTGAACCACGCCGCGCTCAGCAGCAGGAAGGCCGCCAAGGGCCTCGCCCCCAGGAACCGCAGGACCAGTCCCGCTTCAACCAGCATCAGCAACGCCATCAGGAGTTTCGCCGGAACTCGGCCGATGACGGTGGCCGTGGTGCGCCGGCCGGCGGTGCGGTCGGGCTCCAAATCCATGACTTCGCCAAACACGTGCGAATGCATGGCAAACAGCGCGCCGAAGAGCATCGTCGGCCAGGGCAGCAGCGGGACGCCATTCAGCCAACTGCTCAGCAGAAACACAAACAGATACCCGGCCTGGTTCAGGATCTCGAGCGGCGGGCGGGCCTTGAACCCAAAGCGCGGCCAGTTGTAAAGCGCGGCGGCGGCAATCATGCCGGCGAAGCACAGGAGCATCCTCGCTCCGCCGAGCAGACTGCACGCGATCACGAATGGCGCCTGAACTAGGGCGATGCGGAGTGGTAAGCCGCGCAGTTGCTCGAGTGTCCCGCGCGCGCCAAACAGAAAAGTGCCTTTGCGGGGATTGAGACGGTCGGCATCGTAGTCGACCATGTCGTTCCAGCCGTAGAGCAGCAGGCCCATCGGAAAGCTCACGTACAGCGCGCCGAGCCAGAACGCGACGGAGTGAAACACCTCGCGTTGGGCGAGCGGCAGCATATAGAACGCAATTGCCGTGAGCCAGAGGCCGGGTCGGGACGCCTGGAGAAGAAATGCTTGATCGGAGCGGAGCAAGGTGGCCACTTTAGCGGGAATCGGCAACGCGCGCTAGTTTCTGAAAACACGTGACAAGCTTCGCCAAGCTCTTCGATCATTCGATCGTCCGTCCCGATGCCACTCGGGCCGCGGTGGTGGAGTTCGCCAATACCGCCGCCAGGCTCGGCACCGCCACACTCACCGTTCAGCCGCACTACATCGCCCTGGCGGTCGACATACTCCGTGGCACCAGCGTCCTCGTGGGAACCGTGGTGGGCTTCCCGCACGGCAACGAGACAGCCGCGATGAAGGAGTATCAGGCGAAGCACGTCCTCGATCTTGGCGCGCAGGAAATCGACATGGTGATGAACATTCCGGCCCTCAAGAACGGTGAGCAGCAGCTGTTCATCCGGGATATCGCCGGCGTCGTCCGCGCCGCCGAGGGCAGGACGGTCAAAGTGATTACGGAGAACTTCTACTTGACGCAGGAGGAAAAGCGCAGGGCCTGTGACTGGATTGCGCAGAGTGGTGCCCACTTCGTCAAGACATCCACGGCGTACGCCGAGGGCGGCGCCACGCTCGAGGACGTGCGACTGATGTACGACGCGGTGCAGGGCAGATGTCAGGTGAAAGCCGCCGGCGGGATCCGGGAGCTCGACGAATTGTTGGAGTATCTCCGCGCGGGCGCCCGGCGGTTTGGGTCGACCCGGACCGAAACGTTCGTGCGTGCCTTCGAGGCATTGCCCGCAGAGAAGCGGGTGATGTTTGCCAACTACGTGCCGACTGGAACAACCTCTAGCGGCCCGCCTTGACCTCATTCGGCACACCGAGCTGCTGCCAGAGGTAGACGTAGGTCAGGGCGTACTCTTTCGCCACCTGGCCATTCGTGACGCCGGCCCCGTGACCGCCCTCCGTGTTCTCGAAGTAATAGAACGGAATCCCCATCGACTCCATCTTGGCCGCCATTTTGCGCGCGTGCGCGGGATGGACGCGGTCGTCGCGCGTCGTCGTCGTGAACATCACCGTCGGGTACTTCGTGCCCGACTTCAGGTTCTGGTATGGTGAGTACCTGGAGATGTATGCCCACTCGTCGGGCTTGTCGGGATCTCCGTACTCCGCCATCCAGCTCGCGCCCGCGAGCAGATGGTTGTAGCGCTTCATGTCGAGCAGCGGGTTCTGGATCAGTACGGCGTTATACAGCTCGGGGTGCTGAGTGAGGGCGACGCCCATCAACAATCCCCCGTTGCTGCCGCCGCGGATGCCCAGATGCTGCGGACTCGTGACGCCTTGCTTGATCAACTCCTGGGCCACGGCCGTGAAGTCGTCATAAATGCGCTGGCGGTGCTCCTTCAATCCCGCGCGATGCCACTGCGGGCCGAACTCGCCGCCGCCGCGAATATTGGCCAACACGTAGACCCCGCCGCGTTCGAGCCACGCCGCGCCGGTGTGCGTGCTGTAGGACGGTGTGTTGGCGATCTCGAATCCGCCGTAGGCGCCGAGCAGGACGGGATTATTGCCGTCGCGCTTCATGTCGCGGCGATGCACGACGAAGAACGGAATCTTGGTGCCGTCCGCCGAGGTCGCTTCCTGCTGGTCGACGACCAGTCCCGCTGCGTCGAACATCGCCGGGAGGCGCTTAACTTCCGCCACGCTGCCATCTTCCGCCGTCACGTACAGCGTCGTTGGCTGAATGAAGTTCGTGAACGTGAAGAAGTACCGGTTCGAGGTGGCAGACCTTGCCACGACGCCCACGGTGCCGAGATCTGGTGCCGGCACTTTTTCGAACGTCCATCGTCCATCCTGATAGCGGTAGCGCCGCAACTCGCTCCGGACGTTGTTCAGGATGTTGAGAAGCAGGTAGTCGCGCGTGGACGTCACGCCATTGATGGTCTCGCGTGGACCAGGCTGCATGACGAGCTGAAAGGCGCTCCTCGCGCTGAGAAAATCATCGAGGGGCATCGCGATCAGCGACGCAGTCGGCCAAGTCTTGCCACTCACGGTCCACGGATCGCGCACGTACACGACGAGCTGACCGTGCACGATACTGACGTCGGCATCCGTGGGGACGTCGAGCTTCACGACCTGTCCGTGGTCGTAGAGGTATCTCGTGCGGTGGTAAAAATCCGTCCCATCCCTGATTATGAGATAGCGACGCGCGCCGTCATTCGTGCTGGACGCGGACGCGCTGACATGGTTGGCCGGCGCCTCGTACACGGTCGTCGCCGTGGAGAGCGGGGTACCGCGCTTCCAAAGTTTGATGATGCGTGCATAGCCCGAGGTGGTCATGCTGCCAGGTCCGAAATCGGTCCCCACGAGGAGCGTGCTGTCATCGACCCACGCGATTCCGGACTTCGCTTCCGGAACCTTGAATCCATCGGCCACGAAGTGTCTCGTCGTGAGATCGAACTCCCTCAACTCCGTGGCGTCCGAGCCGCCGCGCGACAGGCCGACGATGCAGCGCCGGTATTCGGGCTCGAGGCAGGACGCGCCCGCCCAGGACCACGTCACGCCCTCAGCCTTGCTCAACGAATCGAGGTCGATCACGGTCTCCCACACCGGATTCGCGCTGGCGTAGCTCACCCATGTGGTCCGCCGCCAAATGCCGCGCTCGTGATCGGCGTCCTGCCAGAAGTTGTAAAGCGAATTCCCGAGCATGCTGGGGTAGGCGATTTTGTCCTTGGAATCGAGGATCTGTTTGATCCGGTCGTAGAATGGCTGGTAGAGGGGTGACCGCGTAAGCGCCGCGATGGTCACAGCGTTTTTTGCATTGACCCACTCCATCGAGCGCTGGCCTTCGACGTCCTCGAGCCAGACGAAGGGATCGTCCGAGGGTTGCTGCGCTGCAACGTGTAGCCGTGGAAAGAGCGACAGCGCAAGCAAGGGAAGAAGGACACGAGTCTTCATGCGAGCTCCTGGTGACAGCGTTCCGGATGGTGTGTTACGCTGCGGCTACCGCTTCCGCAAGAGGGCCCGCGCCGGCGCCCCTTCGTGTCCGCGGACCTTGAGCGGTAGCACGATCAGGTCGTAGTCGCCCGCCTGCACGGGGCGGAGGTCGAGTCCCTCTACGATCGGAATCCCGCGGCCGAGCAGGATCTGATGCGTCCGGGGCGCGGGCGCGCCGAACTGTTCCGCCGAGATGTAGTCCACCCCGACAAGCACGACTCCACCATCCGCAAGGAGCTGCGCCGCATCCGGCGCGATGTACGCGAAGTCCTTATGGAACGCGGAGTCCATCCAACCGCGCAGCGTGCTTCGCGTCCGGAATAGCACGCGCCGCGTGCCTTTCCACTCGTGCCGATTCAGCTCGGCGGCGTCGATCGCCTGGACACTGTCGGGGATGTCGATCACCCGCGCCGCACCGATCAGCGGGTCCAGCGCCACCTGGTCGATCGGGGCGCCACCCGCGATGAAATGCATCGGCGCGTCGATATGCGTTCCGCTGTGCGCGCCCATCGAGTAGACCGACAGCGTGAGTTTGTCGCCTTTTCGCATGTCCTTGAGAAAATCGAACTTCATCGGCGCGTCGCCTTCGTACACCGGCGTCCGGGCCGGATCGAGCGTGGCGGTCACATCGATCCACCCCTCGCCGCTCAGCGCCGGTGCCTTCTGCTCGCGCGGCGCGCACCCTACCAGGAGGCTGAGCAGGAGCGTGAACCCGAGCCCTGCGACGCCGATGATCGTCTCGGCAACGGTCCACGTTTTCAGCGTCTGTTGCACTGTCATGTTGAAGAACTCCTTGATGAGCCAGAAGCCCGCGTCGTTTACGTGTGACAACACCAGCGATCCTGCACCGGTCGCGAGCACGAGCAGTTCGGCGTGCGTTCCCGGCGTGGCGGCGGCGATCGGCGCGACAATGCCTGCCGCGGTCGCCATCGCTACGGTCGCCGAGCCGGTTGCCACTCGGATCAGTGCCGCGACGATCCAGGCGAGCAGGAGCGGCGAAGCGTGCGATCCCAGTGCGACATCCGCAATCGCCTTTCCCACGCCGCTTTCGAGCAGCACTCGGTTGAAGCCCCCACCGGCGCCGATCACCACGAGAATCGTGGCGGTCGGCGCGAGGCAGTCGTTGGCGAACTTGAGGATTTGATCGCGGCTGAAGTCCTGGCGGTATCCCAACGACCAGAAGGAGAAGAGCAGCGCCAGGAGCAGCGAGACGATGGGGCTGCCGACGAAATCGAGGGTCCGCCGGAGGGTGCTGCCGGTGTCGAGCGCGACATCGGCGGCGCTCGCGCAGAGCATGAGGATGACGGGCAGCAGGACGGTAAAGAGTGAAATACCGAACCCCGGCATGACCTCCGCGCCGCCCATGCCGCCTCTGCCGCCTGTGAATTGCGCTGCAACCGGGTTCTCAGCGGGAAGTCGGATCCGCGGCGCAATCCACGAGGCGAAGATCGGACCCGCCAGCGCCGCCGTCGGCAGGCCGACGAGGATGGCGTAGGCGATCGTACGCCCGATGTCGGCCTTGAACGCAACGACCGCGAGCATCGCCGCCGGATGCGGCGGCATCATCCCATGGACCACCGAGAGCCCCGCCACCAACGGAATACCGATCTTCACGAGCGAGAGCCCCGTCCGCCGTGCGATCGTGAACACCAGCGGGATCAGCAGGACGAATCCCACCTGGAAGAAGACCGGAATCCCGACGATGAAGGCGACGAACATGATCGCCCAGTGCACGCGTTTCTCGCCGAACCGATTGATGAGCGTGGTCGCGATCCGTGCCGCGCCGCCGGATTCCGCCATCATCTTGCCCAGCATCGTGCCGAGCGCGACGACGATCGCGATGAATCCGAGGACCGTGCCGACGCCATCCTGGAATGCCTTCACGACAGCGCCGAACGGCATGCCGGCGACGATTCCCAGGGCGAGTGAGACAGTGATCAGGGCGATGAAGGGGTGGAGCTTGAAGCGCGCGATCAGGACGATCAGCGTCACCACAGCCAACAACGCGTAGAGCAGCAGTGTCGTATTCGGGCTCATGCGGCGTGGTTCACCAGATCGCCCACAATCGTGTCCGGGGTGTCGCGGATGTCGCACACCCATGCATGCTCGTCCGGCGATGGCTCCTCGAGAATGGCGAGCTGGCTCTCGAGCAGCGACGCGGGCATAAAATGTTCGCGCCGCTGGGCCATGCGCTCGGCGAGCAGCGCTCGGCTCCCCGCGAGATACACGAAGCGCAAGTTGTCGTCCTCAGCGGAGCGCAGCAGATCGCGATAGCTCCGCTTGAGGGCTGAACACGAGATGACGAGACCCCGTCCGGCGCGCTTCGCGTCGCGGAGGCGCGTGCCGATCGCGAGCAGCCAACCGCGGCGGTCTGCGTCCGTGAGAGGTACGCCCGCCGCCATCCGCTTCACGTTGTCCGCGGGATGCAGGTCATCACCTTCGACGAACTCGAAGCCAAGCTCGCGAGCGAGCCGCGCTCCGATCGTGCTCTTGCCGGAGCCGCAGACGCCCATGATCACGTAGAGCCCACGGTGGACTGCGCCCATGAAGTGGGCCCAATCCTACATCGACGCCGCGGCCGCGGCGAATCGGCGCACGATCACCCCGGCCGGCTCGACCGCGCGAATCCCCACGACACTCTTGCCCGCCTGCCAGTAGTCCTTTGACGTCTTCTCTCCCGCGCCGCCCGCGAGCGAAGCGCGCTTGAGCTGCCACGCCGAGCGCAGCGCATAGATCGTGCGCATCCAATGCTTGGTCCTGCGGCCACGCAACAGCCAGCGCGCGATCGGGCCAGCCTTCGTGCCGATCCGGTCGACGTAGGGCGTGCGAATCACGGACAGCGGCACACCGGTCACGCGCTCGGTGAGAACGATGTCGGACTCCTTGGCCCGGACGATCGCTTGCTTATAGTCGTCGTGCGCGCCGCACTCGTTCGTCGCGATGAAACGAGTGCCGAGTTGCGCGCCGGCGTAGCCTATCCGCAAGGCTCGGGCGAAGCCGGCCTCGTCCCCAATGCCGCCCGCGCAGACGACGGGCACGCCGAGATCGGCGACCTCCTCGAACAGCGCCTCCGCACTCCGCGGGCCCGCGTGTCCCCCCGCACGGTTATTCACGGCGATGAGGCCGTGGACCCCGCCCGACAATCCCTTCTCGGCCCACTTTCGTTCTGTCACATCGTGGTAGACGATGCCGCCCGCGGGAGCGACGCGATCCACGACCCAGCGCGGGTTGCCGAGTGACGTGACGAAGAAGCGCACGCCCTCCTCGATCGCGATGTCGACATACCGGTGCATGCGCTCGAGGTAGAATTTGGAGCTCCGCTCGATCAGCACATTCATCCCGATCGGCTTGTCGGTAATGCGCCGGATGAGGCGTAGTCCGCCTAGCAGGTCCTGCCCATACACGTAGATCATCGACAGCGGTTGCACGACGCCGATGCCGCCCGCCGCTGACACGGCAGCAACGAGCTCGGCGTTGGAGCAGGGGTACATCGCGCCACAAATCAGCGGCACCTCGATGCCGAGCTGCCGCGTCAGAGGTGTGTCGAGCAGACTCATCGCTTGGGAATCGGTCGCAGCCGCCAGCGAGCGGTGGCGTGCGCGACCACGTCGCCCTGTGGGTCCGTGATGGCCACCCCGGCCTCATACTCCTGCTCGGCCGTCACGTTGAGGCCGCTTGCTCGGCACTCGGCCGTCAGCAAGCCACGCGCCTTCTTCAGATAGGAGATGGAGAAGCCGGTGACGATGCCCTGGACCCCCGGCGGCAGTCCGACCAGGACCGCGAGTCCGCTCGCCATCTCGGCGAGGTTGGCGAGGGCCATCGCATGCACCGACGCGAGATGATTCCTCACGCGCCGGCGGTCGCGCAGCGTCACCCGGCACCAGCCAGGCTCCAACTCTGCCACCCGGGCCCCGATCGTCCCGGAGTACGGGGTCATCCAGCCGACGAGGAGACTGAACAGCGTCTTGCCGCCCGGGAGCCTGGAGAGACGGCGCCAGGATGCACGGAGGCGTTCGCCGGGCGCGGACATGGAGGAGGGCACGGGATCGAATGTAATCGGTAGTTAAGTTGTCTCCACATGACGCAAATCGCTTTCGCCGGCGTCGGCGTCGATTTCGGCGACACCACACTCTTCTCGAATGTCTCCTTCACGGTCGTCCCGGGCGAACGGTGGGGCATCGTCGGCCGTAACGGGTCGGGCAAGACCACGCTGTTCCGGCTGCTGACGAGCGAGCTCGAGCCCACGCGCGGCAGCATCGCCCGCGCGCCGGCCCTGCGCGTCTCGCTGCTGGAACAGCACCGCGACTACGGCACTGCGACGACGGTGTGGGAGGCCGCCGCCGGCGAGCTGGCCGAGCTGCTGGCGTTGGAGCAGTCACTCGTGAAGCAGGCGGCCGACCTGGCGCACGACGCCTCGCCCCGCGCCCTCACCCAATACGGCGAGGACCTGGAGCGCTTCGAGCGCGAAGGGGGCTACGCCGTCACGGCGCGCATCGATGCGGTCCTGCACGGTCTGGAATTCGATCCCGCGCAGGCCCGCGTCACCCCGCTCTCCGCCTTGAGCGGCGGCGAGCTCGGCCGCCTCGGCCTCGCGCGCCAGCTGATGACGACCGCCGACGTGCTGCTGCTCGACGAGCCAACCAATCACCTCGATCTCGAAACCACCCGCTGGCTCGAGGAATACCTCGCCGCGAGCGGCCGCACGGTGCTGCTGGTGAGCCACGATCGCGCATTTCTGTCCGCCACCGTGGACCACGTGCTGCACTTGGAAGGAAAGAGCGCGACGCCGTATACCGGTGGCTACGCCGCCTTCGTGATGCAACGCGCCGAGCGCCGGCTCGCGCAGCAGCGGGCGTACGACCAGCAGCAGCGCACGATCGCGCACGAGAAGGATTACATCGCCCGCAACATCGCTGGACAGAACACCAAACAGGCCAAAGGCCGGCGCAAGCGGCTCGAGCGGCTGCCGCGGCTCAGCCCCGTCATCGGGGCGGAAGGGACGATGGCGGTGCGCTTCGAAGTCCCGGAGCGGGGCGGTGATCAGGTCGTCAGCGCGAAGAACGTGAGCGTGGGGATCGGCTCTCCCCCACGCGCGCTGGTCGAGCGGTTCAGCGGAACGCTGGAGCGGACCGGCGTACTCGGCATCATCGGCCGCAACGGGGCCGGGAAGTCCACGCTGCTGCGGGCGCTCCTGGGCGAGCATCCAACACAGGCCGGCGAGCTGCGGCTCGGCGGCTCGATCACGGTCGGCTACTACCGTCAGGATCTCTCCCAGGTGCCGCTCGACCGCACGCTGTACGATGTGATTTCCGGGCTGCGGCCGAAGTGGGAACGCGGTCGCATCCAGGGACACCTCGGACGATTCGGCTTTTCAGGGCAGGAGGTCCAGCGGCGCGCCGACTCATTGTCGGGCGGAGAGCGGGCGCGCGTCGCACTCGCCATTCTGATGCTCTCGGGCGCCAACCTGTTGATCCTCGACGAGCCGACCAATCACCTGGATGTCGAATCCATCGAGGCGCTCGAGGACGCGATCGAAGCGTACGACGGCACAGTGATTCTGGTGAGTCACGACCGGGCGCTGCTGCGTGCCCTGACGACGCGGATTTGGATTCTACACGAGCGCCGCATGACGGAGTTCGCGGGCAGCTTCGCGGAGTGGGAAGAAGTCAGCACCGAGCGCGCTCATGCCGCGGCGGTCAGCGCCGCCGAGGAACAGGCGTTGCGGCAGGTCCACGAGCATCAGCGCGTCGCGCCAAAGCCCAAGCAGGACCCGCGCAAGGAGCTGCGCCGCGCTCAGCAGGAGCTCGAAGTGGCCGAGGCACGCGTGACGGAACTGGAGTCCCGGGTCGCGCAGGTCGTCGCGGCGCTCGAGGACCCCGCGCTCTACACGCGACCCGACGGCGCCGCCAAGGCCCACACGCTCGGCGCCGAGCTCGAGACGCTGAAACGGGACCTCGATGCGGCGCTCGAGCGCTGGACCGCTGCGACGGAGCAGGTCGAGATGCGTTCTTGACGGACTCGCGCGGCGCCGTTCTCGTTGGCTCACCACCTAGGGAGCAACAATGCAACTCGCGATGATCGGGTTGGGCCGTATGGGCGGCAACATGGTGCAGCGACTGGCCCAGGGCGGGCATGAGCTGATCGTGTACGACTCGAGCGCCGATGCGGTCAAACCACATGTCGCCAAAGGCGCCAAGGGCGCCAATGACCTCGCCGACGTGGTTCAGCAATTGACCCCGCGGCGAGTCGTTTGGATCATGGTGCCCGCCGGAGCGGTCGAAAGCACCATCAAGCAGCTCGTCCCGCATCTCTCGCGCGGAGACATCCTCATCGACGGTGGCAATTCGAACTTCCGCGACTCGCTCCGGCGTGCGGAGGCACTCAAGAAGCAGGGCATCGACTTCGTGGACGTTGGGACGAGCGGCGGGATATGGGGTCTCACCCTCGGCTACTGCCTCATGATCGGAGGCGCGCCGGCCGTGTTCCAGCACTGCGAGCCGATTTTCAAGACTCTCGCGGCGCCCGACGGTTACGCGCACGTCGGCCCGTCCGGCGCCGGCCATTACGTCAAGATGGTGCACAACGGGATCGAGTACGGGCTGCTCCAGGCGTACGCGGAGGGCTACGAGATTCTGCACGCCTCTCGAGATTTCAAGCTACAGCTGGGCGGGATCGCGAGACTGTGGAACCACGGCAGCGTGGTGCGCTCCTGGCTCAATGAGCTGGCGGAGCGAGCGCTGTTGCGCGACGACCAACTCGACGCCATTGGTGGCTACGTGGAAGACTCGGGGGAGGGGCGCTGGACAGTCGACGAAGCGCTGCGCCTCGACGTACCGGCCCCCGTCATCACCCTGTCGCTGATCGCGCGACTCCGCTCCCGCCAGAAGGAGTCGTTCGGTGCCAAGGTGATCGCGGCGCTGCGCCACGAGTTCGGCGGGCATACGGTGCAGAGCAAATGACTGCACGGTCGCTCTGGACACTGCCGCCCGGGCGGGACTAATCTCCGACATGCACAATCGACTCCTCCTTCCACTGCCTGCGCTCTTGCTGGCCTTCGCAGCCGGTACCGTCGCCGCCCAGACCACCCCAGCCATTCAGCTCCGTTGGGAGCTGACAAGAGATAGCGTCGCGAGCGATTTCGCCGCCTCTCGCGCGGCCTTCACACTCACGAACCGCGGCGCGAGACCGCTCCCCGCTACCGGATGGGCGATCTACTTCAGCGCGCTTCACTCGGCGCAGCCGGGAAGCGTAGGGGGAGGGTTCGTCATCGAGGACGTGATGGCCGACCTGCACCGGCTTGTGCCCGCGGCCGGGTTTGCGGGACTGGCTCGAGGCGCCAGCGTGCGGATCCCATACCTCACCGACCTCCTCATCAATCGCAGCTTCGTGCCCAAAGGTCCGTACATCGTCTTCGACACGGCGAAGGATGTCGGTGTCCCGTTGACCGACTACGTGGCTGCGCCGTTCGCCCGGGCCGTCGCGACGCCCGAGAACCAGTTCGTGCTCGATTCCGCAACGCGCCTGATCCCGGCGAGCGAGCTGCCGCCGCTGTTCCCAACACCCGTGTCGCTGACGCTAGGATCGGGATCGCTGGGTCTCGTGACGATGCCCACAATCGACGCAGCGGACTCGCTCAAGAACGAGGCGGCGTTCGCGGCGGCGTACCTCCGCCCCTACTTCGCGACGACTCCGAGGAGGATGGATTCTCTTGTCGTGAGGCTGGCGCTGGGCCCGGTCGAGGGCCAGACCTCGCCCGAGGCCTACTCGCTTGTCGTGGATCCGACCCAGGGCGTCCGCATCGTGGGTGTCTCGCCAGCCGGCGTGTTCTACGGTCTGCAGTCGCTGCGCAACCTGCTCCCCGCGCCCACGCCGCGCGCCGGACTTACGCTGCCGGCGATCCGCGTCGTGGATGCGCCGCGCTTCGGCTACCGCGGCTTCATGCTCGACGTCGCACGCAATTTCCATCCGAAGGCCGCGGTGCTGCGGACGATTGATCTCCTCGCGCGCTACAAGCTCAATGTCCTGCACATGCATCTGACGGACGACGAGGGCTGGCGGGTCGAGATCGCCGGCCTGCCCGAGCTCACCACGGTGGGGGCGCGCCGCGGCCACACGCTCGACTCGAATCGATTCCTTCAGCCCGCGTTTGGCTCAGGTCCCCAGGTGGATCGGCCGTGGGGCAGCGGGTTCTATTCGCACGCCGACTATGTCGAAATCGTGCGCTACGCGGCCGCGCGCCACATCGAGGTGATTCCGGAGATCGAGATGCCGGGCCACGCGCGCGCGGCGATCAAGTCCATGAAGGGCAACGAGCAATACCGGCTCGACGAACCGGAAGACCGCTCCGTGTACATGTCGGTCCAGGGCTATCCCGACAACGTGATGAATCCGGCACTCGAATCGACCTATCGGTTCATCGAGCGCGTGGTCGGCGATCTGGTGGCGATGCACCGCGAAGCTGGCGCTCCCCTGCGGCATATCCATATGGGTGGTGACGAGGTGCCGGGCGGCGTCTGGCAGGGTTCGCCGGCGGTCCAGGCGTACATGAAGGCGCACGATCTCACGAGCGTGGACGATCTCTGGTTCGCGTTCTACGGCCGCATCGAACAGATCCTCAAGGCACAGAACGTCTCGCTCGGCGGCTGGGAAGAGATCGCCGTACGGAAAACCAGGCGCGAAGGCCACGGGATGAACATTCCGAATCCCGACTTCGCCGCACGCGGCTGGCGCGCGTACGTCTGGAACAACGTCCCCGGTTGGGGCGCCGAGGATCTCGCGTACCGGCTCGCGAACGGCGGCTACGATGTCGTGCTGAGCCCTGTGACCAATCTCTATTTCGATCTCGCGTGGAGTCCGAATCCCGCGGAGACAGGGCTCGACTGGGGCGGCTATGTCGACCTGCGCAAGCCGTTCGACTTCATCCCGCTCGACTACTACCGCAACACGCGCCTCGACCGCCGCGGCAATCCGCTGGATCCGGGGGTGTTCGCCGGGAAGGACCGGCTCACGGAATACGGCCGCGCTCACGTCGTGGGCATTCAGGGAAACTTGTGGTCGGAGACCGTGGGCGGCGAGGGGCTCGCCGACTATATGCTGGTCCCGAAGTTGTTCGGCCTCGCCGAGCGGGCCTGGGCGCCCGATCCAGACTGGGTGACCGAGCGCGACGGCGCGAAATCCGACTCCCTCTACCGCGCGGCATGGTCGCGCTTCGTCAACGTGATCGGCCAGCGCGAGCTGCCGCGGCTCGATCGTGAGGTGCCGGGACTCAACTACCGGATCCCGACGCCGGGCCTGAAGGTCGAGGGCGGGACCGTGCGCTCGAGTTTGGAGATCCCCGGCTTCACGCTGCGCTACACGACCGACGGCAGCGAGCCCACGACCCGTAGCGCTGAGGTCCGCGGTCCGATCCCGGTGCGGGGGACGGTGCGCGTGGCCGCGTTCAACGCCGCGGGGCGAAAGGGCCAAACGGCGCGAGTTACGGCGCCCTAATCAAACATGATGTGCCGGGAGTGAGATATGGAGCTAAGCCCGCTAACCAAATCCGACTACGAATTTCTGGTCTCGCTACAGCGCCAGGACGATGTGTGGGAGTTCATCGGCACACTCCCGCTGCCTGGAGAAGGACACGCCCACCATCTGTTCGCCATCAGAGAAGGGGATCTGCCGCTGGGATTCGCGGGCCTGGTCAAGTCGCAGGCGCTCGAGGGCAATGACTTCGAGGTGCTGTGCGCCATCCGCTCGGAAGTCCAACAGCGGGGCGTCGCGAAGCAAGCGTGCCAGCTCGTACTCCAGTGGGCGTTCCAAACGGCGAAGCTCGACCGAGTCATCGCGTGTATCGATGACACGAATGAGCCCGCGCGTGCGATCGCGCTCAAGATCGGTATGACGGAGTTGAGCCCGCGTCCGCCGAACCGAACCGTGTATGTGAAGTACCGCGACGAGCGCAGCCTCACGCGCGCCTGACGTCCATGCACTATCTGCTTTTCTACGACGTCGTTCCCGATTACGCCGTGAAACGCACGCCCTACCGGGGCGCGCATCTGGAGTACGCGCAGCAGGCGGTCGATCGTGGCGAGCTCATTCTCGGCGGCGCCCTCGCGAATCCGATCGACGCGTCCCTCCTGCTGTTCCGAGCGTCGTCGCCGGAGGTGGTCGCGGATTTCGCGCGCGGCGATCCCTACGTGCGCAGTGGAGTCGTGACCAAGTGGCGCGTGCGGGAATGGACGACCGTCGTCGGGAAGGATGCCGAAAACCGTGTCACCTAGTTTGTGACGCCCAGGTCCGTTAACCGAAGTGAACCTCAGCGAGTCGCGGGCCTCGCCACGCGCACCACCAATGCGGAGGAGATGCAACCCTCCAAGGCACGGATTCCCGGGCTCGGGCAGCTACCAGATTCTGATCGGTCGGGAAGTTGCCGGATCTTCTGCGGTTGCATCGCCACTCCAGCGTGTAGACATCCCCCCAGGCCAGTATCTCGTATTCAGTTGTTCCGGCCCGTTGCCCGGCGCCGTGATCGATGGATGGCGCGCGGTGTGGGCGTTCTTCGAGCGTCACGGTGCACCACGGCGTGCCTACACGGCGGACTTCGAGCTCTATCTCGAACCGGAGCGTGTCGAGATCTGGATTGCGGTGCACGACCCCGGGGGCGGGGGCGTCTGAAACCTCGCCTCACCGCTCCCCGTCCTCCGCGGCGTCGCGGCCGCGATCATTGCGGTGCAGATTCCGCTCAGCGCGTGGTGGTTCTCGCGCTACCGGTTCGGGCCGGTCGAGTGGATCTGGCGCCGACGGTCGCGAAGGTATCGACCTACAACATCAACAGCCCGGTCAGGATCGAGGACGAACGGTGACTCTCTTGGCACTGGCGGTGCTCGTGGCGCAGGTTGCTCACGTCGGGCCGACGGTCGAGGGACTGCGCGTCGAATACCTCACCAATCCCATCGGCATCGACGTCGTGCAGCCGAGGCTGAGCTGGCGCATCGCAAGCGCTCGACGCAACACGATGCAGGCTGCGTACCAGCTGCAGGTCGCGACCAGCGAAGCGAGCCTTGCGCGCGGCGCGGACCTGCTGTGGGATTCGGGGAAGGTGACCTCGGACGCTTCCGTCTTTGTGGATTATGCCGGTCCGCCCGCGGCCTCGCGCACTCGATACTACTGGCGCGTGCGCGTCTGGGACGCGAGCGGCCGCGCGTCTCCCTGGAGCCGGCCTTCGTTTTGGGAAACAGGACTGCTGCGGCTCGCCGACTGGACCGCCCAATGGATCGGGCCACCGCCGACCGCCGCGGATAGCCTTCCATCTCCCTCGCCGCTGTTGCGACAGGCGTTTCGGGTTGCCGACCGCGTGCGCTCCGCGCGTCTCTACGTCACCAGCCTCGGCCTCTACGAGATCTATCTGAACGGCCAGCGCGTCGGCAACGAGCTGTTCACTCCCGGCTGGACCTCCTACCGCCGCCGGCTGCAGTACCAGACCTACGACGTGACCCAGCTCGTGCGGCCAGGCACCAACGTCGTCGGTGCGATGCTCGGCGATGGCTGGTACCGCGGTCAGCTGGGGTTTTTTGGGCAACGCAATCTGTACGGCCGGCGGCTTGGTCTCCGGGCGCAGATCGAGATCCGCTACGAGAGCGGACGTACGGAGCGCATCGTGTCGGATACCGGCTGGAAGACCACGACGGGCCCGGTGCTCACGTCGGATATCTACGGTGGGGAGACCTACGATGCGCGCCGCGAGCTGAGCGGATGGGCGAGCGCGCCCTTCGACGATCATGGGTGGGTACCCGTCGCCTTGGTCGACCCTCCGCCGGCGGCACTCGTAGCAGCCCTGTCTCCGCCGGTCCGGCGCGTGCGCGAGCTGCGCCCCGTTTCGATCCGGCGCGCACCGTCGGGCGAGATGCTCTTCGACCTCGGCCAGAATTTCACCGGCTGGGCCCGCCTCAATGTCAGCGGCTCACCAGGGACGACGGTGACCATGCGGTTCGGCGAAGTACTCGACAAGGGCGGCAACCTCTACACCGCCAACCTGCGAGCCGCCGCGCAGACGGATCGATATACGCTCAGCGGGAAGTCGCGTGAGGTGTACGAACCGCACTTCACATTCCATGGCTTTCGCTACGTTGCCGTGGCGGGCCTTCCGAGTCAGCCGGACTCGACCACCATCACGGGTATTGCCGTCTCCTCCGATCTCACGCAGACCGGGAGCCTCGTCACGTCGGACTCGCTGCTCAATCAATTGCAGCGCAACATCGTCTGGGGTCAGCGCAGCAACTTCCTCGACGTGCCGACGGATTGTCCGCAGCGAGACGAGCGCCTTGGCTGGACGGGAGACGCTCAGGTGTTCGCACGGACCGCGGCGTACAACATGGACGTCAGTGGCTTCTTCGCGAAGTGGCTCGGCGATGTCGCGGCCGATCAGGACCCGAGCGGCAGTGTCCCGTGGGTGATTCCGAATCCCCTTGGCGGGGATTCCGTACGCTTCGCGGGGACCGCGGGCTGGTCGGACGTGGCGGTGATCATTCCCTGGACGATGTACCTCACGTATGGCGACCGCCGTCTGCTCGAGCGGCAGTATCCGAGCATGCGCGCGTGGGTCGATTACGCGCGCCGCCGCGCGGGGCCGGATCTGATCTGGAGACCGGGATGGCAGTTCGGTGACTGGCTCGCACTGCACAGCGACGATCCCTCCTACCCGGGCGCGACAACGGGGACGGACCTGATCGCCACCGCGTTCCTCGCCCACTCCACAGATCTCGTGTCGCGCACGGCGGCGGTGCTCGGTCGCCGCGAGGACGCGGCCTCGTATCAGGCGCGGTTCCAGGCGATGCGCGACGCCTTCAATCGCGAATTCGTCTCGACGACGGGGAGAGTTGGCGAGAACACGCAGACGGCCTACGCACTGGCGATCGCGTTCGATCTGCTTCCCGACTCCCTGATCGCGGCGGCCGCCGGGCGGCTGGCACGAGACGTGGAAGCGCGCGACCACCATCTGACGACCGGCTTTCTCGGGACGCCGTACCTGCTGCACGT
>Ga0222623_10000049_pt1 | contig 27893 bp, 21 predicted proteins | sample PLMtaG_FD_177336 | JGI IMG/M metagenome (GOLD analysis project Ga0222623, IMG submission 177336) | Groundwater sediment microbial communities from an aquifer in East River, Colorado, USA - PLM2_30_coex | ecosystem: Environmental > Terrestrial > Soil > Riparian zone | place: USA: East River...
AACGCGGTACTTAAGAACGTCTCGAAGCGTTTCGTATAGTCGTGTTCTGCAGCAAACTCATAGTCGTGTTCTGCAGCAAACTCAGCAAGGAGTTTCTTCAAGCTCCCGGCCTGCTTGTATTGATTGTGCTTCTTACCAGCCAGGTCCGCGATGATCGGCTTGTCCTTGCTCTCGCTGGTGCTGGCCTTGTGAGTAGACAGGTAGATGGCCCGCCTGAGGCCCTGTGCTTCCGCGTACCCGTACTCTAGCGATACGTTGGCATTACCCCCGGTTGCATCGAAGATTGCGTAACTAGAGGAGTCCATTCTCTCCTTGATAGTGGCAAGGAGATCCTCGGCATCTTGGCCGTCGTAGCGACCCACAATCACGAAGGAGATTGGATACTTCTTGCGTAGAGCGGTGATGGCCTCGTCATACTTCGGACGCACGCCGAGCCAAGGGCAGCCAACGAATGCTTGATTCGCAACAGCTCCCTTCGTGAGCGAATTCCCCGTCATTCGAGAACCCCCGGCTAGCGGTGTGCTCGTCCATCGGTCCTGCCTGCTTGAGTGACGACTTCGCTCCCGAAATTCCGCTTGAGCGCCTCTTCGATCAACCGGACGACGACGAAGGAGAATAGCACCACCACTAGAAACCCGATGCGGGAGAAGTTCGATTCTCCTCCCTGCTCGCCTGCCGAGAGAACCTGCCGACGTCGTCCAGTCGGTCTGCTGTAACCCCTACGGAGCGTCCGGACTCGCCTCCACCATCGGGAGCCTGGTCAATATCCGCCTAGAGCGGCGGTCGTACAGCACCAGCTTGGCCTCGCGTACAAAGACGACGTGGAAAACACGAGAAACATCTCGAGGAGAAGAAAGCGTAGGACTGTCGCCGCCATCCCCTGAGTCGGTTTGGCGTCCGTCAGGCATTGCCGTAAGTGTGACCTCGAGAACGGCCGCCACGACCGGCTTCACGGCTCGCGCACTATCAGGCGAGATCCGCCACATACCGACGACTACCGTGCCCGGCTCTCCGACTTCATCTATTGGCACCACGCCAAAGAGTGTATCCACCCAGACCTCTACCTGGCCTCGAACCCCGAAGGCAGTCGTACGCGACTCGGTGCGGAGCAACTTGGAGCTCCGATCGGACACGATCATCGCCGCCTCAGAAGAACCGTCCGCGCCAACGGAGATTCCTGGCGCCCACTCTGACGCAAAGACCACAGTGAAGGCTCCGCTGTCAGCGTAGTAGGTGAGCTTAAAATCCATAACGGGGATGGCATGAGTTCCCGGCACGAACGCCTCTTCTAACCGTCCACGATAGTCCGCCTCTGTCTCGAACTCTCCCTTGGGCGGCACTTGGAGCGTGCGATACATACGGCGTGCGGTTAGAGGTGTGAAGGATTGGGGGAGCGTTGCCCACGTGGCGTCGAAGGCGGGGAGTTTGCCTGGCGGCGTCCGCTGGGCTGCGGCATCGGTAACCAGCAACCCTAGGAGGAGAATCTGTAAGCCAGCACTGCTCCCCAGGGCGACAGTGCGCGCCGGCCGGATCGGAGTCGACCACGTGTCAGCCCCAGAGCCGCGCGGTCCCAGACGGGACTCTGCGATCAGGGCCGCGCTGGAACGGGCCGTTTTGCGTATAGAACGCCTGGAGGCCATCGGGCAAATCTCCGCAGGAAGTGAACGACGTTCGCACCGGAATGGTAGATCGTCCAGGCACCCTCTCCCATTACCAGAACGCGCTTGTGGGCCCGGGCATCGTCACAGTTCCGAACATTGCTGTGTTTGAATACTGCTAGAATCATCGGAGAGCGATACGTCGTACACGTCCGAGTTCGACCATCCTACCGCACCGCCCCTCGGGGGACAGCCGGGGGACACTCGAGCTAGAATGCTCGGGTCCTGCTGGGCTGGTTAGGCGGCCAGGGAATGAGAAATCCTCGTGCCGGGTTGCAGGAATCCAATGACGCCCGGAGGCTCGCCCCGCGCGCCTCGCAACTAGCTTCTCGGCGTGGCCCAAGACGAGTATCTCTCGCTCAACGTTGAGGACCCGGACGAGACGCGGGCGCGCCTCGCGCTAGTGAAGGGGCGCCTTGCGGCGCATGACGTAACTCTTCCGCCCGGTCGCCTCGCTCGCTTCGAGCGGCTCTCCGAGGCCTTCGCCGCCAAGACACTGAGTCCCGCTCGAGCCGCCGACCGTCCGCGGGACCTCGTCGAGTTGTTGGAGGGTAATCGCGACTTCCACGAGGTGGGGGCGATTGTGGAGCATCTGCTGCCGCCCGCCCCGCCTGCGGATCCTGTGATGTTCACCAAGCTCAAGCACGTGCTCGGAGGCGCCCCGCTGCCGAGCGAGGACGCCAACCCTCTGGCTCGCTCGACGCAGTTTGAGCTCTACGTCGCCGCGCTATGCGCGCGAGGAGGGCTCCCCGTGAGGTTCCAAGAGCCGGATTTCGTCGTCACCGCGGCTGGTGTTCGACTCGGTATCGCAGCCAGCGTGCCGGCGGCGCGCAGGTCCAGCGCTCTTTGTGCAGGCCACATCGCAGCTACGGAAGGCGCAGCTTGACGGAGTCGTCGCGCTAAGCTTCGATCGCCTGTTTCGGCCCAATGATGAGCGATTGTTCAGCCCGAGTGCCGAGGCGCTCAAGCCGGAAGCACCCAGGCTACTCGACGAGACGCTCCGGCCCTACCTCCGGGCTTTCGATCGCGCCGCGGCTGGCAGCCGTGCGATCGCGCTCTTCGCGTTCCTCGTCGTCCCGGTGGCGGTGCCGAAAGAGAACCGGGTAGGGCAGGTCTCCGCGAGCCTGTTATATGAGCTGCGGCCGATGAGCAAGGCGCACCGCGCGGCGTTGACAGAGTTGCACGAGCGCACTGCTCTACGTAACTCCGATCCGGTGTAGGCGCTCCAGTCCGCACTCGCGCAGGGTGCCCTAAGGCCAACGCAGCAAAACCCACCCCTTCCTGCCGCAAAAACGCCCTTCCTCAGAACCCAAGCAGCGCCCACTTTCGAGACGCTCCATGAGTATGCCGCCAAGCAGGCGGAGGTCGATACGGAGCATCGGGAGGCCGTGAGCAGATGGCTCGTAAGAAGAAGGAAGGAACAACAAGCACCGGGCGGGCGACCCAACCCCCGAGCGCAACTTTCGGCCTCGAGGCGAAGCTCTGGGCAGCAGCCGATGCTCTTCGTAACAACATGGACGCCGCCGAGTACAAGCACGTCGTCCTCGGCCTGATCTTCCTCAAGTACATCTCGGACGCCTTCGAGGCGAAGCACGCGGAGCTGGAATCCCAAAAGGCGCAGGGCGCAAATCCCGAAGACCCGGATGAGTACCGCGCCGCCAGCATTTTCTGGGTGCCGAAGGAGGCGCGCTGGACGTACCTGAAAGCCAACGCGCCGCAGCCGACCATCGGCACGCTCGTGGACGACGCGATGACCGCGATCGAGCGCGACAACTCGTCGCTCAAGGCCGTTCTTCCCAAGGACTACGGCCGCCCCGGTCTCGACAAGCAGCGACTTGGCCAACTCATCAATCTTGTCAGCGACATCGGGCTAGGGAGTCCCGCCGATCGCGCCAAGGACATTCTCGGCCGCGTGTACGAGTACTTCCTTGCTCAGTTCGCCAGCGCCGAAGGCAAGAAGGGCGGCCAGTTCTACACGCCCTCGCGCGTCGTGCGTGTTCTGGTCGAGATGCTCACTCCCTATAAGGGTCGCGTGTACGACCCTTGTTGCGGCTCGGGCGGAATGTTCGTGTCGAGCGAGAAGTTCATCGAGGCACACAGCGGCAAGCTCGGCGACATCTCGATCTACGGGCAGGAGTCGAATTACACCACTTGGCGCCTGGCCAAGATGAACCTCGCGCTCCGCGGCATCGATGCGCAGATCGCACACGGCGACACTTTCCACAACGACCGGCACCCTGACCTTAAGGCAGACTACGTCCTGGCCAATCCGCCCTTCAACGACAGCGACTGGCGCGGCGATCTACTTAAGGACGACAAGCGCTGGGTCTACGGAGTGCCACCCGCTGGCAATGCGAACTTCGCGTGGGTGCAGCACTTCATTTATCACCTTGCTCCCTCCGGACTCGCTGGGTTCGTGCTCGCCAACGGCTCGATGTCGTCCAGTCAGTCAGGCGAAGGCGAAATTCGCAAAGCAATCATCGAGGCGGACCTCGTGGACGGCATGGTCGCGCTGCCAAGCCAACTGTTCTACTCGACGCCAATCCCAGTTTGTTTGTGGCTCATCGCTCGGACCAAGAAGAATGGTCGTTTCCGTAATCGCCGCGGTGAGACACTGTTTCTCGACGCGCGTAAACTCGGCTCCATGCTGGATCGGACGCACAGAGACCTGACTGACGAGGACATTGCCAGGATTGCTGGTACCTACCATGCGTGGCGCGGCGACAAAGACGCCGGCGAGTACGCCGATGTGCCAGGCTTCTGCAAGTCTGTGAAGGGTGACGAAATAAGAGGTCATGGCTACGTGCTCACTCCTGGTCGCTACGTCGGCGCCGAAAGCGCCGAGGATGACATCGAGCCGTTTGAGGACAACATCAAGCGGCTAGCCGCTACTCTGCTCGAACATCAGGCAGAGGCCGCAAAACTGGACGCCGCGATCATCGCCAGTCTAAGGGATCTAGGATATGGTGATTGATCGACGGGATGTGCTCGAGAAGGCGGTTCACGACTTGCCGAACGGGTGGGTCTGGGAATGGTTCACCGATGTAATGGATGTCGACGGAGGCACACAGCCACCAGCGTCAGAGTTTGTCGATGAACCGCGACCCGGTTACGTGCGGCTAGTCCAAATCCGCGACTTCGAGTCTGACGCTTACATCACATATATCCCGGACTCGCCCAAGTGGAGAAAGTGCAACGCCTCTGATGTGTTGATCGCGAGATACGGTGCATCGCTTGGGCGGGTTTGTACCGGGCTTGAAGGGGCCTACAATGTGGCGCTCGCTAAGATCGTGCCGAGTGCGCGTATACATCTTCCGTTCGCATATTACTTACTCAGATCGAGTTATTTCCAGGGTCCTCTTTTAGCGGGTGGTGGACGAAGCGCGCAAGCCGGATTCAACAAGGATGGCCTTTCAGTCATTCCTCTTCCCATCCCACCGATTTCCGTGCAACACGCTATTGCCAAAATTCTCAGGACGCTAGACGGGAAGATCGAACTGAATCGTCGCATAGCCGAGATCCTAGAGGCGATGGCGCGTGCGCTATTCAGATCGTGGTTCTCGGACTTCGACCCCGTACGCGCCAAATCGGACGGAAGTGCTGTCATAGTGCCTGCGCGGATCGCGAAACTGTTTCCCGATCGATTGGACGACTCGGAGATGGGGCGAATCCCCGCTGGGTGGGCGCTTGGTCGCCTGACCGATGTTCTCGAGCAGGTTCGAGTGCACGAAAACCCCCTTACATCGCCAGACGCGCTATTCACCCACTACAGTATTCCTGCTTTCGATGAGGGACTGGGACCGAAGTTGGAGACGGGGGGAAAAATCAAGAGTACGAAGTTGCGCGTACCGTCGGATGTTGTTTTGCTGTCGAAGCTCAACCCCGAGATCGAGCGTGTTTGGTTAGTCGATGTAAAGGAGGGAGAGCACGCCGTTTGCTCAACCGAGTTCATGGTGCTTCGTGCTTTGCCGCCGTTCACAACGTCCTACGTTTATTGTCTAATACGCTCTCCGATTCTTCGGCAGCATCTGGAAGCTTTGGTGACGGGGACCTCGAATAGTCATCAGCGAGCTCAAGCGGACTCGGTACTAGCACTCCAAGTAGTTTTGCCTCCCTACTCGATTGTGAAGGCGTTCGACGCTGCCGCCTCCCACTTATTGAGACGCGCATTAGCCTGCCGTCGAGAGTCTCATACGCTTAGAGGCGTGCGGGATACTCTGTTACCTAGGCTTATCTCAGGCGAGCTGGCGGTTAATACTGGTGCGGTCACCGTCCAAGCGGACGTGTGAGGTCATTCACCGAATCTGTCGTGGAGGAAGCGGCCCTCGTCTGGCTAGCAACCTTGGGCTATTCAGTACTTCACGGTCCTGAGATTGCGGTTGGCGAGGTAGCGGCCGAGCGAAACGACGCGAACTATCGCGACGTGGTGCTTGAACAGCGTCTTAGGCAGGCGCTGTTACTCCTCAATCCCGACCTACCGCCCGAGGCATTGGAAGACGCCTTCCGAAAGACGATGCGCGCCGATGCGCCATCGCTGGTCGAACGTAACCGCACCATGCACCACATGCTCGTAAATGGCGTGACGGTGGAGTATCGCCGAGCGGATGGCTCCATCGCCGGCGCGCAGGCCCGTCTGCTCGACTTCGAGACTCCGGAGAACAACGACTGGCTTGCCGTGAACCAATTCACCGTTGTCGAGGGCCAGCACAACCGGAGGCCAGACGTGGTGGTCTTCGTCAACGGTCTGCCGCTTGGCGTTCTCGAGTTGAAGAACTCCGCGGACGAGAACGCGACCATCTGGACCGCGTTCCAGCAACTCCAGACATACCAGGCCCAGATCCCATCGCTCTTCGCCTACAATGCGGCGCTGGTTGTATCCGACGGTGTCGAGGCGCGAATCGGTGCACTCGGCGCCGGCCGCGAATGGTTCAAGCCGTGGCGTACTATCACAGGTCGAGGGGTTGCCGCGACACACCTCGCCGAACTGCAGGTCGTCCTGGAAGGGGTCTTTGACCACCGCCGCTTCCTCGATCTCATCCGCTACTTCATCGTCTTCGAGGACGCGGGCGGCGGGAATCTGGCCAAGAAGGTGGCAGGGTACCACCAGTTTCACGCCGTGAATGTCGCCGTCGAAGAGACGCTACGTGCCGCCCAGAGCCGTCGCGTAGCAGAGGGCTCGGGACGCTACGAGGCAGGAACGCAACCGGGGGGCGAGCCTGGCGACAGGCGGGTCGGTGTGGTCTGGCACACTCAGGGGTCTGGCAAAAGTCTTACGATGGCCTTCTATGCGGGGCGAGTCATCCTCCACCCGGCGATGGCCAACCCTACGATCGTCGTGCTTACTGACCGCAACGACCTCGACGACCAGCTCTTCGGCACGTTCTCCCGTTGCCGGGATCTCCTCCGACAACCGCCGACCCAGGCTGAGAGCCGTACGGATCTGCGCACCAAGCTGCGCGTGGACGCCGGGGGCGTGGTTTTCACGACGATCCAGAAGTTCTTCCCTGAAGAAAAGGGAGACCATCATCCGGTCCTCTCGGAGCGACGGAATATCGTGGTGATCGCCGACGAGGCCCACCGCAGCCAATACGACTTCATCGACGGCTTCGCTCGGCACATGCGTGATGCTCTCCCCAACGCTGCCTTCATCGGGTTCACCGGCACCCCAATCGAGCTGACCGACAAGAACACGCGGGCGGTCTTTGGCGACTACATCAGTGTGTACGACATCCAGAGGGCCGTTGAGGACAAGGCGACGGTCCCGATCTACTACGAGGGTCGGCTCGCAAAGTTGGCGCTCGATGAGTCCGAGAGACCCAAGATCGACCCCCGGTTCGATGAGGTCACCGAAGGTGAAGAGGTGCAAAGGAAGGAGAAGCTCAAATCGAGGTGGGCTCAACTCGAAGTAGTCGTTGGATCCGACAAGCGTCTGCGCCTCATCGCCGAGGACATCGTGAACCATTTCGAGGAGCGGCTCAAGGCGATGGAAGGCAAGGCAATGGTCGTGTGCATGAGCCGGCGCATCTGTGTCGAGCTGCATCGTGAGATCGTTGCTCTGCGCCCTGCCTGGAAGGACGACGATGATGCCCGCGGGGCCATCAAGGTCGTTATGACGGGGTCAGCGTCCGACCCCCTCGATTGGCAACCGCACATCCGCAACAAGCCGCGCCGCGAAGCCTTGGCGAGCCGCTTCCGCGATGCGAAGGATCCTCTGAAGATGGTGCTCGTCCGCGATATGTGGCTGACCGGCTTCGACGCACCATCACTTCACACGATGTACGTGGACAAGCCGATGCGTGGGCACGGACTGATGCAGGCGATCGCGCGAGTGAACCGCGTATTCCGCGACAAACCCGGCGGTTTGGTCGTGGACTACCTTGGTCTTGCCCAGGAGCTCAAGCAGGCTCTCGTCACGTACACGGAAAGCGGGGGAACCGGCCGGACTGCGATCGATCAGAGTGAGGCAGCGGCGCTGATGGAAGAGAAGTACGAGGTATGCGCCGGCCTGATGCACGGCTTCGATTGGTCAAAGTGGGTGACGGGTTCGTCGGTGGAGCGGTTGGGGCTCCTGCCTTCGGCTCAAGAGCATGTTCTGGCACAGCCAGAAGGCAAGGATCGTTTCGTCCAAGCCGTCCGCGAGCTGTCTCAAGCGTTCGCCTTGGCGGTGCCGAACGAACGAGCTCTTGAGATCCGTGATGATGTCGCGTTCTTCCAGGCTGTGCGATCTGTGCTGGCGAAGTGCGCACCCGGTCAAGCAAGGCCCGAGGAGGACTTGGATCTGGCCGTGCGACAGATCGTGTCTCGGGCTGTGGCTCCCGAGGGGGTCGTGGACATCTTCGCCGCCGCAGGACTGAAGAAACTCGACATCTCCATCCTCTCCGAGGAGTTCCTGGCCGAGGTGCGAGAGATGCCGCAGCGGAATCTGGCCGTCGAGCTGCTCCGCAAGCTGCTCGCCGGCGAACTCACCAGACGCTGGCGCAAGAATGTCGTCCAGGCCCGCTCATTTGCGGAAATGCTCGAGCAGGTGATGCGTCGTTATCAGAACCGCGCCCTCGAGACCGCACAGGTGATCGAAGAGTTGATCGGACTGGCGAGAGACATGCGGGAAGCTCAGGCCCGTGGTGAAGCGTTGGGTCTCACGGACGATGAGCTGGCGTTCTACGACGCCCTTGAAACCAATGATAGTGCGGTCAAGGTGCTCGGCGACGAAATGCTGCGGACCATCGCTCGGGAGCTCGTAATAACCGTAAGGGCCAACGTGACCATTGACTGGACCGTGCGCGAAAATGTGCGTGCTCATCTGCGTGTGCTGGTCAAGCGGCTCCTGCGAAAACATGGGTATCCGCCAGACAAGGAAGAGAAGGCTACTCGGCTGGTGTTGGAGCAGGCGGAGGTGTTGTCTGAAGGATGGGCAACTGCAGCGTAACTTTGCTTGTCATTCCATCACTTGAGCGGATTTGCGTTCTAATCCTGGCTAACCAAGATGACCGAAACCGGATACGCCCGCCATGAGGCAGCGCACGCAGTTGTGGCCGTGAGGCTGGCATTGCCGTTAGAGTCAACAGATATCGAGAATCACGCCATGGCCGATACTTCGATGCTTGGGCTGCCGGAGGGGCAGGTCGTAAATTCGGCCGGGCTCACCAAGCTCACCGACGGTTTGATCGACGGCTGGATCAAGGCTTTACCAGATCAGGAAGCGCGGAAGATGCTCGAAGCATATGCGGTCATGACCGCCGCTGGAGTAGAAGCCGAGCTTAGGCGCGGAGTCAGCGCCGAAGACGTACGGTGCCGCGGTGACCTACTCAATCTTGTCGGGCTCGCGCATCTCTTGGGAGTCGGCAGCTCGACTGAGGACCCGGCTGTAACGACCTGGATACGCGCACTGTGTGTTCGTGCATGGGGATTCCTCAGACAGGACGGCAAGGCAGCATGGGATCGCGTAACGTCCGCGCTAACCGAACGCCGCTCATTATCGGGGGATGAGGTGAAGGCTTTGGTTGCCGGCCCACCAAAGTCAGCCTAACGAGGCGTGTGAACACGTACACCAGATACGGATCCTGCGTGCTCGCGTAAGCATCCAGCCGTAGGATGTATTGATCCTAGAGCGCCATCCCGAAGGGACGCAGGTAGATTGCCGCGGGAATGCCAAAGTGCATCTACTGCCTGCGCACCGACCCACCGTGCGGGTTCAACCAGGAGCACGTAATCCCACAGGCCCTAGGCAAGTTCGAGGGCGATGTCGTGACGCTCACCGAGGATGGCGGACCAGTCGTGGAAGCAGTGGGGCCGTTCGAGGAAGCACTCTGCAAAGTGGCACTTAAAATTGCTGGCACGCACACATGACCACCGAATCGGACAAGTCGGCCGAGGAGAAAATTGAGCGTGTCCACTGTAATCTCTGCGGTCAAGAAACGAAGCACACTGCAATCGCGCAGCGGACGCAGGAGGAGACGAGTCCCGTCAGCGTCAACTATGAGAATGATTATGAAGTGACGTATTACACGACCTGGACCATGCTTGAGTGCAGGGGTTGCGGTCATGTCTGCCTAAGGTGCGTGGAATTCTTTTCAGAGTGGAATCCCGGCGACGAAAAAGTGACTTTTTTCCCGCCCCAGGTCTCAAGGAAAGCGCCTAGCTGGCTAAAGGACCTCTCGGAGAAGACGCAGACATTAGTGCGGGAGGTTTACGCGGCGCTTCACGCCGATAGTCGCAGCTTGGCTATGATGGGCGCCCGGGCAATCCTCGATCTGTACATCGTTGGTCGCATCGGAGACGTGGGGACCTTTCGCGAAAAGCTGAAGACTATGGAGGACCAGGGTCACCTGAGCGCCCAACAGGTCAAGCTTCTCGACGCCGCACTCAACGCCGGCCATGCTGCGGCCCATCGGGGGCACGTCCCAAGCGCTGGGGAGCTTGAAGCCGCTATGGACATCGTGGAGAATTTGCTGCAGCTCGATCTGCTTGACTCTTCAGCAAAAGCGCTCAACGCCAGCACGCCAAAGCGTCCTCAGAAAAAGAAGGAGCAGCGCTGAATGCCGGAAAGCGTTCATGACTTGATTTCTGCGCTTCCAGCGGATCCTTGGCGGGTACAGACGCCTTTTAGTGCAGATATTGTCGCTGCATCAACCAAGCTGTTGGCCGCCCAAAGTACGCAAGATCGCGAAAAGGCTCTTACAGAGTGGTTGGCAGATTATCAGCCATGCTTGTTCGGAAGAATCGCCGCTAAGCTCGGTCTTATGCATTACTGCATCCTGACGCCGGCGGAGCTAGCTGGCGACGACGAAACGATCTATTCGAAGATCAAGCAGGAACGGCTCGTCTGGCACAAAGCCGGGTGGGACGGGCACAAGAGTGGGTTCGTTATTCTCGCGCTCTCCGACAAGATCGCACGCGCGCAACCGGGTGAGGAAACCAAGCGGCTCGCTCAGCGACTCTGCCAACTCTATCTCCACACCGAGGTCGAACTCGATAGCATTTATTGGGACGATTTGCGGTTACAGTTTCCCGTCCCCGACAAGACCTCCTTGCAATGGCGGGTAGGCGTGAACTACTTCTGCGCTCAGGGAGATGGAAGATGGTGGCATGATCATCGGATCCCCGGCGGGATGGCCTTTTCGATGAATTCCGTCGGCCATATGGTAAAGTCGCGCGCCTTGCACGAAGCAATGCAACATCTTGAAGAGAAAGTAGGGCTTGCCGGGGGAGATTGGGTGAAATCGAAGTTGGAGTCTCTTAATGATGCGCTCATTTTCGCGATGCGGACAATCGACAAGGCGGCGGATGCCATTTCCGGGAGGGCGACGAAGCTGCTTCCAGCGCCCGAGGACGCCAGCGCGTTACCTCGGTGTCCCGTCGAGCCCCTACCCAAGGATTTGAGCGGCAAGAATCATTGCAAGTACGCCGGGTACTACCACACCGACGTGACACTCCCGAGCGAATACTTCGCGCCCGACGTCGAGCGTCCCGCCTCAACTCCGCGGCTAGAACTCGATTTTACCTACTTATTTGACGCTTCAATTTCGAACCTGGACTACTTCACCATGGGGGCGGGCATCCCGATAAGGGACATCGACAGCAGCGGGGACTCGCCGCTATCCGAGAGGCGTTTGAAAGCGATGAAGAGCGCGGGACGCACCATGAGTGTAGCTGACGTCGAACGTTACATCGCAACTCTCTACGGCGGAGACGATCGCGAGCTACAGGACTCTTGATTCAATCGCCCGGAAGTAGGAGCCTCTCGGAGCAGTCGAGAAACTGGGCGATGTAGTTCGCGGCGTGTTTGGTGGCTGGTTTGGTCGTGGCTTCGGCGAGCACTGCGATAGCGAATATGTTGCGCTCCGTGCTTGTCGTATCAATTAAGACCTGAATGGGGTCGATGAAAGGGGCTTCCACCCTGATTACGCCCACGTAACGAGAGAACGAGATTTCTTTAGCCAGGCGTTCCGATACATCGGAGGCCACCTCCGGACGTAGAAGCCAACGGTGATAGCTGTGTGCCCGTTCGATCCAAGTTTCGAACTCGATCGGCCCATGCTTCGCTTCCTCTACGCCCCGTCCCTCTAGTTCCTGGCGGTAGCTTTCAACGCGCGTTGCAACCCAGCGCCTCGCCGCGTTCCGCAGCTCCCCGAATGTCACCCGGACTTTCGCGTGCATCGGAAAGAGCAGGTGAGTGAGCGACCACCGCTGCTCCTTCTGAAGCTTCTCCGGCTTCATCCTGAGAAACAGACGTCCTTCAGGAACGCCCAACACCTCGAGGTCTCCCCTCACGTAAGGACCGAGACGATCATCGTGAACATAGATCGCCTCAAGCCGAGCAGAGCGATCTCCGATCCCACCATCAACCTCGATTTCATGGTCCTCGCGTATGCCCATGCCTACTGCGGTAACCGCGTGGAAGTCTCGGCCATTCGCTATGATCAGAATTGGTGCGACTCCGGACTTCAATGAGGAGTACAGCAGTCCTCGTGCTTCGCGCGGATCGGACGCTTTTCTTAGAACTGGTGACACTCCGATGGCTTGGACAGCTTGGCACATTTGATCGATCGATAAGCCCTCGGACGGCATCGCGCGGCCGTGTTCCAGGGAAGCGCGAGTTGCGAGCGCCGTTATTTGTGCCGGTGTGAAGGTGCCGATTTCTTCAAATTTCCGGGTCCTATGAAGAGCCGACCAGATAGCTGTAGTAGCACAGGCGGCCACAGCCTTGTCCTGCTGCTGAAATGGAAGGCCGCGAACGCTTAGTGTGATCCCCCCGAGGTGCGCTTCGTACGTTTGTACACACGTAAATCTGCGGCGGTACGTTGGCTGTCCCGGCTTCTCTGTTGGGTAACTGCGCAGCACGGTCCTGCCGACGGGCGTCCCCTCAAGGGGTTTGATTACTGTGAAGCCTATGTAGCTCTCTTCAGAGAACGCACCGCTCGCCTTCTGGCAAGCTTCGTCTCCCTTGGTTCGCTGGACCTCGCGGAGCGCGGCGAGACGCGCCTCGACTTCCTCTTTCGGCAGTCCGAAGAAATGCACTCTGCGACAGTAGTTGCTATAGGGGAAAAGGTTTCGGGAGTAGAAGACGCTGTGGTCCTCCATGTGATCCCGGTCGATATAATGCTCTTCGACCAATAGCGACATGCACTTGATCGGCTCGCTTGCGACGTAGGCAGCGAGATACTTCAGTTGCGGATGGGCCTTGGTTGGATCAACAAATGGTGGGGCTTCGATTCCCAACTCCTCGACGAACCGTTCAAGGACAAAGTCGACTGCTCGGATGCTCTGTGTGAACGGTTTGCGAGACAACGGAGTCTAGTCGCGCGCGTTGATGCGGATAGAGTAGTCCTCCTCCGTCAGTTGCGCGGAGCGCTCGCTAGCCTCTGTGAGTGAACTGATTTCAGTACGGATCTTCTCAGCAGCTTTCTCAACGCGGGCCAGAGCTTCCTTGTCGAGAGCGTAAAGTTTTTCCTTATCTGCCATCATAAACCCCCTCGTCCCGCGCGCCCATGGGACCTACCTTCCAGTACCGAATTGGTCAAGGATCGAGATTCCATTCTTTTCTTTTGCGAATGATCTCTCGCCCTTGCACCGACCACACCTTCAGCGGCCCTATCTGCTTACCGCGAATAGTCTTCTTGCGGCAATGCTCCTTCACCGTGTCGTCCTTAATCCTCAGAAAAGGAGCGGCTTCTGCAGCGGTATACCAACGCTCTGGGTCGATCTTCGGTTTCAACGCGGAGCCTCCCAGGCTTACCAATATCTACCCACCTATACCCATTCATACCTATAGGTAGATAAGGAAACCTAGAGGTAGCCATAGGTAGGAAGGTATCAGCCAGGTGCCCGCAACGCAATACCGCGCGTCACCCGATTGGCCCTCCCGCTCTCCTTCTCCGCTGACTGGGTCGCCGCACGGGCCGTCGAGCCCGAACTCGATGGCAAATAAAATAAAGAGGAAGGTGCTGGACATTCGCACGCCACTCCAACCCACATCGAACTTGGACCAGTGCCAGCGGTTAGGGGCGATGCCGGCCGCGAGGACGAGGGCGCCGGCGGCCGCGTTGGCGGCGGCGGCGTGCCCGCCGGACCCGTGGTCGATGGAGTCCCGGTCGCTTGCGGGCGACCCGTCGCGCGAGCCCGAGGCGCTGAGCGCGAAGCACGGAGTGGTCGAGTAGCTCGCCGCGGCCGAGAGGATGTGCCGGGCGCCAAGGTAAATGCCGAATGCTAGGGATGAAGCGCCTTCGGCGCAGTCGCGGTCGTCTGCCTCTCTTCTGACTTGCCGAAATATGTTTGCCGTAATGTTTGCTTTGCCGGTCAGACACCGCCAATGAGGTCAAATGCGGTAGGTGAGTGCCGATGCTGGAGCATAAAACGAGGGAGCCGCATGGGCTCCCTCGTCTTTTCAGTCCGCTGCTCTACCAACTGAGCTACCTGGCCGGATTATGCAGCAGCAGAACTTAGCGGGCTCGGAGGGGGGATGGCAGTGGGATGGGAGTCCCCTCTGCTTGCTTCTTGTTTCTGATGCAAACCGGCGTCCCGCTCACTCAGCAAGCGACCGCTCGTCTGTGATCGCGTACCGGCGGAACATCGCATCAGTCTCCCAGCTGCACACCATGCTGCGGCACGCCGGGGCTCACGAGATCACGCGCACTCCGGCGAAGACCGTGCACCAACAGACCTTCAAGTCCAGCCCCTTGCCACGATCTACCCGGCCGCCAAGAAGCAGAGCACGCGGCAAGGGGTATGACCGGTAGTTGCGTCGATGGACTCGATTCTCCCGCTCTCAGCTGCGGCACTCGATTTCGAGCCGCCTCACGTCCTCCGTGCCCGGCGGGACCGTGAGCGTGAAGCTGAGCCTGAACCAGAGGTCGTCGAGAGACCCCTCCCGAATCAGGCGATAACGGAGGTCGAACTCCTGTCTGAGTGTGGGCGGCACGTCTGTGATGGTGATCTCCTCCTTTGAGTTGGCAGGCTGAGTGTACCGCGCCCCGGTTACCAGCCCAACGCCCTCAACGTCCTCTGCATTCACCTGAATCGTGACGTCTTCGGACGTTGCACCGATCTCTCCGGTCACGACGGTGTGGAGGAAGCCGCTGACGATCTGGACCTCCTCCTCCGGCGGGCACGTGTTGATCGCGAAGGAGCCTGCGAGCGGGACTCTCTCGTTTGCGAGGGTGGCGAACGACGGCGGAGGAATCACAGGAGTCTGGGACGTGGGCGCGGAGGGGGGCGTTTCACACGCGGCCAGCCAAGCAAAAGCGAAAGGCAAGAGCGCGAGGGGTTTCATGATCTCGTCTCCAACATGGGTCGGACGACTGAAGAGTGGACCGTAACGGCTTACTGATCCTCCTTGAGCGGATAAGTCGCATATGACCCCGTGCAAGGCACATGCCCATGCACTCCCTACCTGCTGGAGTCGACGCCGTGGCCAAAACCAGCGACGGCGAGGCCTTCGGTAATCGGAGCGGCGGTCGTGCAACAGCCTCACCGATGCCCCAATGCAACACGCTCCTGAGCGCAGCGAAGGATCTGCGACGCCGCTTGACGCCAAGTAGACGCCAAGACCTATTCAACTCCTCGCACCGCCTACGATGAACCGCTTCTCTGGAGATCTCATGCGTCGCCTCACGTCCCTTTCGGCAATCGTCAGCGCCGGCGCGCTTTGCGTCGCGTGCGCCCATGAACCAAGCGCGTCCCCGTCCCTCGGCAGCCCCAGCTTGAGCGCCCTTGGCGCGGGCTCAGTCTCGGTCGTCAACGTCAGCCGCGATACCACCTCACAGAACGAGACGCCGCTGGCCGTCAATCCGGCCAACCCGAGCAACATGATCACCGGCAACAACGACTGGAACTACAACGACGGCTGCGGCGTCAACGCCACGTTCGACGGCGGCAAGACGTGGACACCGACGCTGCCGAGCGGCTTCATCCCCGGGATCACGCAGTTCACGAACGATCCCGCAGTGCCGGGGACCGGCGTTTATGACTTCGGCGGCGATCCTGCCGTCGCGTTCAGCCCGGACGGCAGCACCGCCTACTTCACCTGCTTCGGCTACGTGGGAAAGAACGTCGCACTATGGCTCAGCCGTTCGACGGACGGTGGCCGTACCTGGACCGCGGGCGGACCCGATCATCCGCTCACGCTCGTCAGCGCATTCCAGGGCGAAGGTAAGGCGCGCGGCTCGAACGGGCAGTTCCCCGATCACGAGTCGATGACCGTCGCCGACGACGGCACGATCTACGTGCCTTGGGCGCACTTCACGGGATTCAGCGCGCATTCACCGATCTTCATTGCGGTGTCGCACGATGGCGGCAACAGTTTCGATCTTCCGGTGAAAGTCTCCAGCGGTTCGGTGCGCAATGACCAGGACGCGCGCGTCGTCGTGGACAACGCGACCGGGTACGCCTATCTGACGTTCGACAATTCGGTGCAGGGCGGCAAAGGCACCGCGATGTTCGTGAGTGTGTCGACCGACCACGGGGCGACTTGGAGCAAGTCTTTCAGGTTCGCGACATTCCAAAATCCCGTCTGCTTGTATCCGCCGTACTGCTTCAATATTTCCGGCGCGGGGTTCCGTGCACCCGGTTCCTATCCGTCACCCGCCTTCGATCCCTCGACGGGACGGTTGTACGTGGCCTACACCGACATCGTGAATGGCAAGGCCCAGATCCTTTTGACGTACGCGAACGTCAGCGACATCACGCAGTGGAGCACGGCCGTGATCGTGGCGTCCGCATCGGGCGATCGCATCAATGTCGAGCTAAGCGTCGAGCCGTCGAGCGGCCGGCTCGATCTGATGACTAACGATCGCAGCTACACCGGCAACACTCTGTTCGACGTCGCGTACATCACGAGCGCGGACGGTGGCCGGACGTGGTCGACCACGCGCGTGACCAAGACGAGCTGGGATCCGTCGGCCTACGGCGTCCCCTGCTCCTCCTGCGCCAACGGGATTCGCCCCTTCATCGGCGACTACGACGGCATCATCTCGCTGCCGGGCAGCGCCGCGATGGTGTGGACTGGGCCCGGCAAAACGTTCGGTGTCTACGCGACGAACCTCGAGGTTTACTTCGCCAGCGTCACGCCGTAGGCGAGCGGCCCATGCCCTCTCGCCGCGACTTTCTCGTCAACATCGCCCAAGCCGGCGTCGCGCTCTCCGTGCTCCGGCTTCCGGAGCATTTCCCCAGCCCCCAGTCCCCATTCCCCAGTCCCCAGGATGTCCCGATCGGCCTCGATTGGCGCATGCTCGGCCCGTTCCGCGGCGGCCGCTGCGACGCCGTGTCGGGCGTGCCCGGCCGGCCCGACGAGTTCTATTTCGGCCACGTGAACGGCGGCGTCTGGAAAACCATCGACGCCGGCAGAACCTGGTTCCCCGTGTTCGATGACCAGCCCGTCGCGTCGATCGGCGCTCTGGCCGTAGCACCCTCGGCGCCCGACGTGATCTACGTCGGCAGCGGCGAGTCCACGCTGCGTGACTCCGTGGGCTTCGGCAACGGCGTCTACAAATCCACCGACGCCGGCCGCACCTGGACCCACCTCGGCCTGGCCGACACCCAGCACATCGGCAAGATCGCGATTGATCCGAAGAACCCCGACGTCGTCTTCGTGGCGGCGATCGGGCACCTCTATGCGGCAAATCCCGAGCGCGGCGTGTTCCGCTCGCGCGACGGCGGCCGCACCTGGCAGAAAGTCCTCTACAAGGACGAAAACGTCGGCGCGGTCGAGGTCGTCATCGATCCCACCGATGCGCGCGTCGTGTACGCGGGGCTGTGGAATACGCGCCGCCCACCGTGGTTCACCTACGCGCCCACCAACGGCCCCGGCGGCGGGATCTACAAATCCACCGACGGCGGAACGACGTGGCAGCAGCTGACGACGGGCCTGCCGCCCACGGGGATCGGACGGACCGGCATCGCGGTCGCGCCGTCGAATCCTCGGCGCGTGTACGCCGTCGTTGACTGTCTCGTGCCTGACCCCACGTCCCCAGCCCCTAGTCCCAGACCCCCAGCCCCCAGTCCCCAGTCCCCAGTCCCCGGACAAGGCGGCGTCTTCCGCTCCGACGACGCCGGTGCGACGTGGCGACGCGTGAGCGCCGATCAGGCGCTGTGGGGCCGAGGCTGGTACTTCGAGAAGATCGCGGTCGATCCGAAGAACCCCGACATCGTGTACGTGCCGAATGTCGCGGTGAACCGCAGCCGCGACGGCGGCGCCACCTGGGACGTGATCCGCGGCTCGCCCGGTGGCGACGATTATCACCAGATCTGGATCTCGCCCGAGAACTCGGAACTCCTGATCGTCGCGAGCGACCAGGGCACGATCATCACGCGCAACGCACGCACCGCCGATCCGCGCGCCATGACCTGGAGCTCGTGGCTCAATCAGCCCACCGCGCAGATCTACCATGCATCGGTCGACTATCGCTTTCCCTACTGGGTCGTCGGCGCGCAACAGGACTCGGGTGCGGTGGCAGTGCGCTCGCGCGGCAAGTTCGCCCAAATCTCCCAGCGCGAATGGGAGCCGATCGGCGCCGCCGGCGAGAGCGGCTATGCGACCGGTGACCCGCTGCATCCCGGCGTGATTTACGGCGGCGAGGGCAACCGCTGGGAACTCGACACCAACCTCTCCGTCCCGAATACGTCGGCGCCGAAGGGCAGCGAGACCGACCGCGCCGACTGGACTCAGCCGCTGGTGCTGTCGCCGGCCGACCCGCACGCGCTCTACTACGCCAGCCAGTTCCTGTTCAAGACCATCGACGGCGCGCGCACCTGGAAGCAGATCAGCGGCGACCTGACTCGACCCGATCCAGGTATCCCACCGAATCTCGATGCGACCGCCGCAGCGGCGATCGATCGCAACGGCAAGCGCGGCGTCATCTACGCAGTCGCGCCGTCGCCGCTGCGCGCGCCGCTGATCTGGATCGGCACCGACGACGGGCTCATCCAGGTCACGCCCGACGACGGGGCGACGTGGCGCGATGTCACGCCATCGGCACTCACTGCGTGGTGTCGAGTGACCTGCATCGAGGCGTCGCACTTCGACGCCGACACCGCGTATGCGAGCGTCGACCGCCACCAGCTGCAGGACTTTTCGCCGTACGTCTACCGCACGCGCGATCAGGGCCGCTCCTGGCAGCGCATCACGACGGGCCTGCCGGATGGCGTGTACGTCCACGTCATCAAGGAAGACACGCTGCGCCGCGGGCTGCTGTTTGCGGGGACCGAGCGCGGCGCGTTCGTGTCGTTCGACGACGGCGATCACTGGCAGCCGCTGCAGCGCAACCTGCCGGTCACGTCGGTGCGCGACTTCGTGGTGTACGGCAACGACCTCATCGTCGCCACGCACGGCCGCGGGTTCTGGGTAATGGACGACATCAGCGCGCTGCGGCAGGTGACGGACGAAGTGCTCAAGGCCGACGCCTGGCTCTTCAAGCCCGCGGACGCCATCAACTTCGTCCCTGGCGACGACAACGGCACACCGTTTCAGCGCGACGAGCCGCAGGCATTGAACCCGCCCGACGGTGCGTGCATCGACTTCTATCTCAAGTCTGCGGCCGCAGCGGTGACACTGGAGATCGTGGACGGCGCAGGTAAAGTCCTGCGGAAGTGGCCTGCCGAGCCGGCAGCCGAAGCGCCGACACGCGGTGCCCTGCCGCGCGTGTCACCGCTGTGGCAACCTGTGCCGGACGTGTTCTCTGCGACGGCGGGGATGCACCGTGTCGTTTGGCGGCCGGTCGAACCCCCGGCGCCGCCAGCTCCGGGTGCCGCGGCGACTGGCGGTGGAGGACGACGCCGCGGCGGCGCGCGCCTCACCGGAACGTTCACGGCGCGCTTGACCGTCAACGGCCGCGCCTCTACCCAGACCTTCGCGGTGCGCCCAGATCCGCGAAGCGACGCACGCTAGCCGGAGGTTGCCATCCTGCTCCCATACCGGCGCCTGACGTTCGTTGCGTTCGCTCTGGTCAGTGCCTGCGAGCCCAGCCCGCCGCCCGGGGGGGGCGGAGGTGGTGGCGTGCCGCAGGCCGGGCACGTCTTCATCGTGACGGAGGAGAACCACGACTACTCGGGCGTGATCGGCGGCTCCGCGATGCCGTATCTCGATAGTCTCGCGCAACACTACGGCCTGGCGACGCAGTATTTCGCGAACACGCATCCGTCCATCGGCAACTATTTCGTGCTGGGGACGGGCCAGATCATCACCAACGACGACAACTATTCCACGATCGTGACCGTGGACAACGTGGTGCGGCGGCTGCTGGCGGCGGGGAAGACGTGGAAGTCGTACGCCGAAGACATTCCGTCGGTCGGCTACACGGGCGGCGACGTCGGGGGCTACGCCCGCAAACACAACACATTCGCGTTGCTCTCCGACGTGGCGAACGACTCGACCCAGCGGCGGAATCTCGTCCCGTTCACACAGTTCGCGACCGACCTGGCGAACGGCACCCTCCCCGACTACTCGAACATCGTACCCAACCTCTGCAACGACGCGCACGATTGCCCGCTCGCCACGGCCGACACGTGGCTGCGGACCCACATCGCGCCGCTCCTGGCCAGCGCCACCTTCCAGCAGGACGGCCTGCTCATCCTCACGTTCGACGAGGCGGGCAGCGACGACACCCACGGCGGCGGCCGCATCGCGTGGGTGGTGGTGAGCCCCAAAGCCAAACGTGGCTACCAGTCCACGACGCTCTATCAGCACCAGAGCACGCTGCGGCTGACGCTCGAGGCGCTCGGTATCACGCAGTTCCCGGGGGCGGCAGCGACGGCGCCCGCGATGGGCGAGTTCTTCGCGCCGTGAGCGTGGTGCGCGCGCCGGGTCGCGTGAACCTCATCGGCGAGCACATCGACTACTGCGGCCTCCCGGTCTTCCCCATGGCGATCGGCCGCTCGGTCCGCATGACGTTTCAGCCGCGCGCCAATCGCGAGACGCGCCTCACGAACCGCGATCCCCGCTTCGCGCCCAGCGACTTCACGCTGAGCGACAGCATTCCGCCGGCGCCCGCCGGGGACTGGAGCAACTACGCGAGGGCAGCGGGCCAAACCCTGGCGCAACGATTCCCCGATCTGCGGGGCGTCGACGCATTGGTCGAAAGCGATCTCCCGATCGCCGCCGGCCTCAGCTCCTCATCCGCTCTCCTCGTTGCAACTGCCCTCGCAATCCTGCACGCCAACAGCGCGTCGATCTCGTCGCTCGAGCTGATGGAGCTCCTGGCGCGCGGCGAGCGCTACGTCGGCACAGCGGGCGGCGGAATGGATCAGGCGATCATCCTCGGCGCACAGGCCGGGTGCGCGTCACGGATCGACTTCCACCCGCTCCGGCTCACTCCCACGGCCGTGCCGGCCGGCTGGCAGTTCATTGTGGCTCAGAGCTTGGTGCACGCCGAGAAGTCTGGGGCCGCGCGGCAGGCCTACAACGAGCGGCCACGGCAATGCGACGAAGCGCGGCGGCTCGTGGCCACGCGGCTCGGCCGACCGGACGACACCACGTACGCCGCCCTCCTCGCGGCGGCATCGGTCGAGGAGCTGCTCGACGCATCGCGGACACTCTCGGCTGTGCTCGCGCGGCGGTTCCGCCACGTGGTCACCGAGGGAACACGCGTGCGCCAGGCGGAGGCGGCGATGGCGGCTGGGGAACTCACGGCGTTCGGGGCACTGCTCGACGCCTCGCACCGGAGCTTGCGGGACGACTACGAGGTGAGCTGTGCCGAGCTGGACCAACTGGTGGAGCTGGCACGGGAAGCCGGTGCGGCTGGAGCGCGACTTACGGGCGCGGGCTTCGGTGGATCGATCGTGGCGCTCTGCAATGTCGACCGGGCACCGAGCGTCTTAGCTGCTCTGAAGGAGCGCTTCTATGCCCCGCGGGGCGTTGGGGGGGGGGACTACGTCTTCACCGCCGAGCCGTCGGCGGGTGCGGAGATCAGTTAGCGGGCGTCGTGGAGCCGTTCGCGCAAGAACTTTAGGCCGCGAGCGAGCTGCGTCTCCACGGTCTTCTCGCAGATCCCGAGGCGCTGCGCGATCTGGGCGTAGCTCAGTTCAGCGACGAGCCGCAGCTTGCAAACCTCGGCGCGTTTGGCGGGCAGCTCGGTGAGCGCTCGCTCGACTGCCGCGACCAGGTCGGCCGCCTCCAGGTCGGGCTGGACCTCGGCCGCCGGCTCGCGCTGACTGATTCGCCGGCGGCGCGCGACAGCAGCGCGCTCCAAGCGGTCGCGTGCGGAGTTGCGAACGGCGAGGTACAGGTAGTTCCGCACTGCGCCGGCCGGGACCCAGTGCGCCCGGCCACGCCAGATCCGGAAAAAGACCTCCTGCACGATTTCTTCCGAATCCTCTTTGGAGCGCAGGTAGCGAAACGCAAACGCGTAGAGTCGCTCCCAATACCGGCGATACAACGCCTCGAACGCGCCCATGTCTCCGGCACGGATGCCATCCGCCAACGCGCGTTCGTCGGCGTCGGTCCTGACGTCGTCGTCCCAGGACGGGAGAGGCTGGTGGGCGAAACGGAGCTCTAGGGCCATCGGTGGAGACCAGGCGCGTCTAGCGTGCACCCGATTCCGGTGCCGCGCAAGACTCATGCGAACTCGCGATAGGCCCCGAACGCGGCTAACTGATCCTCCCCCAGCTCAGCAGGGATCGGCGAGCACGGCTCATTCAGTTTTTCGCATAGCTGCTTCCATAATGCCGTGCGGACATACCGCTGGTGAACCTTCTGAAACGAAGTCGATAACAGCAGGCGTCTGGCGGCTTGCAATTCACCCTTGTCGATCAGCAGCTGGATCCGTCGCTCGATGATCCGCTCATCGGCGACAGCATCCACACCCAGCCACTGCTCACGCTCGCCCAGTGTTTCTGTCCCCAGCGCGCGTAGCGCTTCATCGCGCGCGACGATGATCTGGGGATGCCGCTGCAGCCATTGCTCTTGCACCGATCGGTAGGCTGTTGCGGCGCCTTCGATGTCACCGTCCATTGTCAGCAGCCGGGCCAGCAACACCGTGGCAACGCCCACGCTCCCGGTCGCGGAGAGTACCGCGATCGCCTCGCGCTTTTTCCCTCTGCCCGCGAGCCATGTGCCATAGTAGAACTTCCAATGTTCTTTCTCTGCGTTTTTGGTCTTCTCAATTGCCCACTTGAAAGGCGCATTCAGGTCTTCCATACCGGAAGGGGGCCACAGGCATCGATCGATCTCGGGAGGCTGCGGGAGTCTTCCTTGCGATGCATAGGCCCGTACGAGATCCCTCCACACCTTCACCTCTCCCTCGCGCGCCCATTCGAACAGCGGAACGTCCTTGATGGGTCTGAGCTGCACGTTCGGAATCTTCAGCGCGTAGATATCGAGGGGTTTGTCCGAGGGGATCCAGAACTCCACGTGCGAGCGGGTTTCGCCCGGCCCGAGCTCCAGCTTGGTGGACTGATCACGGATCGGTCCACCCTGGATCTCGGCGTAGGTCCCCCATGCGCGGTCTTTGCCGACTCCGTAACTCCACAGCTTCATGCCAGGCGCGATCGCTTCCGCGGCAACGTGATAGAGCCCGATACCCAATGACGGAGTAAAGGCGCCGAACGCTTTCCCATCCTTGGTTTCCCAAAAGAAGCCTGTCATCTCCGCGATATCCGCTTCCTGCATGGGATGCCAATCGATGACGGCGAGCGTCGAGGAATGCGCGAGCACCCGGCCCCGTGGAAAGTGGTACTGCGTATCGGGAGCGGAGGGCACAGCGGCATTCGACCACGACATCCACGGATGTGCGGATCTGCCCGGGTTGTGAAACACCGCGCGTTGGGTCAAGCAATCGTCGTCAGGCCCCAGCGAGTACTCCACGGACCACTGCATGCCGAATCGCAGCTCGCGCTCTCCACACGTCACGTAGCTGCGCATGTTCGTGTGATCGATGCGATACAGGACAGGGTCATTCTGTACGGGTGAGTGCGAAATCGGAAAGCTCACCTCAATGCCGCCGGCCACAAAACCGAACCGGGGGAGTATGCGCGTCGGTCTAATGACGTCGGGCGCATACAGCACTTCTTTGCGGGATCCTTTATGGACGATCGAAGTAACCCGTCCGCCGCGGTCGGGACAGATCGTGACTCTGAGCTTGGTGTTCTCCAAAACGACAAACCCGTACTTCTTGAGTACGGGTCGATGTGACGTCTCCACAAAGCTCAGATACGGATAGACCCCGTCCGGATCGAACGCCGTCGGGATCGGACCGGCGGGTATCAGCTCATGCGTGAAGACGTCGCCCTGAACCTCCGTACACGCGACGCCTGCGAATATCACTTAGCGCGAAGGCCGTCGCTCAACGCCTCCAGCATCCGCAGGCCTTTATGGACAGCTTCCGTTATTCTCGTCTGATCGTAATTCCGTTTGCTGTAGTCCGGATCGCCGACAAAGGTACGCAAAAGAGCGTCCAGATCTCGCAGCTGGCGTCCCGACGCTCGAGCCTTCAGGATCTTGATCTTCTCGTAGTCCACGATGCCTTCGCGCAGTTTCTCGAACCGAATGCTGCTGTTGGCTCCGGGGTAGACGAGGAACGTATCGCCGGCGGGCCATATCGCGTGCCGGGCATCGCGCATCGGATCTGCGGGCCAGGCATCGTATGCCCAGCGCAGGAATCCATCATAGCCGTACGCCATCGCGTACCAGCCGATATAGCGCCCCTCGATCGGCGGCGAAAAGACGAAATTGTTCGGTCTCGCCGGAAAGCAGGCCACGTAGTAGGTGGTGCTCGCCCCTCGCGTCGAGCGCTGCCGTAATTCCGGCGGGCTGGGCTCGCTGGTGATGGCCGGCGAGTAATCGTCGAGCAAGCTGTCCAACTCCGGATGCCAGTCTCCCGCGTACGTGATCCTCCACGACCGAGAGTGATCCTTGATCACCTTGATGGCGGCCAGTGTGATCGGCATCGGGTTCTCGTTGATCCCGAGATAGGTCCTGGAGAACCATCCCTTCTGTTCCAGATGCACCTTCAGATCGTCCAAAAACACCGGAAACAGGGATCGAAACTTGGCGGAGTCCGGTGACCATTCCTCATAGACGTAGTTCCCGGTTTTGGCATCGAGGTAGCGAAACCGATGGCCCCAGGGAACCGGCGTGTAGATGGTGATGGCCTTATCCACGCCGACGTCCATTGCGAGCTGCACGTACTGATCGAAGATGTCGTAGTCGAATTTCCACGTACCGTCGGCGCGCTTGGTCCAATCGATCATCGCGCCTTCGATCATGTACGAATTGTCGGCCCACGGCGAATTGACGGCATAGGTCGTGATGTACTTGCCGCCGGCCGCCGCGTAGAGCTGGAGGTGCTTCTTCAGTAGCGCTTTGTGCTCGTCGGACCAGGGCTGGAGGTTGTAGTACCACGCGACGACCCACGGGTTTTGCCACAGGTCGAGTCTGAATTTCCACTCCGCGGGCGCAGGCAAGACCTGGTCTTGTACTCGTACTCTCATCTGCAGAGAGACACGACTCTGCGCGGAGCTAACGTCGATCGTCCCCTGGTAGGTACCGGCCTCCGTTCCGGGCGGAATGTCCAAAGAAACCCAGACCGGCCTGACCGTGCGACCCGGCAAGTCGAACCGTTCGAGCGTTTCCAATCGATCCGGCACGAGAAACACGGTGTCCGTCGCATCGCAGCCCCGCGGCGTCGCACCATAGGGATAGTTCGACAGGACGTAGCGAACCAGGTTCACGCGAAGATTGCTCTTGCTCAGTACGGCGCCCTTGGCGTTGACGAGGTCACTCGTCGCAATCCGTATCTGCTTCACCGTATCCGGCGACCAGATCAACAGCTGTGCATTCAGCCGTTCACCTTTCCATCCGGTGTCCTCCCACAGGCGGGATTGTTTTGGCAGGTTCGGAGCCTCACTGCGCATGTACAGCTCGTCGGTCGTACCGAACGACACATTCAATCCGCTTTGTTGCTGCGACCACCGCAGCGAGTCACTCGGCACATCGAACGTGTACTCCGCCTGGTAGTGCGGCTGCGGCGCAGGGACTTTGGACGGATCGATTTGCGTAGGCCGCAGCTGCCCGGCCGCGAGGCCGGGCGCCAGGTAGAACGGCAGGATCGCGAGGAGGACGGTTCTCAGATCACCAGCCCGGATTTTGGGTGAGCGTGCCGTGCGACAATTGAATCTGCTGCAACGGAATCGGGTCGAGGTAGTGCTTCGGGACGGCGAATTGGCGTGAGGCCGCCGCCTCCTCGATGACGAAGCCACCGGCGTCGACCTGGATATCCGTGCCAATCACCAGGCTGGAATCCCGTTGCTCATATTCTGTGCCGACAAATTTCACGCCGCGCAGCGCCTGCGGCATCTCAGTCTCCGCCGTTTTCCAACGCCGCAGGTCGTCACGCCGGAAGCCTTCGAACGCCAATTCCACAGTCCGCTCTCGCCGGATCTCCGTCAGCATGTTCAACCCGTTGCTGTTCACAAAACCGTTGGTTGCCGATGAATCCGGCATGCCAACCCGGCGGCGCAGCGCGCCGATCGTTCGGTTCAGGTCGCCATCCGAGATCGCACCGTCCCGCTCAAACAGGGCCTCGGCGAGGGTCAGTAACACCTCCCCGTAGCGAAACTCCTTGAAATCGTACTGACCGGCAAAGTGCGCCGCTTCGGCGGTTTCGTCCAAGAATTTGCGCAGCATGTATCCGGTGCGAGTGGCGTTACTGCCCGAGAAGCCTGGAACGATCGGCTGGAACCCATTCTCCTGGTAGACAGCGCTCCCCGGAACGATGAACGTCTGGGCCATTCTGGGGTCCCGGTTTTGAAATTCAGTTGTCGCCAGGGAATCATATCCCGCGAACTGCGGCGAGATCGTAATCGGCAGGCCGTCCGTGCACAGGTACATGTCCGCCAGCTTCTTCGTCGGAATCATATAATTGAACCACAGTTCTCGGGTCCAATTGTGGACGGAGCGGCCGGCGTAATACCGCCTCGCCAAGATCACTTCTTTGCTGTCATCACCCGGTAGGATGAAGAAGTACTTGTAGCTTTTTGTCGGACCTGAGTCGGTATACAGCTGGTACTCATTCGACGCAATGAGTTGCTCCGCGGCAGTGATTGCGTCCGCGATCATCGCCGTGGGACTGCCTTCCGCGTGGTACCTGAGCCACGTACCCTGGTACAGCCCGGCCCGGGCCTTCAGCGCGAGCGCCGCGCCTTGCGTCACCCGCCCCATCTCCTCGGGGCTCAGCTGACTCTGCTTGAGGAGTTTCGGCACGGCGTTGTCGAGGTCGGCAATGATGAAATCCATGATTTCTTGTTGCGTCGCTCGCGGGGTGTACACCTCCGGCGAGTTGACATCGAGCACCGTAGTGATCAGCGGCACACCGCCGTACCGCTTCACGAGGTTCCAGTAGTGGTACGCCCGGAAGAAGAGCGCCTCCCCCACCCAGCGATCGATTTGCGAACCCAACCCCGATTGCGCGGCTTTCGCGAGCATATAGTTCGTCGCCCGGATCCCCGCGTATGAGTTGGTCCATAGGTCGGAATTCGCCGTCGGCAGATACGAGCCGTTGCTCACCGACGACATTTCCGTGTTTCCGCTGCCAGTCGCGATATCCGAATTGATCTCGGTGTAATTATGGGCGCCGCGCAGCGAGTAATAGAAATCGTTGGCCGCGAGGCGGTACTGATCCGGGTTCGTCCAGAACGACGCGTCCGAGACCTGGTCCTTTGGACCGAGATTCAGGTCTTTGCAGCCCAGCGCCAGCATGAGGAGGGCGCCGGTATATGCGACAGTGAGCCGGTTCATGAATGGGCGCCCCA
>Ga0222623_10000051_pt1 | contig 27493 bp, 31 predicted proteins | sample PLMtaG_FD_177336 | JGI IMG/M metagenome (GOLD analysis project Ga0222623, IMG submission 177336) | Groundwater sediment microbial communities from an aquifer in East River, Colorado, USA - PLM2_30_coex | ecosystem: Environmental > Terrestrial > Soil > Riparian zone | place: USA: East River...
GAATGCGGCACCGGTGGTGATCGTGAGCGCAGTTGCTGGCATGGTGAAATACCTATGGGCGGGTGTGGACAGCGATACGCCAGGCGTCTTTGGGGGCGAGTTCACCGTGACGGGACTAGCTGGAGGCCCAGCTGTCTTTCCGACCAGCGGGAGGATCTGGATCACAGTGGTTCCGAAAGCATCAAGCTAATGCCGAATCCTCTCGTACTGACTGGTCGCCGATTCGGTCGACTCGTTGCGCTGAGTGGTGTCCGCTCGGGCGATAGTAGGCGTCGCTGGTTGTGTCAATGCGACTGCGGATCCACAGTCGCGGTAATTACCTATGATCTCATGAATGGCAATACTCAATCGTGCGGGTGTCTTCAGCGTGAGAGAGCGTCGACCGCCACGCGGACGCATGGCTGTACCGAGACGAGACTTTACGGTGTCTGGCAAGCGATGCTCAGGCGGTGCGATTGTCCGACGGTAAAGACGTATCCGTACTACGGTGGGCGTGGGATTCAGGTCTGCGAGCGGTGGCGGAAGGACTTCGCTGCCTTCGCAGCGGACATAGGGCCAAAGCCATCGCCTCAGCACACCATTGATCGCATCAACAACGATGGGAATTACGAACCGGAGAACGTGCGCTGGGCTACACGGTCAGAGCAGATGCGCAACCGTCGGCGCTGTGGCACAGCATTGCCGAAGGCGAGCAGCTGATGGCGTGCGCGCCACTGAAGACCTGTTCGGCGAGTCCGTACTGCCCGAATCCTTCGACGGGCGGGCCTTGTCCCGAGCATCAACGTGCGCGCGAGCGTCAGCGAGGATCGAGCACTGCGCGAGGTCTTGGTGCTCAACAGCGGGAATGGCGTAAGGACATTCTCTCGCGAGATCCCATTTGCCGTGGATGTGGCGCGGTGCCGAGCACCCATGCGGATCATGTGATCCCCCGGAAGCCTAGTGCTGATGACTGGAGCTATGAGAATGGACAAGGACTCTGCGGCGCGCCCGGACCGATCGGCCCCCGCGGTGCGTGTCACTCGTTCAAGACGGCGATGGAGCGGCGCGATCTGTTCTTCGGTATCCGCCTGCGTGAAGAGGGAGCCAAGACAGGCGCGCCGGCACCGCAGGGATGGCGCTACCTGAAAGCGTTCGGAGGAGAGCAATGAGGGACTATGCGGCGATCCCCTGGAATCTCGTGCGCACGGTTGCCCCCGCCGTTCGTGTCGTCGGCATTGATGAGCTGAAGCACTACCTGCGGGTGACATGGGACGAGGAGAATGACAGCATCGAGGACATCGCTCTCGCTGCGGAGGAAGAAGTTGAGAAAGAGCTCTCTCGTGCACTCACGGCGCAAACATGGGTACTACGCCTAGATGCGTTCCCCTGCTGGGAGATCCTGCTGCCCAGACCAGCACCTAAGGATGGACCCTACCTCACCAGTGTGACGCAACTGCAGTATGTGGACGCGGATGGGAATACGATTGTGCTCAGTGGATCGGTCTATGTGGTGGATACCGCATCCGATCCAGCACGCATTCATCTCGCTCCTAACCAAGTGTGGCCAGCGACGAGAACTGTACCGAATGCGGTCATCATCACCTATGTGGCTGGTAAGGTGACAGGTGAGGAAGTCCCGGAGCTTATTCGCATGGCCATCAAGCAGGCAGCAGCCGACATGTACACGCACCGCGAGCCTACGCTCACCGGGACGATCGTGAACAACCTGCCCATTTACGAGCGGCTGATGACGAGCCACCGCTGCCTGCATGAGTTTCGCTATGAGTAGGGGGGGGGCATCAAAACTCTGGCGCCCTGCGCCCAAGACCACCAGAAGCCTTCGCGCGCACGTCCACGGAATTGGCGTTCCTGAGCATATGGGGATTTCGTGAGAGGTCGTAAACGCACACCGACAAAGATCCTCGAGATCCGCGGCGCGTTTCGGCGCAATCCGCAGCGGAAAAAGGATCGCGAGGGCGAGCCGGAGCCGACATTGGGCGTCGGGAAGCCTCCGTCTTACCTCGGTCCCGAAGCGCGCGCGCGCTGGCGCGAGTTGGCGACGCTTGGGCAGATATGGCTCACGCAAGCGGAACGTCCGAAGCTCGAGGAAACGGCCAAGCTGTGGGCGAAATCGCGCCGTAACGAGCTAACGACGGCAGATGGTAAGCGCTACGACAAACTGCTGGGCGATCTCGGGTTCGATCCCGTCGCGCGCACACGCATCAAAACGCCGTCGCAATCGAAGCCTGATGCGAAGCGGAAGCGGTTTTTCGGTACATGACTGCCACGGCGACGCGATCGCGGCGATCCGGGAAGCCGAAACGGCCTGCCGGCGGGTGGTGGGGTGATGGTCCCGCACCATGGGATCGTTGGCCTGGCACCAGCATCCGGATCCAGGCGACATGGTGTGAGGAGCGCAGTCGCTGGGAGTCGCATGGCGGGAAGTACTTCTATGACACGAAGACGGCCGACAAGGCGGTAGACTTTTTCCCCGCCTATTTGACGCACCATATCGGGGAATTCGCGCACAAAGCCTTCGACTTGATGGATTATCAAGCACTGCTGCTCACGCGTCCGATCTTCGGCTGGAAAAGGGCCGGTGACGGCATGCGTCGATTTCGTAAAGTGTTCGCCTTCATTCCGAAGGGAGGCGGCAAGAGCCCATGGGCATCCGGCACGGGTATCTATCTCGCACTCTGCGACAACGAGCCAGGGGCCGAGATCTACGCGGTCGCGGCCGATACCAAACAGGCGCGGATCGTTCACGACAACGCCAAGATCATGGTTGAGGAATCCCGGGAGCTGCTCGAGATGTGCGAGGTGCGGCGCGACTCGATCTACCACCCGGCGAGTCGCTCGGCCTACAGCGTGCTCTCCTCGGATGCGTCGACGAAACACGGATTCCGCCCGCACGGCGTGCTGTTCGACGAGTTCCACGCCCAGCCGAACCGTGATCTGTACGAGGCGCTGAAGAAGTCGCTCGTGAAGCGACGCCAGCCGCTGTTGCTGATGATCACGCATGCCGGCGACGATGACGAAGGCATCTGCTATGAGGAGTACGAGTACGCGAAAGGCGTGCTGAGCGGCAAAATCCCGGACGAATCGTGCCTGCCGGTGATCTTCGAGATGACGCCGGAGGATGACTGGAAGGATCCGAAGGTCTGGGCGCGCGTGAACCCCGGCTACGGTATCACCGTCCAGGTCGACGGCATCGCGGCGGAGTGCGAGGAAGCCAAGGTTGAGCCGCGGAAACTGAACGATTTCCTGCGATTCCACGGGAATCGATGGGTTAATCAGGCCTCGGCATGGATTCCGATCGACTGGTGGGATGCCTGCCGCGGTGATTTCACGGATGCGGAGCTCCTCCAGTTGCCGGTATTCCCCGGCTTTGACATGGCTCAGAAGCACGATCTGGCGTCGCTGGTGTTGACGTTCCCCCGGCGACTTGAGGAGCCGGCGCTCGACGTCGAAGTGGTTGGTGGGGACGCTCTGCCCGAAAAACGGGTCCTGTCGCTCAATTTTGCGATCACGTGCGTGCCATTCTTCTGGATTCCCGAAGATACGATGCGCGAGCACGAAAAGATGGATGGCGTACCCTATGAACAGTGGGTGCGCGCGGGGCTCGTGACGGCGACCCCGGGGCCGATGATCGACGAAAATCGTATCCTGCGCGATATCCGCGGCCCGATTGCCGAGCGCTTCCCCCGGATTCGGGAAGCCACGTTCAAGTATGACCCAGCCTTCGCCACGTCCATCGCGATCAATCTGCTGGCGGCCGGGTTTCGCTGCGTCGAGCTGTTACAGAACTACAAATATCTCTCCGAGCCGAGCATGGTTTTCGAGTCGCTGATCCGCGCGAAGCGCGTGCGCCATGACGGCCAGCGGATTTTGCGCTGGAACATGGAAAACGTATCCGTGAAACGGGACGATGCGGGCCGGATCCGCCCCGTGAAGCCCAAACGCCAGTCGAAGCGCATCGATGGCACCGTGGCGACGATCTTTGGCATCGACGGCGTGATCCGCGAGAGTTGGGGCGACGGCGGGCTCCTGATGGAATTCGCATGAAGCGGCCCTCCTGGCTCCGATTTCCCCGCATTCCGCGTCCCGATGTGGATGTGCGCGACGTGCACGTCTACATCGGGCTCGCGCTCGCAACGTGGGGCGCGGCGCAACTCTCGCGGCCGTGGGCAACGATCGGCCTCGGCGTCGCGCTGGCCCTCCTCGGCGTCTTTCTGCCGCGGATTCTCCCACGGAAGGGGCCCTAAGTGGGCATTATCTCGACGCTCGAGCGTTCCGGTTTGCGCGCTGATCAGGGCTCGCTCCCCTTCGATGATCCGCGGCTCTGGACCCCGTACAACTCCTGGGATGCGAGCAATGCGGCCGGTTATCCAATCACCCGTGAGACGGTGATGCGGATCTCGACCGTGTTCGCTTGTGTGAGCCTGAAGGCGGAAACGATCGGCACGCTTCCGTGTCACCTCTATCGCCGGCTAGACAATGGCGGTCGCGAGCGGGCGAAGGAGCACCGCTGTTACCGCACCGCGCGCCAAACTCCGAACGGACAGGATACGGCGATCGACTTTTTTACCCGGGGCGAAAGTCGCGTCAACCTCAGCGGGCTCGCATTGGCGGAAATCCATACCCGTCGCGATCGCGTCGAACTAGTGCCGTACAAGACGAGTGACATCACAAAAACCGAGCTCCTCGATGGCAACCGACTGCGCTGGGAGGTCATCGATCCAGTCACCCGCCAGTCCAAGATCCTGTTGCAGGATGAGGTGCTCTATGTGCGCGACCTCATGCAGGATGGCTTCGCAGCCGTCGGGCGCGCGGTGGTTGCCCAAGAAGCAATCGCCGTTGCGGCCGCGGCTGAGGCCTTCGTCGGGGGCTTTTTCCGCAATGACGCGACCGGACGCCTCGCGCTGAGCTTGCCGACGAACCCGGACGAGAAGACGAAGGCCGCCTATCGCCAGATGGTGAACGACAATTACGCCGGCTGGCGTAACCGCTCCAAGACCATGTTCCTCTGGGGCGGCATGACGGCGACAGAGCTCGGCAAGCATGACGACAACGGCTTCATTGTCGATCCCCGGAACTACCAAGTCGCCGACATTGCTCGCTTCTTCGGTCGGATTCCGCTGTTTATGATCGGCCTCGAGGAGAAGTCCACGACGTGGGGCACGGGCATCGAGCAGCAGACACAAGCGTGGATCAATTACGGGATGCTACCGAGTATCGTGCGCTGGGAACAGGCACTCAATCGGGATCTGCTGCAGCCCGAGGAGCAAGAGGAGTATTTCTTCGAGTTCAACCTCGACGGATTGCTGCGTGGGGACTCGATGCAGCGCGCCCAGGTGAACGAGATCAAGCGGCGGAACGGAGTGATCAACCCGGACGAGTGGCGCCTCAGCGACAACATGAATCCCCGCAAGGATGGCGGCGGGGAGGAGTATCTCGATACGCCGACCGGTGCGGCCCCGAACGCGGGGACAGGACCGAAGGAGCCGGACCCGAAGCCGAAACCTCAGGAACAGGCTCGGATCATCCCGGCGCCGCTGTTGGCGGATGCGGTGCACCGGATCGCGAGCCGGGAGATTGATGATGTCGGCCGTCGAGCGGCGCGCGCCACGGATACGGTGAAGTGGGCGGCCTGGGTGACGAAGTACTACGCCGCCCATCGCGACTACGTCGTGAAGGTCCTGGCACCGATCGGCGAGGCGTTTGGCTTTGAGCACTGGGTGCTTGAGGAGGCGGCCGGGTCGATTCAGCGGACAGCCGAGGGCCTGATCGCGGCCGCGGTACCTGACTTCCTGGCGCGTCGGCGGGACGAGATTACGGAAATCCTCGAGGAGACTTTCACAGCCGGCGCGGCCGCGCGACAGGAGTAGTCCATGGGAAGCCAGATCGTTCAGCTGGTCCGCGCGCTCTCTCAACCCGTCCTCCTCGAGCACGACACACTGGTCAAGCTCGCGCAGATCTTCCAGCGCAAGCTCGGCGGCGAAGCGTTCGATGGCGCCGAGCTGCATGCCGAGCTCGGCGCCGCGACGCCAGCGCAACGGGGCAAAGCGGCTACGCCGACCACGGTGGCGGTGATCCCGATTTACGGAATGATCGCGCAGCACCCCCAGAGTCTGGGCACATCGACCGACCAGATCGGTGCGAAGCTCGCCGCGGCGCTCAGCAACCCGCAGGTCGATGCCATCCTCCTCGACATCGACTCGCCGGGTGGCACGGTGGACGGCATTCCTGAGCTCGGGATGAAGATCGCGGCCGCCCGCGGCATCAAGCCGATCACCGCATTCGCGAACAGCTTCATCGCGTCGGCGGCGTACTGGCTCGCCTCCCAGGCCGACGAGGTCGTCGTGACTCCCTCTGGCCAGGTCGGCTCGATCGGCGTGTACATGCTGCACGAGGATTGGTCGCAGAAGCTGGCGAGCGAAGGCATCAAGGTCCGCGCGATCAGCGCCGGGAAGTACAAGCTCGAGGGCGCGAAGTGGGAGCCCCTCGATCCCGAGTTCGAGGCGTTCATTCAGCAGCGGGTCGACGAGGTCTACGGCTGGTTCGTGAAGGCGGTGGCCGCGGGCCGGCGCGACACGCAGACCAACGTGCGCAACGGCTATGGCGAGGGCCGCATGCTTGGCGCCACACAGTCGGTGAAAGCGAATCTTGCCGATCGCGTCGGCGGCTTCGACGACGCCCTGGCGGGACTCGCCAAACGGGTCACGCTGCGTACGGGGCCCCGAGCTGATATCCTTCGCCGACGGTTAGAACTTGACAGCCGGACGGAGATCTCCTAACGTAAGGTCTGACGCCCGAGGTGGACGCGGCAGCGTCCCTGACGGCACCAGCAGTAAAAATCGACGTCGGTCATCCGTTACGCGGCAGCGGGCGGGGACTTAGCGACTAGAGCACACACTCTGGCGCGGTGTCCTTGCCCGCTTTCGTCTTTCCCCACAATCACGCGGTTGCGATCAAGGCCCGCCCAACACGGAGCGGACGCATGACGCGACTGGAGAAGTACCAGGCCCAGCACGGCGAGACGGTGGTGGCCATGAAAGCCATCCTCGAAGCGGCTGAGGCCACAAACGGGATCCTGACGGCCGAGCAGGACAAGGACTACAAGCGGCTCGACCTCGTCCGGAAGGACCTCGAAGCGTCGATCGACCGCGAGAAGTCCGTGATGGACGCCGAGCGAAAAGCGACTGCTGTCGCGACCGTCCCCGCTCAGCCAGGCGCCGAGCTCGTCGTCACGGGTGGACATGAGCGCGAAGCCGATCGCCCCTGGCTCACCTTCGGCGAGCAAATGCAGGCCATTCGGGCGGCCTACTCGCCGGGCATGACCTTCGACAAACGCCTCTTCGCCGCTGCCAGCGGCATGAACCAGATGGTGCCGTCGGAGGGCGGATTCGCGGTGGCACCGCAGTTCGTTACCACCATCTGGGATGGCCTGAACGCACAAGCCGATAATCTGATCGGCGAGACTGATCAGTACTCCGTTGAGGGCGAGTCGCTGACCTTCAACGCCAACGCCGAAACGTCTCGCGTGAACGGCTCGCGCTACGGCGGGATCCAGGGCTACTGGATCAACGAAGCGGACCAGATCACGAAGTCCAAGCCCAAGCTCCGCCAGATCAAGATCGAGCCGAAAGAGCTAGCCGTGCTCGTCTACTGCACGGACAAGGCGCTGCAAAATGCGGCCGCGCTCGAGCAGTTCCTCTCGCGGGCCGCCAAGGACGAGCTGGGCTTCCTGATCGGCGACGCGATCGTGAACGGTATCGGGGGTGGCCAGCCGAAAGGCCTGATGGGATCGGGCTCGAAGGTTGTCGTCAACAAGGAAACTTCCCAGGCGAGCGGCACCTTCCTCAAGGCCAACGCGAACAAGATGTGGGCGCGCATGCACCCCCGGCTCCGCGGGGGCGCAGTCTGGCTGATGAATGTGGATGTGGAGCCCACGCTCGACGATTTCTTCACCTCCATCAAGAACGTGGCGGGGTCTGAGAACGTCGGTGGCCTCGCATCCATGATCTACAACGCCGAGCGAAACACGCTGAAGGGGCGCCCCATCCGGTTCGTCGAGTACTGCCAGTCGCTCACCACCGAGGGCGACGTCATTCTCGTGAACTTGCAGACGTACCTCACGGGTGTGCGATCGGCCGGCCTGAAGTACGCCACGTCGATCCACGTCCGGTTCGAGTTCGCTGAAACCGCGTTCCGCTTCATGCTCGCGGTCGACGGTGAGTCATGGCTCAACTCGGCGCTGACGCCGTTCAAGGGTACGAACACGTTGTCGAACATCGTCACGCTGCAGACCCGGTAACCCTGAGTCCCCGGGGACTCCCGGGAAGGAGTGAAGGACATGTTGCATCTCACAGAAGGGGCAAAGGTTGTCGGGCTTCTTCCACCGGCGACCGACGCGGCGGGGCGCACGAGCCGCTACATCACCGTGAAGGACGCGCTCCGTGCGTGGATCCTGGTCTACATGGACCAGGCCAATGCGGCTACGATCGCGCTGACGCCGAAGCAGGCGACGGCGGTCGCTGGCACCGGCTCTAAGGTGCTGGCGAACGTCGTCCCGATTTGGGCATGTCTCGACGAGGTGACGACCGAGGCGCTTGTGCGGGCCGCGGACGGCACGTCGTATACGACCGATGCTGCGGTGAAGCGAAAAGTGGTGGCCTTCCAGATCGAGGCTGCGGCGCTTGACGTGGGCGGCGGGTTCGACTGCATCGCGATCACCACGGGTGCCTCGAACGTAGCGAACCTCACTGCGGCGGTCGCGATTCTGGAGCCGCGGTATCCGCAGGTGACGCCGCCGACGGTCATTACCGACTAGGTCGGGGCGGCTTTGCAGCAGGACCATGGGGACGCCCGCCCAGCGCATCGGGCGGGCGTTCTCGCATAAGAGGACTTGATGATAGCAGCGGGTAGTCTCAACCATCTCGTTTCGATCACCACTCCGACGGAGACCGCTGGGGATGCGCAGGTCACCTACAACCTCGTCGCCAAGGTTTGGGCTTCGCGCAAGGACCTCGGCGGGACGGATAGATCCGGCCTAGTTGCGGAGGGCGCGACCGTCTTCCGGATCCGGTATCGCGCGGATTTCACCGTCAAGATGTGCGTTGAGGAGATCGGTCGGCGCTGGGAGATCGATTCCATCTCCGATCCTGATGGAGCGCGGCAGATACTTGACCTCGTGACGCACGAGATTGTGAGCCTGGCGGCCTGATGCCGAACCTTGAGACGGTCGTCATTGAGATCCCGCCCGAGCTCGAGCGGATGAACGGGAAAGAGGTCTGGCAGGAGATCCAGCGCGCCCTCCCGGAGGCGTTCCAGCCGCTACTCGGGGTACTCGAGGAGGGGGCGCCGGTCGGCAAGACCGGAAAGTTGCGACAGGCGGGGTTCGGCCTGCGGATGACTGCGGTATCGGCCGGCCTGATCAATGGCGTCAAGGTCCTCGTCGGCTCTGGCGACCCCGTGGCGCACCTCGTGGCCGAGGGGCACGAGATCGTCCCGCGCGGGCCGGGCCGCGACTCCATCGACCAGGCGCCGCGGGGCAAGAAGCGGCAGCGCCGGGCGGAGCTGCGGGCGAGCCTCAAGGCGCGGCGAGAGGCCGGCGCGATCGGCTTCGTTCCCGGCAATCCATGGGTTGAGGACGCCTTTGAGTCCCAGCGGGCCGAGATCATCGCGAGCCTCGAGGCGCAGCTGCGGAGGACATTCGGCCAGTGATATACGATGCGGTCGAAAAGGCCCACGAGATCATCCTCGCCAACTATGCAACGGACATGGCGGCCGTGATCGCGAGCAAGGCGGGCCTGACGGGCATCGTCGCGACGGCGACCATCGAGAAGCGACAGGACGTTCGAAAGTCGATCACGCTTGGCGCGGCGAAGCCGACGATCAGCATCTGGGGCCGCGGTGCCGACACGCAGGCGAAGGTCGGGACCGGCTGGCGAGACAACGTGAATGCTGTCCTCCTCGACTACTTCTGCAATGGGACCGATCCCGTTGCGGTCGCGATCCAGGCTGAGCTCGCCGCCGAGGCGCTGATGCGCTGCGTCGACAAGATGCCGAACAGCGGCGGCTCGGGAGGCGTCTTCGGCGCGGCCGAGATGGTCGGGTCCGCGCGCGTCGACCTGAGTGATGGCTACGAGAAGGACGGCGCCGGGAAATGGTACAGGACCGCGCGCGTGACCTTCCCGCTGACCGATCGGGACGAACCAGTCTAGGAGGCAACAGATGGAAACGAAGAAAAAGACTGCAGCCGTGCCGGAAGAGGTAAAGACTACAGCCGTGCCGGAAGAGGTGAAGTCGCTGCGAACTGAGCCGACCAAAGAGGCGCCCAAGGGCGGATCCTACGACGCCGAGACGGGCGAGTGCCTCGAGGCGCCGCCGGAGGAGAGGGTCCACCAGCGCGAGCGGGAGGAGTAGGGTATGCCAGAAGTTGAACGGCTCGACGGTCTCCTGGCCAAAATCCAGCCGACCCCGTTTACGGACCCCGTGCCGGTCGTCGGCACCGACGCCGTCCGGATCAACCGGAGGCTGTGGTCGAACATCGTCATCGACTACCAGTGGAAGAACATGCGCGAGGCCGTCGCGACCGGGACCATCTCCCGCGCGAAGCCAGCGCTCCCACGGGGCCGCTGGTGCAAGATTACCGTGGCCTGGGAGGCACGCGGGGCTGGCTCCGACGTCCCGCCCGAGGCCGACCCTTTGTTCCGCGCTTGCGGCTTCACGCAGATCGACGGAACCTCACTCTGGCAGTACACGCAGGCCTCGCAGTCGCATGAGATGGCGGCGCTATATGCCTACGCTGGCGGCGCTCTGTTCAAGCTTGGGGACTGTCGCGGTCGCTTCCGCTGGCCGCTCGCCGTCGGCGAGGTGGCGATCCACGAGTTCGTGATGTTCGGCATGCTGTTCGCGGATCCCGCGACGACGGCGTTGCCGGGCGGTTTCGTATACGATTCCACCGAACCGGTAGCTGGCGTCAATACGGGCCTTTCGGTTGGCGGCGTGGCGGTCGACTGGCTCTCGGGCGAGTTCGACCCGATCGGAATGGACCCCGAACTTCTCGAGTCCGGCAACGCGCTCGACGGAATTGCCGGGTTCGACTACGGTGATACGGACCCGCGCTTCAAGCTCAACTTCCGGAAGATCGCTCTCGCGACCTATGATCCGATGGCGGATCTCAAGGCCCGGACAACCCGGGCGCTGTTGATGACCTTCGGTCCGGCCGTCGCGTTCAATCGGATCAAGCTGGTGTCGACGAACCTCTCCCTCACGGAGCATCGGTTCGCTGCGGCGAAGGGGTTCGCCAATTGGGACCTTGACGCCTTCGTTGAGCAATGGACGCTGCAATTCGATTGACCGCATGACCCCGGGGAGCGGCCCGCTATAAGCCAGGGCTGCCGCTTCCCGGATCGCTTCCCTCCGGCCCAGTCCCCCAGCGACCGGGTCAGCCTCACCGAAGACCGCCGGCCTTGCCGGCACGGATGACTCATGCCAGACAACGACGCACGCGACTCCTATATTGAGCTCGAACTCGAACTCCCGAACGGCGCGCCGATCACGGGACACCTGATTGGCTTCCGGACCGGCCTCACGCTCAAGGCGCTGCTCTACAAGTTCTCCGAGACGCTCGAGCAGGAGGACTTCAACAAGCTCTGGGCGAAGTTCGAGGAGGCGACCGGCATCACCGAGGCGGCGCTGATCGAGAAACTCGGGAAGCTGCCGTCGGGCGAGCCGAAGATCACGATGCTCGAGCTGACGGACCTGATCAGCCGTTTCATCTACGCGCTGCGGCCAGGGCGTACCGCGGCCCGTCTGGGGACTATGACGCCCGGGTCTACCGTGGCCCCCGCGGCACCCGCATCGGCCGTGCTGACGGGCGCGTGAGCGGCGAGGTCCCGGCGGAGCAGCCCCCGAGCCTCGTCGACATGGTCGGGGATTATCTGGACCGCTACAAGCACTATCCGCCTGAGGCCATGACCTGGCACGAGTTCACGAGCCTCGTCGATCGCACTGGGCGCTACGAGGCGCGCGAGCGGGTCTTCCGAGCGGACGCCTTCCAACTCGCCCAGCCCGCGAACGACGGCGCTGAGCTGGCCATGAAGTCGATGCACAAGGCAGCGCTCGAGCGGCTCGCCGGCATCGGCCGACCAAGCTTCCCGAGGGGGGTAGCCTGACGACCTGTATCTGCGGGGCGGTGGCGATCGCACGCGGACTCTGCCGACGGCACTACCAAGCCGCCTGGAAGGCCGATGCCTTGGATGTTCACGCCCGCCTGCATTGGGGGCGTGGGACTCGCCCGTGCTCGGTCGAGCACTGCAGGAAGTCGATCTACGGGGGCGCGCGCGGTCTCTGTCCGATGCACTACCGCCGGTGGCAGCGCGAGCAGGAACGTGGAACGGGGTTGTATGGCTGCTCGGATTGCGGGCACCGATTCGCGACACTGAAGGCGGCTAGCATTCATCGCAGCCGAATGCACGGTTACGGCGGTGATCGTGACGCCGCGCTCCAGCGTTATCTGGAAGCGCACCGCAAGCAGATCATTGCGCGCGCGAACGCATGGAAGGCATCACATCGTGAGCGTCACAGGGAGCTTTGCCGCTTCAAGGAAAATCGCCGTAGGGCAAGGAAAATCAGAGCCCAAGGGACGGCATCCGCCGCCCAATTGGATGCGCGGATCGCGTTCTACGGCTGGCGCTGCTGGATCTGTGGTGCTCCCTGGGAACACCTAGACCATGTTATTCCCCTAGCGCGCGGCGGTAGCAACTGGCCTAGCAATTTTCGGCCAGCCTGCGCTTCCTGCAATCGTCACAAGCACACAACCATGCCACATCTGGTGGCGAGGGTGCGACCGTAGCGTTCGACTTTTTGGTAAGAGCCTTCTTTTCAGACTCCGGCCTCTCGGCTGGACTTGAGAAGGCGAACGACCAGCTCCGGCAACTGAAGCGCTCCGGGCCGGACGCCGGGCAAGGCGTGCGGGGAGTCGAGCAGGGGATCCGGATGCTTGCCTTCCAGGCGGTGGGCATCCCGGGGCCGCTCGGGCGCGTGGCGAGTGGGCTGCTGCAGATCGGCGGCGGATCTGCGCTCATGGTTGGGGCCGTGGCCGGCCTCGCGCTGGTCGGCTTCGCGATCCGCGCCCTGACGAAGGACGCTCGGGACAACGCGCAGGCGCAGAAGGACATGATAGCCGAGATCGCGAAGCTCGGGCCCTCTGGCGTCGCTCATGCTGCCCAACTCAAGATCGCCGACCTGATTCAGGAACGCGACCAGCCAACGCTTGCCCAGCGGTTCAAGCGCGCACCTCTCTTGTCGGGACCGCGGATCGGCGGTGGCTGGCGCCCCGAGGAGCTCGAGCAGATCAACCGGGAGATCGCCGAGCAGCAGAACATCATCAACAAGGCGATGCAGGACTTTGCCGATGCGGCGACCCGGGCGAAGCAGGACGCGGCCCTCGGAATGCGCCAGGCGATCGACCGTCAGAAGATGAGTGGCGCGCTTATGCCAGGCGGGGAGTTAGCCTCCGACCTCGACGTGCGCCAGCGCATGCGTCAGAACGAATTGCAGGCCGATCCACGGACCCGCGATGTCGCGATCCAGGTCGCGGCCGAGGAGCGGCGGGCGGCCGCTATCAATCTCTCGACTGACGCGCAGAAGAATGCGCGGGAGGCCTCGGAGGATGCCGCGATCGCGAACCGGATGCTGTGGGCCTCCGAGCAAGACGTAACGGCGGCGCTCCGGATCGAGGAGCTCGTGCGAGCCGGGATGCCGCGCGCGATTGCGCAGACCACGGCGGCGCGAGAGCGGGAGACGGCCGCGAACGTCAAGGCGGTTAGCGTCTTGCGGTCGCAGCTGCCGCAGGCCTTCGCGGCAATGGGCGCCGCAGCGGCGGAGTCAATGCAGGCGGTCGTGCAAAGTGCCCTCCAGTCGGTCACGCAGATCGCGCAGGCCCTGCCCGGCGTGACGCCGATCGAGTCGAGCGTCATCGGCTTCGTCGGTGGGCTGCTGGGCGGCCTATTCGGGCGCTCGAGGCCGCTGCCGGTCGAGGTTACCAATGCCGCAGACCTGCGGCCCGAAGGGATCGACCGCTTCACGCTGCAGATTCTCTCGTCGTCGACGGGGGAGATGATGGACGAGATCGTCTACGAACTCGGGCGGCGGACCCGCCTTGATCGAGTCATCCGGATCCCGCGCGGCGTCCTCGTCCGGGTAGGGGGATAATATGGGCCAGCCGGTCTTCCTCGTCCGCAACCTCTTTAGTCGGCGCATCTACCCGCTACACATCCTCGCCGCGACGGCCGCCTCGGGGGCTGGGGAGATTGCCGGCAATGAGTTCGCTCGGATCGGCGACGCCTGCCGCGACCCCTTCGACTACTGGACGAACGAAACGGCGAACACGGAGGTCCGCGGCGCGGTGACGTGCGATCGCTCCCGATCGGCCGATACCTGCGTGATCGACCGCGGGCACAACCTGGCCGGGAAGCAGGTGATCGGGGAGGTCGCCGACGTCTCCGACTTCTCGAGCGCGCAAGTGGCGTTCGATTGTGTCCTGCCGACGGTGACGGCGACTGGAGATATCGACGACGCCCTCGGCGTCCGGACCGAGGAGGGCGCGTGGATCAAGCGGTTCCCCATGCGGTCCGGGAAATATTGGCGAGTTCGGATCCCGGCGATGGGCGCCTCCCTGAAGCCGCAGGTCGTGAACATTTGGCTCGACCTGGCCTGGTCGCCAGCGCTGCTCGATACGCCGATCGCGCCGGACTCCCATGAGATCGGCGGGAGCGCCTCGGTTACGCAGTCTGGATGGGAGATCCGATCGGGCGTCTGGGTCCGCCGAAAGGGCCGGGTCTCAATGCGGCTGATGCTTCCTCTGGATTACAGCGTCGCGCGTGATCAGATCCAGTACCAATTCGGCCTCAATCGGCCGATGTGGATCATTCACGACGAGGAGCAGGCGGACCGGGCGGTCCTTGCCCTGCCGCGGCTCGGGACGATCGAGATCGAGCAGAGGGGCCGCAACTGGTTCTATCCGCGCGTCGACTTCGAGTGGACCGAGCATAGCGCGAAGGAGGCTGCCTAGATGGAGGTGATGGAGCGAAATATTCTCTTGCGTGTCGGCGGTCGGACCCTGCAACGCTACGGAGTTCTCGCGGTAGGCAGCGTGGGAATCGGTCGCACGGAAGAAATCAAGGAGACGTTCACCCGGGCCGACGCGACGACGTGCGCCACGTATATCGACCGCGACGGCATCATCCGACTGGCCGCAGCGAACGTGCCGCGCATCGAGTGGGTGGATCTCGACGGCGACGGGATTCGGGAAACGCCGGGGATTCTCTTGGAGGGAATCCGCCAGAATCTCCTCGATAACAGCGATTACGAAGCCGACATCGTGGGATCGGGCTCCTATGCCGGTTCGACGGTTGTCCGTGACAATGCCCATGCGCTAAGGGGATCGTGGGCGCTCAAGTGCACGACCGTCCTCAACACGTTCTCGGGAATCGTCATCACCACACGCAGCGGCGCCAAGCCCGCTGCGTCTCCGGGCAGCGTTTATTCGGCAAGCGGCTGGGTCTTCGCGACGGGTAGCGCCATTGGGCAGGCCATGCGCGTGCAAATCGACTGGTACAATGGCGCTGCGTACATCTCGACCAGTGCCGGGACGCCAGTCACCCTCGTTGCCGGATGGAATCGCCTGCTGGTGGCGGGCACGGCCCCGGGCAGCACGACCGGCGTGGTCGTGGACATCATCACCAACACCGCCGCGCAGCCCGTCTTTGACGTGTGGGTCGATGTGCCGCAATTCGAACTCGGCGCGTTCGCCAGCAGTGCGATCCCGACGCTGACCGTACCGCTCACCCGGGCAGCGGACAGCCTCACCCTACCGTTCAACTTCGGGCCAATGGATCTCACCGCGCTAGCACGGATGGCGCGGCCGATCCATGCCGACGCCTCTGGCGACCTGGGCTCTGAACCCCAGGTCTATCGAATCTCGACCACGTCACCCGCGATCCGCGGCAACTTTCAACAGGCTACACGCCTACTGCGATCGTTCATCGACTCCACTGGGACCGATGTGCAGCAGACAACTGGCATCCCGGCTGGTGCAGAATTGAAGATGTGTGTGCAATATCGGCTGCTCACGACGGGCGGGTTAACCAAACTCGACGTAGGCAGTGGTTTCACGGCTGAGAGTTCGGCGGCGGGTCCCATTGCCAGCTTCGGTATACAGACACTTGAAGTGGGTGGCACTACTACGGTCTCGCTCTACGGCGTCCTCTTGGACCTGCTGGTCATCCGAGATCTCCACACGCTCGCCGAAGCGCTGGCCGTCCCATGAGAGCGGGGTTCACCTCAGACCTTGAGATCGAATGTCGGCGCCCGGACTCCAGGATTCGGACTTTCATCGACGCCGAGATCGAGGTCTCCTCCGACGTGCGGCGCCGGCGCGCGCAATGGATGCTCGCCGACTCGGTTGTGCTGCGGACGCACGACTTCCCGGCCTCGAGCGCACTGACCGCCGCCGGACAGACGACGGCCCTGACCCTCGCGAATGCGCCGGCAGGGAACGACCTCTACGAGGTTCACTTCCTCGTCCAAATCACGCCAGTAATCCCGGGCGCCGGCACGAACACGCACGTCGTCGAGGTAGCGATCGACACCCGCCCCGCCGCCGGCGCCTGGACGGAGCGCGCGGCCATTCGCTACGAGGTCCTCCGAACAGCCGGGCAGAATGGGGCGATCGTCCGCTGGCTGCATGAGGACGAGCTGATCCGACTCGGCGGCCTTATCTCAACGAGCGAGCTCCGTCTGCGGATCAAGTCGGCGAGCGGGCCGGGGGGCTGGGCCTTCGTCGTCCATGGCTACAACCTCGCCACGAACGGGGATGCCGTGGCGGGCGTCAACTATCACACCGGTCTCGCGGTCGACTTCCCGGTCGATGGTGGCGTCGCCCTCGCTGACAAGGTCAAGACGCTGGTCGAGAATGCAGTCTCGGATGGCTATCAGCAGGACCTCGACGGGAGCTACGCCAGCGCGGCGGCGAGTCCCTTCCTGTTGGCTCGGATGGCATGGGGGAAAGACGACGTTCGCGACATCCCGCTTGATCGCTTTGTTGCCTATCTGAACCCCCGGGTCGATGGTGGGCAGCCGCGGAACGTACACCTCTGGCTGATGCGGCCCTACGCCGTCACGAGGCTTGGCGATCGCGCGACGGAGAGCGGCAACGCATGGAACCAAACGCAGGTCGACCCGACCCTGCTCTCGAACCACCTCGACATTGAGGTCACGCCGCTTTCGAGCACGCTCGGCGTCTTCGCTACGGCTGGCGACACGCCGGAGGAGGTCGTCTTCTCTTGGGCCACGAAGCCGGAGGCCGACAAGCCGCACCCGAAGCGCTACGTCCCGAGTCTTGCGACCCCGGCCTCGAGCCTCGACGGCCCGGTCACCCTGTTCCTCATCTGGGCGCAGCAGCGGGACGGGACACCGGCGACGAACGTCGGATGGGGCCAGGACTCGGCGACTGCGGTGATCGTGTCCGGCAGCCGGACGCTCAAGACCGTGCAGATGCGGATCCTCGACCTGACCGGGAAGTGGGTCCTTGAATCGCCCGAGCGTGGGGCGGCAACCCGGGCGTGTCTCCGCTGCCGGGTCGAGTCGGGGGACTACCCGAGCACGGCGACGGTTGCCTTCACCGGCGCCGGCGCTGGTTCGCGATTCGACCTCGGGGTCGTACCGACCAAGACGGTCCAGTTCATCTGCCGCGCCGATGTCCCTCCCGGGGCCTCCGCCGTCTTTCAACTCCGCAACGATGCCGACGCTGCATGGGTCACCGTCACGGACGGACAGACGACAGATGACCTCGTCGGCATCACGAAGACGCAGACCCGCAAGGGCCAGGTCATCCTCACATCGACGCCGAACCTCGATGCCACACCGCTGGTATTCGAGTTCGGAATGCGGGAGCTGACGACCGTTCCGCTCCACCATGGGGCGCGGCTCCAATCCGCGCGCTGGGCGGTCGATCCGCTGCAGCTCGTGGCGGAGACAACGAACGCCCGCATCGTTCTGCCGCGCGATCCAAAGAACCCCTACGATCGGGTCACCGAATTCCTCCGCGGCTATTTCATCGGCCAGGTCACACTCCGGGTCTGGGTCGGTACGCCCGAGCGGCCGCGCTGGATGCACATCGACGACTTCCTGATCGACGACGAGGAGTCGGGCGACGGCGAGGTTGGCATCCCGGCGCTTGGTGTGACCTGCCTCGAGCGGGGGACCCTGCCCGTCTTCGACTCGGTCACGGAGAGCGCGCAGCCGCTCGTCTATGCGAACAAAAGCCTCGCATTTGCCTATGACGACATCCTCACAAAGATCGGCGTCTCGGGTCGCTTCCTCGGTCCGGGCATTCAGGACGCCGCGACGCTCGTCTCGAAGATCTTGACCGAGTCGGAAGCGAAGGCCGAGCTCGATGCGCTCAACTTCCTCGACGGCTCGGCGCGCATCTCCTCGCAGGGGCGGATCAAGTCGGTCCGGATGTTCGGTGACAAGGCGGTCGCGCGCGTCTTCCCCCGCGAGCGGATCAAGTGGACATCGGTGACGCCAGGCTATCGACAGCGCGCCCCGGAGGTACGGATCCCCTGGCAATGGAACGACACCGAGGAGCGCTACCAGTCGGAGCACAAGGCGGTGAACGCGGCCGCGGTCCTCCGGCTCGGGCGCGCGCGGATCGACCCGCCCCAGCTGCTGCCGGACGTGATCACGAAGTGGATCCCAAGCGCGACACTGGCGGACCGGATCGGCAAGCGGCACGTCGGGGCCTTCGGTGCCGGGATGATGCTCTGGTTCTTCGAGGTCGATACGCCCGAGCCGCAGCTCGAGCCGGGCGACTGCGTCGCGGTCCCGACGGATCTGTTCGCTGGCCGCGACCCGATGAACGACCGGCCGGTCTCGGGGGAGGTCGAGGCGATCGGCGTCATCGCTGCTGCGAGCGAGGACTTCCGGACCTTCGCCCTATTCATGCGCTCCTGGGCGGACATCACGGGCAGTACAGAAGCCGGCACCCGGATCGGCTTTGCGGCTCCGGATATTTCGAGTCTCGCATTGTCCATCAGTGCCACCCAACAGGTTACCCTGACCATCGGCGCGACCGCCAGTAGAGCTATCCGCTGGGCCACCTCAACGACTGGGTTTCCTAGCCAGGCCACCACCGAAGCAGGGACCCTTGTGGTCCTTGATGCTGCGGGCAATGCGGTCATTGATCTCGGGGCGCTCGCCACATTGGCCACCATGTACGTCTGTGTGTTGCCGTTTGAGAATGCGAACGGTTCGGGGGCAGAGGGGATGCTCCGCCAGGCTCAAATCACGGCGCAGCCGATCCCCGCCACGACCAAAGTGATCTTCCTCACCTCGGGGACGAGTTGGACGGTCCCGGGCGATTTCAACGCAGCCAACAACAGCATACAGGGGATCGGTGGCGGCGGCGGCGGCGCGGCGAGTCGTATCAGCATTCCTATTGGTGGTGGTGGTGGTGGTGGCGGTGGCGGGGAATATCGCAAGATCACCAATTTCTCGCCGGGTGGTTCGACAGTCGCATATGTCGTCGGACAGGGCGGCGCAGGTGGTTCCGGCTCTGAGGGTGCGGCCGGTGCCGATGGCACAGATACGACATTCAACGTCACCTCTCTCGTCGCGAAGAAGGGAACGGGGGCGCCCGGTGCCTCCGGTGGTGCGGGTGGAACGGGCGGGACGGGCGCTGCTGCCAACTTCAATGGCGGCGCGGGTGGCGCTGGATCAAGCGGCGGTGGGAATCGCGGTGGCGGCGGCGGCGGCGGCGCGGGAGGAACGACGGGCGTTGGAGGAGCTGGCGCAAGCTCCGTGAGTGGGACCGGTGGTGCTGGAGGAGCAGGCGGGACGGCGAGCGGCGGTGCGGCTGGCAGCGCTGGGGGTGGCAATGGTGGAGCAGGAACCGTATTCACATCTGCGCCGGGCGGTGCGACGGCGGGCGCGGGCGGTGGTGGAGGGGGGGGGACTAACCTCCAAATCGGTGGTGCCGGTGGAGTCGACGGCGGCGGGGGAGCGGGCGCGGGTGCTGATGGTGTTAGCTTCACGTCCGGCGGTAACGGACGCCAGGGTCTTATCGTGATCACCTACACCACTGCTTAAAGAATGCGGAGATTACCGTGCGGAGCTCTCGCTCATGAATGGTGCCCGATTGCGCAAGTAAGTCGCGATGACTGCCCGCCGGCCGCGTGTCGCCGCCTTGATCTTGTGAGAAGCGAGCGCTTCCCATGTATCGGCGAAGTCATCAGCAAAATGTTCGAGGTCGTCCACTGTCGGCCCGGCTAGCGAGTCTCGGTCAACCTGATGAAACCATTCCGAGAACAGCCCCATGTCGGTGAACTGCAACAGGTGGCCGAACTCATGCGCCAAGGTATGCCGCGGCCGCGGCGCCATCGGTGACAATGTCATCCCCCCCGTCGCAACATTGAATTCGCCGATGGCCGTTACGAGAGCGGAACCCGGGGCGACTGGTCGCTCATATACTAGCGATGTCGGCGAGGTACCGACCGCTATCATGAGGCTGTCGACGAGGCCCTTGTACTGCACGGGTAGCGTCTGGCCCTCGATCATGGCGGGGAGGGCGAGCAGGGCGAGTAGAACGATGGTGTAGCGCATCACGGTTTCCTCGTCTTGGCCCAACGAGCGAGGGACGCCTTCTTCGCAATTGCTGACCGCTGTTCGGGCGTCAACTTTGCATGACGCAACTTTGCCAGTCGAGCGGCGTCCGGATTTTTGATGCGTTTGACCATGCCACAAGCTAGCGCAAGCATCGGCCCGCGCAAGCGGGAAGGAAGCCCGAACCATAGGAACTATTGCCTAAGCCACGGGAAAACCCCACATTAGGTCTGAGGACTGGGGATAACTCATAACCACGAGCCCCCCGTTTCGCCCGCACTGGGCGCGATGGGGGCTTTTCGTTTTCCAGGAGGACCCGCATGGCGTTGCTCAGACTCTTAGCGCGTGTCCCTGATGTCTGGAAGGCGGCGGGGATCATGGCCGCGCTGTTCGTCGGCGGGTTAAGTGCTGGGGCACTGCTCTCGGGCTGGTCGGAGATTCCCCAAAAGGTGTCCGTGTTGGAAGTGAAGGCCATTGAAAGCGATGCTGATCGCCAGCAGATGGAGAATGAGCTCAAGGGCGTACGAGACCTGATTCGGCAGCAGCTCTGTCTGACTGTGGCGGAGAAGCAACGGACGCCCTGGCAAAACTGCGTGGATCCGAATGACTTCACCGGGTCACGGCGGACGCCATAACGGCGCGCGACACGCACGAGCTGCGGCTCGATCGCTGGCCGCATCTCTCAACTTTTCCAAGTACAAATGCGGTCATCGCCAGCGCGATCGCGCTCGACTTTCTCACCGCGTTTGCTTGGATACTCGGCCGGACTCCTCCCGATGGATGGTTGCTATTCTTGGCGGGACTCCACGGCATCGCGACCACGCATTTCGGCGTGAAAAGGCGGACGGATTTCCGTGCGGCGAAGGCAGCCGACGGCGGAGCCCCCCCGACCTAATGCCCGTCACGCTGCGGCGCTATCTTGAGACGGCACACGGCACGGTCGGGCAGTTCACGCTCAACGACTCTTCGACGCTGTACACCTTGGAGCGCATGAGTACGGGCGAGCATCCCCGGATTTCCGCAGGGTTGTACGAGATGCAACTCGACACCTACCACAAAGGCGGGTACCCGGCCTATTTGATCCTCGTGCCAGGACGGGACCGGATTCTGATTCACGCCGCGAATCTCGCCAGTGAACTGGAAGGCTGCATTGCTCCGGGGAAACAACTGGGATTTTACCTCGATCATCTGGCGGTGCTGCAGAGCAGGCAGGCGTTGCGGAAGTTCATGGACGTGATGGGGGGCGTGCAGCAAGACTACCTGACTGTTCACGAACTAGGAGGCGTATGATCGCATTCCTTCGCCGTCTGTGGGTCTGGCAAGAAGTCGCCGACTGGCGCTCGTGGCTCACGCACACGGGGATCGCACTGCTCTTCGCCGCACTGCTGACGCCGCTCGTTGGCTGGACGGCGGCCTGTGTAGCCAGTGTATTTGCGTTTCTCGTGCGGGAAGCCGAGCAAGCGGTACACACCGCCTTCGCGGTCGGCAAGCAGCCGTGGCTGGATCGCGCCATGGACGTGCTGGCCCCCGCAGCCGGGCTGGGCCTCGTGAGCTGGTTGCTGTGAAGTCATACCGGGTGGAGCGAGCGAACTGGCAGCGCCGCTATCTCACCGATCTACTCACGGCAACGGGTGGCAATCTCATCCGGGCGCGCGCAGTCGCCGGGCTAGATCGGCAGACGCTCTACCGTTTGATAAAGCGTCTCGGTTTGACGCCGATGTTGTGCGCGATTCGAAAACGCGACGCACTGGAACCGCTAGCCGGGTTACGGCCGCCTCTGAGAGTAAGCGCGTGAAAATCTCTCCGCTCGTCGTCCTGCTCGTCGGACTCGCCATCGGCGGAATCGCATTTGGCACACATCAAGCCGGCCGCGCGACGGATGCCGAGATTCGGCTGGAAGCAGCGTTAGCCGCGCAACGTGATTCCGCATCCCGGTGGATGGCCAGCCGGGATAGTCTCGTCGGTATCGCTCGGGGATTGCGGGCCGATTCTCAGGTGCTCGCGCTGCGCTACGCCAGTGCGTCACAAGCGGCACGCCGCGCGCACCGCACCGCCGATAGTCTGCTGGCGCGTCTCCCGGATACGCTGCGTGTCGGGGTACGTCTCGTCTTCGATTCCCTTGCGGGCGAGACGCAGGCGTGTCAGGCGCTCCTCGGGAACTGCGAGCTCCGCGCGCTCAATGCCGAAGCACGGGCCCACGGCGACTCGATGGTCTTGACGCAGACCGTTCTTCTCCTCCAGCATACGGAGGTGGCATGGCATACCGAACAGCGCAAGAATCAGCCGGGCTTCCTCGGACTGCGCTCCTTCTGGCGCGCCCGGAGCTATACCCTTCCACTCGTGGCCCTATCGGCTTTTCTGCTGGTTACGCGCCGGTAGCAGTCATCGGTGTGTGTCTGCTGCTCTGGCTGCTCGTGTCGGGCAGCTTTTGGGCGGGGCGGCGCGTCGAGCGGGCGTCCCAGTTGGGACAGGTCCTGGCGCTGCAGCAGATGGAGCGGGAGACGTGGGCGGCGGTGCGGGCGCTTGACAGCATCAGCATGCGCTATCAAATCACCATGCTCCGGACCGCGCGTCTGTCGCATTAAAGGGCTGGGGCTTGAGTGCATCCAAGGTCGGGGGGGGGGACATAACCCGGCACAGGTGGCGGCCCCATTTCCCCGCGCCGTTTCTAAATTGTTAGGGGGGGCTTGCGGGATTCGAGAATACCCGTACCTTGTTTCTCATGTCTCCCCGTCGGCCCACCTGCCGCCATTGCCGCCGCCGCCTCCGCGGAAACCAGCGCAAAATCTGCTCACGGAAAGCCTGCCGCGCCGCCGACAATCGGGTGCGCCAGCAGGAGTGGGCGGATCGTCAGCGGCGGGGGTTGACGCGCAAGGTGTGGGTGGCGGCATGATGGGCTGCAGGGGGGGGATCGTCGCGCCTTGGGGCAGCCAGAGCCTGTTTCGCTGCGGTTGTGAGCTTACTTCAGATAATAGATACTCCAGTCGGACTCCGCTTAACCGTAATCCCCGTCGGCCAATCGTCACATCGTGGAGGGTTATCCATCATGGCCCGCCCGGCGGCGCGCGTCCTATCATCTCCTGTGACTCAGGACCCGCAACTCTCAGCGTTCCCTGCGGAGTCGCGCACCGACATGCTGCGACGCATCAATCGGGAATGTGCCAATCCCGAAATCGCCGTCCTGCGTCTTCAGCACGAGATGCTGCGGCTGCAGCGCCTCGGTCCATTCATGCACCACAGCCAGGTGTGGTCCGTCACGGGCCACGTGTTTATTCTCGCGGATGTGTTGGACGAAATCGAAGCGGACGTGAAACGCCATGCGGAGCGCCACGCCAAAGCCGTCGGCATAATCGCCTAACTCTTCAATTCCTACTGTCGAGACTCCCCATCACTGGGAGGTTTTCTGTTGTCCGCTAGTGCCGCGCCGCTTCAAGTGAGTACGCTCGCGGAGCTTTTGCGGGGGCGTGGATACCGGATCACCGTCTGCCTCGCCGACGTCCTCGTCGCGGAGCGCGGTGTGCTCGGTGTGAAACGGGCCATGCGGCGCGTGGTGGGCCAGCGGAACGAGGACGGAAGCATGCGGCTGGCTTATCTCGTGGCGCGCCCCGGTCCGCTTGGTGGCCCGATTTATTCGCACGAATTGGTTGCCCGCGACTCCGCGTGTCGCAATCTGGTGGATTTCGCTTTCTGGATTGCGAAGCAAGACGCTCAACGATTCCCTGCGGAAGCGACGACAGCGTGACTCTGATCGCGTGGGAAGCGCTCGCCATCCTGCTCGTCGTCGGGCTGCTGATTGCGGTGTTCTTGTGGATGCTGGGCAGCGCGTTGTTCCCGATGGATGACGAGCGGCGCGATCGCGCCCGGCCGTATATGAGAGATACGTGAGCACCGCGCTCGTCATCGTCCGCCCGACGCATCACGATCCCGATCTCGTCGCCTGGTGGACCGGCAACGGGTTCACCTGCTGGCACATCGTTGCGGGTGACCGCACGCGGTGTGGGCGTCTGATCCCGACGGTGCAGGGCTCACGGCTCACCAGGCGCCACCATCCCGCGGCCGACGTGTGCGCCCACTGTCTCAAGCCCGACAACAAAAACTCGGCTCGTGAAGGGTGCAAACCATGACCGTGCCCGCCAAGGTAAAGCCCGAGGTGCACGAGCTCGCGCCGGGGTCTGAGCAGACCTATCGCGATCCGCGTGAGGTGCTGGCCGAGCGTCTGGCCGAGCCCGAGGATCTGCAGCGGCAGCTCGACGCCTACGATCGCAACCGCAAGACGCTGATGACCTTCATCGGGCGACATCTCGAAGAGTCGAGCTATGAGGAGAAGAACGGCAAGAAGCTGCCCAAGCAGGGCGAGATGCGGGACTTCTACGCAGTGCCCGGGGCATCGACAAAGGCGCTCACCAAGCTCGGCGCCGAGAAGATCGGATCGCTGTTCCGGTTCAAGCGCGGCGACACGCAGGTCACGCACCAAGTCTGCACGAAGGAGCTGTGCGAGGTCCGCGTGCGGGTGACGCTCGTCGATCAATATCACCGCCCCGCCGGATCGTTCGAGTCGGCCTGCTCATCGCAGGAACGCTCGTTTCAGTTCGCGAAGAAGAAGTACGACGACGACTTCCGAGCGGCGCTGAACGACGTCGTCGCCCGGGCGTCGAAGCGGGCGTTCGTCCAAGCGATGATCTACTCGACGGCGACTGATGAAATCTTCCAAGCTGGGGCGGAGCCCGAAGAGCAGCGCGCCGAGGCAGCCGCGCCCCAGCGGTTCCGTTTCCCCATGCAGATCAAGACGCCGGAGTTCGCCGGCCTCGCGGGCAGGCAGATCGATGATCCCATGATCCCCGACGGGATGCTCGCGCGGCTCGTGGAGTGGTGCAAGACGACCAAGACCAATGACGCCGCTGGACTCGCGCATCTGCGCACGGTGACCGAGGAGGAGCTCGAGCGCCGGCGTACGGAGACGGAAGCTGACAGCGGATCGGTGCTGTAGATGGCTGTCCACGGTGACGGCTATGCCCGGCGGCCGGATGGGTATCGCGGCATGGTGCCGCGTGACTGGCCGTCGATCCGCGAGACCAGCGGCTGGCAGCCGCCTGCCGCGATCACCGACGCCGATGCGAAGGTCGCGTTCGGCCTGATGCTCGACGCGGGGGCGGTTATCTGCGGCGGCCGCTACTGCTTCATCTGCAACGCCGACCTTGCCGACCGCGGCGCACCGAAGAGCACGAGCCTGGAAGGCGTGAAAGCGGCCACGGGGAAGTATCCCGAGTGGACACTCTCGATCCCGCAGGGTGGCCACGCGCCCGACTGCCCGGTGCCGTACTTGCTGCGCTGGGCAGGGGAGCCGGAGTCGCCGTACACGCGCGTGCGCACGGACGATATCGATGACGCGGCCGCGAACATCGCGACCGCGGCGAAGTCGCCGATGGAGCTCGCCGGCACGGATGACGCATTGCTCACGCCGGAGCAGCGGGAAGCGAAGGCGATGGTGCTGCGCGAATTTGGGCTCGAGCCGAGCGAAGTGGAGCCGGACGAGGCGGGGCGGTGAAGCATGCCGCTCCAGGGACGATCACGATCAAGAATTGGAAACGGTTCCAGAACTACAAGTTCAGGAACCCGCCTTGGATTCGTGTCTATGGCGACCTGCTGGACGCAGAGCAGTGCCCGTGGTATCGGGGGCTGTCCGACAGCGCCGCGCGCTTCCTGTTGGAGCTCTGGCTGCTCGCGCGCCGCGACAAGGGCGTCGTGCCGTTTGATACCCTCATGATCCTCCGCGACCTCAAGCGCCCCACGTCCGACAAGTCATTACTGGACGATGCGTTAATCGAGCTTGCAAGCGCCACTGCAATCACGATTGCAGGCACAGATGCAAGCGCGGCGTTTCTCGCGACGCTGGCACACAGAGTATCAGAGTCTCAGAGTTTCAGAGTTTCGGATACTTCGTATCCGGCTACGCCGAGCAATCTGAAATCGCGATTCGTGCTGCACGTCCAGCAGACCGACGGATGTTGGCTGTGGACAGGATCAGTGCGCGGCGGATATGGGGCGTTCAACGTCGACGGTCGCACAGAGGCGGCTCATAGAGTGGCGTGGTTGCTGGAGTTCGGCGCATGGCCGAGCCGGATGCTGATGCATTCTTGTCACACCAAACTCTGCGTCCGGATATCGCATTTAGCCGAGGGCGATAAGTCTGCCAACGCGCTCGCGTCGATCAATGCCGGTGTGACGATGGGCGCGATGAAGCTGACTCGTGAGCAAGTCACCGTGATTCGCAGTCGGTCAGAAGCTGGCGAGTCGTTAGTTGCCCTGGCTGCGGCCTTCGCTGTCGCTAAATCGACAATTCAGCGAATCGTCAGCGGCGAAGCTTGGCCAGAGGCCGTCACCGGGCAGGAACAGCAACCCAACGACCAAGGCGGTGTCCCCCGGGAGACCCCGAATCCGTTCGCGGTGCTGTTTGGCCTGATTCGCGCGCACCTGTGGCGTCCCGATGGGCAGTGCCCCGCCGAAATCGCGGGCAAGCCGTGGAGCGAGGGCCAAGAGGGCACGGTCATCCGTGACCTGCTCAAATCCTACTCGCTCTCGGACTTAGAGGTTGTCGTGATGGGACTCGGGAACATGCTCCGCGGCCTCACGGAATCCGAGCGTCCCGGGTGGCTGGCGATCGGCGCGAAGGCGAGTCTCCGAGCCGTTTTTCACACACGCTCCGGCGTGGTGCAGATGGTCGAGCATTGCCGCCGCGCCTACTGGACGGTCGAGAATCGCCGCCCCAAGAAATCGCGCGCAAGCGAGCCGACCGCCGTCAGCGCCCTGCTGCCCGGGGTGCTGCCGTGAAGGTGCAAACCGT
>Ga0222623_10000052_pt1 | contig 27319 bp, 27 predicted proteins | sample PLMtaG_FD_177336 | JGI IMG/M metagenome (GOLD analysis project Ga0222623, IMG submission 177336) | Groundwater sediment microbial communities from an aquifer in East River, Colorado, USA - PLM2_30_coex | ecosystem: Environmental > Terrestrial > Soil > Riparian zone | place: USA: East River...
CAAATGATATCAATTGGTTTGTTTCATTCTGTGAAAGATTAGAAATTCCAGTTTCTTTATTGCTCTCACTTGTTGTCTGTCCTACGATAACACTAAATGAAGCTTGTCCGGTATTTCCTGATTTGTCTGTAGCCATACAAGTTACTTGGTTCAGACCTAATGGAAACATACTTCCCGAAGGAGGGTCGCATGTTGCTATAGTGCTACCGTCAACGGTGTCTGAAGCGTTGGCATCATATGTTATTTTTGCACCTTGAAGCTCATCAGCTTGTTTTAGAATGCTATGTGGAACCTTGAAAGTAGGAGGAGAGCTGTCCATTACTGTAACATTAAACATAGCATAACTTACGAGGCTGGTGAAAGGGTCTTTGGCGGCACACAGTACTATGGTGCTTCCCATAGGAAAAGCGCTTCCACTAGATGGATTGCAATAGACAGATATCTTATCGGAGCTGGAGCTTGTAGCATTCACTGCGAAATTTACCTGCGTCCAGGACGGACCAGTAGCTCTTGCATTAATAAAGGGAGGGGCCTCAACTAAGGGAGGTTGCTTATTTGTCGCTTGATCACTCTGAGCGAAGCCAACTTGAAATATAATTACGTTATACGATAAGAAAAAAATAACAACAAAACATGCACTGAATTTTCCTCTTATCATAAATAATTGCAGAATGATTGAAAAGTATTTGCTTTTATATCTTTTTTTCTTGAGCTGTTTTAAGAAAATCATAGTGAATTAAGCCTCAATTTGAACTATTCAATATTTTTTCAATTATATTTCAAAAACTCTTAGTTTTTATATTAATCCCTATGGATATCTAAAATCTATGAGGTTGGAAAGTTTTTGTCAAAAATCTTTGTCAATTGCATAAATTAGAAAATCAAATAGTCGGAAATGATTTTCCATGCTGGTAAAAAATAGTCTTCAGCTCAGATTCACAATCATCTAAAACATCAATTCAATTTGATATGTTTGTCTTCTGAGCTCACTTCTACTTAATTATTGATAAAAAAGGTAGAGAAGGAGTAAGTTTTGTTACCTTTATCTAGTTACGCTATCCATAAGAAGTCTTATCTGATTGTATTGTAAGCGTCGGCAATCTGCTTTTTAATTGCATCTAGTTTTGAAGGGCTGTCAATTACTTCTGTACTTGTGGGTTCATTTCTGCCTCTTTTAACAGAAATTACTAGAGAATCATTTCTTGGCTGTATGTCAACAAAGGTTCTAAAATTCAATGTTTTAGCATAAGCTATCCTGTGCGGTCTTGTTTCTTCAATGACATTGTCACCCAGTGATTTTATAAAAGTACGTAGTGTAAGTAATAATTGTCTCGTTTGTTCTTCTAATCCTGCTAAATGCCTATCAAAAGAAATATCTGATTTATCCGTGTAAATGCCAAATTTGCTCATTGCTATTAATTATTGTCCATGTTATTTTAACTATGTCAATAGCAACAGCGAATTTTCGACAGCGAATATCCAAAATTAAATTTAGTTTGAGAGGTTCGCGATTTGTAAAAATTGAAATAGCGTACTAATATATCAACCACAAGATTGATAAATATATCAATATTTTTGAAATCGTATGTGGTATACGTACTTTTAATGGATAAATCTTTTTTTCATATTCAAGGATTAAGATACAGTAAATGATAATATTTTTTGCCAGTCCAATCGGATTAGGACATGCTACTAGGGATATCGCTATCTGTGAGGAGATAAAATTGATGACCAAGGAGAAGATCTTGATCGTTACTGGTCGACCAGCATATGATATTTTTTCCAATTATGGATATTCTGTTGAGAATGTGTATAATCCTGAAAAATTCGATATCGATAATTTAATGCAACTGCGCTCACCATTGAAATGGCTGTTTAAGTACTTCATGTATTATAGAAATTGCAAAAAAAGTGCCAAAGACCTTGTAGACAGTAACGAAGGTAGTCTGATTGTGAGTGATGAAGACTTTGCGTCAGTTGCTGTCGGGGAAAAAAAGAATCTCAAACGAATACTAATTACTGATCTCTTAGAAACTCATTTTGTTAAAGGTATATTTTCAACTATAGAGTCCCAAATGAACAAATCCATGCAAAGCATGTTAAAAAAATGTGATCGTGTTATTATTCCTGACGATGGGAATGACGCGGATAATATCTCTTATGTAGGACCAATTGTAAGAAGGTTAAGTATAACAAACAGGGACCTTTTGCGCAAAAAATTAGGTATAGACAAGAAAACAATATTGGTTAGTATTGGTGGAACCAGTGCTGGAGAATACTTTGTTGATAAAACATTGAACGCGTACAAGAATTTAAGATCTAAAATGGATTTAGATTTATTGGTTGCTCTAGGTCCATCACTTGCCAAACTTGAAAGTAATAATCCTACCTATAGGAACATTGGATTTGTAAGTAATTTACATGAATATATTTATGCGTCAGATCTTGTTCTTTCTTTGGCTGGAAGATCAACAATTGACGAGTCTCGTGTTTACGGAACCCCAGGGATATTCATACCTATTAAGAATCACTTCGAACAAGAACAAAATGCAAGGAAGCTTGGTTACACGTATGAGGATATATCAAGATTGGAAACTTTAATAATCGAAAAAATTCAAACTGGCAGAAGTAGTAAAAATGTTGCAAACAATGGTGCCAAGACTGCCGCCAAAATTGTTATGGAAATGGTATAAAAATTAAGAACGATAAAGGCATTTGCTTCCACTTAAAGTGTTTATAATTCTTGTGAGAGGCCTTCGGAGGGATTTGAACCCTCCTCGAGCGGTTTCTTCCAGCAACGATTCAATATTGAATGTTGTTGTCCACAGCCGCCTATACTGACCAGGCTATACTACGAAGGCCGATCATCATTGGTTTGATAAGCCTACAGTATATAATTGTTAGATAAATTATTTTTATACTTCAATGATATCTTTTCGAACTACCTGTATTCCCTCATTTTCCAGATTACTTGCCAATGCATTTAGGCCAATTGAGTCTCCGGCCAAGTGTCCTAATATTATCAGGTTGCCTTGAATTTTACTTTCATTTAGTTTGACCAAATCATTGTAGTCAATATGAAAGTAGAGAACCGTCGAGATTCCATTTTCAAAATAATTTTTTGCAATTTGAAATCCACCATTAGTGCCTGCGGCAATTACTGCAACCCACTTGCCTACATTAGAATTAGGCTGTCCATATGAAACTTGAATCTTTGTCGCTGCATTTTTGAATTCTGGGATATCTTCTAAAGTTGTAACCAAGTCTGACACTAGATTTGGATTATTGTCTTGAATCTTTTGGGAGATCACTCTCCTGGCATACTCATCGCATGGTTGATGAATGTTTACTAATGGCATGTTCAAAATCTTTGCAGAATCAATAACAGAGGAGTAGATCTGAGTATGGTTCCTGAGTTCTATTCTCTTCTTTAGATCCAAAACAGATTTTTTTGCAATATTTTCAGGAATGCCATTTTCTTTCATATAATCAATATGTCTATCAATAACTTTGTAAAAATTGATGGCAGTTACACCAATAGGATGATGGGTTACTACTGCATCACAGCCTAGATTCTTTGCTAGCATTAGATCTGCAGTTGTTACGTCTATCATTAACATTATCTTCTTAATCTTCTTACCATGAACGTGAACCGCAGTATCGGCAGGAATTGAGTTCCATTGAACCATATCAAGTGATATTTCTAAAATCTCATTAGTATCTAACATCTTGGATTTGCTTCTTTTTAGATTCATAATACTATAAAGAAGTTTTGGATTCACTAATTGAATGAATTCAAATTAGTTTATAACCACAAGTATTAGTTCTGAAAATGAGTTTTGTTAAATGCATATCTTTTATATTTTTATGACGAATTAAGACATAAGATTAATTTTAACATTTAAATGTCATTGTGCAATTGGTTTTTGTACCATGAGTTGTTCTGACGAATATATATCACACACCGACACGCAGAATCTTATTCAAATTTCGCCACTCACAAAAGCCAAATTAAAGAAAGGCTAAATATGGCGTTTACAATCATTCTGCAGTCGAACTCTGTCATTGGACTAAAAAATCTTTCTCCAATGAAGGAACCTGCTACAAACACAAATTCTATGGTATTTCAACTCATAGATGCATGGAAATGACACCTACTGCAATGAACTGTGAAAACAGATGTATTTACTGTTGGCGGCCTACCGAATTTTATGATACTCTGGAAATGCCTGAACATTTGGTTGATGAACCGGATATGATAATTAATAATTTACTGGAAGAACGTAGAAAACTCATCGTAGGACATTATGGTAACAAAAAAAGCGACAAATTAAAAATTGATGAATCTCTACTTCCGCAACATTATGCAATATCACTTTCTGGAGAACCTACTATGTATCCAAAATTACCGAGCCTTATCAAGTATCTTAAAACCATAAAGAATACAAAATCAATCTTTTTGGTCACAAATGGACAGGAGCCAGAAATGCTCCAAAGATTAGTAGATGAACAAGCTCTGCCTACGCAGCTCTATCTATCTACCAATGCTTCAAATAAAAAAATGTATACAATGGTGAACAGACCGAAATATAAGGATGCATGGGACAGATGGCAAAAGAGTCTTGAATTGTTGTCGGAAATGGATACGAGAACAGTATTGAGAATGACTATGATACGGAATTTTAACGATTCAACAAATTCCGTAAACGAATTTGCTGACCTAGTGAGAAGAGGTAATCCGCATTTCATTGAAATTAAATCGTATATGCATATTGGAATGTCCACTCAAAGATTAGAGAGGTCAGATATGTTGGAAATGGACGAAATAAGGGGCTATTCAGATTTAATGCGCAACAGTTTAGGCACATTCTCTATTATGGACGAAAGTGAAATTTCAAGAATAGTAGTTCTCCAAAATCTCAAGAGGTATACTGAAAGATGGATTGAGGGGTATGAAAGGCCAATTATTCATTGAATCACGATTCTCCCCTGTACTCCTTCATTTACGTACTCCTAAATAATTTTCACAGTACCATTTTGCAAAATTATTCAGTGCTTTTGTCCTGTGTGAGATTGAGATCTTGTTTGTTATGCCCATTTGCCCATAGGTAACTGAGGACTCCTCTGGAATGAATATTGGGTCGTAACCCCAACCGCCTTTTGTAATTCGATAGCCTATCGTTCCCCTCGTATCACCGGAGAATGCCATGTTGCAATTGTCGTCCATATATGCTACGATTGATCTAAATAGTGCAACTCTACTTGTCCTGTTCAATAGCAAATCTAAAATCCCTTGATTTCCTATGGTCCCAAGAACATAAGAAGAATAAGGACCAGGGAACCCGTGAAGTGAATCGATAAAAAGTCCGGTATCCTCGACTATTAATGGCCTACCTATTTTTCGATACGCATCCCTAGCCTTTTGCTGCGCAATTTCATCTAGGCTTTTGGACTGAATCTCAATACTCTCAAATTTTACAAATTCTATTTCTATGTTGTAAGTCCTCATGTGGGTAAAAATTTCATTAAATTTGCTTTTGTTAGTACTTGCAAATATTATTCTTCTCAATTTTAGAAAAAACCAAACACCGAAATAAAAAATTTAGCCTTCATATACATAATAAACTAGTAAAAAAATTATTTGCTGTCCGCTGGTGTTAAAGAAATCTTATAATCCAACGCATTCTAAGACTTAAATGTGTTAACCCATGATTGTATCCATTGAGACCGGATTTTGCACAGTTTCTAAAAAAAATATATGACTTGACAAGAGGTGAACTACGTATTATTAATCAATATGAGGTGGGTGAAGGACTGGAATTAAGCAGCAAACAAACGGATAAGATAGTCTATGAATTGTCTAACACGGGTATGATAAAAAGAGTCGCTAGAAACAAGATTATTTTAAGTTCTCACGCACTATATGTTATGCATAATAGTAAAAACTTGGACTGAAATTAGATTAAAGTAAATTAAAAGAATAGTTATAGACTGTGGTTGCTCGATGCACAGATACAAGTTATCATTTTATCACATTCTTCATGTCGTCCATAAACACAAGGTCCACATACAGTCGTTATTTTTCCTTCTGGGCCAGTTATTTCCTCATTCTGTGATTCTATTTTCATGATCTAATTGAAAGATTACTCTATATTACCTTGTCCCCTGTTGGTGCTATTGAAATCTTATTATGCATTGCAGTCGTTTTGCAGATATGTTAACGCTATCTTAATTCCTTTGGCGTTTATTCTAAATTCAAAGAATTTTCGATTGGATTTTGCAATTTAATGATTATGACAACTTAAGAACAGCATCATACACTCGTGGTGGTATCAATCGTCAACACCATGACCGTCCCAGGAATTCCTTTGGCGTTTATTCTAAATTCAAAGAATTTTCGATTGGATTTTGCAATTTAATGATTATGACAACTTAAGAACAGCATCATACACTCGTGGTGGTATCAATCGTCAACACCATGACTGTCCCAGCGGTTTTAATTATAACATTTTATACTAGGTTGTGTTAATTCAGTTAACATCGATGGGTTGAGATCCCTCTTTTCCCATCGATGTTTTGATTAGTTCTATCTACTAGAATCGTTACAATATTGACAATTCTAACCACAGCAGTGTTCGGTTTGAATTTATCCTGATCATTTATCACTATTTGTGTTATTACCAAAATATAGAATATCCTTTTATTCTCTGTTACACTTGTGCAGTTTACATTCCATTGATGAGATCTTGCATTATCCTTCGTCATTAGGTTCCGACAGTAAATAACTTCTTTAACTTAATGGGTATAGGTTTATTGCTACAACAGTATTTGGGATAAGTTCATCATTGGAAGAGGCCATTTCTCCTACCGCAAAACTATAGGATTTCTTCAATTTTTCTACTAAAAACAAGAAATAACTGGCACATAGCGCTACATAGTTTGACATGAAACGATGTAGCTTATAGCGTATGCTTAATTAATTAAAAAATTAGCTAAATTCATCATGTGTTAATTGTTCCTAAATTTAATAACAAAAAACGTCTTTGCTATATACTAAAAATGGTACTGGTATCAACTCTATTGATTAATCTTGGATTCACATAAATAATTTAAAAGATATTTAAGAAATAGCATATCTTTTCCTTGATTCTATATCCTCTATTCTTTGTAGAATTTTTTCCAATTCTTCTGAGTTAACAAGTCTATACCCATTTAAGAAATATTCAAAAAATTTGGTGTATGAGTTATGGAAGGTACTCGTCAAAATCTCTTTAAATAATCTTATATCCATCGCCTTGTCTTCTTTCCGAGTTGAATAAAATGAGAGTCCCATATCTATCATAGTGACTTTACTATTTACAATGAAATTTGATGGTGTAAGATCACCATGTATCAAGTTATTCGAATGTAGAGTGGAGACGAACTTTCCGATTTCGAAACATATTGAAGACGTTAAAACACCGCTTGCCCTTTTTCCTGAAACAAATTCCATAACTATCTCAGCTCTATAGGGATCTATGAAATAGATATAAGGTGTCCTTAATCCAAGTTCTTTGGCCATCGTAATCATCCTGGATTCACTAATGGTTCTCCTTCTTCTCAATTCATCATCTAGCTTTCTCTGGCGGTATGATTTCGGTATTCTAATTTTTGAAATTGCCTTCTTATTATACCATTTAGTCAAGTAAATATTCGATTCGGCGCCTTTGAACAGTAGTTTGATGTAACGCTGCAATGATAATATAACCAATGTTTGGAAATAAAAATGTGGTACCACAAGTCGATCCAAATCCGGGAGAAAAATTAATTCTTGAAGAAGATTGCTCGGAAGTAAAACTTGGTAGTGGAATTCTAAGTTTAACCAGCCAGAGGATTATTTTTGAGAAAACAGAAGGAAATCTGACCACCCTAAATAAAAAATTAGGAAGCGCCTTATTGAATGAGACTTTAGATAAAATAGGTAATGTCCATCCTGAAGGATTCATACTTACCAAGGTCGTTGTAGAGATAGGTAGTTCAAAATACAAATTTAGTGTATTTAACAGTAAGAAATGGGCTAAAGAAATAGACAATCAAAAAAGATTATTCATGAAGGACCAAGATTAGTTTCCGTTACGATTTGCAATTGTACTAGATCTAAATAAAAGTGGTGTAGGATTCTATTTTACTTATTAAGATATCCTATCCGATATTTGACCGTTCTATTGCTTTTACCACTGGCTCATATTCGTGTGCATACTCATATTTGTCTTGTTACCCATATAAGATTTCATTTTCATAATATCCGCCTTGGGAGGGATGATACCATATATTGGTGTATCACCAAAGTGGTTATTAGTTTTAGTGGCGTCCAGTGATATGCCGATTACATGATTGTTCATTACTTTTATTTCAACTGGTACTTGTTCAACGGGTCCATCTTTCATTGTCACAGTGACTGTTCCTTTATAAGAAGTAGCGTTGCCTTGGTTGCTAATATCATTAAGTGAAAAATTCGAGATAACATGTTTATGCATCGCCGATCCGTCCAACATGGCCATATACAACCATGAATCAAATTTTGCTGCGTTTGTCTGGTTGAAACTATCCTTTGTTTTATTTACAATATTTGTTAACCAGTGGCCAGAAAGAACCCATGCAGGCTTCCCTTCTTCATTATTTTGAATGCTTGAAATAGCACCAAAGACCATTTCATTGTGATCTTTCCCTTTCGGAAATGCTTCGCTAGTATTTGTAGACATGACTACTGCTGCAACTAATGCTGCCATTACAAGTCCAAATGCCACAAATAATAATACTGATTTTTGAACCAATTTTTTATTCACCATACACTAAATAGACCAATAAATTATTAAAAGCTACCGGAAAAAACCCGTCGAGTAATTAAATTTGTGAGAATTTGAACCATGTTAATGCTTCTTGTCTCCGATAGTTTGAAATTTATTCTCTCCACAATACATCCACAGTATCAATTCGCCATGATTGGTTAACAATGGATTCGGATATTTCTATAAAATTTTTTGTTTTCAAATAAGATAATATCCCGGTCCAGGCAATTTGTACTCCGTTATCTCCTGCAAATGAAATAGGACAGGGATTGAATTTTGCCTTGTGTCTACGACATGCAAGTTTAAGCATACGGGAAAGATCTTTGTTCGCAGATACACCTCCAACAACCAGTAGTTCTCTTTTTTCGGTAGCGGAGAGAGCTCTCTCAACTGCCTCTGTAATAATTGCAAATGCAGTCTCTTGAATCGAATAACATATGTCTTCATTTGTGTATTTACCAGTTGAAATTAATCTCTTTGCAGCAGATAGTATTCCCGAAAAAGTAATGTCATTCCCTTTAATTGAATATGGTAGCGAAACATAATTTTTGGATGACTTATTTGCCAATCTTTCTATCTCTGATCCACATGGCGATGCCAATCCGAGGTGACGTCCAAATTGATCTAGAAGTTGACCTAAAGTAATATCTAATGTTTCACCTATTACCCGCCATCTTTTGTTATTAAATACCAGTAACATAGTATGACCACCAGAAACCAATAGCACTAGAGAATCCTTACCTCCAGTAAGACTCATTCCAAGTTCAATATGCCCTAGTGCGTGATTGACGGGGACCAATTTAATATCATAAAATGAAGATATGGAACGAGCAATGACAGCTCCAATCCTCAGGCAGGGACCAAGTCCAGGACCAGCAGAGTAAGCCACAACATCTAAATCCTTGTACTTTATTTTAGAAGATTCTAAAGATTGTTTAAGAACCTCTATTGCTACTGATGCATGATGGCGAGCTGCTTCCCTTGGATGGATTCCCGATCCATCGGGGGCTTTGAAGATATTTCTAACGTCTGAAAGAATATTAGGCGATTTATCAGTATCAGAATCTGAATACTTGACTACAGAACAAGCAAAAGTATGTGCTGTACTTTCAATTCCTAGACATAACATAGTTATCACTTTCTACTCGTCGCAGATACTATTTTAATCACGTCATTATTTTCTAATTTGTAGTCTGCTCCCAATCTTCTCTTTGTTCTAGCATCAATAGCAAAAAGAAAACCTTTTCCCAATTCCTGATGTATTGCAATTGCCAGGTCCTTTGCAGTTGATCCTTCATTTAGTAAATAAGCTTCTGGAAGAATGTTCCCCTTTTTATCCGTTAATTTTGATTCATCTTCAACAGGATATACCACTATTTTCTTCAATAGATTAAAACAAGCGATATTTATTATCTCTTGAACACCTGTAGTACCATGTTTTTTAATGAATTCTGAAACAATTTGTAGCGCATCATTCTGTTTTTCGCTTAATTGCATACTTTCTTTAATTTCAAAAGAATTATCTCCTGGAAGGTAATGAACAAATCCATTCTTTGCTGCTTTTCGCAACAACATTTCTAATTCTGACGTACAGGGTATTACGTGAGGGTACTTTTCTACAATTTGTTGCAGGAAATTATGGGAAGTTGAAATGTCAGCTTTATTTGCTGCAATGACTACAGGCTTTACGATTTTTCTTGTATTATGACAAAAATCTAACGTTTCTTGTTCTGTCCAATCTTTAATTTTCTTATTATGTAAATTCAAGTTGTTCAGGACTTTATCTATAGCTGATTCAGTTACTCCGAGTCCTGACAATCTCTTTTTCAAAATCTGAGTTGTATTTAGGCCTGATGAATCAAGCTCCCTTATTTTGTCCCAATCCCTTTTAATAATCGATACAAGCCAAAGATCAAATTCTTCTTCAACAAATTTAATATCCTCCACTGGGTCGCCTGTACCTGTTGCTATTGGCCTTCCTTCTGAATCAGTAGAACCAGAGAGGTCTATAATATGAATAAGGGCGTCTGCTTGTCTTGCATCGTCTAAGAATTTGTTTCCCAGTCCCTTGCCCTCATGAGCATCAGGGACTAAACCGGCTACATCAACTATTTCAATTGGAATAAATCTCACTCCATCTATACAAATGGAATGAACTGGATTATCTTTGACTCCAAATTCCGTACATACGCATTTTACTCTAGCGTGACAAATTCCTAGATTAGGCTTGACCGTCGTAAACGGATAATTTGCAATGTTCACAACGTTATCTGTTGATGCAGAAAAAAAGGTGGACTTACCAACGTTTGCCTTACCAATTAAGCCTATGAGCAATTGATATGATTGTCATAATTCATAATTTAAAGTGTTCATTATCGACTTTTTGTCAAACTACTGTAATGTTATATTCTCATTTTTAATTATCTGTGTTATCTGCCTTCACACTTTTTCCTATAGGTCACTCACTGTACCGTGCGTATGAAATCCATTCCATGTCAGGATAAGTGAAGTTTCAAATGCAACCTAAAAAATCCACAATATTAGATCTCCTTTGAGTAATCTCATTATTTCTTATTCTATGAATTAATTATGTAAAAATTGTATTTGTATGCCATCAGAATCATAAGCATAAAATGTTGACGCAAATTGCATATCACTTTCGACTAATTGTTCATCAATATTGATATTAAACTCTGAAAAATGATCCTTGAGCAATCTTAAATCACCATGGTCATTCAAATTTATTGCAAAATGATCTAATCCTATTTCATTATTGCGTGCAGAAGTAATGTTCTCTCCGAGCCACGTGTTGGTGGCAACATGGTGATGATACCTATTTGACGCATAGAAATATGCCCCAGGGTAGGTAGCAGTATGATTTAGACCCAAAATTTCATTATAGAATGTTTTTGCTTTACCAAGATCAGAAACATGTAAATGAACATGACCTATTGACGTTGTTGGAGGAAGATGATTCCATTCTACGTCAACTGCAATTGATTCTTTCAATAGATTTTGTGTGTCTAAAGGCTCAGTAACAATTTGTACTCTACCATCAGTCCATTTCCATTTCAAAGGCGATCTGTCTGTATAAACTTCAATTCCGTTTAAATCTGGATCATGTATGTAAATAGATTCTGATACACCATGATCAGCCATACCTTCATAGTATTCAGGATTAAGCTTTTCTCGTATATGCCTGAGAAAAAGCGATAGAAATTTTCTTCCTGGTAACAATACTGCAAAATGATACATTCCTGCTTTGTGTCTATTTCGAGTTATGGAAAAGACCTTGTTGTCAGATTCTGATAATGCAACCAAAAATGACCCCGAATTACTATCGTCTAATGATGCAGATAACAATGCTGTTTTGTGATCTTTTCTTGCTATATTAAATCCAAGAATCGATCTATAAAACTGAAGCGACTTTTCTAAATCAGATACATTAAGGTGGACATGATCTATTTTTAAATTGGGAGGATTAAACAATACTCTTTATACAATTAAGTCTTATTTAAGCGATTTACAAACATACGATAATAAAATCTATTTGGATACTCGCGGTAGTATCATATGAAAGTGGGAATAAAAAGTTATTTAGCGCAACTCTTTCAATACCCTTATTTTCTCGATCCCCTTTTTGATAAAAAGCTGTACACAGCTATATCATCCTCCGAACACGTCGTCGAGCTTTCGGATAATATTTATGAATAATTCGGAATTAATTTTCTCACGGAATACCAAATAAGCAAGACTCGAGCTAGAATAATGGTCCCTCATTAGGACTAGAAACTAACAATAACATATGAATTAAAGTTTTAAAATTAATCTTCTTGACTACAATTAATTTACATTTACTTTTTTTATTTTTTCATTAAATTGCTTTGCCAATTTTATTGCGTTAAATATTTCCCAAATAAACAATGCATATAGTAAATTCTGTTGTTTTCGTTAGTCTAGTATATGAATTATAATGACGCTTATTCGATTTTTTTATGTTTTCACAACTATACCAAAATTATTATTTAATTTAAATACTGAATTATTTTTTGAATGCCATCCTTTTATAAGACAAGGATTCTATGACCATTTTTTCTCTCAAGCCGCTCTATAGTCCAGACCCAGCTCTTGTGGTATTTATTGCATTTCTTTTACCATTTCGACATTCTTTCACATTGCTTTTCTTCCTCTAAACTGTTCTGCGTCATCAAAAACTGGGCCGTCCCAAACAAAATATTTAATTTCTCTATAGATCTAGTATTGATCATTGGCCGGCATCTTTGCAATTACAAATTATTCGGCAGATAGAGAAATCCTAGTTTCATATTTCATTAATTCATTGCAGATGCTTCAACATAGAGGGAAAGCTTACTGGAAGATAATAATAGATAACTTGGTTTCTAGTGGTATTGGCCCATTCCCTGGAGATGGTTCAATTCCGAAAATCGTTAATGATAATAGTAACCTTAGATATATGATCGGATTAGGCTATTTATCCAAAAGAACTCCTAGATTTAGAAGTATGAATAAGATTAGTGTAGTACTTGACGGATTCTTTGTTGACATTGAAAAATTGCATCTGCATCCACTTGTGGGCGATGCGGCTAATGCCGATTCACTTTTCAAGATTTATAGTATTTTTAAGAAATTATTAATAGATCAGGGGAATGCTGAAAAAGCTTGTGAATTTTTGGACAGACATTTGAGGGGCAATCTAACTATGATGTATGATGGAAAGATCTATTCGTACAGAGATTCTACTGGCTTTAAACCACTTGTAAGCGGTACGGACAAGAACAATTCAATCTCCATAATAGCTTCAGAAAATTCCCTCCGCATCCCTTTTCCAAACATGAATTTTGAAGATGTAAGACCAGGACAATTAATCAAAATGGATGTTGAAAATGGTCAACAAAAGATACTATCCCTTCCCACTACGAGGACAATGATAGATCCCTTTGAATTCATCCGAGAGTCTCATGTTACTGCTACTATTAATGGAAAAGGAATTTATGAAACCAGAAAGAGGATTGGAAAAGTGCAGGCAGATTTTCTTTCTACACATTCTAACATCGATATTGATGCAGCATATGCAGAACCCGATTATCCTAGACCAATGACTCTTGGCTTTAGTGCAGAATACAGGAATCATATTCCAAAATTTGACTTAGGTGAAGCTATAATAAATGACAGGTACGATGATTCCGATAGAATGATAGATTTTTCTGAGAATATTAGCAAGAATAAGATGATAACTTCCGGAAAATCATTAAAATATATTCTCAAACACAAAATTAGCCAAAAAAACATTGGACTAATTCAAGGAACAATTCAAACTGGAATCACGGCCAAGGAAACTATCTATTATCTAAGAAAGGTAGGCGTCAAATCAGTTTCTGTTATCGTCAGCTATGTCCCATCCGTCGACGGACGACAAGTTGGTCTGTATACCCACAACAGAGAATTGATTGCCCATAAATATATTGGACAAGTGCCCTCACTTGAGGAACTAAATACCAGGATTTCTAAAGAGTTGGGCGCAAATAAGGTATTTTATAATTCGCCTTCCATTCTCTCCAAGGGTATCGGGATTTCAGAATATAATTTATGGTTTCCAGAATGGGTAAGATTTTTAGAATATGAAAAGAAATGACATTTAAACGCGATGACGATCTTGACCATTGGGAAGGTGATCCTATTAAGAAAATCATAATATTGAAAAAAAGTGTTATAGATGGGATGAACATAAATAACTTTGAGATCAGACAATATACTCATCATTGTTCCCTTCAAAGATATCATACAATCTATACTATGTATCTGGAAACCGACAATAACAAGATTGAGACAAAGTACAACAAAGGCATTCAAATGAGTGAAAATAATATTGAAGGCATAGCGCATTGTATTACCAATTTGAACGGTGTTTACTCAACAATAAATCGTCTATTAATTGAATTGGAGAACTAGATGTAGCAGTATACCTTTTTGTTCCAATAAACGCCGTTATTTCGGTATCCATTGTTCAACCACAGGCAATTACACAAATATTAAAATCTTAAGTCATAACCTATCCACCTTAAATTTTACTACCCAGTGTCGATGATGAAGATAGAATATTTACTAAAAAATGAACATTATTTCAATTATTTAGACTAAAAATTAATAAAAAGCAGTATAATACCTTTGTCTTTTGAAATTACTTTTGATTTTTCCGAACCTTTAATTGTAGAAAATGAAGCTACAAGTTAAAAATATTTGACCAGAATAACTATTTGACTTTTTAACCTCTCAAGCTATCAATAAGAGGATGTGCTACCTTGCAAAATCAACCCATTTACCTTAAGGCCATAACTCTAAAAGATATTAGCGATGTTGATTCGATTAAAGATGATGCTAAAAAGCACATGATTCTAATAGTACGAATAACACCCATGGCCCAGAAGGATATAGAAACCCTACGAAAGGCGATAGATGATTTGTATAGTTTTGTTAAATCAGCAGGCGGAGACATTGCAAGATTGGGTGAAGAACGGGTAGTAATTACACCACCAAATGTAAAGATTTGGAAAGGAGTACAGGATCTTAAATAGTCTCTCTACAAGCTCACAATACTTTAATTGATTCTTGAACGAGTGGATGGAAACTTTGTACCTTGAATATCTTGTTTATCGAATTTGATAAGTTTTGACATCTCTTTCCTTCCCCATGATTAGTAATTACCTTTTTTAGCTTTGGTTTCAATCGATTTACGTAAGCCAATAACTGATTGTAATCACTGTGCATACTAAACCCTGGTATCATATCAATATTGCACTTAACTTCAAGATTATTACCGTCTATAGTTATATTACGCTGTCCTTCTTGGAGCAGTCTTCCTGGTGTAGACTGAAATTGTTCGGATAATAGAATAACCTTACTCAGAGGATCGCTTGCTATTTGATTCAGATATGTAATTGATGGACCATCCGTAAGCATTGAGGATGGACACAATATTATAGATCCTTTCCAGTTTACAGATGGTTCTAAACTGACAAGCCTGTTGATATAAAGAGGATCTTCAGTTCGCTCACTTATTCTCTGCTTTAGTGTTTTTGATAGGTATTCTGAATACATCTCGTAAAAAAAGAACATATCCAGTATTTTTTGGTCCACAAAAATATTTTCAGGATTTATTTTATTGATGCTCCTTAACATTCCTAAGGTGACACAAATTTCCTGTGATAAACCGAGGACAGGGACAGGAATCAATATTCGTCCACCATCCTGAATGGTCGAATTGATACTTTTGACTAGGTTCTCTTCCGCTACTTCTCTAGTAACAAATTTATCGTCTCTATTTCCGTTCGTACTTTCTATTACTAGCGTTTCTGCTCTTGGGAAATTCCAAAAAGCGTTGTCCACAGTATTTAGTCTACCAAATTTTAAATCGCCGGTATACAGTATATTGTAATCACCATTTCCAATATGCATGTGTGTAGAGGCAGAACCAATCATATGTCCTGAATTTGCGAAAGTTATTCTAACGTCTGGAGAGATATCGGTAACCGCTCCAAAATTAAGAGGAATTACTTGAGTAATTAATCTTTCAATATCCCTTGACGAGTATAAAGCCTCTTTGGTCTTTGAAGCATAGTCCTGTAGTATTGATATCATAATTGGAAAAGTAGGTTCAGTGCAATATACCGGACCATCATATCCATATTTGCATAAAATAGGTACAGCTCCACAGTGATCAAGATGTGCGTGGGAAATAATAACCGCGTCGATTTCATTCATGCCAAGACCATAAATATCTAATCGTGGCAAAATGTCATTGTCTTCGTGTTGATAACTCTTAATACCAAAATCCAGGATTATCTTACTTTCATGAGTAACGATCAACATTGCGCTTCTACCAATTTCTGAAAATCCGCCCAAACAAACAATACTTGCTTCTTCAGAACCAGCAAGCTTTTGTCTAAATATTTTTTCACCAACTCGTTTATAAAAATACATTCTTTCTTCGGACGAATTGTGTAATATTTGATTCATGTATCTAATGAGCTTCAAGTCACTTGGGACATATCTATAAATTAATTTCCAACCTGTTTTTTCAACTAGTGGAATTTCTAATTGGCTGAGTTCTTTTAGAGTTCTAAAATCGTTTACAAAAATGGTTGCCTCCCCGAGAGCAGGATCAAAAAAAATTTCAGATATAGTGTTTGGATAGGAAGTGCTAGAACGAATTATTTGTTTTACCGAGTCCTCAGAAGACCTGATGGAGGTATCTGTTCTGATAACTATTCTCTTTTTTATTGAATTCACCATTTTAGAAATGATTTCTTGATTTTCCAAAAGGGTTGTAGGTTTTCTTGAATATAATACAATAAATGGTCCCTCGTATTCTATTTTGGTTATTTCGGATTCCGAGGGAAGGTTATTTAGAATAGCGGCAACAATGTTTTGATTGCGTTCTTCATCCTGTACTCTATCATACATATCAATATTTCACTAAGTTATATTCTCTTCATTCAGAAGTTTGTACATTGGAATGTATGATGAGCTAAATAAAGGTTCTTAAACATCATGCATCTTGCAACCCACGCTGTAACATCTATGGATATTTCCAGCTGTTAAAATTAACTGCTAAAGGCTCGATTGATTCTAACTGCAAAGCGATAGAAATAAAATGAAATATAACAATGATATAGCAAGACTAATTGACATCGGATCCCAATCATTTAATGGAATTACCAAGAAAGATACTAATTGGTAACGATGTAATCTATCAACTTGGATCATTCATAAGAGATTTAAATGATAAAACCTCAATAGTCGCCGTCATCTCCGGAAATACAGTAAAAGCAAGAGTGGGAAAAGAATGTGTGGAAGCTCTGCATAGCTCATCTTTGGAGCATAAATGGATTGAGACTCCAAATGCATCCATGAATGATATAAATTCTGCTCAATCACTTGTTAGAAAAGAGCAACCCAATTTTATTGTAGGCGTGGGAGGTGGAAGATCAGTCGATGTTGCAAAAATGATTTCTTTTAATCTTAACATTCCATTTATCAGCGTACCCACTTCAGCGTCACATGATGGAATTTCAAGTCCCTTTGTCTCTATCCGTGGTAGAGATAAGCCTTACTCACTTAAGGCCCATGCCCCAATAGGAGTAATAGCAGATACTAAACTCATTTCAGAAGCACCTTATAGACTCCAGGCTAGCGGATGTGGTGATCTAATTGGCAAAATCACTGCGGTTAAAGATTGGGAACTTGCAAGAGATGATAATAACGAATATTTTGGAAGTTACGCCGCAAATCTTGCAAATATGAGTGCAAAGATAATAATTGAAAATTCTAGCAAATTGACCTCTCGTGCCAACATAAGGACAATTGTAGAGGCACTAATAAGTGCCGGAGTTGCCTCTTGTATTGCTGGTAGTAGCAGACCATGTTCTGGTTCAGAACACTTGTTTAGTCATGCACTAGAATATGTAGCAAAGACCAATTGTGGTTTGCATGGAGAGAGAGTTGGAATTGGTACAATAATGATGTCAAAAATTCACGGACTGGATCATGATATCATCATCAAGACACTGCAGAATATTAAGGCTCCAACTACTGCAAAGGAGATTGATGTAACCGAAGACCAAATCATAGAATCATTATTAATTGCTCAATCACTCAGACCTGAAAGGTATACTATCCTTAACAAAATCAAAATGGATAAAGAATCAGCTAGAGAAATAGCAAACTCGGTCAGTGTCATCTAAATAAGTAAGAGAATGGTGGATCTAGATGATGACGATTTCATAGGAGACATCCATTTTAAAAGATTCTATTTCTTTTGTGACTTTGGTTCTTCCTTTGGTTTTGGTTCTTCCTTTGGTTTTGATGTAGTCTTGGATTTATTGTAAATTTCCACAAATTTTATGCTCTCAATAGCCGAAATGAACTTAAACAAATCGGTTGATATTGCCTTTTTTATGACCTGTAGTCCTTCTACTAAAAAGGATTCCTCGGGTAAGGTAATGGCGATTTCGGATTTATCAAAAGATATTGAAATTTTGTCACCATCAAGAAGGAGTCTTCTTTTGACAAGAGAAGTTGCTTTCTCTTCGTTAGTTTTTAAGATCTTTAGAATGTTGACATTATAATTTAGCGTTTTTCCTGCTAACCTGTGATTGAAGTCAACCTGAACTCGGCCGGATCCGATGAACCTGACAAGTCCTCGTCTGTCGTCTATGTCGACTACGTCTCCAGCCTTAATTTCATCAGCCTTGTCACCGAATTTTCTTTGTGGTATCATTCTAACCTTATTTGGATCTCTCAAGCCAAACGCCTTGTCAGGAGGTATATTAACATCCAAAGCATCACCAAGTTTTGCCGTTGATAGAATTTCATCTAGGCCCTTCAATACCCATCCTTCACCTATTGACACTAACCTGGGTTCATATTTTATGCTTGGATCATAGAGATTAGATTTTTTTGCATTTTCCTCAACAGTGGTCTCAAAAATCTCATCTGAATCCTTAACTTTAGCAGTATAGTCTATAAGAATAAGTGATCCTTTTTCCATTGTCACGAAATTTGCTGTCGGTTTACCATAATATTAAGCTTAACAACTTGCTATCATTGACTCAGTATATTATTTGCAACTGATAATCCATCCTTAATGGGAGGTACACCCAGAATTGACATTGATGATGAGATTGCAGAAAGAGTTCTCATAACGTGGTAACTGCTTACTTCACCCATGCATCCTACTCTAAAAACCTTTCCCTTAAGCTCTCCGAATCCCCCTGCTATCAATACCTTAAACTTAGATGAAATCAACTCTCGAAATTTTTTATCATCAATACCAGGAAGATAATTTACTGCAATTACAACATTGCTTCTAGAATTTGCATCGGCAAATGGAGTAAAACCCAAAGCTTCCAGTCCTGAATAGAATGCATTAGCACATTTTCTGTGTCTTTCAATTCTATTTTGAATTCCTTCTTCGAGAATAATATTTAATGCCTCTTGATAAGCATAGAAAAGGCTAATGGCAGGTGTGAAAGGAGTTTCAAAACTGTCATTGTAGTATTTGAAATATCGCTTTAGGTTCAAATATTGACTTGCCGGAGGATTCTCAATCATGTATTTTTTTGCTTCCTTGCTTATAGAAATAGGGGCTATTCCAGGGGGTGCAGCTAGTGCTTTCTGAGTTGCGGTGAAACAAATGTCTACATTCCACTTATCCACGGGTAATTCATCGCCACCTAGAATTGAGACTGCATCAACTACAAAAAATGCTCCGTGGGCCTTACAGATATCACCTAATTTGGATAAATATCTCAAAGTAGTGCCTGTAGATGTTTCATTGTAAACCACGTATAGCGCCTTAACTTTGGAGTTTTTTTCAAAAGCCTCTTGTATTTTTTCTATTGGTGGATTTTGTCCATACGGTGAATTTATCCTGATAGTTTTTCCACCATAGTTATCGATCAGATCGGCTAGTCTGGTACTAAATTCTCCATTTACTGGTATGATCACCACATCATCCTTTTTTATTAGATTTACAACAGAAGTTTCGACGGCCCCGGTACCTGATGTTGTAAGTACTACAATATCATTTTCGGTCTCAAATACTTTTTGTGTCTTACTTACGATATCTTTGTATAATTTTCTAAAATCATCACTTCGATGGTTTATCATCGGAGTGAGCATTGCGTTAATAACTCTATTAGGAACGTTAGTTGGGCCGGGAAGCATTACAAGGTATTCCAATTACAGTCATGAAAAGATTATAGCCAATATTTATAATTACGTAAAAATTGGAAAAAGACATAAATGATTTTATTTAGCCTTAAATTATGCCTAACGAACGTGCCAAAAGAATCCTTGATTCAATTGTTGGAAGCGGATTTAATGCATTGATGGTTTTCAAACCAGAAAATATTTTCTATTTGACGGGTTTTTGGGGGGAATCTGTGGCCATATGCACCCCTGATGAAACCAAACTCTTCGTTCCCAAGTTAGAAAGCAGCAGAGCATCAAATGAGTCCAAATATTCTGAAATTATTACTACTGAGCGTGGCGTAGGATTGATTAAATCAATAGTACCCTACTTAACAAAACAAAGATTTTATTCTGACTGTAGTGATTATGAAACAATTCAAGCTATTTTACCACAAACTGATAACAGAAAGTTTGTCTTGGATGAAGGTCCATTTCGAAATTCAAGAATTATCAAAGATGAATACGAAATTGAAAAAATCAAAGAGGCGTCGCATATAATAGACAAGCTATATGAAATATGCAAAGAGGAGATAAAAACAGGACTTACCGAAAAACAATTGCAGTCAAAATTACTCTTTGAAGCAATGAATCTGGAAGCAACTTCTACATGCTATCCTTATACTTTAAATCCATTTATAATTGCTGGTGGACCAAATAGTGCTCTACCTCATTTCGAAACATCAAACAGGGAATTTGCCAATGGAGACTTGGTAGTTGTAGACTTAACACTGAGATATAAGGGATATATTTCTGATGCCACTCGTACATTCGCCTTAAACAAGGCAGATCCTATGATGTCTCAGGTGTACGATCTTGTCAGGAAATCTCAACAGCAGGGGCTCGAAAATATAAAGGAAGGAATTGAGTGCGGAAAAGTTGATGAGGTATGCCGTAAAATAATATCAGACGAAGGGTATGGAGATAATTTCATTCATTCTACTGGACACGGAGTGGGTTTGGAAGTTCACGAACAACCATGGATACGTCAAAATGAACCAAAGAAACTATATAGAGGCATGGTTGTTACAGTTGAGCCTGGTGTTTACATAAATTCCAAGTTTGGTGTAAGAATTGAAGACACAGTAATAGTTAATGACAGTGTTGAAGATTTAGCCCTAACTAAATTTACCAAGGAGTTACTAATTCTGTAATCAAAAATCGCTTATTGTCCAATGTTAAGCTTTTTTGAAATTATCGTTACTAGTTTTTTGGCTATTTCCTTCTTTGATTCAAGTGGAATGTGAATAATGTTTTTTTCTTTATCTATTATGTAGATCTCGTTTGTATCAGAACCAAAGTGGCATCCTTTTCTTGAAACATCATTGGCTACGATTAAGTCACCGTTACACTCCTTAAGCTTGGCGACAGCTTTTTTCACCAATATCCCTTCTGAAACATCATGTTCCGCTTTAAACGCCACCAAGAAAATTTTCTTATCAAAATCCTTTATTCTGTCGATAATTTTTGGAGTTGGAATAATTTTAATAGTTGTAGTTCCTTTTCGAGTATCCATTTTGTTGGGGGATTTTTTTCCGGAGTGTGCCACGGTAAAATCAGCGACTGCGGCAGCATGAAAGACAATATGTTGCTTTTCTTTCGAAATTCTTTCTCTCAAGACCTTTAGCATTTCTTCAGTAGTCTTAACTCTTACGATATTCATTCTTGAATCATCTTGGATATTCAAGGAACCATGGCCGTAAACAAAAGTTACATTGTAACCTTTATCTGCACAATGTTGTGCTATATTCAAACCCATTTTTCCAGAGCTTAAGTTGGTCAAAATCCTGATCGAATCAACATATTCAATAGTCGAACCTGCCGTTACCAATACATTCACTCTCGGCTCACTTTTTCCTTTCTTATTTGCAATTTTACTAATAACAAATTGCAATACCTTATCTGCAGAAACGACTTTGGCTTTATCTTCTGATATCGATGGTTCTAATATCGATACTCCTAATGACTTTAATTTCTTTATGTTATCTCCGATAATGACATTTTCATACATGGCCTCGTGCATTGCAGGGGCAATAACAATGGGTATTTTTGAACCGAATGCTACACTCAGTACAGTGGTCACTGGATTGTCTTCTATTCCATTGGCAAATTTACCCAGAGTGTTGGCAGTGCAAGGATATACAAGAATTAGATCCGATTTTCCATAATTGGCAAGGGTGATATGTTCAAGCTCTGATGTTAATTCCGTTATAGTTTTGTTTCCTGTAGCCCAATTCATTATTTCTGCGGTCAGTAACTTGGAATTGGTTGATTTTGACATCACCGGGTGGACTTCTGCTCCATATCGCATCAGCATTCTACTAAGATCTATTGCTTTGTAGGCAGCAACACTTGCAGTAATGCAAAGGACGATATTCATTCCTTTCAGGACATTGCTTTCTTGACCTATGATTTCCTTTGAAACATGTTTTTGATTTCGAGAATTCTCTGAATTAATCATATCTAGACCCTTTTGAGCATTTCTTCAAGTTTTGCAAACTCTTCTTCGTTCATATGGTATGTATGTTCTTCTTGTGGGAACTTTCCAGATTTAACTTCATTTTCATATTCTTTTATTGCATCAAATATTTGTTCCGATAAATTCAGATACCTTTTTACAAACTTAGGCTCCATATCTTTATACAAGCCCAACATATCATGAATTACCAAAACTTGTCCATCCACATTGGGACCACATCCTATCCCTATTATTGGTACTTTAACAGATTGAGCTATGATTGATGATACTTCGTTGGTAACTTTTTCAAGAACAATGCTAAAAACACCAGCTTCTTCTAGTGCCCTTGCTTCGCCAATTAGCTTTAATGCATCTTCAGCCGTTTTACCTTGTGAGCTGTAGCCATGATATAGCGGAGTAGTCTGAGGCTGTAATCCTATATGTCCCATTACAGGAACACCAATGGCCGTGAAATTCTTGATTATATCGACAATTTCGATTCCACCTTCTAACTTAACTGCGTCACAACCACATCTCAGAAATTTAAGGGCGTTTTTAATCGCCATCGTCAATCCTGTTTGATAGGATCCAAATGGCATGTCAGCAACTATTAATGGTCTTGTTATTGCATTAGCTACCCCTTTGCAAAATGTCAACATTTCCGTCATTCCAATCTTCCTTGTCGAATCATAACCTAGCATGACGGTCGCTGCACTATCGCCTATCAGGACTATGTCCAAATTAGTCTCATTACAAATACGAGATATAGAATAATCATAAGATGTTAACATTGTTATTTTTTCCTTGTTCCTTTTCTTGTCCAAAATTTCGGAAATTGTAACTTTTGATTTTTTTTGGCCGCTCATTTCATATTCCCTTTTTAATTACTAGTAATGAGTTGCGTGTATTTTCTTTGTTATCAAAATTCTTAATCAAACTCCGTAAATATGACTTTTGCTTCTTGACAAGTTGTTCAGATAACCTTATCATATTTGGTATTGCGCGCACAATGTTATCAATAATAGTAACGTTAGATGCTATCGCAGTTCTAGATAGCGGATTCAGATCGACGGAAATGACCTTCTTACCCATCCTTACTAGACTTTCTGTTCTATCACCATCTTCTAATGTAACTAAGACAGTATCAGAGTCCATTATTCCTTCTTTATCGACAAACTTGCGGTTACTTGATATGCCATAGATTATGGACTTTGGCTTAGTGTCCACTCCCAATACCTCGTGTGAACCTTCTTTTCTTAATCTCCGCGCTATGGCATTGGATCTTGCCACACTCCTATGAAAAAGATTTACTTCAATTCTTGATTTAGTAACATAACTTAGTTTGACTAAATCTTTAGCACATAATGCTGCAGTGTTACCATTTATGGATATAGTGGATTTATCTGATAATAATAGTATACATACTGCGACTTTTTCAGCGTCGTATGCATATTTTGTGGTTTTCTCTCCCAGCAAATAATCAAATGCTTCACCCCTACCATGAGCAATTAGTCCTTGTGGAACGACGATTCCTCTATTGAATCCATCAACCAGTTTTTCTCTTATACTGAGTGAACTTGCTCTCGGATGATTTGATGGGATTTTATGTGTCATTTTTTCTAATTATTCTGGCGCCCTCATTTTCGATATCAGAAATAAATAATCTTGCAGGGAAATTTTTTGAAATCTTGTCAATTGTGCTTAGTTCGTTTTCTTTCACTATTGTGAAAACGGTTTGCCCAAACAGAGCCGTACTTCCATAAAAACCGTTTTGTACTAAAACATCAATCAGACTACTACAGCTTGTATTTGCATATCCCAAAGATTTTGAAAACTGGTATGACAGTTCCAAGAAGTCCGAGATCTTTTTTGTCTTTAGGACTTTCATAATCATCTTGCTACATTCATGGTTTGATATCTTTCTGATGCTGTCGATAAAATACCGGGTAAAAATGGGTGAAAAACAGAAAATTGCGATTTTGTAATTATTTATTTTTATAACGCTTGTTTTTCCAATACCAGGCGCCCCTCCTTTTGTCCGAAGACACAGTCCTCCGTAAAATTCTGAAAGTACCGTACCCAAACCTGTTTTACACTCTATCTCAGCCTTATGAGCTATCTGAGCCGATTCTATATCGGAAAAACCCAATGAAAGTGCTTCGTTGAGTGCAAACGACAAACTCAATGCTGCAGATCCACTTGTGCCAATTCCATATCCTATTGGCACATCAACTTCATGATTTACTTTTAGAAAGTACTTTTTGTTTACTTTATTCAGGAATTCATTTATGATATATCTTGAAACGAGAGCATCTTTCGAAACGGCACCGTTGATTTGAATAATGAAATTGTTTGTCTCACTATCATAGAGCTCGACGGTGGTTCTTACTCCCTTGCTAATGGAGATCCCTGCTCCTAGAGAGCCTTGTTTCAAAATAGATTCGCCTTTGACCTCACTATATAATCCGGTAATGTGGCTTGGACTATATGCCTTGGCGATAGAAACAGCTGGATTTATTTCTAAGGTCATTTGATGCAATAATATAATATTTTGAAAAATATAAGAATAATGTTTAATTAATTTATATGCATTTAAATTAATATGTTTCAGAACGAACGACGCTTACAGAAAATTGGAAGCAGTGTATTGATGTCATTGCCAGCCGAATGGATAAAGACACTAGGTCTCAAAAAGGGAGACATACTATCTATTGAAAATAACGATGATAATTCTATCACGATCTTTCCCGCCAGTGATAAAAATAGTCAAACCAAGGAAATAGCTATACACTTATCTGATCTTTCTCATGACAAATTAATAAATCAGATATATGGAGCATATCTGTTAGGTTACGACTTCATAAAGATAGTCGGCAAAACTCAAATCGATTTTAACAATCGAGAAATCGTAAAAAAAGCGATGCGAAATTTGATTGGTCTTGAAATAGTTGACGAAGACGGGCTGAACATGACCATCCAGTTCCTCTTGGACGCTCACTCTATGAATATCTCAAAAATATTGAAACAAATGAGCTCTATTGTCAGGGGTATGCACCGGGATATAGTTAACGCTATGAAAACTAGAGATACCGATATCGATCTACTTGTGAGGGGAAGAGATGATGAAGTAAATAGACAATATTTTCTAATCGTACGATTAATTAGAACGGCAATGATGGATCGCAGATTGGCTTCGAGTTTGGGTCTGAGTAATATTGATATTTTAGATTATAGAATTGCGGCAAATCATTTGGAAAATGCAGGAGATCTTATTTCTAAATTGTCCTCCCAATTATCTGGATTTTTCGATGAAATTAAATATGAAAAAATAATTGACGCAAATTTCTTGATTCTGGAAATGCAAGAAAAATCAATATCTGGATTCATAACCAAGGATACGGAAAAGTCCTCTCATGTAGTAACTCTTTTCAATAAGTTTAATATAATATCCACCTTCTTAAAGAATGATTATATCAAGCTAGAAGGCGATTATCAATCTGTATTGAAGATAATAAACATAGTATACACAATGGACGAAATAGCAAGGTGTTGGACAGATATTGCTGATTTAATAAAGCCAATCTATTCGATTAGATGAAAAACTTAAGACTGATCTTTTACATGATGCAAGATAACACTAACTTTCAAGCTTTTTGATAACATCATCAAAATATCTTAGAGGTACTATCTTTACGGTATTGAATGAAGAAATTCCCACTGCTATACTTAGTTCCTCAATATCATGTGCGTTTTCTGCTTCTAAAATTATGACCCACTCATGTTCCAGAACTGACATGTAAAAGGCAACGATTTTTTTTACATTAAATTTTGAAATATTACTTTCAAGCTTGCGTTTCATTTCTTTAAAAATTTCTTTGCTTTTCTCATTATTTAGTGGGCATGATTCTGGACTATGTACTGCAAATACTCCAAATAGTAAATTTTTATTTGATTCCATTTGGCTTTTTATCTATTCAGGAGACTTAAATGAGTTATTACAATTACTAGTACTCAAAAATTCCAAGTACTCAATATTTGTTTGCCAGACTCATTAGTAAATGTGTTTTTCATGATTCATAATTGTTACAAGCGCGGCGCTTTTTGCTGCAAATTCTGCTGCTCTTTCGGATATATTATCACTTCCAATAATCAATACGTCTCCTTCTTCTGGTTTCAAGCTATCCACTAACAAAGTATGTAGCTTTTGTTCTCTATGAAGCGCGTTAAAATTGGTATTTGGGATCATGAATTTATCGTCCTTATA
>Ga0222623_10000053_pt1 | contig 27106 bp, 28 predicted proteins | sample PLMtaG_FD_177336 | JGI IMG/M metagenome (GOLD analysis project Ga0222623, IMG submission 177336) | Groundwater sediment microbial communities from an aquifer in East River, Colorado, USA - PLM2_30_coex | ecosystem: Environmental > Terrestrial > Soil > Riparian zone | place: USA: East River...
CGGGGTGGCCCGGTTCGTAACGCCCGGCGAAGGCGACGAGGAAGGAGTCGAGCACATCGGAGGGCTCGACGTCCCCGAGGGCGGCGGCGCCGGCGACGGCCGGTGCCGCCGCCACGTTCACCCCGACACCAAGGAGAACGTGCTCGATCTCGTCGCGACGCAGCCTCGACTCGGCGATGATGCCGCCCGCCTTTCCCTCCCCCACCATCAGGTCGTTCGGCCACTTGCACCGAGCCTCCACCCCCGCCGCCTCTCGGCATGCCACGGCCAGGGCCCAGCCGGCCAGGAGCGGGATGAGCCCTCCGCGTTCGGGCGCAAGGTCTGGACGCAGGATCATGGAGAACATTAGGGCCCGGCCGGGCTCGTCGACCCATCGCCGGTCCAGACGACCACGTCCCTCGGTCTGGTGCGCCGCAGCCACCAGGGTCCACTCCGGGGCTCCCTCCTCCGCGAGCGACCGGGCGGTGAGCTGGGTCGAACGGGTAACCTCGTCGAACCGGACGGGGGCGTGGACCCCGATCCGTTCGAGCGCACGGGTAAGCGCGAGTTCGGACAACGGCAAAGGTTTGACTCCCGTCCGGGTGCAGACGATTATCCCGAGCCGGAGCCGCTGGTGCCGAAGACCAGGATCCTCATCGCCAATCGCGGAGAGATCGCCGTCCGGATCATGCGGACACTCCGCGAGCTCGGGCTGCAATCGGTGGCCGTGTACTCCGACGCCGACCGCGATGCGCTCCACGTCGAGATGGCCGACCAGGCCTACCGGATCGGACCGTCGCCCTCATCGGAGTCGTATCTGTCGATCGGCGCGATCCTCGACGCGGGCAGGAGGGCGAGGGCCACCGCTATCCATCCCGGCTACGGCTTCCTGTCGGAGCACGGCGACTTCGCCCGCGCCGTCGAGGAGTCCGGGTTCACCTTCATCGGCCCATCTCCGGAGGCCATCGAGATGATGGGCGACAAGTCCGCCGCACGCCAGGCCGCCGAGCGGGTCGGGGTGCCCATCGTCCCCGGCACCCCGGAACCCGTGAGCACGAAGCGGGCGCCGGCCGAGGCGGAGCGCATCGGCTACCCCGTCATGGTGAAGGCCGCGTTCGGGGGGGGCGGGCGAGGGCTGCATGTGATCCGGTCGGCCGATGAGCTCCCATCCGCGCTCAAGCGGGCCGCCCGGGAGGCGCAGGCGTACTTCGGACGGTCAGAGGTCTTCTTGGAGCGCTTCGTCGACCGGGCCCATCACGTCGAGGCACAGATCCTTGCGGACCAACGGGGCAACGCGTTCTTCCTTGGCGAGCGGGACTGCTCGGTGCAGCGTCGACACCAGAAACTGATGGAGGAATCGCCCTCGCCGGTCGTCGACGAGGATCTCAGGACTCGGATGGGGCAGGCCGCCCTGGCGCTGGCGAAGGAGGCCGGGTACACGAACGCCGGGACCGTCGAGTTCATCGTCGACGACGAGGGGAGCTTCTACTTCCTGGAGATGAACACGCGGCTTCAGGTGGAACACACCGTGACCGAGATGGCGGGCGGCCTGGACTTGGTGGCCTACCAGATCGCGGTGGCCCAGGGGGAGCGGATCGACCTGTCTGGGGTGCGCTTCCGGGGACACGCCATCCAGTGCCGGATCAACGCCGAGGACCCCTCCCGCAACTTCTTGCCCGGTCCGGGGCGGATCACGGCCTACCGCGAGCCGGCCGGTCCGTTCGTCCGTGTGGATTCGGGGGTTCGAGAGGGTCGTCAGGTGCCCGCGGACTACGACTCGATGTTCGCCAAGCTCGTCGTGTCCGGCGAGGACCGCGAGCAGGCCAGGCGCCGGATGCTCCGCGCGCTGGCCGAGTTCCGGGTGGAGGGCGTGCCCACCACGATCTCGCTCCACCAGTGGGTACTGGAGACGGACGAGTTCCGTCAGGGAACGCACACGACTACGTGGCTGGAGCGTGCACTGAAGGGGGGGGAGCTGCCAGGGACCGCCGATGAGGCGCCGGCCTCCGAACCCAGACAGGCGGTGCCTGCCGAGATGATCGTCGAGCTCGACGGACGGCGCGTCCCGGTTCGGATCTTCGATCATCGCCGCGACACCGCGCCCAAGACCCCCTCCCGCCACGAGGCCCACCACGGACCCGGTGTGCACAGCGTCATCGAGGCGCCGATGCAGGGGACGATCCTCCGGGTGCTGGTGGAGGCGGACCAGGAGATCGAGGCCGGCGACGTCATCTGCGTCCTGGAGGCCATGAAGATGGAGAACGCCATCCCGGCGCCCCGCGACGGGGTCGTCTCGGACCTTCCCATCAAGGCCGGCCAGGTGGTCCAGCCCGGACAGACCCTGGCCGTGATCGACTAGCCGCGGCCGGGCGGGATGCCCCATGCGTCGCGGCCGGTCACCCTGAATCCGCTGTCCTTCACCTTGTAGGTGCGGTTCACCGAGACCAGCAGGGCCGTCAAGGATTCGACGATCCGCGCCATCGTCAGGTCTCCAGCGTCCACCCATCGCAGGTCGGGGATCTGCTCGATCAGGTCGCCGACGATCGCTTTCGCCTCCGAGTCCTTGCCGCACACGAACACATCGCTCTCCAGCAGGTGGCCGAGGTCCCGAAGCGCATCTCCGGCGATCGTGTGGAACGCGGCCACCATCCGAACCCCCGGATCGAGGATCGCCGCGGCCTGCTCGGCCGCCGATCCGTGCCACGGGCGAAGCACGTGCCAGGCTCGACCGCCGACCGCGGTGGCGAGCGGGCTGGTGCAGTCCACCACGACGGTGCCCGCGGCCACGTGATCCTTGATGGCTCGGTAGATCTCGGCCTGCCCCGCGAAGGGCACGGTCACGAACACCACCTCGCCCTGCTGCGCCGCCTTCTCGTTCGTCGTACCGTCGACCGAAGCGTCGGCTCCGAGGATCGACCTCGCCTCACCCGCCGAGGCAGCCCCTCTCTCCTCGGATCGCGAGCCGACGATCGCGTGGTGGCCCGCCCGGGCCAGCCGCAGCGTCAGCCCGAAGCCCTCGTTCCCCGTGCCACCGATCACGGCGATGTCCATGGACGGCCGAGCTTATCCCTACTTGGGGTAGTACTCGCCGAACGCACGCCTGAGCGCATCGGAGACCTCGCCGAGCGTCGCTCGGGCTCGGAGGGCCTCCTTCATGGGGTACAGGACGTTGTCGGTCCCCCGCGCGGCGTCCTCGACCGCGCCGAGCCACCGCTCCACCTCGCCGCCGTCCCGATCCGCTCGCAGCTCCCGAACCCGATCGACCTGTCTCATCAGTTCCCTTTGGGCGATCTGCTGGAGCTCGACCGAGGGCTCCTCGGCCTCTTCGAACCGATTGACCCCGACCAGGACCCGGTCGCCCGACTCGATCCCCTGCTGGATGCGGAAAGCCGCCTCGTGGATCTCGTCCTGGTAGTAGCCGGCTTCGATGGCTGCCACCGCGCCGCCCATCCCCTGGACCTTGTCCACGTACTCGCCCGCCCGCTCCTCGATCTCGTTCGTCAGCGACTCAACGAAGTACGAGCCCGCGACCGGATCGATCGTGAGCGGCACGCCGGACTCGTGCCCGATGATCTGCTGGGTCCGTAGGGCGATCTTCACGGCCGGCTCGCTGGGAAGTGCGAGGGCCTCGTCAAACGAGTTCGTGTGCAGCGACTGCGTCCCCCCGAGCACCGCCGCGAGGGCCTCCAGCGTCGTGCGAACGATGTTGTTCTCCGGCTGCTGAGCGGTGAGCGTGGCTCCGCCGGTCTGCGTGTGGAATCGGAGCATCGCGCTCCGCGGGTCGGCGGAACCGAACCGGTCGGACATGATCCGGGCCCACATCCGTCGGGCTGCGCGGAACTTCGCCACCTCCTCGAAGAAGTTCATGTGGCAGGCGAAGAAGAAGGACACGCGGGGGGCGAAGTCGTCCACGGCCAGACCGGCCTTGGTGGCGGCCTCCACGTAGGCGATCGCGTTCGCGACGGTGAACGCCAGCTCCTGCACTGCCGTGGCTCCCGCTTCTCGCATGTGGTAGCCGGAGATCGAGATCGTGTTCCACTTGGGGATGCGGTCGTGGCAGTACGCGAACAGGTCAGTGATGAGTCGCATGGACGGCTTCGGTGGGTAGATGTATGTACCTCGCGCGGCATACTCCTTGAGGATGTCGTTCTGCACCGTGCCGGAGAGCTGCTGGGAGTCGAAGCCCCGCTCCTCCGCGACCAGCTCATACATCAGCAGGAGGATGCCGGCCGTGGCATTGATGGTCATCGACGTGGACACTCCATCGAGTGGGATCCCGTCGAGCAACCGCTTCATGTCCTCCACGGAGTCGATGGCGACGCCCGTCTTGCCGACCTCCCCCTCGGCGCGGAGGTGGTCGGAGTCGTAGCCCATCTGCGTGGGGAGGTCGAAAGCCACCGAGAGCCCGGTCTGGCCATGGTCGAGGAGGTAGCGGAACCGTCGGTTGGTCTCATCGGCCGTGGCCATCCCGGCGTACTGCCGCATGGTCCACATGCGGCCGCGGTACATCGTCGGATAGATGCCTCGGGTGAACGGCGGCTCGCCCGGCCTTCCGAGGTCGCGCGGCGGATCAAGGTCCTGGAGATCGGCGGGCCCGTAGACGGGCTTGATCTCGATCCCGGAGTCTGTGACCCGACGGTCCTCGTCCACGGTCGAAGGGTACAGCGCGGTCCTCGACGCCCGAAGAGGACCGGGTCACTGGCGGTCGGGGGGCCCGCCCGCGACCGCGGGCGGGCCCCCCCAGCTCGTGGCTACAACCTGTCCGAATAGATGTTTTCGTCCAGCCCGCCCTGCGACAGGCAGGCGTCGTTCACCGCCGGCGAGGAGTACGAGGGCGCGTTGATATCGTTCGGCGTGTACGTGCACGGCTGGAGCACGTCGAACCCGTCGTGGTCGTCGTCCGCGCCGATCTCCCGCGGGTCGCTTCCCGGGACGAGGTCCCGAGAGTCCGTCCATGCCACGTTCACCGCCGCCCCGACCGCCGACACGTAGAGGTAGTCCCCCCAGAAGCCGATGCGTCGGGATCCATGCGTCTCCCAGCCGAAGTTGCTCCCTTCCGACGTCACCTGGGTCTCGGTCCAGGTCGTTCCGTTCGAGGATCGCGCGATGAACGTGTTCACCACGTCGCCGGAATTGACGCCGGCGGCCGTGTTGCCCGGTGGGACGGATGGCGCGTAGCCCGGATCTCCCCGGGAGTCATAGAAGACCACGGTGATCGTGCCCCCGCCCGAAGCGATGTCGGGGAACCATTGGTGCCCCGTGGCCACGCCATCCAGTTGGACCGGCGGAGCCGGGAAGCTCACCCCGTCCGGGGAGTTGCGCACGAACACCTTCGACTGACCGCTCGCCAGCTCCGCCGCATACACGACGTGGACGCCGTTCGCATCCGCGGCCACCGCCGACGAGCTGAAGAATCGGGAGTACGTGAAGCCCGAAGGACAGGCGAAGGGACCGTCTCCACAGTCGACCGCTCCGATCCCTCCACTGAACTGGTCGGAATCGAAGCGGGTGATCGACGCCACGTGGCTGGGCGGCCCGAACGAGACTCCTCCGTTTGCCGACTTCACCAGCCAGATATCGGATGTGGGCCGGGAAGACGATGGGTATGTCAGGTACGTGAGATAGATGGCTCCATCGGGCCCCACCGCAAGGTCCGTGAAGGATCCCGTCCCGTGCTCCACCGGCGTGACCCTCGCGGCCGGGGAGAACGTCAGGCCATGATCCGTGGACCGACTCAACAGGATGGAGTTGTTGGCGGCCTTCCCCGTGTACTGCGACCACGCCACATAGACATTGCCCGAGAAGAGCCCGGACGTCTGGTCCGCGGTGATGTTGATCTTGTCCTGGAACAGCCCGCTGCCCGAGAACTGGGCTGAAGGCGATCCCTTCTTGATCAGGACGGTACGGTCGTACGAGCTCCCATCTGAAAGATACCTGGCCGAGTACACCGCGCCGTTGATGGGCTTCGATCGATTGAAGCAGATGAACGCGTAGAACAGCCGCCCGTCCGCGTCGAAGGCCTGGCTCGGATCGCCACCCGCGCTGCACGAGCCGTGCGCCGGCGACGCCATGCCGCCCGTCGAGGAGTCATCCGGATAGCCTGGCACCAGGCTGTCGCTCCAGCTGCCCCCGCCGTCGGTCGAGCGATAGTAGCCTGGCCAGACATCGCCGTTGACGATCTGCGCGCAGTAATCGTTCGACCCCGCGACCACCACCTGTGTGTTGTGAGGGTCGACCGCGATGGTGGGCTCGTTCTGCGAGCGTTTGCCGGTGCTGCAGGCCGCCATCGTGGCATCGGAGGTACCGTCGTAGCGGAGATAGCTGCCCGCGGTGGCATCTCGTGTTACCCGAGTATTGGCGGGTGACGCCAACGAGTTCGGCGACAGGGCCATGAGCAGCACGAGGGCCGCTATCGGGATCAAGACGCGACGCGTCATCGAAACCTCCCTTCCGTCGAGGGTCCGGGGTAAGGTCGTGCAAGGATGACCCGTTCGGGCAATATCGTGCAACTCGGGGATGACGCGTGGACATCGTGAACCCGAAGATCGAGGAGTACATGCGCGGGCTGCTCGCGCGCTACGACGAGCCCGTGCTGCTCGAGATGGAGGCCGAGGGCAAGGAGAGCGGCTTCCCCATCATCGGCCGGATCGTGGGGGTCACGGTGGAGCTTCTGGCCCGAGCCGTCGGTGCCCGGCGGGTCTTCGAGCTCGGGTCGGGCTACGGCTACTCGGCGTACTGGTTCTGCCGAGCGGTGGGTCAGGATGGCGAGGTCCATTGCACGGACGGCGACCCGATGAACGAGAAGAAGGCGCTCGACTACCTGGGCCGGGCCGGCCTGGCCGTGCCGATCCGCTGGCACGTCGGGGAGGCCGTGGCCACGCTCGAGTCGAACGACGCCGAGTTCGATGTGATCTACGACGACATCGACAAGGATGGCTACCCCGACGCCTGGCGAGCTGCTCGCGACCGGATCAGGATCGGCGGGATGTACCTCTGCGACAACGTGCTGTGGTCGGGGCGCGTCGCGGCTCCCGATCCCCAGGATCCCCGACCCCATTACACGGAGGCCGTCCTGGAGCACAACCGTCTCATCGCCGAGGACGCGCGGTACGTGTCGTCCATCATCCCGACGCGGGACGGTGTCATGGCGGCCCTCCGGGTGTCGTGACGGCCGTCCTCGGGTCATCCAGAGGTACACTCCCCGCGCTCGGAGCCCTGCTTCCCGGGTAGCCAGCCTGAGCCGCGATAGTCTTTAAGGTTGGGAACAACGGTGGCCAAGAGGAAGACCGACCTCGGCACGCTCTACAAGGGCAGTCCCGGCCAATGGTCGTGGATCGCACACCGGGTCACGGGGCTTGCCATCATCTTGTTCCTGTTCGCCCACGTGGTCGATACCGCGGTGGTCGGATGGGGACCGGACGCCTACAACCGCGTGGTGGCCGTCTACCACAACTGGTTCGTCCGGCTGCTGGAGCTTGGGCTGGTCGCCGCCGTCCTGTATCACGCCATCAACGGCGTGAAGATCATGGTGTTCGACTTCTGGCCCGGATCGACCCGGGCCATGAAGCAGCTATCCATCGCGTCGACCGGCGTGTTCCTGTTGGCCATGATCCCCATCACCTGGATTATGGGGCGGGACATCCTGAACCTGGCCCTGGGGTGGAACCTCTGATGGCCGTGGAGGCCGCGGAGCGCCCGCCCTCCACGCCCTCCCGGCGCGCCCTCGGCCATGGGACGGGGCGGGAGCGGCCGGGGGGCGGCCTCGAGCTGTGGTCCTGGCTGTTCATGAGGATCTCCGGCGTCGTCCTGCTGTTCCTCGCCGTCGGGCACGTGCTGATCATGCACGTCTTCGACGGAGGCGTATCGCGGGTGAACTTCGGGTTCGTCGCCGTGCGATGGCAGAGCCCGGTTTGGCGGACCTGGGACTGGGCGCTCCTCGTCCTGGCGCTGCTCCATGGGATCAACGGCCTGCGGGTGATCGTGCAGGACTACGTGAAGTGGCCGAGCGCGCGGTTCGCGGTGAACATGCTGTTCTACGTGGTCGGCTTCGGCCTGTTCGCGCTGGGGACGGTCGTCGTCTTCACCTTCGACCCCAGCCGGTGGCCGGGAGCGACGTGATTTCGTGACCACCGTCCACACATACGACGCCGTGATCGTCGGCGCGGGTGGTGCCGGGCTCCGGGCGGCCATCGAGGCCTCGGACCGGGTACGCACGGCCGTCATCTCCAAGCTGTACCCGACCCGCTCCCACACGGGCACCGCCCAGGGCGGCATGTGCGCCGCACTCGGCAACGTGGAGGAGGACTACCCCGAGTGGCACGCCTTCGACACGGTGAAGGGCGGCGACTACCTGGTGGACCAGCCCGCGGCACTCCTGATGTGCGAAGAGGCCGTCGACGCCGTCTACCAGCTGGAGCATTGGGGCTTGCCGTTCAACCGGACCACCGACGGAAGGATCGATCAGCGCCGGTTCGGCGGCCACACCCGCAACCACGGTGAGGCTGCCGTGAAGCGCGCCTGCTACGCGGCCGACCGGACCGGCCACATGATCCTGCAGACCCTGTACCAGCAGTGCGTGAAGCGCAACGTCCGGTTCTTCAACGAGTTCTACGTTCTGGACCTGTTGATCGACGATGGCCGGGCCGGCGGCGTCGTCGCGTACGAGCTGGCCTCCGGCGAGCTGCACGTGTTCCACGCTTCATCGGTCATGTTCGCCACCGGCGGCTTCGGTCGGATGTTCCGCGTGACGTCCAACGCGCACACGCTGACCGGCGACGGGCCGGCGGTGGCATGGAGACGAGGCATGCCGCTCGAGGACATGGAGTTCTTCCAGTTCCACCCCACGGGTGTGTACAAGATGGGCATCCTGCTGTCCGAGGCGGTCCGTGGTGAAGGCGGGATCCTGCTGAACGCCGAGAACGAGCGGTTCATGGAGCGGTATGCGCCGACCGTGAAGGACCTCGCCCCTCGGGACCTCGTATCCCGAGCCATCTACCAGGAGATTAAGGAGGGCCGGGGTGCCGGCCCGCACAAGGACGCTGTCTGGCTCGACGTCCGCCATCTGCCCCGCGAGGTCATCGAGGAGAAGCTCCCGGACGTCACGGAGTTCGCCCGCGTGTACCTCTCGGTCGAGCCGACAACCGAGCTCGTCCCGATCCAGCCCACGGCGCATTACGCCATGGGCGGCATCCCCACCGACGATGAGGCCCGGGTGGTGACGGGCCCCGGCGAGACGCCGGTCCCCGGCCTCTACGCCGCCGGCGAGTGCGCCTGCGTGTCCGTCCACGGCGCCAACCGGCTGGGAACCAACTCCCTCCTCGACATCGTGGTGTTCGGGCGGCGCGGCGGGAAGCACATGGCCGAGTTCGCTGGTGGCTCCGACCCCCCCGAGCTTTCAGAGCGCCCCGAGGGCATCGCCAGGGACATGCTCGACGGCCTGATGAGCCGGCGGGAGGGGGCGAACGCCGCCGACATCAGGAGCGAGCTCCAGGAGTCCATGTTCGACTTGGGGTTCGTGGTGCGGAGCGAGACCAGCCTGAAGAAGATGCAGCAGATCCTCGGTGGCCTGCGTGAGCGCTACGAGCGTGTGTTCGTCCAGGACACCGGCAGGACCTACAACACCGAGCTGATGGAGGCCGCCGAGCTCGGGTTCCTCCTGGATTGCGCGGAAGCCACGGTGGCGGCGGCCCTGGCGCGCGACGAGACCCGCGGCGCCCACTACCGCGAGGATCACCCGATGCGCGACGACGAGCACTGGTTGAAGCATTCCCTCGCCTACCGGGGACCCGGCGGGGACGTTCGCCTGGAGTTCAAGGACGTGAAGCTCGGACCCTACGTCCCCATGGAGAGGAAGTACTGATGGCCGAAGAGCCGCTGGGCGACGTGCTGGACGACTCGGACGGCCGGCGCGTGGGTGCCGGGAGCAAGGTCACGCTGACCCTGAGGGTCCGGCGGTACAACCCGGACGTCCGCGCGGATTCCTGGTGGGACGAGTTCACGATCGACACCGAGCCCAACGACCGGCTCCTCGATGCGCTGCACCAGGTGAAGTGGTACCAGGACGGGACGCTCGCCCTTCGGCGTTCGTGCGCCCATGGGATCTGCGGCTCGGACGCCATGATGATCAACGGCAAGAACCGCTTGGCGTGCAAGGTCCTGGTGAAGGACGTCCTGCCGAAGGCGACGGTGGAGCCCATCCGGGGCCTTCCGGTCCTGAAGGACCTCATCGTCGACATGGAGCCGTTCTTCGCCGGCTACCGTTCGATCCTTCCCTATCTCATCAACGACGAGGGCGAGCCCGATCGGGAGCGCCGCCAGACGCCGGAAGAGCGCCATCGGTTCGACGATACGACCAAGTGCATCCTGTGCGCCGCGTGCACCACGGCGTGCCCCATCTTTTGGGGAGACGAGGAGTACGTCGGCCCCGCGGCCATCGTGAACGCTCACCGGTTCATCTACGACTCCCGCGACCATGGCGCCGACGACCGACTCCGGATCCTGGCCGAGCGCACCGGCGTGTTCCGATGCCGGACCACCTTCAACTGCACGGACGCCTGTCCCCGCGGTATCGAGGTGACGAAGGCCATCCAGGAGGTCAAGCGGTCGATCCTGTTCGAGCGGTTCTAGCGACGGGCCGTGGCGCACCTCGTAACCCTGATCCCAGGCGACGGCATCGGCCCTGAGGTCTCCGAGGCCACCCGGCGAGTGCTCGACGCCACGGGGATCGGGCTGGAGTGGGTGGTCGAGGAGGCCGGCGAGCGCGCCCTCGCGCGCGAGGGCACCCCGCTTCCGCAGCGGGTCCTGACCTCGATCCGCCGAACACGGGTGGCGCTCAAAGGGCCGATCACCACGCCGGTGGGCACGGGCTTTCGAAGCGTGAACGTTGCCCTGCGCCATGAGCTCGACCTGTTCGCGGCAGTCCGTCCATCCCGTTCACTCCCCGGCGTACCCACGCGCCATCCGGGCGTCGACCTCGTCCTCATCAGGGAGAACACCGAGGACCTGTACGCGGGGATCGAGTTCGAGCGGGGAGCTCCCCAGACCGAAGAGCTCCGGCGCAAGCTGAGGGAGCTCGGCCACGAGATCCGCGAGGACGCGGGGGTCACGGTGAAGCCCATCTCGGTGACCGGGGCCCTGCGGATCGTGCGCTTCGGCTTCGAGTTCGCCCGCGCGCACGGCAGGGGATCCATTACGTTCGGCCACAAGGCCAACATCATGCTGTTCTCCGACGGGCTGTTCCTGCGGATCTTTCTGGAGGAGGCCGAGGGGAACGCGGACGTCGAATCCGGGGAGATGCAGATCGATCACCTCTCGATGCGGCTGACCCGCTCGCCCGAAGACTTCGACACGCTGCTGCTGCCGAACCTGTACGGCGACATCCTCTCCGACCTGTGCGCCGGCCTGGTGGGCGGGCTTGGCCTGGCGGCCGGGGCCAACCTCGGCTGGGAGTACGCGGTGTTCGAGCCGGTGCACGGAAGCGCGCCGGACATCGCCGGAGCTGGCTTGGCGAACCCGGTGGCCATGATTCTCTCGGGAGCCATGCTCCTACGGCACCTGGGGGAAGCGGCTGGGGCTCGATCGGTCGAGGGGGCCGTGGACCGGGTCCTTTCGGAAGGAGTCATCAGGACCCCGGACCTGGGGGGGAGGGCGTCCACGATCGAGATGGCCGAGGCCGTGGCCAGCGCGCTGCAGCATGAGGACGGTGGGGAGTAGTCTCCGGTTGACGGCCGCGCATCGAAGCGTCAAGCCCTGACGATGGAGGTACGCCGATGACCGGGAAGCCTGGAGAACGGATCGAGGTCGAGTCCGAGGCCGTAGGTCAACCGACCCGGGAGGGCGAGATCCTGGAGGTCATCCAGGGAGAGGTGGGGATCCGCTACCGCGTCCGATGGAGCGATGGCCACGAATCGGTATTCAGTCCGAGCGGTGGTTCGGCCAGGATCGTGGCCGCCGTCGGAGTGGCGAGGGCCAAACCGGGTGCCGCAACCCCGACCAAGACGGCCGCGAAGAGGTCTGCGGCGAGCCGCGGCACGCCGAAGGACACGGCGGGCAGAAAAGGCCGAACGAAGCGGTAGCGCGTTTCAGCCGGACCCGTGGTGTTCCCCCGGCCCCGGACCGGGGCCTTTTCGCTCCAGCTGTCAGCAGCCCGGCTCGCCCGGGTGCCCACAGCATTGCGCTTTGGAAAGGCTCGCCCGGAATCGGTTCCGGAACGTGAGCGCCAGCTTGGTTGCCAACGGACCCTCGTACTCCCTCCAGTTGGTGAAGAAGTTCCGGGAGTGTTCCGCCACCAACTGGAAGAACTTGGTCACTCTTTGCATCCTACGCGCACGTGCTTCCACGCGCTCGAAGCGGATGCCACACTGCGGGCGACATGACCCGCGAGATCGTCTCGACTACCCGCCCCTCGATGCTCCGGCTGGCCGGGTTCCTCACCCTCACGACGGGAGGCCTGATGATCTCGCTCGGGTCCCTCTTGCCCTGGGCGAAGGTGCCGCCCTTCGACACGCCCGTCCGAGGGACGGACCTGTGGGAGGGCATCGTCGCTCTGGGGATCGGCGTCGTGGTGCTGGTGGGGATGGTGACCATGCGGCTGATGGCCACCCCGGCGGCTCGCCGCGCCGTAGCGGTGGCCCTCGTCGGGTTTGGGCTGTCGGCGGCGGCGATCGCCGCCGCCGACGGCGTACGCGGCGACGCCAGGTTCACCTCGCGAGGCCAACGGGACCGGATCGCCCGGGAGCTCGCAACCGAGCTCCACCTTCCCTACGAGGCGGTTCGGTCTCGCCTCGCAGCCGTCTACGAGGAGCGGTTCCACGTGTCCTTGCAGCCTGGGCTCTTCATCGTGGTCGCCGGGGGACTGCTGGCGGCGACAGGCGGGGCCCTGAGCGTTGCCTGGGCGGCTCGAGCACCACCTGGGCATGTCGAGCCGGAGCGGATGGGCCCCGGCGACGGCGTGCGGTCCTGAGGGAACCACCGCCCTGCCGTCCACTGCAATCTACCCATGAGCCATGCGGAGGGTTTTCGAGATGGGCGCCCTTCACGGCACGAGAGTTAGAGCGTCGCCAGGTCGGCGCACTTCGCGCGGATGCCCTCGGCAGCCGCGCGAAGCGCCCCCAGCTCGTCCTCGTTCAGGTCGAGCTCCACGATCTCCTCAACGCCCGAAGGGGACAAGCGGACGGGGACGCCCACGTAGACGTCCCGGATCCCGTACTGGCCCTCGCACCATGCACATGCGGGAAGCACGTCGCGGTCCCCCCGGGCGACGGCCTGGACCATCCCGGCGATGGCGGCGGAGGGCGCGTAGTAGGCGCTCCCCTTCTTCAGCAGCGCGACGATCTCGGCTCCGGCGTCGCGCGTACGCTGGTACAGCCGCTCCAGGGTGGTCTCGTCCACCAGCTCGGTGAGTGGCTTACCGGCCACCGTGGCGTGACGAGGCAAGGGCACCATCGACTCGCCATGCGAGCCGAGCGTGATGGCCTCGACCGCGGACGGCGATACCCCGAGCTCATCGGCGATGAAGTACCGCAGCCGCGCCGAATCGAGCACTCCTGCCATCCCCACGACGCGCCGCTTGGGGAACCCCGCGACCTCGGATGCCAGGAACGTCATCTCGTCGAGCGGGTTGGTCACGACGACGATCACGGCATTCGGTGACCCCGGCGCCACGTTCTCCACGACCTCGCGGACCACAGCCGCGTTCTTGCCCAGGAGATCCATACGGCTCATGCCCGGCTGCCTGGGGAACCCGGCAGTGATGACCACGATGTCTGACCCCGCCGTGTCGGCGTAGTCGTTCGTCCCGGTGACGTTCGGCTCGAACCCCTCGATCGGCGAGGACTCCCTGATGTCGAGGGCCAGTCCCTGCGGCAACCCCTCGACGATGTCGATCAGGACCACCTCAGCCAGCCCCTTTTCGACGACCCGCATCGCGGTGGTCTGGCCAACGAACCCGCTGCCGACGATGGTCACCCGCATGTCAGGCCTGGAGCTTCTCGATGACCGCGTCGGCGACCTGGGACGTGCCGACGGCGGTCGGGTCGTCGCGGCTCGGCTTCATGTCGTAGGTGACCGACTTCCCCTCGGCGATCACGGCCGCGATCGCTGACTCCAGCCGGTTCGCGGCTTCCGTCTCTTCGAGGTGCCGCAGCATCAGGACGCCGGATAGCATCATGGCCATGGGGTTCACCTTGTTCATCCCCTTGTACTTCGGGGCGCTCCCGTGGGTCGCCTCGAACACGGCAGCCTCGTCCCCGATGTTCGCGCCCGGCGCCACCCCCAGGCCGCCGATGAGGCCAGCACACAGGTCCGAGACGATGTCGCCGTACAGGTTCGGCAGGACGAGGACGTCGTACTCCTCGGGCCGCTGGACCAGCTGCATCGTGAGGTTGTCGACGATCCGGTCTTCGAAGTCGATGTCGGGGTAGGTCTCCGCCACCCGTCGGGCCGTCTCCAGGAACAGCCCATCGGTGAACTTCATGATGTTCGCCTTGTGCACTGCCGTGACCTTCGTGCGGCCAGAGTTCCGGGCGTAGTCGAAGGCGAATCGGACGATCCGCTCGGTCCCCCACACCGAGATCGGTTTGATCGAGATGCCGGCGTCGTCCCGGATGCGCTTCCCGGTCTTCTCGGCGATGAACTCGATCAGCTCCTTCGCTCCGGGCGAGCCCTCCTCGAACTCGATCCCCGCGTACAGGTCCTCGGTGTTCTCCCGCACGATGACGACGTCCACGTCCTCGTAGCGTGATCGGACGCCTCGGTACCACTTGCACGGCCGGAGGCACGCGTAGAGGTCGAGCTCCTTTCGAAGCGCCACGTTCACGCTCCGAAAGCCGCTGCCCACCGGGGTGGTGATGGGTCCCTTGATGGCCGCCCGGTTGCGCCGGATCGATTCGAGGACGGGGTCCGGAAGAGGCGTCCCGTACCGTTCCACGACATCGGCGCCCGCCTCCTGCACGTCCCAGTCGAACCCGACGCCGGTCGCCTCCAGGACACGGCGGGTGGCCTCCGACAGCTCTGGGCCGACGCCGTCTCCCGGGATGAGCGTCACGCGGTACGTCGCCATGCTCCGCTCCTTCCAAGGTCGTCGGGCGTCCCTGTCCTCGGCTGGGCCCCATTCTGGCAGCGCGGCCCGGAAGCGTCCTCGTGATCGACGGGTGGCTGCGCGACGGGTGCCGCGCGGTACCCTTGGTAGGTGGTGGTTTCGAACCACTATTCAGGATGGGGGTAGGGCGGTGTCGCAAAGGGGTTTGGAAGAGGTCATCGCCGCATCGACCAGGCTGTCCGACGTCGACGGCAAACAGGGGCGCCTGTGGTACGTGGGCTACGACATCCACGACCTGGCGACCAAGTCGACCTTCGAGGAGGTCACCTACCTCCTGCACAACCTCCGGCTCCCGAACGAGCCCGAGCTCGACGAGCTCTTCGAGCGACTGGTCTCCGAGCGAGAGGTCTCGCCGTTCCTCGAGGGACTGATGCCGACCCTGGCCGAGCAGACCTCGCCGATGTCGATGCTTCGGACCGGCGTCTCCGCCGCCTCCGCGTACGACCCCGATGGGTGGGACAACAGTGCCGAGGCGAACGAGCGCAAGGCCCTTCGCCTCATCGCGACGACCCCGACCCTGATCGCGATGTACCACCGGCTGCGAACCGGTGAGATGGTCGTGCCGCCCCACCCGAAGCTCCCGCACGCGGCGAACTTCCTATACATGCTGTCCGGAAACGAACCGGAGCAGCTCGACGCCGCGGCCCTGGACACCACGCTGATCCTCTACGCGGACCACACCTTCAATGCCTCCACGTTCACCGCCCGGGTGATCGCCTCGACCCTTTCCGACATGTTCTCCGCGATCACCGGGGCCATAGCCGCCCTCAAGGGCCCGCTCCACGGCGGTGCCAACGAGGAGGCCATGAAGATGCTGGAGGAGGTGGGCGACCCGGCCAACGCCGAGCGGTACATCAAGGAACGGCTGGGTCGGCGGGAGCGGATCATGGGGTTCGGGCACCGCGTCTACAAGACCGAAGACCCTCGGGCCACCCATCTTCGCAAGCTCTCGCAGGAGCTCGGCGAACGGAAGGGGGACCCCCGCTGGTTCGACATCTCGGCCGAGATCGAGCGAGTCGTGGGCCAGGAGAAGGGACTCCACGCGAACGTGGACTTCTTCGCGGCCAGCGTCTACCACTATCTCGAGATCCCCACCGACCTCATGACGCCCGTGTTCGCCCTGGCGCGCATGGTCGGATGGACCGCGCACGTGCGCGAGCAGTACGCGGACAACCGTCTGATCCGCCCCGAGTCCGACTACATCGGACCCCGCGATCAGGTCTACGTCCCGATCGATCGCCGCGGCTGAGCCGACGGCACTGGCCGGGGGACGCCTTTACCCGCGAGGGATGGCGGACGGCGGAGGCGGTGTGGGGGGCGCGACCGGCGCCTGCCGGCCCGCTGCCTTGTCCCATACCCGGTTCAGGTGCTCCTGTACGTACAGGCCGATGACGATCGAGATGAGGATCAAGAAGATGACCGCCAACGCGGGCTCGATCTGTTGCTGGACACCCGCCCGCTGTTCCATCTCCTGAACGTGCTTCGCCGTGTTGTACGCGGCGATGAAGGGCGGGACGATGATCAGCCACCCGAAGATGAACGCCATGAGCGATCGCACCGGGCTGATGGTCTCGTCGTTGGTGAAATTCTTGATCTCCTCGTTGGCCTTGTAGTACCAGTAGAGCCCGTAGATCCCCAGAGTGATCAACGTGAGTCCCAGCACTCCGAGCGGGTTCCGCTTCACGTACTGGTTCCCCTCGATGGTGACGATCTCCGCCATGCTTCCTCCCCCATTCCCCCGTTTCGAGGAGTCTAGGGGACCGCGACCGGACGCGGGAGCAGTCCGGCGCCCTCGACCACGCGGCGAACCGCCGCCTCTTGTCCCAGACCCATGACGTGAACGCCGGCCATCCCCGAGATCTCCCGGATGCCGTTCACGATGCCGATGGCCAAGCGGCTGCCCTCCTCCTCCGCATGGGGGCCGGCTTCCGCCAGCCCACGGAGAACGTCCCTGGGCACGCTCACGCCCGGCAGCGACGCCACCAGCCGAGCCTGTCGAGCGCTCCGAAGGGGGGCAACACCGGCGATGACCGCCACTCGGTCGAACACGCCTCGGGACCTGGCCGCATCGGCCCACGCGGCGAAGGCCCCGACGTCGTAGACGATCTGTGTCTGCACGAAATCGGCCCCCGCATCGATCTTCGCCTCCAGCCGCGCCGGGTCATAGCCCTCGGCAAGCGGGAGGTCGGCGACACCGATCAGGTACCGGGGCGGCCCCTCGATCGTCGCGCCGGACAGCAGCCGACCCTCGTCGCGCAGGCCGGCCGCCAGACGAACGAGGTCGAGCACCGTGAGGTCGTAGACCTCCTTCGCGTCGGGATGGTCTCCCCGGGCCACGGGGTCGCCCGACAGGCACAGGACTCCCCGCGCACCCAGGGCCCAGCCCCCGAGGAGGTCGGCCGTCAGGGCCAGTCGATTCCGGTCCCGGCACGTCAGCTGGAGGATGGGCTCGATGCCCGAGTCCGCGACGACCGCCACGCCGGTCAGCGGTGCCATGTGGGCGGTTGAGGCCGGATTGTCGGTGACGTTGACGGCGTCGGCGTACCCGACGAGCTCTCGCGCTTGAGCGATGACGGGGGCCGCATCCGCGGACCGCGGCGGCACGACCTCGGCCGTCACGCAGAACCGGCCCGCGCGCAGGATCCTCCCCAGGCGACTCGGCGTCTCGCTCAACGCTTCTCGGTCAGGAGCTCGGCGGCGGTAACGGTGTTCACGAGCAGCATGGCGACGGTCATCGGACCAACCCCACCGGGCACCGGCGTGATCATCCCCGCCACCTCCTTGACCTCGTCGAACCGAACGTCGCCCACGAGCCCGTCGTCGGTCCGATGGACCCCCACGTCCACGACGACCGCCCCCGGTTTCACCATGTCGGCGGTGATCAGCCCCGGGACGCCCGCAGCCGCGACGAGGATGTCCGCGCGTCGGGTGTGGGTTGCGAGATTGCGGGTTCTCACGTGGCTGATGGTGACGGTGGCGTTTCCCCTGATCGAGTCCTGCGCCAGCATGATCGACAGCGGAGCCCCCACAAGTTCCCCGTACCCCACCACCACGACCTCGGCGCCGTCGAGCTGGACGCCGGAGCGGAGCAGGAGCTCGACGATCCCGTACGGAGTCGCCGGGGGGAAGGCGGGCTCCCCCCGGACCATGAGCCCAACGTTCATGGGGTGGAGCCCATCGACGTCCTTGGACGGATCGATCGCCGACTGGGCTCGGAGCTCGGAGATGTGCCGGGGAAGGGGCAGCTGCACGATCACCCCATGGATCTGGGGGTCTCGGTTCAGCCGCCGGATCGCGGCGAGCAACTCCCCTTCGGTCACGAAAGCCGGCAGGTTGACCTGCTCCGAGCGGATCCCCACGTCCGCACAGGCCTTCTGCTTGGTGGCCACGTAGATGTGGGAGGCCTCGTCCTCGCCCACCAGTACCGCGGCGAGGCCCGGCTGCACGCCGTCGTCCACGAGGGCCATGACCCGCTGCGCGACCTCGGATCGGATCTGGCTGGCGATGGCCCTGCCGTCGATGATGGACGCCGTCACGGCGGGAATCCTACTGGGGCCTCACAGAGCCAAACGGCAGATCCGCTCCATCAGTGCCGGAAGTGCCGGCGGCCGGTGACGACGACCGCCATGCCACGCGCCTCCGCCGCCGTCAGCACATCCTCGTCCCGCACCGATCCCCCCGGATGGATCACCGCCGTCACTCCGGCTTGGGCGGCCACCTCGAGGGCGTCGGGAAACGGGAAGAACGCGTCGCTCGCCATCGCCGCGCCCTCGGCCCGGTCCCCGGCCTTTCGGACGGCGATCCATGACGCGTCGACCCGGGACATCTGTCCGGCGCCGATCCCCACGGTCGCCCCGTCCTTAGCGAACACGATGGCGTTCGATTTCACGTGCGCCGCAACGGTCCAGGCGATCGCGAGATCTCGCCACTCTTCCGCGGTGGGCTCCCGGGCGGAGATGACCTCCATCCGTTCCTGGGCCTCGTTCGCCACATCACGGTCCTGGACGAGGGCCCCTCCGGGAAGGGGCCGGATGTCGAGGCCGCCGGCGACCGGCTCCGGCACCTGTACCACGCGGAGGTTCTTCCGACCGCCGAACACGTCGAGCGCGGCGTCCGTGAACCCCGGAGCCACGACCACTTCGGTGAACACCTCCCCCATGGCGCTCGCGGCGTCCTCCCCAGCCTCCTGGTTGAAGGCCACGATGCCGCCGAAGGCGGACACCGTGTCGCACTCGAAAGCCCTCTCGTATGCCTTCGACAGCGAAGCGGCGACCGCGGCGCCGCTTGGGTTGTTGTGCTTCACGATCACCGCCGCTGGAGATGGCAGCGCGGTCACGAGCGAGTGCGCGGCATGCACGTCGAGCCAGTTGTTGAACGACATCTCCTTGCCCTCGAGCAGGACGCGGGCACCGGCGAGTGGACCTCCCCCTGCCATCACCTCGTACAGGGCGCCGCGCTGATGGGGGTTTTCCCCGTACCGAAGGTCCTCGATCTTGCGCAGGGCGAGGCCAACGAAGCTCGGGAGGCCTCCCTCGCGCGCCGCGAACCACCCCGCCACCGCAGCGTCGTACGCTGCCGTGTGGGAGAACGCCTCGGCGGCAAGCTCCCATCGCGTCTCGCGCGTGAGCCCGCCCTCCCGGCGGAGCTCCTGGACGACCCTGGGGTATCGTTGGGGTGACACCACGACGCCCACCGATTCGAAGTTCTTCGCCGCCGCCCGCACCATGGCCGGCCCGCCGATGTCGATCTTCTCGATGATCTCGTCGACCGGCGCGCCTCCCGCAACCGTCTCCCGGAACGGATACAGGTTCACCACCACGAGATCGAAGGGCTCGATGGCCTGGGCCTTCAGCTCCTCGAGGTGCTCGGGCTTCCGCCGGTCCGCCAGGATCCCCCCGTGGATCTTCGGGTGCAGCGTCTTCACCCGGCCCCCGAGCATCTCCGGGGATCCCGTCACCTGCTCGACGGGCGTGACCGCGATCCCCGCGTCGCGAAGTGTCTGCGCGGTTCCGCCGGACGACACGAGCGCGACACCCTGGTCCGCCAGTTCCTTCGCCAACCCGACGATGCCTGTCTTGTCGTAGACGGCGAGCAGCGCCCGGCGGACCGGTCGCACCTCAGCCAAGGCCCGGCTCCCCCAGTACGTGCACCACCCGGCCCTCGACCTTGATCCGACCCTCGACCAGCGCGCGGACCGCAGAAGGAAGCAAGCGATGCTCCGCCCCGTGGACTCGTGACTCCAGCGTGTCCCAGTCATCGTCGGTTCGCACCGCCACGGGCTCCTGCGCCACGATCGGCCCGTGATCCACCTCATCGTCCACCAGGTGGACGGTGACGCCGGTGACCTTGACCCCCCACGCGAGTGCGTCCGCCACCGCATGAGCCCCTGCGAAGGATGGGAGGAGCGCCGGATGGACGTTCAGGATGCGGCCGCGGAAGGCATCCACGGTCTCCGGCCCGATGATCCGCATGAACCCGGCAAGCGCCACGTAGTCGATCCGTTCCGACTCAAGCATCTCTCGAAGCGCGTGATCGTAGGCCGCACGGTCCGCGTGCGACGCGGGGTCCAGGACAACGGCCTCCACGTCCCTCGTTCGGGCTCGCTCCAGTGCGAACGCGTCGTTCCGGTCCGAGATCACGAGAACGATCCAGGATCCGACGACAGGATCGTCCAGGAGCGCCTGGAGATTGGTCCCCCGGCCCGAGGCCAGCACCGCCACCCGCGCTTTCACGCCCGCACGGTATGAACCGGCGGTCACGAGTGTCAATGATCGCCTGAACCCCAACGCTAGGATTTGGGCCGTGCCACTCGACGAGAAGAGCACCAAGAGCGGCGATCGCTGCGACCTCCACCCGGCGAGCACTTCGGTGGCCCGCTGCGAGAGTTGCGGACGGCCCCTCTGCCTCGCCTGCGCCGTACCGGTGCGAGGACGAGTCCTCGGCGTCGAATGCCTGGAGGCGGCCCTTGGGCCCGGACTCCCGACGGACGTGCTCCCTACGACGGAGCGGTGGACCGTTCCATGGACGATCGTCGGGCTGGCCTTCGCGGTGGCCGTCGGCGCGACGCTCCTGCCATGGACCCGGTTCGGGGAAGGGTCGCATCCCTTGGGAGCCTGGGGCCGGACGGCACAGTGGTCGGTTCTCGCCGCGATCGGCGCCGGGCTCGGTCTGGCGGTCTGGCTGATGATGCGAGGACTGCGCATCCGCCCTCATCAGCCGTGGGCGATCGTGGAAAGCCTGCTCGGCGCAGCGGTGACCGTTGGCGCAACCCTGAGCACGATTCGCCCTCCCGCGTTCACACGGCCATGGCTCGGGCCCTGGATCGCTCTCCCCGCGGGGATCGTGGCCTGCGCGGCAGCCCTGATCACGATGGCTCGGGCGCGAGAGCCGCACGCGCCGCATGGTTGACTCGCTTTGTGGCCCGGTATTGGATAGCCCAGGCTGCGCGGCCACGACGCTCTGGGGATGAAAGGAGAGCGATGGCACGGCAAGGTCAAGGGTTCGATCTGTCCAACGTCTCTACGGCAGACAAGATCATCCTCGGTGGGACGATCGGGTTCGCCATCTGGACGTTCCTACCCGTCTGGTACAGCTGCTGCACGGCCCTTGGCGTGACGGTGCCCGGCGGCGGGCTCAACGGATTCCACGGTACGTTGGTACTCTCGTGGTTCCTTGCGCTGGTTGCGATCGCGGAGATCGTCGTGACCAAGGTCATCGGCTCGGAGCTCAAGGTGCCCGTGCAGCGAGGTATGTTGCACATCGCAGTCGCCGGCCTCGCCCTCCTGTTCACGCTCATCGGATTGGTGTTGAAACCATCCGATTCGGGAGTCAGCACGTCGGTGTCATGGGGGTTCTTCGTGGGACTCGCGTTGAACCTGGTGTGGGCGTACGGCGCATACATGCTCTACAGCGAACCGGCCTCGACCCATTCGCCTCCGTCGAGCGGCACGGGCCTCGGATAGCGCCGGGACGGTCGGAGGGCCCGGCCGACACGCCGGGCCTTCCGCATGGCTCGTCCACCGGACCTCAGGGCGCGCGGAGCGGAGCGCGGGCCGGGAGCTCCCGCCCCGCCCACCATCCGCCGATACCTCCGCCGACGATGCCCCACGCGAGCGCGATGAGTCCTCCGATCACCACGCCGGGCCCGATCCTCGCTGAGAAGTTCGAGGAGACGCCGGCGATGCTGCCCGACACGCCGACGGACAGCGACGCGAACCAGGACGCCACCGCCACCAGGATGCCGAAGACGACGCCCGCCGCCGCCCCCAGCGCGGCGGCCTCGTACCTGAAGGTGGCCCGCTTCTTGACCGCGTGTCGCCCACCCAGCAACACGGAAATCGCGGGAACCAGGAGGAACAGGAAGTAGCCGGTGGGTGCGGTGCCGTACACCGTCCGAACCTGCGGCAGCCCCGAGAGGACGCTCCCCGGCGATCCTGGGCCCGTAGAGACTGAGACCTGAGTCGGATACTTCCAGTAACACAGGAACGTCCTGGACTCGCCGGACCCGTACACGCCGTCGCATCCGCCCATCGATGGGACGAGCACCCACATCGATTGGTTCGGCAGCACCAGGACGTGGTGCCCGATGATCAGGACCGTCTCGTCGATGGGGGGTTCCGACACGGTGCGGAAGTACGCCCGTGTGGCGTCGGGGTGAACCACCGCAAGGACCAGGAGTCCCACGAACGAGAGCACGATGCCGAGCGCGAGCATCCTGAACCCACCAGCGAACGCCCCGGACACCCGCCGGCCCCAGGGGCCTCGGCTGAGGAGCTCGTAGCGACCCGACCGCATACCACCGGCAGCTCCGGCGGCAGCCGCGATGAGGAAGGGGATCAGGAAGGACTGGGCCGCGGAGGACTTCAATTCCACGGATCCCGAAGCGAAGGCGCCCGACGGAACGGTGATCTCCAATTTCACCAGCAGCGAGACCAGGAGGCACGGGAGCGCATACACGGGCGCGACCTTCAGGCCGTGGAGGACGCGGGCGAGGCCACCCCCCTCGGCCCGGTCGGCGACGGCCTTGCCGGCGCCGTACAGGAGCCAGATGGCGAGGAACGTCCCGAGCATCAGGGCCAGTCCCAGGTGCGCGCGGATGGACGCCCCTCCCGGCAGCAGGCCACCGGTGTCTGGGATCGAGATGTCGGGCACGCTCGCGGACAGCGCGATGTGATGGAACCAATCGAAGTAGAACCAGCCCAGCCGGGCGAAGGTCCCCGCCGAACCTGGCTGGTCGCTCACGAAATAGACGACGAACGCCGCCACCTGTCCCAGGCCGGCCATGACGACGAAAGCCACGAGGCCTCGAACGAGCGCCGTCGACCACCCGCGCAGGACGTCGTCCACGATGGGCGGTGGGGCGGCGACGCCGGGACCGGAAGGCGAGACCGGCGCGGTAGGAGGTGGAGGGACGTCGCTCATGCCATGGCTCCTTCGACGAGTTCGGCAACCTCGGTGGGCGTCCGACCGACCTTCACGCCCGCGGCCTCGAGCGCCTCGGCCTTGGCCTGCGCCGTCCCACTCGAGCCCGTGACGATGGCGCCTGCATGGCCCATGCGTTTGCCGGGCGGCGCGGTGAACCCGGCGATGTAGCCGACGACCGGCTTCTGCATCCGCTCCGCGATGAACGCTGCGGCATGCTCCTCGTCATCGCCCCCGATCTCCCCGATCAGCACCACGAGATCGGTCTGGGGGTCCATCTCGAACAGCTCGAGGGAGCCGATGAAACCGATGCCGTGCACGGGGTCGCCTCCCATCCCCACGCACGTGGATTGCCCCACACCGCGTTCCGTCAGCTCGTACACGATCTGGTAGGTGAGGGTACCCGAACGCGAGACCAGGCCCACCGGCCCGGCCACGCAGATCTCCCAGGGAATGATCCCGACGTTCGACTTCCCAGGCGAGATGACGCCGGGGCAGTTCGGTCCAACCAGCGTGGACGGCTTGCCCCGCAGGTATCCAACAACCTGCGCCATTTCCCGGACGGGGATGCCCTCGGTGATGCACACGATGAGTCGAAGATCGGAATCGGCCGCCTCGTAGATGGCCTCCGAGGCGAATCGCGGCGGTACGAAGATGAGAGAGGTGTTCGCGCCGGTCTCGGTCACCGCCTCCGCCACCGTGTCGAAGACCGGGATGCCCTCCACGTCCAGGCCGGACTTGCCAGGGGTGACTCCGGCCACCACCTTGGTGCCGTACGCCCGGTTGCGCAGCCCGTGGAACGTGCCCTCACGGCCGGTCAGTCCCTGCACCACGACGCGGGTTGCGTCGTCGACGAGGATCGCCATCAGGCCGCCCTAGCCAGCTCGGCGGCCAGTTGTGCCGCCTCGAGCATCGTCTCGGCTGGCACGATCTGAGGGTGGTTCGCCTCGGCCAGGATGGTGCGGCCTTCCGGCGCGTTCGTGCCGTCCAGGCGAACCACGATCTGGACGGTGGGGGTGACCCGCTGGAGGGCCTCCAGGATCCCCCGGGCCACGACGTCGCCTCGAGTGATGCCCCCGAAGATGTTCACCAGGGTCGACCGCACGCTCGGGTCCGACAGGATCACCTCGAGCGAGACGGCCATCACGTCCGCGCTTGCACCGCCGCCGACGTCCAGAAAGTTGGCCGGCTTCGCCCCGGCCAGCTCCACGACGTCGAGGGTCGCCATCACCAGGCCGGCGCCGTTGCCGATGATCCCCACCTCGCCGTCGAGCTTCACGTATTGGAGGCCCGCCTCCCTGGCCCGGGCCTCAACCGGATCGATGGGGAAGGTGGCGCGAAGGGATTCGAGCTCGGGATGGCGCCACAGCGCGTTGTCGTCGATCGTGACCTTCGAGTCCAGGGCGACCACCCGGCCGTCGGCGAGGAGGGCCAGCGGGTTGACCTCGACGAGCGTCGCGTCGTTCGCCGCGAGGACCTCGTACATCTTGGCCAGCACCGCTCCCGCCCCCTCCCGCGCTCGCAGGGGGAGATGTCCCACCCCGTAGCGCACCTGATAGGCGTGCAGTCCCAGGCGGGGATCGATGCGAACCCGGCGCAACGCCTCTGGCCGTTCCCGCGCCACCTCCTCGATGTCCATGCCGCCCTCCGAGGAGACGATCGCCAGGTAGGCACCGGCGCTCCGGTCGAGCGAGATCGCCGCATAGAACTGCTCCGAGATGTCGACCAGCCGCTCGACGAGGACCCGGGTGACCTTCGTTCCCCGGAATCCCTCCGAGAGCATCCTGGCGGCGGCGGCCTCGGCCTCCTCGGGAGACCCGACCAGGGCGATGCCCCCACCCTTTCCTCGCCCTCCGATCTGAACCTGGACCTTCACCGCCACCTTCCCTCCCAGGCGCTCGGCGAGGTGTCGGGACTGTTCCGCCGACTCGGCCACGGAGCCTTCGACCAGAGGGATGCCGTGCCGGGCGAACAGCTCCTTTCCCTGGTGCTCGTACAGGTCCATCAGCTGGCCTGCTTGGCCGGCAGCCGCTCTCGGAGCCAGGCCACGATCTCGCCCGTCGCCGCCCCGGGGGTGAAGATGCGCTCGATCCCCTCGGCTTGGAGCTTGGGGATGTCGTCCTTGGGGATGATGCCGCCTGCGAACACGACCACATCACCCGCGCCCCGTTCCCGCAGGAGCTTCACCACCTTGGGGAAGAGCGTCATGTGCGCCCCCGAATGGCACGACAGACCCACGCCGTCGGCGTCTTCCTGGATCGCCGTCTCGGCGATTTGCTCCGGGGTCTGGTGCAGGCCCGTGTAGATGACCTCGAACCCGGCATCACGGAGGGCACGCGCGACGACCTTCGCGCCGCGGTCGTGCCCATCGAGGCCGGGCTTGGCCACGACGATCCGGTACTTCTCGGGCATCGGCGGCCATCATAGCGAACGCCCTGCTTCGTTCCGGTCGGAAGGCCGTGCAGCCCACCTGCGATACTCGACGTGTGGCCAGGAAGCGATTCCGGTTCCGACCGCCCGGCCTGAAGCCCACGACGAAGGTCGGTACGCTCGGCCCGTACCGAGGCCGGCTGGGCCTGGCGTGGGTGATCGCGCCGCTGGTCGTGGCGATCGTCATCGTCGTCGCTGGCTCCCTCGTCTTGTTCCGCTGAGCTCGAGCCAGATGAGCATGAGGATCCCCGTTGGCGTTTCGGCCGTGAGGGCTCGATGAACTGGGAGCGGCTCATGGCCGACGTGCCGGAACTCGCGAGCCCGGCCGAAGCCCGCTTCCGGAACGACGGGCTCTGCCTGGTGGGCACGCTACGGAAGGACGGCTCGCCTCGCATCAGCCCGTGCGAGCTCGACTTCGCGGCGGGCGAGCTCCTCCTCGGCATGATGTGGCGGTCGAGGAAGGCGTTGGACCTGCTCCGGGACCCGCGCATCGTCGTTCACAGCGTGACCAGCGATCGGGAGGGAACAGAAGGCGACGTCAAGCTCTACGGCCGGGCGATCGACATCTCCTCTCCTGAGGTTCGGCAGGCCTACCGGGATGCGATCAGGGCCCGCATCGGGTGGGCGCCCGATGAGCCCGAGTATCACCTGTTCGCCCTCGACATCGGATCCGCGGGCTATATCGTGTTCGGTGACGACAGCCACGCACTGACCTGGGATCCTTCGAGCGGGCTGCGGCGCCTTCCCCTCGCGGAAACGACCTAACCGACGCGCCTGAGCGGAGCGTAGGCCAGGAGCAGCCGCTTCTCCCCCTCGTCCTCGAAGATCACGGTGGCCTCCGCATCTGATCCCGCGCCGGAGACCGTGAGCACGACGCCCTCGCCCCACCGGTCGTGGAGCACCGTGTCGCCCGGCGAAACCTTCACGGGCTCCCGGCCGCCGGTCATCACGGCCTCCCGGATCGACGAGCCTCGGCCACCGATCACGGCCCCCTCGGGCTCCTCCTCTCCTTCGACCGAGCGCAGGAGCTCGGCCGGGATCTCCGACAGGAACCGCGAGGGTGGGTTGTAGGACGTCGTTCCGAACAGCGACCGGCTCCACGCGTGGCACAGGTACAGACGCTGCATCGCCCTGGTGATGCCGACGTAGGCCAGGCGCCGCTCCTCCTCCAGCTCGGCC
>Ga0222623_10000056_pt1 | contig 26794 bp, 25 predicted proteins | sample PLMtaG_FD_177336 | JGI IMG/M metagenome (GOLD analysis project Ga0222623, IMG submission 177336) | Groundwater sediment microbial communities from an aquifer in East River, Colorado, USA - PLM2_30_coex | ecosystem: Environmental > Terrestrial > Soil > Riparian zone | place: USA: East River...
AGCGTCGCCACTCGAAGGTGCCCGAACGATCCGACCGAGACGTGCCGGGGTTCACGCGCGACGAGCAGGCGAAGGGACGGGCAATCGTGAAATGCGGTCAGGGCTTGACCTTGGCCACGAGGATGGCCAGGTCGTCGGGCAGTCCCTGGTTTTGGTCGCCGAGAACCTCCCGCTCCAGGCTTCGGGCGATCTCCTCGGCGGATCGGCCCACGTTCCTGGCCAACACGTCGGTCAGCCATTTCTGGCCGAATTCCCTGCCCGTCCGGTCGGCGTCGGTGAGGCCATCCGTGAAGAGGACGAGCGCGTCGCCGGGCCCCAGATCCACAGAGGCATCCGTTAGCTCGATGTCCGTGAACACGCCGAGCAGCGTTCCGGGCGTTCCTGCGAACTCGACGGTGCCGTCGGCGCGGAGGATGGCGGGAAGCGGGTGGCCCCCCGCGCACACGGTCAGACGCGCGCCCCGGGGCTGAGGCCGGAGACGGACGTAACACACCGTGCAGAACCACTGCTCCCGAGATTGGTGCTGAAGCGCCGTATTCAACGTCGTGAGCACCGCGCTGGGCCTGTGTTCGCGAAGCGCCGCCGCACGGATCGTGTGACGGGCCGTGCCCATCAGCGCCGCCGCCTGGGGTCCCTTGCCGCACACGTCCCCCACCACCAACGCCCAAGCACCGTCCTCGGTGTCCATTGCGTCGTAGAAGTCACCGCCCACATCGATCCCTTCGCCGGCCGCCTGATACCTGGCGGCGAGCTCGACCCCCGGGACCTCCGGGAACGGCCCGGGAAGCAGGCCTTCCTGCAGCGTCCTCGCGATGTCGTCGCGTTCCCGATAGAGCCTCGCGTTGTCCAGGGCCAGGGCGGCCCGCGACGCGAGATCCTCGGCGAGCACCAGGTCGGCCTCGCCGTAGGACCTCCCCGACTCGGCGAAGACGAAGGAGATCGTGCCGAGCATGCGCCCGCGTGCTCGAAGCGGCAGGAGCATGACCGAGCTCAGCTGCAGCTCTCGGATGACCTCGAGTTGCTCCTCGTCAAAGCTCGCCTCCAGGAGTGCCGAGTCGATCGACGGGTACATCTCCGACTTCCCGGTGCGGATCACGCGAGGAAGGCCGGTGGGCGCGGTCATGTCGATGGGAAACGCGCGACGGAACTCCCTGGCCCATTCGACCTTCGAGGACTCCGGGTGGGCGATCGCCAGCAGTTTCAACGACCCGTCGGGCTCGAGGATGTCCACGGCACACCAATCGGCCAGCTGAGGCACGGCCATCCGGGCGATCAGTGAGAGGGTGGCGTGATAGTCCAGCGACGAGACGAGCTCCTTCGTCGCCTGCGCAAGGAAGCGTTGTCCTTCTTCGCGCTTGCGATCCTCGGTCACGTCGCGGAAGTACCCGATCCTTCCGTAGATCGCGCCGGTCTCGTCCTCGAGCGTCTTCGAGTATCGTTCGATGACCCGTCCATCCTTCAGGGCGATATCATCCCGCACGTCCTCGTCCGTGTGATGTGAGAGATACCGTGCGCGTTTGACGAAGGCGTCGGGGTCCGCAACCTGCCCCTTCAAGACCTCCATGGCCGCCTCGTTCGACCTGGTGTTCAGGATCTCCTCGGGGATGTTCCAGAGCTCTCCAAACCGGCGGTTGGCGGAAACGATCTCTCCCTCGGGTGAGATCAGCACGATGCCGACCTCCGAGGCCTCCGACTGAGCTTCGAGCAGGGCGTTCTGGACCTTGAGCTGCTGCTCGGCGCGTTTCTGCTCCGTGATGTGGTGAAACACGTTCACCACGTAGTCGACGGTGCCATCGCTATCGTGCATGGGAGCCGCACGCACCAGGGTCCAGTTTTCTTCTCCCGTTTCCCGCACCACCACGCGGATCAGGGCCTCCGCCTGTTCCTCCCCCCGCAGGATCCGGCGATCCGGGAGCTCCTCCGGCGAGAAAGGCCGGCCGTCCTCGTGCAGGAGGTCGAATCGGGCAAGGACCTGCTCGACGGTGGCGGACACGAAGGATCGCGCGTCCGGATACCCCAACATCCGTGCGGCGGAGTCGTTCGCGTACACGATTCGGCCTGACGCGTCCTGGATCGTGATGCCGTCGGCTCCGGCCCGGGTGATGATGGCAAGCTGCTGACGGGCGATGCGCAGCTCCCGCTCGGCCAGTCGCTGTTGCGTGATGTCGCGGGCGATCGTGGCGGCGCCCACGATACGGCCGTCATCGTCGTAGACGGGGGAGATCGACAACGAGACGTCGATCGTCCTTCCGTCCTTGGTCACGCGGTTCGTGGAGAAGTGCTCGACGCGCTCCCCGCGGGCGATCCGTTCCAGGATGTAGGTGATCTCGTCCTTGCGGTCGGGTGGCGCCAGCGTCGCGACCGGGTGACCGATGATCTCCTCGGGCCGGTACCCATAGATGTTCTGCGCGCCTGCGTTCCAGGACTCGATCACCCCATCCAGGGTCTTTCGGAAGATCGCGTCCTGCGACGATTCGACGATCGCGGCGAGGGCCCCGGTGAGCGCCTGCCTGGCATCGTCGGTCTTTGACATGGGCCGCCCGCTTCCTCGGCGATTGGGCCTCGCTCCACCAGGAGGATACGTCTGGCTCACGTCGAGGTTAACCCAGCGCTGGATGCGGTCGCCGATGTTCGAATTCCGTCCTCACGGGGTATCAACGTGGCAACGCCGTCGAAGGAGGAGACCGCGATGGGAAAGGGAACCGAGGATCGGGCCAGGGGGACGTGGGACAAGGCCAAAGGCAAGGTGAAGGAGACGGCCGGAGAGGCCACCGGCGACCCGGACATGGAGCGGGAGGGCCGGATGGATCAGGCCAAGGGCGCCGGGAAGCGGGCGGTTGGCAGCGTGAAAGACGCTGCCGGCAAGGTCAAAGAGGACGTGAAGGACGCCGGGGACAAGCTCACAGAGGGAGCCGGACGGGACGACCGATAGAGAGAGTTTCCCTTGGGGACGGCGCAGTTGGGCCGTCCCCAAGGGCAGCGGCATGATGTAAGGGTTGCTGCTCCCGCCGTCGCAGATACCTTTGCCTAGCTGGTAGGTGGACTGTCATTTTGGCACCTTGCTTCGCGTAGCCTGCCAATTTTGCTCATCGGTTTGCTGGATTCGCGCGTCTCAGTGATCCTCGACACGCTGGAGGATCGAGGGCCATCGGCCATCTCGGCGTGCCCTCCAAGAACCGCCACCTGCGCGAATACGTGGGGCCAGGTGGGCGTCGGGTGCTTAGCAACGGTGCTAGAACCATCTCCGGTGGCGAGCGAACGCCACGATGCCTGCCCCTAAGGCGACCATCGCGAATACAACCACCCAAAAGAGTTCGGTCCGCTCGAAGAACGGCTGGCGGAAGTTCATGCCGAGGATCCCCGCGATCACCAGAGCCGGAAGCAGCACCGCTGAGATCACCGTCAGCATCTTCATCACATCGTTGGTTCGCTGGGCCGTTCTCGTCATCACGATGTTTAGAGAGCCCATCGCCGTCTCGCGCGCGTTCTCAGCCGCGGCGATCGCCTTGTCGAGACGTTCGGACAGGATCCGATAACGGTCCGCCGACTCCGACTTGGAGACCTTGACGAATTCTGGCTGCGAAAGCGTGGCGAAGATCTCTCGGTGACCCGAGAGTGTCCGTCGGAGCACCGTGGTGGCATGACGGAGTTCGACCAAATAGTTGAGGAGTCGCTGCTCAGAGCCCTCGTGCATATCTCGAGCGATCAATGATTCGTCGAACTTATCCATGCGTGTCTCCAGTTCCTCGATGGCGCGGAAATACCCAGACAAGACCCAGTCCAGCACGATCGCCAAGAACACTGGTCCTTCGACCCGGCCCAGTTCCGTCTCTCCCCTTATAGGCGCGAGGAAAGAATCGATGAGTTCGACATCTGCGCGATGCGCGGTGAGCACCCAGTTCTGACCTACGACGCAGTCGATCTGCTCCGGCCCACCCTCTTCGGAGGAAGCTACGAGGGATTGAACGTTCAGATGGAAATACTCCTCAAAGTCCTGGAGGTGCGGGCGACTTGGAGACTCCTGCATCCGCTCGATTGACTCCGGCTCGATGGGGAGCGCCGAGCCGATATCAGCCAATGCTTGGGGATCACGGAGGTCGACATCGATCCAGAGCAGTTGACGTGGGCCCACCTTCTGACTACTGAGGTCCTCCGAACGAACCTCCTCGTCTGCGCCTTCAGCGTCGAACACAAACGCTCGAATGCTTCGTGGCTGCTCTTGGTCCGGCTCATCCCCGCTGTTCTTCACGCCATCGACCACCCCACTGCATCGGCCCAAAGCATCCTATCTCGGTACGGCACCATCCCGGGAGCTCCGAGCGTTGGTGCGGCGTTGCCGATGGCATCGACGGACCTCGACATCGGGTTCTCGCGCCGACCTCCTGGGTACAGACCATCACAACGGGCATGGGAGGGCACATGACGGAACCGATCGCAGGGAATCGGGGGCTCATGGGTTCCGGGGGGTCGAACCGAGGTCCGAAATGGGCCCCGCAACCATTCTGAGGAGTCGGGTCGACCGTCGCGTGATGTCATTGGCCGGTTTGCTGTGGCCAGGGGCGGGTATTTGAGATCCGATACTCGTGCCGACATCGTCGGGAGGACGCCTATGACGATCGTGTCGAAAAGATGCGGCATGGCTGGCTATTCAACGCGCCTCTCCGCACCGTTCGTGGGGACCGCGCTGGCGGACACAGGGCGAGCGGCTCGTTGGTCAAGAGGACGCCAATCAGGGAATTTATCGAAGGAGACACTGACTCGGAGGAGGACTGGATGACCGAGGTGGAGGAGCAAAGGGACGACGAAGAGATCGCGACTTGCCATATGTGCAGGCAGACTTTCTCCACACAAGTAGAGCTGTCGCAGCACCTGATGGATGTGCACGACGACGATGGCCTACTGACACCTGGTCCAGCCGAACCACAGGGGTCGGAGTCTCAGAAGCTCTGACGCTTCCTCCGATCTAAGGGTCGCAAGGTCGGAGAGCGCTATCGAGAGCTGGTGGCTGAGTCGGCCGGGCCCCCGGTCTGGGGTAGGTTTGCGCGGGCGCGGTCCGGGTAGTCATCCGTGGGAGAAAGGGGGGAATGTTGATCGCTGCCTTCGGAGGCGTTGGGATCGTCGGCATCATCGTCGTGGTTCTGATCGTGCTCGCGATCATTTACTTCGTCAGACGGTAATGAGCCCAAATCGACTTCAGGTTGCCAGGTGAATGGCCCTCACCTCTTGAGAGAGTGGCCGCAGGGCTGGGCTCGGGCACCCAGCGGTTCGCAACAGTCGAGGTGTCGCTGGACTGTTCACCTCATGTGAGGGAAGCTCATCCCGAGTCCACAGTGCGCCGCTCATTGCAGTCGTCGACCCCACGCCTCGAGAACGACGCGCGACTCGAGCACATTGTGAAAGTCCTCGCCCTTCAGCGTCTCTCTCGTAGCGGTGCCGTTGAAGCGCCCGCGTAGGGGGTTCTACTGCGGACTTCCCCTTTTCGATGAAGAGGCAGCCCCCGCCCTATTCCACGACCCAACTGACGAGCGAGGCGGCAAGGAACGCCCTTGCCTTGTCCGAGCGGATGACCGGCAGACCGCATCCCGCCCAGCGCGCCGGGCTCGAGTTCCTGCAACATCGCGATGTCCAGTTTGCCCGGCACATCTCTCTTCAATCCAACCTTCTCCTCTTGAGAGCCTTCAGCCGCCGGCCCTCTATTTCTTGAGCGAGCCGAAACTGGGACATGGCGTGTCGGTCACGGAGGTTGCGGCGTCGTTGACGAAGACGGTGAAGTAGACGGGGTTGGCGTCGGCGTAGCCGTCTGATCGGCGGAGGGCGATGCCGACTCCGAAGGCGATGGCGATTGGGAGTTCGAGGGCGTCGGCGATGGCGACTCTGAGGGCGTCGGCGTAAGACTCGGCGACGGCGTCGGTGATTGTGTGGGTGTCGGGAACTCCGCGAGCGAAGGTGGCTGGAAGGGCTGCACGGGCATACCGTCCGTCGCGATCGACATGAACCTGTGCCAGATGAGCGCGGGGATCGACCCGCCATAGACGGCGGGGAATCCACCGATGTCCCGCATGGAGATGTTGCCTCGCGGGTACCCGACCCATACGCATGCGGCGAGCTGCGGGACGTACCCGCAGAACCAGGCATTGGTGTAGTCCTGGGCGGTGCCGGTCTTTCCCGCCGCCGGCCGTCCGATCGCAGCAGCGGACCCGGTGCCCGACGTGATCGCGTCTTCGAGGATGCTGGTGATCATGTTCGCGTGATTTGGCCACAGAGCCGCCTGACCGGCCGGATCGATCGGGCGGTCGATCACGTTCCCATCGGGCCCCCGCACGACCGCCACCGGCGCTGGTTCGTGTCGGACGCCCTGCGCGGCAAGCGTCGCGTACGCCTCCGTCATCTCGAGTGGCGTTACCTCCTCCGTACCGAGGGTGATCGAGCAGTACGGCTCCAGGGGGGACTGGATCCCCATGCGGTGGGCCATCTGGGCCACGTTCTCCGGTCCCACCTGGCTCACGACCTGCGCGAAGATGGTGTTCACCGACTGTGCGGTGGCCTGCGCGAGCGTCATGGTGCCCGCTCCCTCGTCCGCGTAGTTCGCGACATGCCACGGCGCGCCGTTCGTATAGCAGCGACGGTCGGGGATCGAGATGCTCGGCGGTCCGTCCCACATGGACCACGGCGAGACCCCGTCCTCGAGCGCGGTGGCGAGGGTGAAGACCTTGAACGCGCTACCCGCTTGCCGATGGGCCTGGGTCGCCAGGTTGAACTTGGCCACCCGGAAGTTCCGCCCACCCACCATGGCCCGGATGGCGCCGTCCCGAGGGTCGATGGCCACGACGGCCGCGGCCGGATCCTTCCGCCCACCCAGATACATCCGAACCGCGCGCTGCGCGGCACGCTGCCATGACAGGTCGAGGGTCGTCCGTACCCGTAGGCCTCCGCCGAACACGCGTCCCGGCCCGTACCGGCTCTCGAGGAACCGACGCGTGTAATCGGCGAAGTACGCGGCAGGGGATCGCAGAACCGCCGGGGCGACCGTCCTCACGGGTTCGTCCCAAAGGCCAGAGGCGCGCGCTTCACTGATCGCTCCGACCTGCACCATCTGGTGGAGGACGTAGTTGCGTCGCACCTTCGCCGCCGCGCGATCGACGATCGGGTCGTACCTGCTCGGCAAGGCGATGGTGCCGGCAAGCGTGGCCGACTGGAGCAGCGTGAGATCCTCGGCGTCTCGCCCGAAATAGGTTCGGGCCGCGGCCTGCACGCCGTAGGCGCCGTGCCCGAAGTAGATCGTGTTCAGGTACTTGGCCAGGATCTGGTCCTTGGTGAGCTCGTGCTCGAGCTTGATGGCCATGACCCCCTCGCGGATCTTGCGCCCCAGTGACGGCTCACTGCCTGTGAATACCGTCTTCACGTACTGCTGCGTGATCGTGGAACCGCCCTGGTCGAACGACCCATCCTCCAGGTCGGCCCAGGTCGCCCGGGCGATGGCGAAGGGATCGACACCGTCGTGGGAGTAGAACCGCTTGTCCTCGACGGCCACGACGGCCTGTCGAAGATGCAGGGGCATCCGCCTGAACGGGATGATCGTGCGGTTCACTGCCGCGTGCAGCTCGGTGATCGGCCTCCCGCTCCTGTCCACCAGGTAGGTCGTCTGTCGAAGGGGTGGTACCGGGGGGAGGTCGATCGTCCCGTAGACATAGGCGAATCCGACGGCCCCAGCTCCCAGCAACAGGAGGGGGATGGCCGCAACCACAGCCGCGACCCTGCGAAAGGTCCGAGCCCTGGCGCCGCGATCCGCCGACGGCGAGCTCCAACCACCCGTCCAGTCCCAGGTCGCCGGGTGGTCCACGGGAGTCGCCAACAGGTCGAGACCTCCACAGCCCAATCGATCGGGTGACGGACAGGTACCCCGCCGGCCGGAGTGACAAACGGCTCTACGACGGCCTTTCGCTCTCCCTCCGAGGAGCACCGGACATGGCTCCCTTCTGAGGCAGGACCGGGGTGTCGTCGCCCGTGCAGATGTGGCTCCTGCCGTTTTGCCCCTCCGTGGCAGGGTAGGTAGACGCCGTCCGAGGGAAGGAGCGGGGGCGATGCAGGGGGCAACGATCGTGCTGAACGAGGAACGGCTCATCCTCCGAGGGAGACTGGCGCCAATGGAGCGCCACCCGCGCCGGACCCACCCCGGCGACCGGACGTGCGAGTGGGAGGGCTGCGGTACCCGGTTGTCGATCTACAACCCATTGGCGCTGTGCTGGCAGCATCAGCGGCCCGCGCGATTCATCCAGCGAGCGGAGCGCCGCACGGCGTGATCGCGTGGAACGACCGACCAAACGAAGGCCGTGTGGCGTTCGGCCTTGGTCGGTCGTGATCGAGGTAGGAGGTCAGGGGGTCCTGGTAGCCGCGCCGGCGAGGCCGGCGCTCACCGTTGGTGACGGGCTCGGCGTGGGGATCGGGGAGGGGCTCGGGGACAGGAACCCGAACTCCTGCTCCACCAGGTGACGGGTGACGGTGAGGGCCCCGGTCTTCGGCGATTGCTCGATGAGGTCGTAGGCCACCAGGCGTGGTGGAGTCCCCGGCTCGAAGTACAGGACCTCGGCGGAGAGCGGGATCCCTTCGTCGGGAACGAACGTGCCGAAGTTCGAGCCGCCGGTGGTGCCCACCCGGAGGTAGAGGGTGCCATCCTGCACCCGCGAGCCGTTCACGTGGAAATGGCCCGAAATCACGAGCGGTACGTGACCCGCCACACTTTGCGCCATGCGGTCGTCGTGGACCGCCACGATGTCGACGGGCTCGGCCGAGCGCTCGACGTCCGACAGCACGAGTGGGTTGACGGCGAGGACCCGCGTCTCGAACACGCTGTCGGACAGGCGCTCGATCGTCGGGGGCTTGATCGGGTCGCCCTTGCCGTAGAGACGAAGGCCATTGAGCTCGGTGGTGGTCCCGTCCAGCACGATCGCGTTCGGAAGCTCCTTCAGGGCCTGCTGGAAGGCTCTGCTGTCATGGTTGCCGCGCACCCAGACGTAGGGCTTGCCCATCGAGGCGATCTCATTCAGGACCACATTCTCTGGCGGCGTTCCGAACGACGTGGTGTCGCCGGTATCGACGATGAAGTCCACGTCGAACCCGCTGGCGATCTGCTTGGTGAACTCCAGGCCGAGGGGGGATAGGTGGATGTCGGAGATGTGGAGCACCCGGATCTCGCCAACCTCGCCAACCGGGCTCGTCTGGATGGAGGTGTAGACCTTGATCGCACCGTCGACAACCCGTTCGAGCTGAGCCCGGAACTCGTCGAACTTCGTCGCCGCGGAGCGGACGGGCGGGATGACGTCGGCCGCGAGCGCGAGTGAGCCCGAGAAGGTTGGCGTGGCGAACGCAGTGCTTCGAAACGTTGCCATCGCCAGGATCTCTGATCCTCCCACGAGGATCACGGCGACCAGGACGGTGGAGGCGAGCGAGACCCAGCGTTTTCGGAAGGCCAATGCCCCGAGGATCAGCGCTCCGAGCGCAGCCACCGCGATGGTCCGGAGCGCGTGCAGCGGCAACGCCCGCGCGGAGTCGGACTGGACACGAGCGACGAGTCCGTCGATCCCGCCGGCTGACAGGTCCCGCGTGAGCTCGTTGATCCGCACGTCGAGGAGGGTGGCGCTCAACCGGAGCGGGGCCGAGTGGCTGTTCGCGGTCAGGTGACCGAGCGGGGGAAGCACGATGTCCGTGACGCCCCTCCCGAACTGCGTGTCCAGCCTGACCACGAAGGGGCCCATGTCCACCCTCGAGGCCCCCCACACCGCCATGCCGAGCCACGCGCCGGCCAACCCAACCACGAATGGGATGGCGGGGCGGAGGCGCCGCCGCACATCGGCGGCGCGTTCCGACCGGAGGATCCCTCGAAGTCTTCGGATCGGTCGCATCCTGGGGGCATCGGCGATGCCTGCATCCGACTGTACCTGCGGGGCTTGTTACAGTCGGGCGCGGTGCAGGCCTCCACGACCCGCAACGCCGCCATCGCCGGCTCGATCGCGTCCGTCGTGTTGGTCGCGATCGTCGCATCGGTCCCCCGGTCGCCCCTTCAGCCGGTCCTGCCGGGCTCCGCCCAGACCACAGGCCCGTTCCGATGGCTGGCCGAGCTAACGGCTCTCGACCGGGTTCAAGGGAACGCGCTGGTGGCGGTGTCCGTGATCGCCGTGGCCCTGGCCGCGGCGGCGTTCCTCGCCGTTCTCCGTGAGTCCTGGCGGGGGACGATCTCGCCGGGCACGGTGATCGGGCTCGCGGTGGCATACCACGTCGTCGTCCTCTTCCTGCCGCTGCTGTTCTCCCGCGACGTGTACTCGTACGCGTACTACGGCAGGATCGCCGCCGTCTATCACGCGAACCCGTACGTGAGCACGCCCTCGGACTTCCCGTCCGACCCGCTCGCGCAGTACGTGGGGCCCCGGTGGGTGGACACGCCGGCCGTGTACGGCCCCCTGTTCACGTTGTTGTCGTCGGGAGTGGCGCGGATATTCGGAAGTATTGCCGCGTCGATCGCGGCGTTCCGAGCGATCGCGGTCGCCGCCAGCCTGGCGACGATCGCGGTTCTCGCTCCGCTGGTTCGCAGGGTCCGGCCCGACCGGGAAGCGTTCGCCGTCGCCATCATCGGGCTGAACCCTGTGGTGCTGTTCCAGTCCGTGGCGAGCGGTCACAACGACCTGCTCGTCGCGCTTTCGATCGCCGGGGCCCTGGCTCTGGTGTTCGCGGGGAAGGAGTTCCCTGCCACCGCGGTCCTTTCCCTGGGGGCGATGGTGAAGGCGACGGCGGTGGTCCCGCTGCTGCTGCTCGTGGTGGCCGTCGCGGCTCGGGCCGAACCCGGCAGGCGCGCCCGAGCGGCCGCCGCCCACCTGGGGGTGGCGGCGGGGATCGCGCTCCTGTTCGCTCTCCCGTTCCTGCAGACCAATGACCCAACCCTGGGAATGGCGGAGCTCGCCCGACATCAGGGGTGGCTCGCCCCGTCGCGATTCTTCGGCCGCGTGCTGGACGCGATGACCGGCGAGTCGTTGGGCATCGTGGCCAGGGTGGCCTTTGCAATCGCATTCGTTCTTGTGCTCCTCCTGATCGCACGCGCCTTGGTCCGGCGGGCTCCCTCCATCCCCGCGGAGGCGCAGGGCGGCGCGTGGGGCTGGAGCCTTGTGTTCCTGATGCTGCTGGGACCGGTGCTGCTGCCGTGGTACCTGACGTGGACGCTGCCGTTGGCGTGGCTCCTTCCGAAAGTGCCGCGCCTGGCCGTCGTGTGGATCGGAACGCTCCTCACGGTGTCCCAATGGGCCACCGAACCCAGTCGCTACCCGCGGGCCTACGACGCGAACGTGCTCTACGGCCACTACGTCCTCACGCCCGTGGCCGTGGCGGTACTAGCGTGGCTCGTCCTGGACTTCGTTCGACGGCTTCGGGCCGGCACGCCGCTCGAGAAGGAAGCGAGCGAGGTAGCCGCCCCCGCCTCCCACCGCTAAGACCAAAGTCGGGCCGACCGACCCCGTGAGCGGCATCCCCACGCGCTCCAGCGCGATGCCGGCGAGGATCAATGCGGCCATCCCGCACAGCGGCGTGAGCGCCAGGCGAGCGACGGCGTCCCGGGCAAACGCACCTGCCCATCCGGAGCCCGCCACGAACAGGAGGGCGAGCACGGCGAACGCGGCGAGCACGATCTCCCCCGGCGAGGACGGTTCCAGGGGATCGACCGGACGGGACAACGCGGGCGCGGTCCCGGTCGAAGCCGTCTCTATGAACACGCCGTCGGCCACCCGGGCCATGGAGGGCGGTGGGCGGTCCACCCGGTCGAATGGGGTGAGCAGGAACGAAAGAGGGGGCGCGCCTGCCGCGCGGGTGGCCTCTTCGGCGTCCCTGGACGTGACGCGGGCCAGCGCGATTCGCTCACTCGTGGCCGGCCGGCCCGCCCTCGGGTACGGCACGACCACGGATACGTCGCGGATGCGATCGGGAGGAAGCGCCGCCCGGATGACGTTCGCCGCCTGCGTGGCCAGGAACGTGGCGGTGGCGTCACGGTCGTTCACGATGAAGAGCAGCGGGGTCCCCGATGGCGCCGCCGACGCGTATCGGCCGGCCTCGGTCACCGCCTGGACCTCTGCGGTCGAAAGGAAGGGCTTCTGGCGAGCCCAAGCGATGAACGCCCCCGCCGTCATGGCGATGACAAGTCCTGCCGCCACGGCCACGGCGACGACTCGCCGGGTGGGCACGGCACGCCACAGCCGGACCAGGCCGTATGACGCCAGGATGGGAACGACGAAGCCGAAGGTGATGAACCGATCCGGGGGGAACAGCCCGGCGGCCAGTCCGATGACCATCCCGCCGAGGCTCACCACTCCCCAGGCGATCAGGAAGCGCCGGACGAAGGCGCGCGTCTCCCGAAGTCCGTACACGGCGAGGGGGATCGACGCCCATTGGACGTATCGGGTCCATCGGTGGACCAGCCGGTCCAGGTAGGCGCTTCGAAGGACGTCGGTCAGCCCCGCCGTGCGGAGCAAGCCATCGCGCGACGTGATCACCGACAGCTGACCCGGCCCGGCGAGGAGGGCCAGGGCCTCCGCCCCGAACACGGCGCAGCCCGTGACCGACGCGGCGACGACCCGACGGACCTCCGCCATGTCCGTACGCCACGCCTGCGCCGCGGCCACGAGGAGGATGGGGACCCCGAGGAGGAGGAAGAGCGGATGGGCCGACCCGGCCGCGGCCAGGAGGAGCCCCGCCGCGACCGTGGCCCGAGAGGTGGCCATGGCCAGGGCGGTCGCTGCCGCCAGGAACAATGCGGCGAAGGCCAGGCTGGCCATGTATCCAGCGGCCAGGTGCACGGCGAAGGTCCCGGCCAGCACGCCAGCCACCACCCAGGTCGCTCGGGGCCCGCGGTTGTCGATGTCGATGTGAGTCGCACCATCGGTCGGTGAGACCGCCTGCTGATGGACGAGCGCCGCCGCGCCCAGTCCCACGGCCGCACCCAGCACGCACTCCAACGCCGAGAGAACGGCAGTCAGGGGGAGATGCAACGTGCCCTGCAGGACGAGGGCGATGGCGGGGATCCCTGGTCGCGGCACGGCCGAGAGCCCGTCGTGGCCTGCCAGCCGCGTCCACCACAGGTACACGGGCCCGTCGGGCCCCACCGGGTACGCGAATCCACGGACCACGAACAGCCCCACGTACCAGATGAACAGTCCACCGGCGACCGCTCCCAGGGCGATCAAGTCGGTCCGCGTTCGGTGATCCCGGGGGGTGGCGGTTCCGTTCAACCGGAGGCGGTGAACCGGCCCGACGCGTCGACGGTTCTCGTGCCGTCGGCGCCGCCCGTCGGGGCCTCAGAGGCCGTCGGCCACACGAACAGCATGTTGGCCGTCCTGGGCATGGGATCCTCCGGCGATCGGGCTCGGACTGTATCAACTGGTCGCCGATACAATCCCGGCCCATGCTCGACCGCGAACTCGCCGGCCAGGTCCTCCGAGCTGCACGAGCCCGGGGCGGCTCCTTCGCCGAGCTGTTCGTCGAGGAGCGGTACTCGCTCAGCATCCGGTTGGACGACGGGAAGATCGAGGAGCTGACCTCCGGCCTGGACCGGGGGGCGGGGGTGCGGGTCGGTCACGGGACCTCGTTCGGCTACGCCTTCTCCAACCGGCTGGACCGCGATGCACTGCTCGAGGCGGCGTCGGCCGCTGCTGCCGCCGTGGTGTCGGGGGCAGCCGGCCAGGTCATCGACCTTCGGGCTCAGGAGCCGCCGGTCGTCCACCGGGCGGAGCGGCCGATAGAGGCCGTGCCGCCGGCTCAGAAGGTGGCGTGGCTGCGCGAGGTCGACGACGTGGCCCGGGCGTTCAGCCCCCACGTCCGACAGGTCAGCGCGTCCTACGGCGATTCGACTCAGAGGGTCGTGATCGCCACGTCGGACGGGCGGTGGGTGGAGGAATCGCGGCCTCGGGTCCGGCTGGGGGTGCAGGTGGTCGCGGGGCGCGACGGGAATATCCAGACGGGGTTCCACGGACCGGCCGGCCTAGCCGGGCTCGAGTTCTTCCAGGGGCACCCGCCGAGGACGACGGCCGAGGTCGCGGCGAAGCGCGCCGTGACGATGCTCGACGCCGGGCCCGCGCCTGCCGGCGAGATGCCCGTGGTCCTCGCGCCGGGCATGGGAGGTGTGCTGTTCCACGAGGCCTGCGGGCACCCGCTCGAGGCGGACATCGTGGACAAGGAGGCGTCGGTGTACCGCGGTCGCATCGGCGAGGTGCTGGCGTCGTCGCTCGTGACCGGGGTGGACGACGCGACTGTCCGAAACGCGTGGGGGTCGTTCTCCTTCGACGACGAGGGCGCGCCGGCGGAGCGCACCGTCTTGTTCCGGGACGGTGAGCTACAGGGCCTGATGTACGACCGGCTTCGTGCCGAGAAGGACGGCGTGGCCTCGACCGGGAACGGGCGGCGCCAGTCCTACGCTCATCCGCCCATCCCGCGGATGACGAATTCCTACATCCTCAACGGACCGTCGAAGGCTGACGACGTCCTGGCGTCGACCGAACATGGGGTGTACGTGACAGCCCTGGGCGGCGGGCAGACCAACCCCGCCTCGGGCGACTTCGTTTTCGGCGTGTCGGAGGGATACCTCATCGAAGGGGGCAAGGTCACCTCGCCCGTTCGCGGCGCCAACCTCACCGGCAGGGCAATCGAGGTGATGTCGGCGGTCGACGCCGTGGCCGACGACTTCGACACGTGGGAGGGCGTGTGCGGCAAGGACGGTCAGGGCGTTCCCGTGGGAAGCGGATCGCCCAGCCTTCGCATCGCCCGGATCACCGTGGGTGGGACGGGTGGCTGACCTTGGCGAGCTGGCCGGCGCGGCCGTCGAGGCTGCCCGGGACGGGGAGGCCGTGGAGGCCTACGCGGAAGAGGCCAGACGCACCGAGGTCACCGCGTACAAAGGCGAGGTGGAGGGGCTGACGTTCGCCGAGTCGCGGGGAGTCGGGGTCCGCCTGATCGCGGCGGATCGGCTCGGCTACGCCTACGCGGCCGATCCGTCCATCGACGAGGTCGGGGCGGCCGTCGCCCGGGCCCGAGAGAACGCCGAACTCGCCACAGAGGACGAATTCAACGTGCTCCCCCCCGCCATGCCGATCGAGCCGATCCCCGCCCTGTTCCGTCAGGATCAGGCCGCGATCGCCACCGAGCGCAAGGTGAGCGTGGCGCTGGATCTGGAGCACCTCGCGGTCTCGGCCGACCCGCGGGTCGCGAAGGTCGATCAGGCGGGCTACGGGGACGCCGTGTCGCGGGTGGCCATCGCCTCCACGACAGGCGTCACCGCTGAGTACGGGCGGACCGACTGCTGGGCCGTCGTCTCCGCGCTCGCGGAGCAGGATGGCGAGACCCAGTCCGGATGGTCGTTCCGGGTAGCTCGGGAGCTGGGCGAGCTCGATTGGGGATCGGTGGCGGAGGAGGCCGTCGAGCGATCAGCCCGGCTGCTGGGCGCAATCAAACCGGCGTCCGGGCGCGTGCCGGTCGTCTTGGACCCGTTCGCGGGGTCGTCGTTCCTCGGGATCCTGGCCGGCGCCCTGTCGGCGGAATCGGTGCAGAAGCAGCGGTCCCTGTTCGCCGGCCTCCTCGGAGAGGAGGTGGGCTCACCACTGATGACGTTGGTGGACGACGGGCGGACCCTCGATGGACCGGCCGCAGCGCCGTTCGACGACGAGGGAGTGCCCACGGGTCGAACCGAGCTGATCGCCCACGGCAGGCTGATGGCCTTCCTCCACAACGCCTACACGGCTAGGCGAGGGGGAACCGACTCGACGGGAAACGCCAGGCGCGGCGGTTACCGGACCCCGCCGGGTGTGGGGACGACGAACTTCTTCGTGCAGCCGGGCGCGACTCCCGTGTCCGACATCCTTCTCCGGGCGCAGGGAGGAGTCCTGATCCAGGACGTCTCGGGGGTGCACTCGGGGGCCAATCCGATCAGCGGGGAGTTCTCCGTGGGCGCCACGGGGCTTCGGATCGAGGGCGGGGAGCTCGGCGAACCGCTCCGGGAGATGACCGTTGCCAGCACCGTGCCGGAGATGCTGAAGGGCATCGCGGCGGTCGGCGACGACCTCCGGTTCTTCACCGCGGTGGGCGTCCCCACGGTCTTGATCGGTGAGATGACGGTGGCCGGGGTCTAGGTCGCCGACCCGGCGGAGCGGAGGGGGCTCGCTCCGCCGGTGGCGATGACGCTACGAACCCTCGATGTGGCCCTGGCTGCCGCCGGTGGCGCCCGCGAGGTCGTGCGGGTTGCCGTGGACCTTGTCCGGCTTTCCGTGCACCTTGTCCGCCTTGCCGGGCTTGCCGTCGGGCCACTTGTCGGCGAACTTCTGCTCGAGCCACTGCTCGTGCTCGTAGTGACGCACCCAGTTCAGGCCGTGGTGGTACAGCGCATTCATCAAGCCGTCGTTGGGGTGGTCTGCGCAGTTGGCCATGAGCACGCGGACCGACTGGACCATATGGTCCTTCTGTCCCGAATCCAAGGCGGTCACGAGCGAATCGAAGGCCTTTGCGGTGTCCGCGCTCGACAGATCGGCTTCGCCGACGACCGCGGTACCACACTTGTTGTCGACCGCCTGGAAGTAGTCCTCGACCTTGCTCTGGACTTGCGATCGGTCGAACTCCACGCAGTCTGCAGTTCCACCGACGTCGGTGGCGACGGCCGTGTCGGTGACGACTGCCGTCGTGTCGCCGGTCGCTTCTGCGCAGTAGGGACTCTCCTGGGCCCACGGAGGACCCGAGGATGTTCGCGCCAGCGCCACACCGGCACCGGCGACGACCAGCGTCGCCCCCAGGACCGTGACCAGGTGGCGGGGTGTGCGGAACTTCCGTGACAAACCCATGCAGCCGAGTATCGGCGAGTGGGCTGCCGCCCCAGTACCGCTTTCCGGCCATTTCCGGTCTTTCGAGGGGGACTGCGGACGGCCATCAGGTAGGGGTGCCCGGGGGAGGCCGGGAGACCTACCCGGCGTGGGCCCCGCTCAGAGGCCGCTTGCCGGCCGCACGTTCGTGGCGATCACCGCGAACACGACGATGGCCACGGCGACCCGATAGATGAGGAAGATGACGAACGAATGGCGCCTCAGGTATGCGAGCAAGAAGGCGATCACCAGGAACCCGCTCACGGCCGACGCCACGATTCCCCAGACGAACGGCCACGCCAGCCCAGGCGGCAGGCCGGAACCTGCGACCTCGATGCCCTTGAAGATCCCGGCCCCGGCGATGATGGGCAGCGAGAGGAGGAACGAGAACCTGGCCGCCGATACCCGATCGAGCCCCAGCGCCCGTCCCGCTGTGATGGTCACGCCGGAGCGGGATACCCCAGGCTGCAGGGCCGCCGCCTGGGCCAGACCCAGCACCAGCCCGTCCCGCACCGACAGGTCCGCGATGCCACGACGGATGGGGGCGACCCGATCCACCCAGACCAGGATGATCCCGAAGGCGACCAACATCACCGCGATCAGCCAGGGCTGGCCCAGCGTGTCCTCGATCACGCTCTCGAACAGTGCCCCAGCGAGGGCGCCGGGGATGGTCCCCACGACCAATGCCCAGGCAAGCCGTTCGTCGGCGGAGGTGATGGAACGGCGCCGGATGGACAGGAGCCAGGCCGCAAGATACCGGGCCACGTCGTGGCGGAAATACACGAGCGCGCCGATCAGCGTCCCGATGTGCAGCGCGACGTCGAAGGTCTTGTTGAGCTCCGGGTTCGCCAGGATGGTCCAGCCGAAGAGCCAGGGGACGATGATCAGGTGCCCGGAGCTCGAGACTGGGGCGAACTCAGTGACCCCCTGGGTGATCCCGAGCACGATGGCCTGAAGGACGCTCGTCGCCGATTCCTCTCGCCCGGCAAACGGCGCTGATGCTACCCGGCCCGGGGTTTCGGCGGCCTGCCGGGGCGCTCACGATCACGGTTCGGCAGAGTCGATGGCGATGGCCAGGTCGGCGAAGGCCGTCGCGTACGCCAGGCGTTCGGCTTCTTCCGGGCTCACCAGGAGCACCAGCGAGGGGCCGGTCGAGGAGTTCGACGTAATGGGGGTCGTCCCGTCGGCGCCGTCATCCCCGAGCAACACCAACACCTCCAGGCCGGTGGCCACCGTCTCGGTATGTGGATGAGGCCCGCCGAAGGTGGCGTAGACGTCGACCAGGTCCCCGGCACGCACGGCGCCGGGCGGAATCGCCGCACCCACGGGAAACGCGCGCAGTCCGGAAGGGATCAACGACGCGACCGGCCCCGCCTCCGCCGCGCCGAGGCGGGTCCGGGTCACCGGTTCGCCCTCGGCCACGTCGGATCCGATGGTCTCGCCCACCGCGAGGGTCACCGTTCGGAGCGCTCCCGGCGGTGCGAACGACGACGGTATCTCCACGACCCGGAGCATCGACTCGTTCAGGACCGTTCCACGCTCGATGGGACCGGCGGCAACAACGACCGGCTGCATCGCGCCGACCACCGGCCGGAGGGCTTCAAGCCTTACCGCGTACCCGCGGACGAGCCCGTACGCCGCCACGGCGGCCACGACCGCGAGGAACGCGAAAGCCTTGGAGGTCGGCGACCACCGGCGCCGGAACATGCATCACCCCCATGCAGCGAGCAGGGGAAGCACTCTGACGCTAACGGATGCGTCGGTCGCGTGCCGTGAGGAAGATCACACTCCCCGGGGCTTCGTCTCCCCGAGGGGAAGGACCCGTACCCGGAATTCCTCCAAGGCCGCCTGACCCACGATCATGGCGACGGACTCGCGGATCCGATCCCCGAGTTGCTCCGGGTCCTCCGAGGTCTTGAACCGAAGCTCGACGGTGACGAGGACGGGCTCGGCAGCCATGGCCCCCATCGTACCCTCGCCGCTAGACCTCGAATCGTGCTCCTCGCAGGGCCGTGACGCACGGGCAATCGCGCTCCTGCGGCAGGGCGGGGATGGATGCGAACAGCAGTTCACGGAGCTTCGCGTTGTTCCGCTCGAACACTTCGATGACCGCTTCGTGCGTAACCGGCGGGACGCCCGGGACGCCGACGTCGTAGTCGGTGATGAGCGAGACGTTCGCGTAGCAGATCTCCAGCTCACGCGCGAGGAGCGCTTCCGGATACCCCGTCATGTTGATCGTGTGCCACCCCATCTCGTAGAACCACGCCGACTCGGCACGCGTGGAGAACCGTGGCCCCTCGATCACCACCATCGTTCCGCGATCGTGCATGGAGATGCGGAGCTCGGCGCCCGTCTTCACCGCGACCTCCCGCATCGTGGGGCAGTACGGGTCGGCGAAGGCGACATGCGTCGTAACCGGACCGTCGTAGAAGGTGTGGGGCCGCGAACGGGTCCGGTCCACCAGCTGGTCACAGACCACGAAGTCACCGATCTTCACGCCCGGTTGGAGCGAGCCGGCGGCGCAGGGCCCCCAGATCCGCTGCACTCCGAGTTCCTTCATGGCCCACAAGTTTGCCCGGTAGTTGATCCGGTGCGGAGGGTACTGGTGCTTCACCCCGTGGCGGGGGATGAACGCGACCGAGTGGCCGCCGACCTCGCCGATCACGGGTGAGGCCGAGGGGCTGCCGTAGGGCGTGTCCACGTCGACGGCTTCCGAGGACTCCAGGAACTTGTAGAACCCCGACCCCCCGAAGACGCCGATCTGGACCGTGCTCAGGCGCTCTTCTCCTTGGCGCTGCCGGTGGTGGCCTTCTCGCCGGCCGGTTTCGAGTCGGCCTTCGTCTCGCCGCCCTTCGCATCGGGCTTCGCATCGGGCTTCGCATCGGGCTTCGCATCGGACGATGATCCCGGCTTCCCCTCGGACGACTCTGCTTTGGCCTTGGAGCGGCTGTCCGTGGCGTAGAACCCCGATCCCTTAAACACGATCCCAGCCGGATGGAACACCTTCCGCAGCGGTCCTCCACAGACCCCGCAGGTGGAGAGCGGCGTTTCGCTGATCCGCTGGAACACCTCGACGTGCTGTCCGCACTTCGTGCAGGCGTACTCGTAGGTCGGCATCGTGCATCGATTCTATCGGAGCGGGGTATCCATCCAGCCGAGGTCGGGTGTTCGAGCGGGCGGATCGGCGGCATGGCGAGCACCGCCTCGGTCCACACTAGGGAGACCGGGCGACTGGAGCCCCGTCTGGGCCCGGAGTACACTCACCTACCCTTTGGGGGAGGTCCCATGAAGGTCAGGAAGGCTGTCATCCCCGCCGCTGGCCTGGGGACCAGGTTCCTCCCGGCCACCAAGGCGCAACCCAAGGAGATGCTCCCAGTGGTCGACAAGCCGGCCATCCAGTACGTGGTGGAGGAGGCCGTGCGGGCCGGCCTGACCGACATCCTCATCATCACCGGCCGGGGCAAGCGCTCCATCGAGGATCACTTCGACCGATCGGTCGAGCTCGAGAACTTCCTGGAAGCCAGGGGAAAATTCGACGAGCTGAAAGAGGTCCGGGAGATTTCGGAGATGGCATCCATCCACTTCATCCGCCAGCGCGACCCCCTGGGCCTGGGCCACGCCGTGCTGGTAGCCGAGGACCACGTCGCGGACGAGTCGTTCGCCGTCCTCCTGGGCGACGACCTGATCCGCGCGACCACGCCGCTGATCCAGGAGATGTTGCGGATCCATGAGCGATACGGGCGGAGCGTGATCGCGGTACAGGAGGTGGCCAGGGACGAGATCGGAATGTACGGCTCGATCGAGCCCGAGTTCGTCGAGGAGAGGCTGGCCCGGGTGGTCTCGATCGTGGAGAAGCCTTCGCCGGACGACGCTCCTTCCAACCTCGCCGTCATCGGCCGGTACGTGCTGACCCCGGAGATCTTCGACAGCCTGCGGGCCGTGGAGCCCGGCAAGGGCGGCGAGATGCAGCTGACGGACGCCCTGAACGACCTGGCCCAGGAACAGGCCGTGTACGCATACGTCTTCGAGAACGGCCGGTTCGACGTGGGGAACAAGCTGGACTACCTGAAGGCCACGATCGAGCTGGCAGTCGATCGCGACGACGTGGGCCAGGAGATCCGCGAGTACCTGGCCGATCTGGTGCAGCGTAAGAAGATCCTTTAGGCGCTCCGTCCCAGCCCGGTCGGTAGACTGCCCGGGATGGCCACGAGCGCGACACACCTCCACGACCACGACAGCGGTGAGGGCCTGCTCTCGGTGGACGACGCCAGGGAGAAGGTCCTGTCCCAGGTCCAGCCGCTCTCCCCCATCAACCTCCCGCTCACGGAATCACACGGCTGCGTGCTGGCCGAGGAGGCGGTGGCCACCTCGAACATCCCCGACTTCCCCTCATCGGCGATGGACGGGTTCGCCGTCCGATCGAGCGACGTGGCGGGAGCGTCGCCGGGATCGCCCGTCGAGCTCACGATCGTGGGACGGGCCCCGATCGGCCGTCGTCCCGAGGCGACCGTTGGTGGTGCTGAGGCGGTCCGCATCGCGACGGGGGCGCCGGTCCCCGCGGGCGCGGACACGATCGTCCCCATCGAGAATTGCGAGGTGGCCGGGGATCGGGTTGGCATCTTGGCGGCATCGCCGGATGGGAAGCATATCCGTCCCTCGGGGGAGGACGTGAAAGTGGGCGAGGTCCTGGTGACTCGGGGGCGCCGCCTGGGGGCCCCGGAGCTCGCCCTCCTGGCCACCGCGGGGTTCTCCCACCCGCTCGTCCATCCGCGTCCTCGTGTGGTCGTGCTCTCGACGGGGGACGAGTTGATCGCCCCACCCGGCTCGCCCGGTTATGGCCAGGTTCGTGACTCGAACGCCTACCTGCTCTTCGGTGCCCTCCGGGAAGCCGGCGCCGCGCCGGTCCTGGCCGGCATCGTTCGCGACGAGGTGGACCAGCTGCGCGACACGGTGCTCTCCCGGCTCGTTCAGGCCGACGCGTTCGTCTCCTCAGGGGGAGTGTCGGTGGGGGAGCGAGACGTGGTGAAGGCCGCGTTCTTCCGCCGGGGTGACGTCGAGTTCTTCAAGGTGGCCATGCAGCCCGGCATGCCGCAGGGCTTCGGCACCATCGAGGGCAAGCCCTATTTCGGTCTCCCCGGAAACCCGGTGAGCGTGTTCGTCTCGTTCGAGGTGTTCATCCGCCCGGCGATCCTGAAGATGATGGGCAGGGCGAACCTGTTCCGCCCCGAGATCACCGCCCGCCTGACCGCCGACGTCTCCGGGCCGAAGGGCAAGACGCAGTTCGCACGGGTGCTGGTCCGGCCGGAGGGGGATGGATACGTCGCCACGCCGACGGGCGGCCGCGGCTCGAACCTCATCGCCACCGTGGCCCGGGCGAATGGCCTGGCCATCGTCCCCGCAGGCGTCGAGTCCGCGCCTGCGGGAAGCGACGTCACGGTCATGGTGTTTCGCGCACCGGAGGACTGATGGCGGCCGGCGACGCCGCGCGCATCGTCGACGTAGGCGGCAAGGAGGTCACGGACCGAGAAGCCGTGGCCGAGTGCGTGATCACGATGACCCCGGAGGCCTGCGCGCACCTCGAGGCGGGGACCCCGAAGGGCAACCCCATCGAGGCCGCCCGGGTGGCCGGCATCCTGGGCGTGAAGCGGACGCCGGACCTCCTACCGTTCTGTCATCCGATCGCGGTGACCGGAGCCGAGGTCGTCGTGGAACCCGACCGGTCGATCGGTCAGATCCGCGTCCAGGCCCGAGTCACTGCCCGCGACCGGACGGGCGTCGAGATGGAGGCGCTCACGGCCGCAGCCATCGCGGCGCTCAGCCTGTACGACACGGCCAAGGCCTTCGATCGTGGTGCCCGGATCGACGGCCTCCGTCTGCTGGAGAAGACCGGGGGCAAGAGCGGACACTATCGGGCGAGCTGAGACCGGGCGGGGCCGAGGACGGTTTCGAGGAATCACACGCATGTGATTGAGCACGCCACATCTGGGTGCTAGCGTTCGAGCTCGAACAACATGTTGTGCACGTCGTGGCGGACCGGGGAAACCGCGAACGAAGGGCCGTGCATGTGGGTTGGTTGACGCTTGCGGCCTTGGGCATAGTATGGGCCGCCTTCCTCCTCCCCCGGGGCCGTCGAAGTGGTTCACTCGTCGAGAGCGTGGAGGATTTCGAGCGGAAGATGGAGCTGCTGGCGGAGACAGGACGACACGAGGATGGTCGCTGGATCATCACCCCACGCAAGGGGACGGCGTTCCTGGGACCCGACGCCCGCGCCCGGGCCAGAGGTCGTGAGCGCCGGCGGCTGGTCTTCGTCTCTCTCCTGGAAAGCATCGGCCTCACGTTCCTGATCGGCCTGGTGCCGCCGCTTCGGCCCATGTGGGCCGTGACCGGAGTCCTGGCGGCAGCGTTGGGCGCGTACGTGTGGTTGCTCCTGTGGATGAAGGAGCAGGGCGCTGCGGGGCAGGCGAGGCGACGCGTGCAAGAGGCCGGCGTACCGGACCACCCGAAGCCGGTCAAACAGCGCTACGTGTCCCGCGGTACGTCGGCCAAGCCCGCCTACAACGGCCTCGGTGTCTTCGACCACGACGACCTGACCAACATCGTCGTCCGGCCGGTTCGGAAGGTCGGCATGGCCGGGGCCTAGCCCGGCGTCTAGACTCCGGCCGCGATGAACCTGGATCAGATCTCGGAGGATGTTCGCGTTCGCTTCGACCAGCGGATGGATGCCCGCGAACGCGCCCTCCCGGCCGCGCGGCGCGCCATCCGCTCCTGCGCGAACGCGATCCGGGCCATCCACCGCTCCGAGTGGGAGCAGGCCCACCGGCTCATGGACCAGGCCAAGGAGGCAATCGACGAGGGCCTGTTGGCTGCGCGCGATCATCCGGAGATCCGGTTCGCCGGGTACCTCCAGGACGCCCAGAAGGAGTACGCGGAGGCCCGCATCACCGAGGCGGTGGTAACCGGCGCGAGCCAGCTCCCCACTCCGGAGGAGTTGGGGGTTGAGGACGCGCCGTTCCTCAACGGGATGGCCGAGGCCATCGGTGAAGGACGCCGTCACATCCTCGACCTGCTTCGCCACGGCGAGGTGGACCGGGGTGAGGCCATCCTCTCGGCTATTGACGACATCTACTACGTGCTCGTGTCGATGGACTATCCGGACGCGATCACGATGAACCTTCGGCGCTCGACCGACGTGGCGCGGAGCCTGATCGAGAAGACCCGCGGTGACCTGTCGATCGCGATCGTGCAGCGGCAGCTTCGCGACGCGCTCGACCGTCATGCCAAGGACGTGTTGGGCCAGTAGGCAGGTCCGCCTTTGCTAGGCTAGCCGAGCACGGGGGTGTAGCTCAGACCGGTAGAGCACTGCCTTCGCACGGCAGGGGTCAGGGGTTCAAATCCCCTCACCTCCACCTAGCATAGGGCCCTGGTCGGTGTCCGGTTGTTTGTCTTCCGGCGGGTGGGGCTGCCCGGCTGCGGCTAGGAGGAGACCACCGACGAGCGCTCCCACAGCTCCCATCGGTTGACGATCCGCATCCCGACCCGTTCGTAGAGCACGGTGGCCCCCGTCGGGTTCTCCGCGTCGACGTTCAGGAACACGGACTGGAGCTCGCGACGAGCGAAGGTGGCGAAGGAACGGCGGAGGAGGGCCGACCCGATCCCGCGCCCCCGGTGCGGCGGCAGGACCCCGATCTCGTTCACCCAGCCGCGGTCGCCCCAGATGTTCGCGGTGAGGGCGCCAACCGGCTCGCCTCCAACCGTCGCCAATAGCCAGAGCGTCGGGTCGTAGCTCGGGCTCGTCGTCTGCTCCTCGGCCCACCGGTGGAAAAGCTCCGGATGGTGGCCCCAGTCGTCGGCGAAGGCCTGGTCGAGGATCGCGTGGATGGCAAGGAGATCGTTGGGAGCCTCGATCGCGGTGATATCGATCCCCTCCGGCGTCGGGCCCGGCTCGAGCGGTCCGACCAGATCGATCCGCATGTGCCAGAAGTGGCGGACGCGTCGCAGGCCTCGGACCCGGAGCATCGCAGCCGCGGCTCGGTCGTCCGCGTCGATCGCGTGGCGGAACCGGACGGACGGAAGTCCGGCCATCAGCTCGAGGGCCCGCTGCTCGATCCGGTTCATCAGCGAGGCGCCGATGCCCCGCCCGCGGTGCTTGGGGTGAACGACCCCCCAGCCCTCCACGATGCTCGGCTCGTCTCGCAAGGCCTGCGCATACGCGATGACCGTGCCCTCACCGTCGACCACAACCCATGCATCGGTGGCGAGATCGAAGCCCACCCGGCTCCACTCGTCTCGCAGGAAGTCCGCGTCCAGGACGGTCTGCCCGGCGTCGGCGAGCACATTGGCCACCGCATCGGCGTCGTCCGATGTCGGCGCTCGGAGCTCGTACCCGGGGGGGAGGTCCATGCCGGGAGGGTACCCACAGCGCGAACGACCGGTGTTCTGAGTCTCAGGCCACGGTCACCAGCCCGCGCATGCCGAATGCGTAGTGCCCCGGCAGGTGGCAACCGAAGATGAGCGTTTCTGGCTTCGTGAACGCATAGGTCGTCGTCCGTGTGGTGCCCGCGGGGACCGACATCTCACCGGGACGTGGAGGATGGTGCGCCTCGGTGCCCAGCTCGTGGACGTTCTGAACCCTCGTGTCGCCCAGGATGAATTCGTGGTCGATCGGATCGGTGTTGTGGACGACGAACCGGACGGTCGTGCCAGGGGGGAACTCGAACGTCGAGGGATCGAAGTGCGAGTAGTGGATGGTGATCTCCACCGTCTCGACCCCGTCCGCGGCGGCGGGGCGGCACGCGGCTGGGGCCACGATCAACGCGATCGCCAGCACCAGCCGCAGACCACCCTTCATGGAGCTATCCCACCTTCGGACGGAGCCGGCTCCGGCCGAGCCATGCGCCGGTCGCGATCCCGGCGATGAGGGCCAGGGCCGCGAGCGCCGCGGGCCACAGACGGCCGGCTGCGTCGTCCAGCGTCGAGGCGTCCCGGGGCGACAGGCCGGCGGCGACCGGCGACGGCTTCCCGGCGCCGGTCGCATCGACGGCAAGGTCGTACTTGAGCGCACCTGCGTTGGCGTCCACGCGCATGTACGTGAGCCACATCCCCGATGAGGGGAGCCACTCCATACCCTTGTCTGAGCGAAGGTCGGAGAGGAGCGAGGCCGAGGCCGGCTCGCTGCGTTCCAGTACCAGTCCCGGCCGGGGCGAACCGCTCTCGGGAACCACGCCGATGAGCGACGAACTCGATCCGGCCTCGACGGGCGCGGGGAGCAGGGCCGGCTCGTGATCGGTCAGCAGATAGACGTCGGCCTCCACCGGCGCGTTTGCCGGGGCGCCGAGCCCCAGGATTCGGAGGGGGACCCACGGGTTCGTCGTGGGGATGACCACGTGCACCGGTGTGCCCTCACCTTGCGAGATCCCCTGTTCCTTGGCCCGCTCGCCGTTGAACCGCACGGCCATGAAGATCGGGCTGCGGTTGGCGTAGAAGTCGAGGACCTCGGGCGCGTCAGGCGGGAGGAGGAACCCGTGTTCCCGAGCCCAGTTCCCGACGGCCGTGCCCCCGCCCTTCAGGACGGTGACGTCCAACGCGTCGATCTGTGTTTCGAGCAGCACCTTGGCGTCCGCCGCCGCGCGAGTGGCCAGCGCGCCGAACTCGAGCACCGGCTGCGTCTCCTGCACCAGCCGCTGGAGCGTCCAGTCCCCGGCCCGCACGACCTTCGACGGAACGCCCGGCAGCGGCACGATCGAGCCGAATTCGCCTCCGACCCCGGCGAATTCGAACGAGGTCACGTAATGCTCGATCCCCTGGTGATACGCGGCGAGGGTGGTGGTGCGGACCAGGGTGACGCTGCCATTCGCGTTCACCAGCCCGCCGCAGGCCCATGCCGGGCCGGCGGCCAGGAGAAGGACGAGGATGGCGGGCACCAG